>Ga0208522_1001037_pt1 | contig 18209 bp, 20 predicted proteins | sample ETNtaG_25_FD_185763 | JGI IMG/M metagenome (GOLD analysis project Ga0208522, IMG submission 185763) | Marine microbial and viral communities from oxygen minimum zone, Eastern Pacific Ocean - ETNP201302SV86 (SPAdes) (version 2) | ecosystem: Environmental > Aquatic > Marine > Oceanic ... | reverse complement strand
ATCTTATTCATCCATATATGGGAAAATGGTTAAAAGAGGTAAATCATTTGAAGAAATATATGATAAACTGGCCATTCGAGTTGTAGTTAATAAGATTGAGGAATGTTATTTGACGTTGGGGATTTTGCATCAGCATTATACACCGGTTCAAGATCGTTTTAAGGATTTCATTGCCACACCCAAATCAAATGCCTATCAATCAATACATACCACCGTAATTGGACCAGATGGAAAACTGGTTGAAATCCAGATACGAACCAAAGAAATGGAAGAAACAGCAGAAATTGGTGTAGCGGCTCATTGGCATTATAAGGAAAATGGTGCCAGTAGTAAGAGCATTGATAGCCATGTGCAGTGGCTTAGGGAATTGGTAGAAATATTACAAGACGAATCTTCTGACCCCCGAGAATTCATGCATTTACTAAAGATTGATTTATTTAGCGATGAAATTTTTGTTTTTACACCAAATGGTGATTTGGTTCAGCTGCCAATAAATGCTACGCCGATTGATTTTGCATTTAGTGTACACACTGAAGTTGGTCTGCATTGCATTGGTGCAAAAGTTGATCATAAAGTAGCACCACTGAATACCGTATTAAAAAATGGAGATACAGTGGAAGTATTAACCAGTAAATCCCAAAATCCTAGTTATGGCTGGTTAAAATTTGTTGTAACCAGTAAAGCCAGAAATCACATTAACCGCTTCTTGCGCAAAGCCATGCGGGAAGAAAGCATTAAGTTAGGACAACAAGTACTTGAAAAAACACTACGGCGCCTCAAACGTTTATCCTTAATTACAGAAGTGAAAGATTCCTTCTCAAAATTTGGATATAATTCTTCAGATTCTTTTCTGGAATCTATAGGAAGCGGTGACCTCTCCATGCGTGATGTCTTAAAAAAGGTACAGCCTGAGGAAGACGTTGCGTTGGATAAAGAGCCTGTAGAGGAAGAAAAACGTTTCCTGGATTTTGCTAGATCGCGTTCAAAAGGTATCAAATTACAAGGTATAAAAAACCTAATGGTTACATTTGGGAAATGCTGTAACCCCATTCCAGGTGATGAAATGATGGGTTTTGTAACCCGTGGCAGAGGAATCACTGTACACCGTTCATCATGCAAGAGTCTGCCCTTACTCAACGAAGAATCTGATCGCTTAATGCCGGTAGAATGGGATGTAGCTCGCTCAGATATTTTTAATGTACGCTTGAAAGTAGAATCACTTGATCGCAAAGGTATGCTTAAAGAAATCACTGAGGTGATTTCCGGTGCAGATATCAATATAACCAGCGTGGATATGAAAGTGAAAGACGTATTATCAACAGCATACTTTGTCGTGCAAGTTAATAACCTGAAACAACTTGATCGGATTATTAATAAAGTGAATAAAATAACTGGTGTTGATGGCGTAGAAAGAACGGGACAATGAAATGAAAGTAAAAACATTTACAAAGAGGGATATTGCCACTGAAATAGCGGATCGGCTGGAGGCGACGGTTGTTGATTCTTTGATGTTTACGGATGAATTATTTACAGTACTCAGAGAAATGCTGATTGAAGATCATGAAAAGGTCCGTATCGAAATTAGGAATTTCGGTGTTTTAGAGGTAAAGCCAACGAAGGCAAAGCCAAAAGCAAGAAATCCGCATACCAATGAAGAGATATTTGTCCCTGCTCATAAAAAAACCCATTTCAAACCTGGCAAAATTCTCAAGAATTACCTTAATCAGCCGATCTGAATTACCATCATGTAGATGGGACGCCTTTTAGCCATTGATTACGGTACTCGCCGGGTTGGTTTAGCTCTATCCGACCCATTAAAAATAATTGCTAGTCCTTATCGAACAATTATTAATAAAGGTAACAGCAGCCTGATCGTGGAGATTGAAAGGATCATCGCTGCAGAGGATGTAGAACAGACTATTATTGGTTTACCCCTTGGCATGGATGGACAGATAACAGAACAAACGAAGAAGGTAGAACAATTTGCAGATAAATTAATTGCCCGGGGGATTGCAATTGAATATGAAGACGAAAGATGGAGTTCAGTAGCGGCAAAACGATCAATGAAAGAACAAAATATTAAAAGTGGATATAATAAGGAAATGGTAGATCAAACAGCTGCAGCAATATTCCTGCAGCAATACCTAGATCGACACTGATTATGGATAAATTTCTTGACCTTCCAAAATGGCAGTTAGCTCTACTTTCAGGTGTGCTCATAGGGGCAGCTTATCCGCCCTCACCGTTGGGTTTTTTGGCTTGGTTCGGTTTTGTTCCCCTGATCCATTTATTATATAATGCATCCCCGGTTGAAGGTGCGAAGTGGTCCTTTTTGACAGGGGTTACCGTTAATATTATTACCGTTTATTGGTTTGGGTTGAATAGTGGAGCTGGTTTATTTCCCGTATTTCTATCATTAACCGGAGCAATTCTTTACCTTAGTATCTATTGGATTATTTTTGGTATGTGCACCAGTTGGTACCATCAGCGAACCGGATACGGATTGGCAGTATTACCAATATTCTGGGTTGGTATGGAATATATACGCAGTTATGGACCACTTGCATTTCCATGGATTAATTTGGCCCTGACGCAAACGTTTAGTTTACCCTTGTTACAAATTGCAGATGTGACTGGATCAACAGGAATTAGTTTCTGGATAGTACTGATTAATGCAATACTTTATGCTGGTTATGGGTCAAGTATTGGCCTAAAAAATTCTTTGAAAATAGTTACCTTATTATTGGTTTTAATTTCATCTTTGGGTGTATATAGAATTTCATCAATTCGGAATGAAACAATTGTCGATCAAATCAGTATTGCGATAGTACAGCCCAATATAGATCCTAATCAGAAGTGGGAAGCAGATTTTCGTGATAAAATTTTTGATATTATGGATTCGCTTCATACTGAATCAATCGATCTTCAACCCGATTTAATTCTTTGGCCTGAAGCAGCCTTACCTGTATATCTACGCATAACCTATGCTGCCCGCCGCCCAATCCTACGAAAAGTTCGTGATTCGGGTATTCCACTTCTAACCGGCACCCCTGATAGGATAAACCGTGAGAATAATGAAAGAGATTACTACAACGGCGCGCTGTATTTTACACCTGATGGATCAATGAAAATGTATTATAAAATGCATTTAGTACCTTTCGCCGAGTATATACCTTTTTCAGAAAAGTTTCCTATGTTGAAACGATTAAATTTTGGTCAAGGGAACTTTACATCAGGTCGTGATTTTACATTATTCGAAGTGGATAGCGTTCCATTTGGAAATTTAATTTGCTATGAATCAAGCATTCCAACTATTGTTAGCCAGTTTGTTCGTCACGGGGCAAAATTCTTATCGATTGAGACGAATGATTCCTGGTGCGGCCATACTTCTGGAGTTTATCAGCATTTCCAAATTGCGCGACTACGTGCAGTGGAAAACAGGGTTGCGATTGCGCGTAGCGCCAATACAGGTATTTCAAGTCTTATTTTACCCACTGGTGAGATTGCTAAAAAGATACCTTACAACGAACAAAAAATCATTTTGGCTGAAATACCAATACGTGATTTAGCATCATTTTACATGCGATTCGGGGAATTGTTTGCAATCATTTGTTCATTAATTTCAATCATATTATTAGGCATAGGATGGGTAAAAAACAGATCGTAACTGCTATAGTTATATCACAGGTATTGTATACCCAGCAATTGGGTTCTGCAGTAGATGATCAAAAGCCACTGATTTCGCCGGTGGTGAAATCATTGGCTTTGCCTGGTTGGGGCGAATACAGCTTGGATAATCAAATCAGAGGGCGCATTTTTGTTTTATCTGAAACCGTGCTCTTATTAGCAATCTTAGGTAGTTATTCTGTTGCGCAGAGACAGGAAACGGAATATAAAGCTTATGCTGCTGAGCATGCTGGTATTGATCCCTTTGGTAAAAATAGACAATTTTGGGTGGATATAGGGAATTATTCGTCCCTGTTTACGTTCAATGAAGAGCATTTACGGTGGAGAGATTTTAATGCCCTTTATGAAGATAATGATACTTGGGCTTGGGCGTGGGATTCTAGCAATAATCGTGAAAGGTTCGAAAATACGCGCATATCCAGTGACACTTGGAGGCTGCGAGGATCGTTTTTAATCGGAGGCGTTGTTTTAAATCATATTGTCTCTGCTATAGATGCATTGTACCTTTCAAAAATATCAAATATTCAAGAAACTGTAGTTTCTCCTAATTATAATCCTCATTTAGATAAAATGGAATTATCCTTAACCGTTTATTTTTGATCTAAATATGTATATACATCCTCTAATACGGTTCATTTTTTTTCTGGCGTTTTCTTTTTCTGTTTTACTTGCAGATACACTCACCTTATGGGTTATTTATTTTGGAACATTTGTGGTCACAACTGGATTTGACAGGACAATCATCCTTGCTGTTTTTTCCCGTATAAAACCATTTATCCTGTACTTTCCATTTATGATGGTCCTTTATTTGACAGTGTCCGTGTTGTTTACTGATGCAACCATTTATCAAGCAATGTTTGAAGTAGGGTTTGCTTTCCTGCGCATTATTTTAATGATCAGTATCATGAGTCTATACTTTGAATCGGTTGGTTCTCCAAATTTTTTACTGGCACTTCGGTCACTTTGGTTCCAAACTGGCCTAAAATCGAACAGGATGGAGAATTTCTTTCTTTTTCTGGATATGACATTGCGTTTTTATCCATCCCTACAGCGTGATTGGATTACGGTGAGCCAATCACGGGAGTCACTTGGTTTTAACCAAAATAATCGCTGGGGTAAAATAAAACAGGCCGCACAAGATTTACCCGTATTATTGGTTATAAATCTACGAAAATCTCAAGATATAGCTATGGCGATGGAATTACGCGGTTTTGGAAAATCATTGCCCAGGTGCGTTTATAATGCGACTTCCTTTACCACCTGGCATTTACTGCAATTTGCAGGAGTGGTCATCTGTTTTTATTTGATCAACTTGCATGCCCCGTTTTAAGTTAATTTGCCAATATGATGGATCCAACTTTTCTGGTTGGCAATCACAAAAATCTGCTCGCACTGTCCAGGATGAAATAGAGCGCGTATTGACCCTATTAAATCATGGTGATTTAGTCCGCATCGTCGGCTCAGGTCGTACAGATGCAGGAGTTAATGCCTTAGGACAAGTTGCTCATTTTGATATGGAACCTGATATGGATACTTGTGAGTTACGCGATGCATTGAATGGTAATCTTCCAGAAGACTGTCATGTAAATTTGGTTGAAGTAACTGATCCTGATTTCCATGCCCGTTTTTCTGCTCTGCGCAGAGATTACATTTATAGCTGTAGGCAGGATAGATATCTACTAGATAGAAATACAGTGTGGTATACAGGTAATCTTGATTTAAGTAAATTAAATAACGCTGCTAAAATTGTGATTGGCGAACATGATTTTCTATCTTTCTCAAAGAAGAACCTGGATATTGAAAACACAAATTGTACTATTTTTCAATCTCAGTGGCAGGAATCAAGTAAGATTGTAAATTATTATGTATCAGCGAATCGATTTCTGCACCATATGGTGCGTTACTTAGTAGGCACAATGGTAGCAGTAAGTCGTGGGGATTATACAATGAAAGAATTTAAAGAATTGCTAAATCATCCCAAACATGATGTGCAAATTTATCGTGCCCCTGCTTATGCTTTGGTCCTGAATCATGTTAGCTATGAGTAACGTCCGACGTATATTTTTCATTTCTGTGATTCTATGTTGCGGTTTTCTTTCTGCAGATAAGATCAGTGATTCTCGACAGAATGCTATCACGCGGGCTATTGAAAAAATAGGACCCACAGTCGCCAGCATTAATGTCATTCAGGATGCTGTTGTACCATTTGGTGGGGATCCATGGTTCAATTATTTTTTCCCAGAAATGTTTTATCGTAAACGAAAAGCCCGGAGTTCTGGTTCTGGTGTTGTAATTAGTCCCGATGGTTATGTAATTACAAATTCCCACGTAGTTAAAAATGCCAGTGAAGTATTTGTATCGTTGCAAGGTGGTAAGGAATTTTCCGCGGAGATAATTGGGATAGACCATATATCTGATGTTGCACTGTTAAAATTGGATGGACGGGATTTTCCGTATGCATCTTTGGCGAATTCTGATGGTCTAATTATTGGTGAATGGGTAATCGCCCTTGGCAATCCTTTGGGGTTATTTGAAATCAATAACCAGCCCACCGCCACTGTAGGGATCATTAGTGCGGTGGACATGAATTTTGGAGAAATGGAAGGTGGCCAAGTTTATAAGGATATGATTCAGACAGATGCTGCAATCAATATGGGTAATAGTGGTGGGCCACTGGTAAATAGCGAGGGTAAAGTTATTGGTATCAATACCTTTATTTATACTGGCTCTTCCTATTCTGAAGGATCGATTGGTATTGGATTCGCCATACCAATAAATCGGGCCAAACGTATCGTTGAAGAGTTGAAAAATACTGGTCGTGTGGATCGCAGTTATAAGACAGGGTTAACGGTGCAACCATTAACGCCACGGATTGCATTATATATGGAATTATCAATATCAGAAGGATTGATTGTGATTGAGGTCGAGGATAATAGTACGGCAGATCGTTCGGGCATAAAAGACGGTGATATTATAACGAAAGTAAATGGGGCTAAGGTTATGACTACCAATGAATTTAGAGTCATCATCGAAGAAAGCGATTTACGTCAAGGAGATAGGATTAAAATCCAGATATATCGGAATGGGCGTTACCTAAACAAGATCCTAGCGCTGGGCAAGGTGGGGCCCTAGATGATGTTGGCCCCTGAAGGCAGGATCATCCTTTTTACCTTATTAATCACCACACTTACTGCAGGGATGATTGGTTTCTACTATGATTCAGAGCGCTTACTTGTTTGTTATGCTGTTTTTGGTCTATTATTTCTATTCTCTTGTAATTTTTTCCGCGATCCTGTGCGATCAATACCAGTAGATGAATTATCGATTGTCGCTCCTGCAGACGGAAAAATCATTCGTATTGATCAAGTGAACGATAGCGAAATAGGGGAAGGCGCTAATCGGATATCTATATTCCTTAGTATTTTCAATGTTCATGTAAATAGAGTGCCAATAACCTGTACTGTAAAGGACGTTAAGCACGTACCTGGGAAATTTTTTGCCGCATATGATCACAAGGCAAGTGACGAAAATGAAAAAACCGATATACTTTTTAGCGGGGCGAATATTACTTATCGTGTCCATCAGATAGCAGGAATTATTGCCAGGAGAATACGTTGTTACGCAGAAAAAAACCTGAAAATGGTAAAAGGTGACCGTTTAGGATTTATTATGTTTGGTTCAAGAACAGATATTATATTCCCCAAATCTGTTCAGATTGAAGTTGATTTGGGAGATAAAGTGAAAGGTGGAGAATCAATAATTGGGAAAATGATATGAAAAAAGTACGGAAAAAACCTAAACAGTTTATCCCGAGTATATTTACAGTAATGAATATGTTCTTGGGGTTTCTTGCAATTGGATTCCTAATGAAAGGTGACCCAATTCGAGCGGGTTGGCTCGTGTTGTTTGCCTGTTTTTTTGATGTTTTTGATGGTAAACTGGCCAGATTATTAGGTATCCCATCCCGGTTTGGAGCGGAATTTGATTCTTTTGCGGATACAATATCTTTCTGTACTGTTCCATCGTTGATTATTTATTCTGTATACGTACGGGGTCTTCCGCCTATTATAGGTGGGATATTCAGTTTTATACCATTACTCTTTGGTACAATACGATTAGCTAAGTTTAATCTCATGCAAGAAGATAACCAGAAATCATATTTCATCGGCTTGCCCACGCCAATGAATGCTATTATGATCGTTACATTTATGATGTTTAACCACCAGCTTTGGGGGAATTTAGGAGATCCGAGAATTGCTCTTGTGATGGTTGTAGTACTTGGTTTTATGATGATAAGTAAAATACGATTTTCAAAATTTCCCTTTTTGTCTCTGAATAAGGGTCGTTCAAATACAATAAGTTTGATCGGTGTTGGTGTAGTTATTGTATCCGCAGTTTTATTTCGGGGACTAGTTTTGTTTCCACTGTTTTCAATTTATATAATCTGGAGCATTTTTCAATGGATGCTTGACCATGATCGTTTTGAAGAAGAAACTGAAGTACAACCTAAATTATAAAGCACCATAACATGAACGTAAATAAAACAAGATCTATAAGTTTGATCTTTTTGGTCCTATTTTTTGGAGCAATGATGGGGACATTGCTTGGTGAATTATTAGGATTCTTACTGCCGCCTGGCGTTGTAAAGGATTTTTTCTTAACTAGTGTTTATTTTGATCTGGCGGGGTTATTTGGTAATGCGACTGGTGTAGTTACAATTGATCTGGTAATGTTTGTACTCAAGTTCGGTTTAGAGATCACCATTAACTTTACCAGTATAATTGGTTTGGCGACCGCATATTATTTCCTCCGTTTTTACAGGTAAAGCAGGTCTGAATTTATTAAATTCATCACTCGAATTGAATATATAAGGAAAAAACCATGTCAGAACCAACAATTACCATTAATTATGCTGCAGTCCCCGGTGGATGGGAATGGGTCATAATTGCTCTTGTCGTCCTTTTATTGTTTGGCGCTAAACGCATACCTGAACTTGCCCGAGGTCTTGGCCAAGGCATACGCGAATTTAAGGGTGCCGTAGATGATGCTAAGCAGGAATTGGATGATGCGGCAGAATCCGTAAACTCAACCGATGAAAAACCAGAGGAATAATTCAGCCATTTAATATTTTATTATCTTATAAATACTGATACAAAATTGTATTGGTAATTAACGCAGTTTGATGTTTTTATATGCAATTGCATTGAAAGGAAACTTTCTGCTGGACTTATCGTAATGAAATTAATTGTATTATTTTGCCAATCAAAATTTACATAGTACACCATGATTGAATTTGTTCATCCTTGGATCATTGCAGGATTATTATGCGTTCCGATTATTATCTGGTGGCACAAATACAAGGGTGAGTTCCTAGAAGGCTCAATGAGGATATCCTCTTCCAATTTGTTTTCTAATCATTTTCGTAAGCGCGGTAACAAAAGATCAAAAATTTTATTTGTTCTTAAAATAATTACAATTTCGTTGATAATTGTGGGTATTGCGCGACCAAGAAGGATAGACAAGTTACAGATGACCACTGTTGATGTGGTGGATATTATTATGGTTTTGGATATAAGTAGTAGTATGCTGGCAGAGGATTTTCAACCGAATAGACTTGAAGCTGTGAAAACTGCAGCACAACAATTTATTGAAAATAGGGCAGGCGATCGAATAGGATTACTGGTTTTTGCTGGAGAAACCTTTATTCAATGTCCTTTAACGACCGATAAAGATGTACTTGTTTCCTTATTAAATGATGTTCGCGTTGCGGAAAAAGAATATGATGGTACTGCCATAGGTATGGCCATTGCTAATGCAACCAATCGTTTACGTTCCAGTGAAGCAAAAAGTAAAGTGATGATCCTGCTTTCTGATGGTAGTAATAATGCTGGCGAACTTGATCCCACGACTGCAGCAGACCTGGCAAGTCAGTTTGATATTAAAGTCTATACCATCGGTGCAGCCACGGATCAATCCCTGACTTACATTCCAGGGGTTGGGCGCATGGTCAATGAAATTGATGAAGAAACGTTAAAGGCAATTGCCAAAACTACTGGTGGACGATATTTTCGCGCCCGAGATAAAGACATGTTAACGGAGATATATCAACAAATTAATGATATGGAGCGTACTGAAATCGAAGTGAAGAGTTATACACGATATGAAGAATTGTTTGGTTGGTTGCTGATACCTGCACTAATGTTAGGGATGGGAACTGAAACATTAACCCGATCAATATTTAGACAGCAAACATGATAGATTTTAGATTCCCGATCGTATTATCATTTTATGCATTACTAGTAGCGGTCTGGGTATTATGGATAATCCGCAAACAATATAATGATTTGATTTGGGATGAAACAGAACCGTTGGTAAAAGAAAAGCTGTTCAGACGATTGGACCTAAATCGTTGGGCATGGAAACACCGCTTAACCTTCAGCGGATTAATTTTGCTTATTTTTGCAGCTTCAGGTCCACAAATTGGCACTAGAGTAGCACCTGTTGAGCGCAAAGGTATTGATCTAGTGTTCGCGCTAGATGTTTCTGAAAGCATGAATGCCCAGGATGTAAAACCAAGTCGTTTGGAAAAAGCCAAATTCGAAATATCTCAAATGATCAATCAGTTAAAAGGTGATCGTGTAGGATTAATCGTATTTGCGGGATCAAGCCACCTTTATTTACCCCTTACATCTGATTATGAAGCAGCTCAGCTGTTTCTGGATGCGATTGATACCAAAATGATTCCTACTCAGGGGACCGACCTCAGTACTGCTTTGCGTACAGCCATAAGTGCATTTAACGAGGAGAGCGAAAAATATAAAGTAATGGTTCTGGTTACTGATGGAGAGGACCACGAGGGAGCTGCTGTTGAATTGGTTTCAAAAGCATATAAATTGGGGATTATAGCTCATGCGGTTGGGGTAGGTACATTAAAGGGATCTTTAATACCGATAAATGACAAGAGTTCTTACAAACGGGATAAAAAGGGAATTTTGATTACTTCAAAACTTAATGAAGCAATGTTGACCGAACTTGCAGATGCAGGTGGTGGTATTTACAGCCGTTTCAATAATCGGGAAGCGAAATATAAAGAAATCATGCAGGCTGTTGATAATATGGAGAAACGATCAATTCAAACCCACATTTATTCTGAATTTGAAGATCGCTACCAGTCGTTTGCTACGATTTCATTGCTATTATTAATCGCTGGAATGGTTCTGCCAACACGAATAACCAAAATAGAATCAAAGGATGACAGTTTTGAATAAGGTTCTATTCAAATGTTGCCTTTTATTGTTTGTATCGATAAGCATTGGTGCAGACAAGGGAATAGATTATTATAATAATAATGAATTCGAAAAAGCTCGTCAATATTATGAGTCTATTTTAATAGATAGAATTGATGATCCCGCCATAAATTTTGGTTTAGGAGCAACAGCTTTCCAACAACAGGATTATGCAGCCGCAATGAAAGGCTTTGAAACTGCGTTGGGTACAAATAATGAAAAACTGAAATCCAGCGCATACTATAACATGGGTAACATTCTAGCCCAAAATCAACGGCTGGAGGAAAGCCTGGTATTTTTCAGAAAATCTCTAGAGTTAAACCCCAGCGATTTGGATTCTAAGATCAATTATGAATTAATAAAATTCCAGCTTCAGCAACAACAAAATCAAGACCAAAATCAGAATCAAGACGAGAATGATAAGGATGATGAACAATCAGGGGATCAACAAAAACAGGATCAGCAAAAAGACGATCAACAACAAGAACAAAATGCACAGAATGATTCTTCAGATGAGCAAGAAAGTGAACAGCAGTCTAATCAAAATGAGGACCAACAAGAGAATCAAACTCAACAAAAGCAACAAGATATAGCAGAAAATGAAAAACAAGAATCTCAAGATAAACAAAATGCTGCAGCGATCCTTGACGCCTTAAAGAAGGATGAAAAAATCAATAAAAAACAGCAGATTTCCCGTGCGAAAAAGCGGAAATTAGAAAAAGACTGGTGAACGGTTTGTCCATAAAAAAAATGCTATTATTTGGATACTGCATATTGCTGGTAAACCCGATAATTGCTGGTACGGTTCGTGCTACTGTTGATGCAAACAGCGTCACCATGAATGAAACCTTTACCTTTAAAATTGAAGCAGTGGATACTGATAAGATGCCCTCCGTCAATATATCACCAATGTTAGATTACTTTACCATCGTAAGCGGCCCCGCCCAGCAAACGAATTATTCTTGGGTAAATGGTAAATCTACCTCGACAAAAAGCTTTACGTGGACGATGGCACCAAATCGTACTGGTACATTAACTATACCTGAGTTAATTGTATCCATCGGTAGAAAAAAATACAAGACTGCCCCTATACGAATCAGTGTTAAAAAATCAGGCACTGTAGCCAGTGCTGGCGAATTGTTTCTCTTAACAGAAATAGATAAAAGTGAAGCCTTTGTAGGTGAACAAGTAACCGTTACATACAAATTGTATACCCGGTTACAGCTTGGCCTTGAAAATATCGAATATCCAAAAAGCGTTGGTTTTTGGCAGGAAGACCTCTCCATACCTAAACCACCACGTTTCAATCGTACAACAATTAAAGGAGTGGAATATCAAGTAGCGACCCTTTACAAAGTAGCTTTGTTTCCTACCAAAACTGGTAATTTGGAAATATCGCCAATGAGCGTAACTGCACAAGTTAGAACAAAACAAAAAGGTAAAAGAAAATCCATTTGGGATGACCCATTTTTCAATAGTTTTAATACACGCACTGTCAAAAAATTAATTCGTACTGATCCTGTCAATATCAAGGTAAAAACCTATCCAGAGGGGCAGCCAGCCGATTTCACGGGTGCCGTTGGTGAATTTAATTTACGGTCTTGGGCTGATACTAGTCAGGTCAAGGTGAATGAGGCTATTACTTTGAACATAGAATTACGTGGTACTGGGAATATTAATATGTTCAGTTTACCCGAAATTAATTTCCCAGGAGATATGGATGTATTTCCCCCAACCTCTTCGTTCGAGCAGGAGAAATTATGGGATCAGTATACAGGCACAATACTTTGGCAATATATTTTAATCCCCAGAAGTGCAGGTCAATATCAATTGCCCCGGGTGCAAATATCTTACTTTAATCCAAAAGATAAGTCTTGGAGTAACACAGGGACAAAACCCATCGGTTTAATAATTTTGCCAGGTGAAACTGATTTTGTGGGTAGTACATCTGGTTTTACAAAAGAAGAAATATCGTTATTGGGCAGTGATATACGTTATAATATTACTGAAACGCCAGAATGGTTACTTCGCGATCAATACAAAATACCAATCTGGGTGTGGACGTCGTATGTGTTAGCAGCTCTTTTATTTGTGACGCCTATCCCAATTTCACGTTTCCAAGGGCACCGTATTGAAAACGAATCCATGCGACAATCCAATAAGGCCTTGAAACAGGCATTGAAAGCTCTAAAAAAGCGCGCAGAAGATCCTTTTGCCCAGGTTGCTCAAGTCGTTTACCTCTACCTAAAAGACAGGTTCTTTCTTGCAAGCGAACATTTGGATCCTCTGTCTGTAAAACAAGCATTAATTGGTATCGTTGAAGCGAAAACGCTGGCCAACCTAGTGGATTTATTGAAATTATGTGATGCTGGTCGTTATGGACCTGAAGCAGCAGATACGGAAGAGACGCTTATTGAAGATGCGAAAAATATATTGCATAAAGTAGATTCGAGTAAATGATGCGAATAATTGTATTAATATTGTTGGCAATGGTTTCATTACGGTCGGATACAATTTCTGCTGATAGTTTATTTGCGCTAGGTAATCGTTATTTTAAAATCGAAAAATATGACTATGCATTAGATGCTTATTCAGCAATTTTAGAGGAAGTAGAACATCCTGACTTGTACTTTAACATGGGGAACACATTTTATCGTCTAGGAGATATTGGTAAGGCGGTGTGGGCCTATGAAAAGGGGCTACAATTTTTGCCTCGTCATAAGGACTTGAACTATAACTTGGATATTGTAAATACACGTGTCCAGGATAGAATTGAGGTGCCGCAAGGATATTTCTTTATTGAGTGGTACAGTTCGCTAAAGAATAAATACACGTTACAGGATTTGATTGTCTGGGGTGGCCTCATGGTCCTCTTATTCGCTCTTGCGGGGTTTTTTAAGGAATTTGGAATTTTAGACATGGTTTTCGCTGGCAGAACACAGGTCTTTTTCTTGATTTTAACTGTAATAATTCATGGTCTGGTGTTGGATAAATACTGGGAATTATCTGATCGGGAAGAAGGCGTGGTTGTGTCCCCAGTTGTAAATGTGCGATCGGCTCCCGTAGATCGTGATGAGAAAGTTATTTTTCGCATTCACGAAGGACTGAAAGTTGATATTGCTCAATCACAGCCAGGGTGGTTTGAAATCATATTATTGGATGGCAAAAAAGGATGGATTCCTTATAAATCCTTATTAAAACTCTAATGTATAAACTGGTTTTCTTAATCCAGCTGTACGTTCCTCTATTGGCCCAGGAAATTCAGGTAATTGACCATAAGATCGTTAAAGATATACAACCTAATTGGCCAGTAATTATAAATAATGTTCTTGATGATTCTACATCATTTGAATTATTACTTTCGCGGGATTCAGTACAATCTGTATCGGAAGGTTACCGTGTCCAGGTGCTGGCTACACGGTACTTCGAGCGAGCTGATAGTCTTGCTGTAATTATGAAAAATACTGTTAGGGATAGTGTGTATGTGGATTTTGAAGCGCCAAATTATAAAGTAAGGGTTGGTGATTTTATTGACCGGAATTCAGCGGAATCATTGCAGCAAGATTTAGTGCAAATGGGTTATAATTCAGCCTGGATATTGCGATCGAGGATCAATTCGAAAGCTAGTGGAATAGAATATTAATTTTTCTATCCACCAAAGATGAATGAAATTTTTATAAAAGTATTGGACAATCCTATTTCTTGTTTATCAGCTACAGGTGAATTATTTGCTTCCCAGCCATTTGGGTCATAAAAGGTCAGGAAATACCCAAGGCTCAGGTCAAACCCAAACCAAGGTGTAAGGGGATAACGTAATGAAAGATAGGGATTTACTACAGTGATTGTAGTAGATATTTTATTGGTTACATAACTTGGATCAGATCCGCCATCACCAAATGAATTCCATATATTTGACCAACTTTTTGTTCCAGAATCCTTTATCACATTTAAACTTGTTTCACCAAAATACATCCCAACACCCAGGTTAAGTTCAAGATTGCCATAGGGTCGGTAGTTTGCTTCTAAATAGGGGCCAACCATAGTTGATGAAAGACTTAGAGTTCTATTAACAGTCGAATTTGTAGTGTCAGCTCCGTTAATCTGTATATTTCCTGTGAATCCAGCTCCACCAATATATATCCTATCATATACGTTAACTGCACCACCACCACCATTAAGAAATATTGCTTGGTCAAATTTGCCCATGCCGTATTTATTTATACTTTGAAGATTTAATGAAGTCCAGTCAATATTCCAAAGTCCTACCATATATCCGCCATATGCTTTGTAAGCCTGTCCAGTGACGTTTGCGCTGAGTGCAACTAGTAGCGGAAAAATCAGTAAATTTTTCTTTAGCATAATATTCTACTCCAAATTAATCAAATCTGCTATTACGTTTTCAATGCGGAAGTAATCCTTAAGCTAATATTAATCAATAAAATTGGAAATAGGTAGTATTCAAGATATTGATATGTTATTTGGGGTAATAATATGGCCAAATTAGGGCATCCAAAAGCATCGTTTGGATACAAAAGAAGATTAAGCCGATTATACTGGCAAAATACAGCCAGCTAGAACGTTCAAAATTTGAAGTGAAAAATGAAGCCAACAGGGCAACTGAGGAAAATCCCACTGTAAATAAAACCAGCCTGATAATGATCCATAATAATGGAGTAGGGTTTTCAATCATAGCAAAGGTCAGATAAATCCAGATTGCCGATGGTATGATTATACCTGCATATAACATGTTTATCGCCCAAAAACCATAGCGGCCAAACAGTTTAACGGATTCCGTGGATACATGGATTAAGATATATCCTGTAAAGAAAAAATACCCGCCTGCGGCCAAAAACATAAAAATAGTGTAATATAATCTTAATGAATCCGGGATTGCTCCCCATAATCCACCACGGATTGAAGGGTTTGTAATTAATCCATGGGCATAAGATCCAAGCACGCAGAGCCCACCAAATCCATTAATTAAATAAAAGAGGATGAGTTGTTTATCAACCATAATTATATCTGTATAGTTTTAACCATATATTAATCGCATTTATCAGTACAATCTGGGTCATAATTTATTCATATTTCCCGCAAAATACTCGGTCATTTTGAAATAAATTACAAAGATATCTGCCATTGACACTGGTTAGTATACCGTCGTAATTTCGCCATTATGGCAGAGTTTAATTTGCAAAGCGAATTTAACCCGGAAGGAGATCAGCCCCAGGCAATTAAAGCGCTTGTATCTGGATTGAACAATAATGCAAAACATCAAACGTTGCTTGGTATAACTGGTTCCGGTAAAACGTTCACCATGGCAAATGTCATCCAGCATGTGCAGCGACCAACGTTGATTATTTCTCATAATAAAACGCTAGCAGCACAATTATATGGAGAATTCAAATTACTTTTTCCTGATAATGCAGTGGAATTCTTCATCAGTTATTACGACTATTATCAGCCGGAAGCTTATATGCCTGTTACAGATACATTTATAGAAAAGGACATGTCTGTAAATGAGGAAATTGATATTCTACGACTAAAAGCCACAAGTTCCTTGCTAGCACGGGAGGATGTGATCGTCGTGAGTTCTGTTTCCTGCATATATGGAATAGGATCACCGGCGGAGTATCGTGATAAGGTTATCCAAATTCGTAAAGGTGACCAACTGAATCGAAAGGATTTCTTCCGTAAACTGGTAAATATTCATTATAACCGCAATGATTCTGTTTTTGAACGAGGGACCTTTCGTGTCCGCGGTGATGTGATTGAAGTAAATCTGGCCTACGAAGATGTTGGCATCCGTTTGGAAATGTTTGGTGATACTATTGATTCGGTCACAAGGTTTAATCCACTAACTGGCGAAATTATCAAGGAAATGGCCAATGAATTCGTATATCCGGCCAAGCATTTTGTTACGGATAGGGAATCAATCAATCAGATCACAATGGAAATTCGAAAGGAACTTATTAACCGGTTGGAAGAATTGCGGTCTAGTGATAAACTATTGGAAGCGCAACGACTAGAACAACGTACAAATTTTGATTTAGAAATGATGATGGAGGTTGGGTATTGTTCTGGAATAGAAAATTATTCCCGCTATTTTTCTGGACGAAATCCTGGAGAAAGGCCCTATACATTGATTGATTTTTTCCCAGATAACTTTTTAACAATTATCGATGAATCTCATGTAACATTGCCCCAAATAAAAGGCATGTATAATGGCGACCGTGCCCGTAAAGAGGTGTTGGTAGAACATGGCTTTCGCCTGCCGAGCGCTATGGATAATAGACCCTTACAAGTCACTGAATTCATGCCGTTACAAAATCAATTGGTATATGTTTCTGCTACGCCTAGGGATAAGGAACTTGAATTATGTGGAGGTGAGGTAGTAGAGCAAATTATTCGCCCAACCGGATTGCTAGATCCACGGGTAGAAGTAAGAGGTACTCATGGTCAAATAGATGACCTGATTGGAGAAACACGCTCCAGAGTACAACGTAATGAACGCACATTGGTTACTACCCTAACCAAACGTATGGCAGAAGATTTGAGTGAGTATTTACGAGGTGTCAGTTTACGAGTTAGATATTTGCATAGCGATATTGTTTCCCTAGAGCGTGTGAAAATTTTACGCGACTTACGTTTAGGAGAGTTTGATGTATTAGTAGGTATAAATCTTTTACGGGAAGGACTTGATCTTCCTGAGGTGTCATTAGTAGCTGTATTGGATGCTGACAAACAAGGTTTTCTTAGAAGTCATACCTCATTAATGCAAGTTGCTGGACGGGCAGCTCGACATCAAGAGGGAATGGTTATATTATATGCAGATAAAGTGTCAGCAGCTATGGATCATCTGCTTCGTGAAACGGAGCGCCGTAGAGAAATCCAAAAGTCATATAATCAAAAAAAGGGTATAATTCCGTCGACAATCTATAAATCCGTTGAAGATATTATGTCCACTACAGCTGTGGCTGATTCGATCCAAGATGATAACTATAAACCTATAAAAAACCGCAAGGGCGATGATTTTAGTAAAATGGATAAACAGCTAGCTGTCGACATGATGCGTACGGAAATGTTGGAAGCGGCTGAAAATCTCGAATTTGAAAAAGCAGCAAAACTTCGTGATGAGGTTCAAAAACTGGAAAAGGAATTAGAGGGCATATTTTAAATGAAAGTATTTGTCACTGGTGGGGCAGGGTACATCGGTTCCCATATTACACTTGAGTT
>Ga0208522_1001035_pt1 | contig 18218 bp, 10 predicted proteins | sample ETNtaG_25_FD_185763 | JGI IMG/M metagenome (GOLD analysis project Ga0208522, IMG submission 185763) | Marine microbial and viral communities from oxygen minimum zone, Eastern Pacific Ocean - ETNP201302SV86 (SPAdes) (version 2) | ecosystem: Environmental > Aquatic > Marine > Oceanic ... | reverse complement strand
TCCTCTGCTCTACCGTCTGAGCTACCGAGCCGCCAAAAATGCCGTGAAAATTAGTGGCAGGATGTTCCTTTTGCAACTGATTAACCCACTGTTTTATTAAGCTTTTAGGTTTTTTTTTATTTGCCTACTTTCCGCCGTTTTTAATGAAATTATACTAATGAAAATAGTTCTAGCCACACATAATCATGATAAAGAAATAGAGTTGCAGCATTCATTGCGTGGTCTAGATGTAGATATTTGCTCATTATCAGAATATCCTGATATCGGCGAGATAGAAGAAACTGGCACTACTCTATTAGAAAATAGCCTATTGAAAGCACATACCGTTCATGAACGGACTGGACTACCCACAATTGCCGATGATACAGGATTAGAAATAGACGCTCTTGATGGTGCACCAGGAGTCTACTCAGCTCGATTTGCTGGTTTAAATGCCACCTATGAGGATAATGTAAATAAGCTTTTATCAGTGATGGAAAATGTACCTGATGATATACGTTCGGCCAGGTTCAGAACGGTAATATCCTACGTAGATGAAATCCAAGAATTATGGACTGAGGGACTTATACAGGGTAAAATTACTGAAACCCCTCGAGGGAATATGGGTTTTGGGTATGATCCTGTTTTTTATGTTTCTCATTTAGAAAAAACGTTCGCGGAACTTTCTATTAACGAAAAGAATAAAATCAGCCACCGTGGGATCGCATTACAAAAACTTCGTAAAATACTTGTAAATGTGCTAAACTAGGTAAATAAACCAAAAAAACAGGAGAATTCTTTATAGACCTACCGCTATCGGAATGATAGTTCCTTAGGGAACTGACCGACACAAATAACAATACAGGAGAATCCCTTTGAAAAAAGGGCGATACGTCAAAATTGCGTTATTTCTGACCGTGGGTAATATCTTTTCTCTATACGGCCAGCAGGATAGCTATACCTTAACCTTGCCCCCCAGTTACCACCTGCGGTCTACATATGTAGTAACTGCATTCCCGGAAATACCAGTACCGCTTAGTCTCATGAAAGATACGCTAGACGAGCCACTTTATTTATTTGATGTGACCTATGGTGAACGAATTCTTGATGTAACAATAGATAGTAGCTGGAAATACATATCATTCACAGAATACATAGATGATGAGGTTTTACGAATCCCTTTTACCAGTACGGTTGAGTGGTATTTCAATCATATGATTCAAGTGAAACGAGTGTCGAATTTCATTGATTCATTTAATAAAAAAGATCAAGGAAGTCAGCGCTACACCGAGCGTCGTGGAGGAAGGTACTTGGAAATGGTTGGTATGGATATGGGTGACTTTGGGCGTGTATCACTCCGTGTTAACGGAAATATCAATATCAATGGGAAAATGGTATTTCAGGATCAGGAACTTGTCCGTTCCAGTATACGGGAGACACAAAATACGCACCTAGAATTTGACCAGAAACAGGCGGTTAATATTGAAGGAAAAATCGGTGATCGTATAACGGTTAAAATGGATAGAGATTCAGAACGAGACTTTGATTGGGAGAATAATATCCGTATTTCATATGAAGGCGAAGAAGATGATATTGTCCAAAAAGTAGAAGCTGGGAATATTTCTTTGTCTCTGCCAGCAACCCAATTTGTTACTTTTTCTGGACAAAATAGTGGCCTGTTTGGCTTGAAAGCTATATCAAAGATTGGACCTGTAGACGTGACCACAATTGCCTCTATAGAGAAAACGAAAAAGGAACAATTAAAATATAAGGGAAGCAATGAATCAGCAATCGTAAAAATCAGGGATAGTGACTACATAAAGAACCAATATTTTTATATACATAAATGGTTCCGTAATGGTATAGATACCACCTTGAATGGGGCCTATATAAACATACCACCATTTTATCCCTTATACGAAGGAGCGCATCTAGTTGGTAATGTAATCATAAGAGATTTCGACCTCTATAAACTGGAATCAGCTAATGATGCAAGCACAGACCCAGGTATTGCATACGCAAATTTAAATGATAAAGAAAATACAGAAAGTCAAGAGGGTAATTACAAAAGATTAGAACCGGGACAAGATTACTCCATCAGTAATGATCTGGGGTTTATTCGCTTACGAAGTAGATCAAGTAATGAAGCTTTTGGCTGTACATTTGTTTTAGCGAATAGGCAAACCGGAGACACCCTTTTAACCGTTGGTAGTGGCATTATTCCGACAGATTCCACATCGAGCTTGACACTGAAAATGATCAAGCCTATTTCACTAACTCCCAGTCATTCAGCGTGGGATCTCATGTTTAAGAATGTATACTACATGGGTGCATCCAATATTAGTAAAGAGGGTTTTGCTGTTCGCATTGTTAACCAGCGTCAAAATCCACCGTCCGAATACGATATGGGAGGGAAACCATATATCACGCAGTTTGGGCTGGATAGTTTAAACGAATCAGGCGTTCGACAAGCAGATGAATTGATTGACATGGAAAATAGCAGTATAGTCAATATGGTAAGCGGTGAATTGGTTTTCCCCACGTACCACCCATTTGCTTATGATTCATTAGCAGGTGGCAATAAAAATGCTGAGTTACAAAATGTTTTGGGACTAGGTAAAATGTATACAACTACAACGCAGACAGAGATTAACAATGATAGCCGTTTTGAAATGCAAATAGAATACACAAACCAAAGTTCTAATATTAATCTAGGATTTATGATTGTTGAGGGCAGCGAACAGGTATTTGTAGATGGGTTAGAGTTAAAACGCGGCGTTGATTATCAAATAGATTATTTCTCAGGTACGCTTGTTATGAATGAAGATTTAAATCCCAATGCACAATTAAATATATTATTTGATAAACATGAAATAGTATCGTTTGATAAAAAGACGATTTTAGGCACGCGGGCGCAAATGGATTTTGGGGATCGCTCATTTATTGGTGCTACTGCTTTATATTTCAACCAGTCTGTGATTAATGAAAAGATTGAAGTTGGTTATGAGCCAACTCGCAATTTCATATGGGGGGTTAATGGTCGTTATGAACAACCGTTGGAAGGATTAACTAGATTTATTGATCAATTACCAATCATAAATACTGAAAAAGCATCATCATTTTCAATTGAAGGTGAAGTAGCCCAGGTGATGCCAAATCCAAATTCAATAAATAATCCTGAAACTGGGGATCCAAGCGGTGTAGCATATATTGATGACTTTGAAGGAGCAAAACGTACTACTTCTTTTCCAATACAGCGCCGATTCTGGAAACCGTCATCGCCACCACTTATTTATCATTCAAACAAAACACTTAGTCATCGAAACCGAGCGAAAATGTATTGGTACAATCCGTACGTTCAATGGCGAACCAAAGATATATGGCCAAATCAAGAAACATCCATTCGTGCCCAAAATGAAACAACTGATATACTTGTTATGAACTATAAACCACTGGCTAACCAAACTCATCTCCCAAAAGATTCTCTCTGGGCAGGAATTATTGCAACATTGTATTCTGGGGATTACGATCAGACGCAAACAAAATTTTTTGAAATTTGGCTTCGTAATAAAAATGGATCAAGATCAGAATTAAGTGTTGATCTCGGTAAAATTAGTGAGGATTGGGATGGTAATGGTACTCTAAACACAGAGGATATTCCAGTGGCCGGCATGATCGGCGATGGACTATTGGATGATGCTGAAGATGTAGGATTAGATGGTTGTGCAGATGAGTCGGAAGATGGTTGGGGAGGATGTTTACAATTTGGAGAAACATATAATGAACTTCTAGAATCCGGCAATACCGCTTTGATCAATGTCGCTGATGACATAGATCCAAATGATCCAAATAGCGATAATTGGAACTATGATGAAGGTACTAATGATTATAAGCGAATCAATGGTACAGAAGGGAATGCACTTGATGCTGGACGGTATCCTGATACAGAAGATTTGGATCGAACTGGATTTTTAGACAAAACCAATGACTACTTTACCAAATCGTTTACGTTAGACGATACAACCTATTTTTCCGGAGAGACTGTCAAAGATGGTCAACCTACTGGCTGGAGGTTATTCAGGATACCGTTAAGCCATTTTGAAATGATTGATAGCACAGGAAATCAAGAATGGAACGAGATAAAATTTTGTCGGGTAAGGGTCACAGACACCACCCAGACCTGGGTTCAAATCGCGAAAATAGAATTAGTAGGTAATGAATGGCAGGAATTGGGCGTGGCACCTGATTCATCAAATTCTTATAGTAAGGCCAATTCCGATAGTGTATTTGCTATATCAGTAATTAATACGGAGGATAATGCAAACTATGCACCACCAAAAGGGGTAAAAGGTGAGTACGATCGCATAAATGAAATACGATCAAAAGAACAATCGCTGGTTTTAAAATTTGATAATCTTTCTCCGCGACATAAAGGCGCAGCTTTAAAAACATTGGTTAATGTAACTGGTGACAGAGCCAAAAGTTATCTCACTTATGATAAGATGAAAATGTATGTATATGGCAATAGCCCCTGGATCGGAAACACTGAAACTAAAGTAGAATTTTTCATGCGTTTTGGACTTGGGGAAGATTATTATGAATTGGTTCAGCCTGTGTATAATGGTTGGGACGAGACAGAAAATAGGAACACGATCAATCTGGATCTGAACTGGTTAACTCAGCTGAAATTGCAAGATTCAACTAACGTAAAAAAGTTAAATGATACAGATACATTTTCAGATTCAGCAAATATAAAATCTTATACGTTCAATGATGAGAATGGAATTTCCACTGGTAAGCAAATCAAAATTAAAGGCGCACCTGCATTATCAAGGATAAAGTTTTTTATGGTAGGACTGAGAAATATGTCCGATGAATGGATAAGTGGTGAAATCTGGCTCGATGAACTCCGTTTAAGTGGCGTAAAAAAGAATCGAGGTGTTGCTATGCGCCTTACATCAAAATTTAATTTAGCTGACATAGCAAATACATCGTTTACTTACAGTCGTAAGGATGCCGATTTCCATGTGCTACAGCAGCGCCTTGGCACAAATCAAACGGGGGAAAACTTTTCGCTAAATACAAATGTACAAATACATAAACTATTGCCTAAATCATGGGGAATAAGCTTACCGGTAAACCTGTCAATGACTAATGCAACAAATACTCCGAAATATTTTCCAGGTTCTGATATTCTTGTGAGTAAAGGAACCGCTCCTGATTCAATCCTAACAAGGTCTACAGGTATTAATTTTAGTACATCTTTAACAAAGTCTAGTAAATCGGATAATAAAATTGTTAAATATACCTTAGATAAATTGAAACCGAGTTTTAGCGCTAGTAGAACATTTTCGTCGAATGAGATCAATAAAGAAGTATTGAATGAAAAATACTCTGGTAAATTGAGCTACACACTTCCTTTTGGCCGTAATAATTATATTAGTCCATTAAAATGGATAAAACCTATTCCTTGGATCGGACCAAAACTGAGCGATATACAGTTATATTATACACCTTCAAACTTGAATACATCTATGAATTTTAGTGAAGGATTAAGCCAGAGGATAAAACGTGTTGGCGGAAAATCGCCTGACTCATATAATTTTGGTTTAAATAGAAATTTATCTATGGATTATTCGCTAACGAATTCCTTAAAAACTAAATACACCCGTGCTGTCAAAAGTGATCTCCAGGATTATCGAGGTTACGCATGGATTGCAATAAGAGACTTGGATCCTGGCATTGTAGAAAATATTACGGAAAATTCAACTACATCATTTAACCCGGTAATTTTTTCCTGGTTAAAACCAAACTTTAATTACTCTTCAGCATACAGTTGGAATAAGGACAGACAAAGCACGCTAGAAGGAGCCAATATTGGAACACAGTTGCGATTTTCATCAAACATCTCTTTGAATTTAGTTAATATGTTTGAAGTAATGTATAAACCGCCTTCAAAGACAGCAGCACCTAATAGAAGATCACGACGAAGGGATTCGAAACCTGAATCAGAAAAGCCATCAGATAAAAAACAAAAAGATATACCTGCCTTAAATTTTGTGCATGGATTGATCAGGAAGGTCAATCCGATCAATTTCAGTTACACGGAAAATCTTAACAGGACAGGACGTGGTGTAATTGGTGATATTCCATTGGGTTATCGTTTTGGATGGCAACCTAATCATGGTCTAGATCACTCAGAAAAAGTTGGATCTGATATCGGTGCATGGGACCACAAACGTGATTTTTCACTACGTTCTGGTTTGAATCTTACTAAAAGTATCAGTACCAGTTTTAATTATGCGCAAAATGTTTCCACAACAAGAAGCGGTTCTGGAACAGAGCAAAGAAACATGTCACGTGATTATTTTGCTTATGGAGAAAAATTGGAAAATGGCTTACCCCTTCCAGGCTGGAGCGTTCGTTGGTCTGGTTTGGAAAAACTTCCCATAATTAAAAAGTATCTGCGTTCTTTGTCACTGGAACATGGATTTAGTGGTAAAGAAACACGGTCTTGGCAATTCGAGAATTTTGATGGCCCCAGTATGCCGTTATTGAATTTAGAAAATTTCATCACTGATTTTGAAGAATTTGAACGCTCATCAAGAATCAACACTAATTTTTCCCCGCTGGTTGGATTAACTGCAAATTTACAAAAAGGTATATCGATGAATTTTCGCCATAATTTATCAAAATCACTGGACCGGGTACCTACTGGTATTACTGTTCATATAGATAAAAGTTATACATCAAGCGCTAACTATAGCCATCGTGGAGGCATAACTATTCCACTGCCTTTTATGGACCCCTATAAAATTGAAAATACTGTTAATTTTCAATTTAATTTTGATATGAACGAAAGCGAGACATTAGGTAGTAAAAATCAAGGCCAAGAATTTGGACAAACGGCATTTAATTCCGGTTGGAAAGTTGGAATGCGCGTTACCTATACCTTCTCTGCCAAAGTCAGTGGCAGCATGATCTATGGCTACCATGAAAATGAATCTATGACTACTGGTAAAAAAATTGACCGTGACTTTGGGTTTGATGTTAACATAGCTATTAGTGGGTAGTTAAATGCGAATTTATAAAAAATTATTCATAATCGTCTTCACAATGAATGTCTTTTCAAGTTGCAACAATACAGTACCTGAATTTGATAAAGATAATGCTTTTCGATATCTAGTTGAACAATGTGAATTTGGACCGCGAAACCCAAACTCAAATGGGTACAAGCAATGCTTGGATTATCTACAAAAAACGCTTTCAGGATTTGCAGATACAATTCTTTTGCAGCCTTTTGTCCTGGATGATTTAGTCAATGAAGAAAGTTATGATTTAACCAATATTATTGCTCGCTTCAAAGTAGATGAACCCGAGCAGCTCTTGATTGGGGCGCACTGGGACACAAGACCTTGGGCTGATGAGGACCCAGAGCCAGAAAAGCGTAATGATCCAATAATTGGTGCTAATGATGGCGCCAGCGGCGTGGCCGTGGTATTGGAACTGGCAAGAATTTTAAATGCTTCACCACCTCCAATTGGCGTTACGCTTGTTCTATTTGATGGTGAGGATATGGGTAGATCCGGTATACCAAAAAGCTATGCCCAAGGTTCGTTAGCATTCGCCAAAGATTTACCTATAGAGAAACCTGATGAAGCGATAATATTGGATATGATCGGTGATGCTGAGTTGCATATCCCAATCGAACGTTTTTCTTACCAGCAGAATAGGAAACTAGTGAAAAAATTATGGGGCCTAGCAAAGGAATTAAGCCTGGACGCATTTGAATCACGCATAGTACATACGATTTATGATGATCATGTTCCACTTTGGGCTGAGGCGGAAATACCAGCAATTGATATTATAGATTTTAATTATCCAAATAGTTATTCGAATTATTGGCACACAACCCAGGACTTGCCTGAGAATTGCTCTGCCGAAAGTCTAGGGCAAGTTGGCACCTTATTAGCTCATTATATTTATGGAAGGCAAAAGTGAAGTTTCAGTATTTTATTCCTATGCGTTTTTGCTTTCTAATCATACTGGCTTTTATTTTTTGGGGTTGCCCTGATTCAGCCAGTACGACAGACCCAGATTCACCATTAGGTGAATTACAGTTCACCTTTTTACAGGAAGATCAGGTTTTATATTTTGCAATTGATCTAGAACCAAGGGTTAGAGGATATAACGTGGATGAAGTAGTAGTATATTGGTATGGTACGGACGCAACCAAAATGGTTATACCTGATCGTATTGAATTATATGATAAAGGTAAAAGCGGTGATATAATTGAAAATGATGATTTGTATTCCCGGAAAATTATCAACGATAGCCAGACTCTATCAAATCCGATTGAGAATGATACTGGAAGGGTATATCTTGATTTTGAAGCGACCTATGATAATGATGCTTCATTCATGGCGCAAGATTCATTTTTTTTGGGGAATATTATACCAAGAATTGTGTTCATATCGCCAATGGACACTATATTTTTACCCGATAGTGGCGGTGTAAAATTTGATACGGTTAAAGCTACGGTTCATGATGCGAATGGATTAGATGATATTCGCAGAGTTGGTTTCTTTTCATACCATGTGGATGATAGCACATTTTTAAATGAAGGAAATATTATCAATCTTTACGATGATGGTAGCGAAGTAATTCTTTATGAACCAAATTTTACCAGCGGTGACGCAGCTGCAAATGATGGAATATATAGTTTCAGGGTCCCTGTGTTTGGTCCGGGGAACTTGGACTCTGAACTAGAGACCAAAACTGGTACATTTTTGTGGATCTTTGATGCGGTTGATATGGCCAATACCCATTCGAATCCAGACACTCAAACGGTGGTAGTTGTGGATACTTTTACGGTAATTGTACCATGAGAACATTTATCATTCTGGGTATTTTCACTATGAATATCCATTTATTGTCAGCACAAAAATTAGTGCCAACTGATTTTATGTTTCGGTCCATGGCTGTTGGAAATACTGATTCCACAGTTAATAATATGCGGAGTAATGTTATAACAGAAATAATTCTAAAAGATGATTTACAGACGAGTTCGACATTAGTTTGGCTGGGTACCGGAATAGGAGCGTCTGTTATTATAAATTCTGATACGGTGGAGGCTATACCGGACACATCTGGGTTAGCCAATAGCTTATCTACTTCAAGCGCTAAAACTATAACAAATCGACTGCCGGAGGGCGGTATATCAGCAATGGCCGCGGGAAATGATGGGACATTGTTTATAGCTTTTGCTGGTAGCGAAAACGATATACCAGTAGGGCAAGGTTTTGCATTAACATCCAACGCGTCTGCATTCAACGCTAGTGATAGCACTATCAACTGGACATATTTTAATCAGCAGATAGAAAATAATGATAAACCTTATTTTGAATTTTGGGCATATAAAAGTGAAGCACTTCCTATAACAGTTCCCCATCAAAATGTTACATATGATATTGCACTTAGTCATCTCGATGAAGATACATCTTATGCATTTACAGCCAGTTGGGCTGGAGGGTTACGGCGTTTAAAATTTAAAAATGAATATAATTCCAATGGTGATATCATTGGTATTATACCTATTAAATGGGAACGAGTACCTATACCAATGGATAATCAGTTCAAACTCAATACATGCGAACTCACATCCTATGACACAGTTCCAGATCCATATGACCCCCCAAATGAAATGCTAATACTAAAAGATTATTATTTTAATCCAAGGGATCCAATAGATGGCGGTAATCATAACCATAAAGCTTTTTCTATTCTGACATATGGTGATACAATATGGGTAGGAACTGCGAACGGTATTAACCGGGGGATTTTTGGCGGTTATTCACAAACATTTGGATATTGTATAAACTGGGAGCATTACTCATATCCGGAATATAATCTTTCTGGTAATTTTGTAGTTGGCTTAGCTTTGCAAATGCACAAAGGTAAACGTGTAATCTGGGCAGCAACAGTAAACGCAGATGATCCAACAGAACAGCGGGGTGTAAGTTATACTACAAATGATGGCTTATCCTGGAATACAGCACTTTTAGGTGAGCGGGTTTATAATATTACCGCAGAGGATTCATTGGTATTTGCAGCTACTGCCAATGGTTTATGGATGACAGAGGATGGAATAAATTGGGCGAAGTATAAACCGGCCCAGCAGCATACCCCCTATAGTACCGATGAGGTATTAGCAAATGAAGTATATAGCGTCACGTTTGATACCAGCGATACTTCAATATGGATAGGTACCGGAGATGGTGTAGCTCATTCCTATGATTTAGATGGATTGGACTGGAAAATATTTCGGGCGGAATATGATATAGATGAAGATTATGCCTACCCTAACCCATTTTCCCCATATACCCATAATGTGCTTGGCGGAGATGGTTATGTTCGTTTTCATACAAATGAATGGTCAGGATCCTCTGAAATAAAACTTGATGTATATAATTTTGCGATGGAAAAAGTATTTGCAGGATCATTTGATAGGACAGCTACATCTTCTGGTGCACTGAAATGGAATGGGCGGGATATGGAAGGTAGACTTGTCAATAATGGAGTCTATTTTGTTAAACTAACTTATCCCGAAGGCTACAACATTAAACCTTCCCCTCATTGGGTAAAACTGATTGTGGTCAAGTAAATGCATAAGTATTTAATTATTATAATAACCATATCATTGGGTATATCAGCGGATTACGCTAGTTATTCGGGTGCCTTTTTGCGCATGGGTACGTCAGCGAGATCTTTGGCAATGGGCAGTGGTTTTACTGCTGAAATTGACCAGGGATTTACTTCCTATCATAATCCGGCAGGTGTGGCGTTCCTTAATAAAAGGCAGTTAGGTTTTTCATACCATGCATTAAATCTGGATCGTCGGTTGATGATGTCAAGTATTTCTACTGGTTTACCACCGACTGCCGGCATGGGAGTGGCCTGGGTTAGCAGTGGCGTCGATAATATTCAGGGTCGTTCAACTGCGGGTTCTAAAACCCAAGTTTTATCAACCAGTGAAGATGCATTATACATTAGTTTTGCTCAGCGGATAACTCCTTGGCTCGCACTGGGCATAAATGTAAAGGTTCTTAACCATCAATTACCCATGAATGAGAGCCAATTAGCAGGTAAAGGGACTGGATTTGATGTTGGTTTTATGGTACTCCCTGAAGAAAATTTGCATTTTGCCTTTGTGATCCAAGATCTAAATACCAATTACCAATGGAATACTGGGGACGTATTTGAAGGGGAAGGGCGGGTATATAAAGAATCTTTTCCCGCAATGTATCGTCTCGGTACAACATTTACCTTTCAACGTATTTATTTTACCGGTGATATCGGAGTCTTAGCGCACCAAGATGATATTCTAGGAGCAACAATAAGATTTGGCGGAGAGTATCGCATGGAAGAAAACTATTTTATACGAGCCGGCTTTGGTAATAATCGATTTTCCCTCGGCGCAGGTTTGAATTTTACCTTCCTTAAATTAAATGATGCATTCTTTGATTATGCGGTTGTTGTTGAACCGCATTCTGTATCACAGGGCATGATTCATGTTTTTACCTATGCGTTTAATTTCTAGAGTTTTAATTAACACAGTCATACTGGTTAATACAGGATTCGGGTTAGGGACCCAGTTTTTATCTGTACCATCCAATGCGATTGATCTGGCTTTTGGCTGCAATCCACTACTTGGTAAGGTTACATTGAATAATCCTGCTCTACTCACTGCCTCTCCGCAGGGCATCAATCTGCACATGTCTTACGGTTCCTGGCTCAGCAATGTGTCAGCCTCTTCGTTTGCATTGGCATCAAAATTGAGCCGTGGGACTATTGGTCTACAGTTACGACATATGGGGCTTAATGATCTTGAGCTTCGTACGACTACACCTACCGATTATCCAATAGCAACATTTGGTTCTAGTGCCCTTTCTTTAGATGGTAGTTATTCACAATCTTTTGGTGGTCTTAAAGTTGGCGCTTCTTTGAAATACATTTTTGTTCAGTTGCATACGGAAAAGATCACTGGTTATGCCGTTGATGCTGGTATGACACATTCAATAAGTAAAAATATTCAAATGGGCGTTTCTGCATTAAATCTTGGCATCATGAACAAATCAGATACCTATAACCAATCTTTGCCAATGCGTTTATTATCAGCAATATCTTATCAATTCTCTAGATCCAAATGGGATCACACTGTTTGTATTTCTGCAGAAAAATCATCCTTTGTCAATGGGCCAATTTTTGGAGTCGCTAATGAAACAAGATATAATAAGTTGGACATTCGTTTTGGATCTCACTTTTCTGATAAGGTTACTGTTTTTTCAGGAGGTTTCGGAATTCGCTTAGGAATATTGGACTTGCATTATGGTATACAAGTCGGATCCCAGCATTTGGGTATACCACAAATGATTGATTTATCATTACGGTTGCCTTGATCAGAGTAGATTAATAGACACAATTTGAAAAAAATAGATTGAATCAATTACGAAATTATTTTGTCTTGGCAGTACTTGTTCTATCTGCCTGTATTCTATATATATTGAAATCAAAAACAGACGAGCCTGTTCCGACTAGAAGGACAGTTACTATACCAAAAATTGAAATTGAAGAAGATGTTCGGGGCAATATTGTTATCATAATAGATGATTTTGGTTATAGGGATGATATTGTTTCTGAAGGATTTTTATCCTTAGATGCAGACATTACATTCGCGATTATACCAGGGCATCAAAATAGCAAGGTGTTTGCAGCAAAGGCTGATCAGAATGGATATGAGGTTATTGTTCACATGCCCATGGAATCCACAAATGAAACACGTGGTGAAAAAGAGTACAAGCTGACTACTTCTATGACTAGCGATGAAATAGAGAGCAGAGTAGAAAAAGTTATTTCGGAATTTCCAGAAGCTGTGGGAATGAATAATCATCAGGGTTCAAAGGCAACTTCAGATAAACGGATTATGAATATCGTGGGCAATGTATTAAAACGGCATGGAAAATATTTCATCGATAGCCGCACATCGTCAGAAACTGTAGCTGAAACTACAATGCGGTCTCGTGGTGTACCTACAATTCGCCGCCATGTATTTCTTGATAATGAAGACAACAATAATAAAATACGTGAACAGTTATACAAGCTGGCTGATAAAGCAGAATTGAAAGGTTTAGCGGTTGGGATTGGTCATGCAAAGACAAACACCCTAAAAGTACTAAAACAAGAAATCCCAAGACTGAAGGAACATGGTTTTAAATTTCAATTTGCTTCCTTTGCGGTAGAATGAACGATGCCGATTCTCTGTAAAATTCATCGTGGTGATTTCATTGAAAGTATCCATGTAGCTTATGCGGTAGTAGTTGATGGAAAAGGTGAAATTGTATACAGTAGTGGTGATCCTCATTATTTAACATGTGTTCGGTCAGCACTCAAACCTTTTCAGGCCTCAGCGGCGATAAAAGAGGGGGCTACAAAAGCAGTTAGTTTTACTCCTGAAGAAATTGCACTAATGTGTGCATCGCACAATGGAGAGGATATTCATGTAAATACGGCAAAAAGTATGTTGGATAAAATTGGATATGACACATCATATTATGAATGTGGTACTCATTTTCCATATGATAAGGAATCCAGGATAAAATTGATACAAAATAAAGAAAATTCCTCGGCGCTGCATAACAATTGTAGCGGTAAACACGCAGGCATGTTATGTCTGGCAAAATATTTACAGGTAGATCCTAAAGGATATACTGACCCGGGCCATAAAGTGCAGCAACTTATTATGAAGCAGGTCAAACGATTTTCTGAATTAAATGAATTTCCTCTGGCAATTGATGGTTGTAGTGCGCCAGTGCCCTTTTTGCCTCTTTTTAACATTGCGTTGATGTACCAGAAGCTTGCCAGTGGTAATTATGATGAATTAAACACTCTTTTTGATGCTGTAACTTCCAATCCTTATTTGATAGCTGGTAAAAATCGTTTCGATACAGACTTCATTGAAGCAATGGATGGCAAAGCAGTGACCAAAGTTGGCGGGGAAGCGGTTCGTGGTCTCGGGATTCGCTCGGGTAATGGCGAGGTGTTCGGCATTGCCTTAAAGGTTTTAGATGGTAACCAACGTTGCTCTCCAATTGCAACAATGGCGGTCTTGGATGAATTGGATTTATTAACTAAAGACCAATCAGAAAAATTAAGTTCATACAAAAAAACAGTATTAAGAAACCATCGTAAGATCGAGACTGGTATAATTGCAGTGGAGTTATAGACAAATTTTTACCCATCGATACTATATCATATTTTTTGGATTACTTTCATATGCTGCTGCGCAATCCGATTACACTTTTTTGACTTATAATCTTCTGAATTATGATGATGATGATGATCGCGAACCTTACTATCAAGAAATTATAGGCGAGATTCAACCTGATTTAATCGTCTGTCAGGAAATAATCGGTACTACCGGGTACAACCATTTTCTGGATGATGTATTAAATGTGATTCAGCCCAATGAATGGCTTGGGGCTGACTTTACCAATCAGACTGCTAGTCAAGATATTGCGCTTTATTATAAGCAAGAGTTTTTCTCTTTTATCAGTACAGCTATTATTAATACAGCGCAATCATCTGGCACAAGGGATGTGGTTGAATGGGTGATGGAACATCTTGAATCGGGAGTGCAGTTTCGTATTTATAGCCTACATCTAAAAGCTAGTTCAGGTAATTCTAATGCCCAACAGCGGCTACAAGAAGTAACCATACTACGAAATTATTTGAATGAATTACCAAGCGGATCACATTTTATTGTTGGTGGGGATTTCAATATTTACAGTAACAATTCATCTTCTGAACCTGCTTTTGATATGCTTACTGTTGCAGGATCTGACACTGATGGTCAACTTTTTGATCCGATAAATCGTATTGGCCACTGGCATAATAACAGTGCTTTCGCAGATGTGCACACTCAATCCCCACGCACTACACAGTTTGGGGGTGGCGCCAATGGGGGAATGGATGACCGGTTTGATTGGATATTCGTTTCATCCGCAATTCTTGAAGACACCTATGATATAAATTATGTTGATGATACTTATATTGCATTTGGCAATGATGGACAGCATTTTAATCAAGCCATCAACAGCGGGACAAATAGTGCCGTAAGCCAGACAATGGCGGACGCATTGCATGCAGCGTCTGATCATCTGCCTGTATTTGCATCATTTCGATTTCCAGATGGTGATGCGTCTGGTTTTCATTTGGCCATTACGGAAATAATGCCCAACCCGTCCGCAGTATCTGATAGCCGTGGTGAGTGGTTCGAAATACTAAATATGGATTCAATTGCAATTGACCTAAACGGTTGGACCATTATGGATCAAGGTAATGATACACATTTAATTACAACAAGTATTGAAATCGCGCCTGGACAATACATAGTCCTTGGGCGTAACGGCAATGAGGCTGAAAATGGAGGTTATGAAGCTGATTATATATATTCATCGTTTCAATTGGGAAATACAGAGGATCAGATAATTATTTTAGATGCTGATGAAAAAATTGTAGACGATGTTTCCTATGGAAATTCCTTTCCTTACTCCAGCGGTGTTTCCATGTATTTAAAGAACGTCGCCTACGATAACAATCTTGATACCAGTTGGGCTTCTTCCTTCAGTACGTACGGAAATGGAGACATGGGCACTCCTGGATACGCCTGGGATGATACCAGCACAATTGCCGTCATTTCAGATAATTTCCTGCCGGAAGAAATAAAATTATATCCGTCTTATCCCAATCCATTTAATCCTAGTACAACTATATCACTAGGCATGGCAAATGCGGCGTTTATCAAAGTAAGTATTTATGATGTAAACGGTAGGTTAGTAGATAATCTGTACAATTCAATAATTCCATCTGGATACCATCAATTGGAATGGAACGCAACCAATAAAGCGAGTGGACTATATATTGTTTTACTGGAATCAGCCAGTCAAGTAAAAACCCAGAAACTGTTGTTAATGAAATAATTCCTTTGCCCAATCCATTGGCTTATTCCCCGACGTTTCATTAATTTGAATCGCTTTATTAAGCAATCCAATACCGGGGAAAGGGATGAAAAAAAAGCTACTTTATACGATTCGTGTATTATTATTTATAGTATTATTCTTTTCCTTTACCTATGCCCAGTCTTTTGAAGATATTTACGATAAATATACTTCTGTTGGTCAGTTGGGTCTCACCGTCACCAATTTTGGCCTTTTAGGCAATGGCTGGAATAAAATCAATGGTCGAATTCTCCCTTCATGTCAATATAAACAGAATACCGAAATACTCAGGGACCAGGTAGAACATTTTTCTTACGCTGGCCTATGGATTGGAGGCGTGGTCAATGGTCAGCGCCTGGTGTCTACCGCTATAGTAGATGGTGTATTTGAATCAGGCCAGGAAGGATTCGAATTATTTGCTGCAGATAATATCGATATTATATCATCTATTTCTTCCACATCTTTAGATTCTATTGCCCAGTATTTTTCACCCTACGCAACATCACACCAGGATTTGAAGACAGAGTTTCGGGATTATGGAACTACGCCAATTGATAATATGAATATTCCCAATCATACACCATTAGGAATCAATATTAGGCTTGAATCCTATGCCTGGAATTTTTCTTTTGCTGATGCATTTGTTATTCTCAACTATTCCATAAAAAATGTTTCTGATCAAACCATTGAAAATATTTATGCTGGTATTTGGACTGATGCCTCTGTGGCCAATATGAATTACACCAATAAATATGAACCTGGAGGCGGATTTACATGGTATGATAATCTAGATGGGTATGACACATCGCTAGACGATTCACAATACAGCCGGGATATAGCATACCAGTATGACCTCGATGGTGACGATGGTTGGGCTCAAAGTTATGTTGGTATTACTTGGCTGGGGGGAAATGTGTCTCGACCTTATGTTCAATCACATTATAATCAGTGGGTTTGGACAAATTCAAATAATTCGTCTTATCCAGTTTATAGTATGCCGCTCACTGATTATGAACGTTATCAAAAATTGTCAAGTTCTGTTCAATTGGGGACTGGACCGGAATACACAGCGGCGGGTTATCCCAATCAACCCAATAGCTGGATCTTCCTTTTTTCCGCCGGTCCATTTGGCAGTATTCCCACGGAACCTGATTCATCGGTTTGGGAATTGCCACCTGGCGATTCCTGTAATATTGTAATGGCGGTTGTAACCGCTAAATGGAATGGAACGGAAGACGATACACCAACACGGCGCAGAAATCTACATGTGAACTCAGACTGGGCACAGCGCGCTTATAATGGTGAGGATAAAAACAGGAACAATATTCTTGACGATGATGAAGACCTCGATGAAGATGGTGAAATAGACCGCTATATTTTACCAGAGCCACCACCCGTACCCAATATGGCTGTAGTTGTAGATGATCAGGTAGTTACCGTCTACTGGCAAAATAATGCTGAAAATTTTATTGATCCAATCAGCCGTGAGATGGATTTCGAAGGCTACCGGATTTACGGTGCAAGAAAGACAAGGAATAATTCCAATGAAGAATTTACTTTGCTTGGAGAATTTGATCTGGCCCTTGCTGAATACATGGGTACTGGGTATAACACAGGTTTCGACTTTATAAGAATTATTAATGGGTTTGGTGAACAAGATAGTGTTGAAATAGACGGAAATTTTTACCATTATAAATTTGTTAATAATCATGTAAAGAACGGTTGGCTGAATTATTACGCAGTTACGGCTTATGATCGGGGTGATCCAGATGCTAATCTAGCAACCCTAGAAAGTTCAGTTTATGCCAATCGACGGTATGTATATCCCGGTGTCAAGCCAGATGCTACTAATTGGGAAGGCGATCCCAGTGTATATCCTAATCCTTATAAAGGCCAAGCTAGATGGGATGGCTATGGCAGTCGAGCCCAAATGATCTGGTTTTCTAATCTACCACGTAAAGCAGAAATCCGCATTTTTACCCTAGCAGGTGACCTGGTGGATATTCTAGATCATGATCAAGAATACCAGGGTAGTGATATTTACAATATTGATGAATATAAAGATCCACAACTTAGCGGGGGAGAACACGCCTGGGATCTTATTACCAGAGATGATCAGGCGATTGCATCTGGACTTTATTTATTCACGGTTGAAAATTTGGATAACAAAAGTTTGTCTTATGG
>Ga0208522_1001032_pt1 | contig 18229 bp, 17 predicted proteins | sample ETNtaG_25_FD_185763 | JGI IMG/M metagenome (GOLD analysis project Ga0208522, IMG submission 185763) | Marine microbial and viral communities from oxygen minimum zone, Eastern Pacific Ocean - ETNP201302SV86 (SPAdes) (version 2) | ecosystem: Environmental > Aquatic > Marine > Oceanic ... | reverse complement strand
TCTATGGTTTTGGGGTCAAGTATCCTTGTCGCTGGAGGCTTAGATTTAAATTTTGTAATTCTTCCTTTGCTGATTGCAGCCTCAGGGATTTTAGTATCTATTATGGGAACTTTTATGGTCTCTGTAAAAGAAGGTGGAGACCCACAAAAAGGATTAAACCAGGGAGAGTTTGGAAGCGGAATAATTATGGTCGCAGTAATCTATTTACTGATAATCAAGTTTTTACCTGAAAATTATGTCCAACAAGGAGTATCCTATAATGGGATCGGTGTTTTCTATGCGACTATAATTGGTTTATTTGGCGGTTTAGGAATTGGGAAAATAACTGAATACTATACTGGAACGGGCACTAAACCAGTTAAATCTATAACAGAACAGTCGATTACAGGCCCAGCCACTAATATTATTGCTGGTTTAGGAGTTGGGATGGAGTCAACTGCGGTACCAATAATCATAATATCTTCCAGTATTATGGGGGCATATCATTTTGCTGGACTGTATGGAATTGCTATGGCTGCATTAGGTATGTTAGCAAATACAGGGATTCAATTGGCCGTAGATGCATATGGGCCAATCTCTGATAATGCAGGTGGGATTGCAGAGATGGCTGAGCTTCCTAGTGAGGTTCGTGAAAGAACTGATAAACTTGATGCAGTAGGCAATACAACAGCTGCTATTGGGAAAGGGTTTGCAATAGGCTCTGCAGCTCTAACGGCTTTGGCACTTTTTGCTGCGTTTATGGTTAAGAGTGGTATATCGAGCATTGATATTTCAGATCCAATGGTTATGGCCGGATTATTTATAGGTGGGATGTTACCATTTCTTTTTTCTTCTATGGCAATGGGGGCAGTTGGACGAGCAGCTATGGCCATGATTGAAGAAGTTCGACGCCAATTCAGAGAAATACCTGAATTAAAGAAAGCTTTAGAAATCATGAATTTGAAAGAAAAAGAAGATTGGAGTGATCATGATCAAGAAGTTTATAATGATGCACTGGGCAAAGCTCAACATGGGCGTTGTGTTGAAATTTCAACAGAGTCGGCAATAAAAGAGATGATCGTTCCTGGGCTTCTAGCAATAATTACTCCAGTTGTTGTCGGGTTTGCTCCAGGGTTACTTGGAAGTGATCAAGGGCCTGAAATATTAGGAGGCCTTCTTGCTGGGGTTACGGTCACAGGAGTGCTTATGGCTATTTTTCAATCAAATGCAGGTGGTGCATGGGATAATGCAAAAAAAATGATTGAAGAAGGAATTAAAGTAAATGGTCAGGAAATAACAAAAGGATCAGATGCGCACAAAGCAGCTGTTGTAGGTGATACGGTAGGTGACCCATTTAAGGATACATCAGGCCCCTCGTTAAACATATTAATTAAGCTAATGTCAGTGGTTTCATTAGTAATTGCACCATTAATTAAATAGAATATTAAGGAGTTTATATGCGCTATTACGAAATATTATATATTGTTAATCCAAATTTTGAACGTAAAAAAATAGATGAAACAATGAAAGAAATTGATAGTAGACTAACTAAAACGAAATCAAAAATAATTAATCACATTGTCTGGGGAAAAAAAAAGTTAGCATATACAATGCAAGGTCATAAATACGGAACATACATATTAGTTCACTATCAAGGTGGGGATAAAGATAAGCTAGATGAATTTGATTCTTGGTTAAAGCTAAGTGATCTGGTCATTCGCCACATGATTGTACGAATTGAAAAAGAACCGGATGTACTTGAAAAAGTTGATAAAGAGTCGCCTATAGAAGAGAAAGAAGATCTAAAGTCTGATAAAGACGAAAGTTCAGGTGATGTTAAAGATAAAATATCAAAAGAAAAAAATGATGAAGAAACTCAAGGAGTAGAATAATGGCTTTTCAAACAAGAAGAAAATATTGTTTTTTTAAAGAAAATAATATTACGAAAATTGACTATAAAGATGTCAGATTATTAAAGAGATTTATAAATGACAATGGTAAAATTATGCCTCGTCGGGTTACTGGCACGAGTGCGAAAATGCATCGTAAAGTTGTTAGCGCAATAAAAAGGGCTCGTACTATAGGCTTAATGCCTTTTATTAATAATGGTTCCGAATAATATTAGCGAGGTAAGATTATGAAAATTATTTTATTAAGTGATGTTGAAAATTTAGGTGAATCAGGAGATGTTATAGCTGTTAATCCTGGATATGCTAGGAATAAGTTAATCCCTCAAGGATTAGCGCTTAGGGCTTCAAATAGGAATATAGCGGTTGCTAATGAAAACAAGAGAGTCGCAACGGCAAAACTCGAAAGAGAAAATCAAGCTTTGAATGTTTTAGCAAAAAAATTAAGTAAAGTTGAAATAACTATTGAGGTCAAAGTTGGCGATGAAGAGAAAATGTTTGGTTCTATCACAAACAAAGATATTCACAAAGAATTAATTGATAAAGGTTTTGAAATAGAAAAAAATCAGATATCCATTGAAGAACCAATTAAAGCTTTAGGTATTTATCATATTAGCGTAAAGATATCTAAAGATATAACTTCTGATGTTAAGTTATATGTAATTAAAGGTTAGTCTTTAATATTAATATATAATGTTTGCTGAAGTAGCGCTTTCTATATCGACATTTCAATCTTTTACATATAAAATTCCAAGTGATCTTATCCATATTGCACGAATCGGATCACGAGCTAAAGTTCAATTAGGTAATCGTCTGGTTTATGGTGTAATTACCTCAATAAATAAGAACACAACTTATGAAGGTGATATTAAACCTGTTTCAGAGATAATTGAGAACGGCCCAATTCTAACAAAAGAATTATGGGAATTAATATATTGGATTAGTTATTATTATGTTACACCTATTGGTAAAGTTTTTAATACCGTTTTACCGATTAGTATATCAAAAAATTATTCACCCCAATTAAACTGGTATGCTAAATACATTGAACTTAAAAACGGAATCGTAATTGATGATTTGAAAAAAAAAGCACCCAAGCAGTATAATGTATATAGGCACATCAAAAAAGCATCTCCGATATTATTAAAAGTATCGTCATTAAAAAATATTTGTTCTAACCCTATTTCTATTTGTCAATCTCTTGAGAAAAAAAGATTGATTATACTTGTTAAAAAGGGAAAGGAATATAGTATAGATGATTTATCGTTTAAACCAGTTGAAAAAAAAATACGTTTTAATCCGGATCAAAAGAGAGTAATAAATAAACTGAATAAATCTATAGAAACAAGAAAATTTAAATCTCATTTATTACATGGTGTGACGGGAAGTGGTAAAACTGAAATATTTATAGAAATCATAAAAAAAGTTATAGCACATGGTAAATCAGCGATAATATTGTTGCCAGAGATTTCATTAACTCCGCAAATAGCGGGGCGTTTTAAATCGGTTTTTGGTAATAAAACTGCATTATGGCATTCTCAATTAACTAAATCTCAGCGCGCATACACATGGCAAAAGGTATACAATAATGAGTATAAAATAGTTATAGGAGCAAGAAGCGCAATATTTGCACCATTGAAAAATTTAGGGTTAATTATAGTGGATGAAGAACATGATTCATCATATAAGCAGGACTCCCCATCTCCAAGATATCACGCAAGAGATGTCGCAATTATGCGTGCAAAATTTGAAGAATCCAGTATATTGTTATCAAGTGCGACACCTAGCTTAGAGAGTTATTATAATTATCAGCATAATAAGCATAAATATCTTAGCTTACCAAAGCGATATGGAAAAGCAAGCTATCCAACCGTGAAAATTGTTAATCTATTAGAAGAGAGCGTAGAAACTGGGAAAATAAATACGGTCATTTCTGGTATGTTATTAGATAAAATTGAAGAAAGACTAAATAAAAATGAACAAATATTATTGATTCAGAACAGAAGAGGCTATTCACCTTCAGTGCGTTGCTCAGATTGTAGTGCACTGATAATGTGTTCTGCTTGTAAAACCCCTCTTACGTATCATAAACAAGATAATAAACTTAAGTGTCATATATGTGGTTATATTGAAATGCAATCAGTTGATAGTTGTAAAGAGTGTATGAGCCACAATCTGATTTATACGGGGACAGGAACTCAGAAAGTGGAAAATATTATAGAACGAACTTTTCCTCGTGCTCGCATTGCAAGAATTGATCATGACAGTGTTAAAAAAGGCACTGATATGATAAAAATTCTACAGTCTTTTTTTGATGGGAAGATAGATATTTTAATTGGGACACAAATGATTGCAAAGGGTTTAGACTTCCCAGATATAACTCTAGTTGGAATTATTAATGCTGATTTAGGCCTTCATCTACCTGATTTCCGTGCAAGCGAGCGAATTTTTCAGTTAATATACCAGGCAGCCGGTCGATCTGGTAGAGGTAAAAAGAATGGAGAGGTTATTATTCAAACCTATGATAATGATAATCCAGTTATCAAAGCCGCAGCGAAATTAGATTTAAAGCAATATTATAAGATCATGTTAGATGATAGGAATATATTAAAATATCCCCCTTTTAGCTGGATAACAAAAATTGAATTCATCGGGCCCGATCCAAAATCAGTTTTGGCATTGTCAAATAAAATAAGGAATAATTTATTAAACCAATATAAGGGGCTAGAAATATTAGGTCCAGCAACATGTTATAAAGAAAAAATTAAAAATAATTATAGGTTTCAGGTTATATTGAAATCTTTGAAGAAATATGATCCTAATGGCGAAAAATTACATTTATTTATTAATGATAATTTTATTAAACATAAAAATTTTAGTGCTGGAGCAAACAACGTCCAGATACATGTAGATCCAATATCCATGATATGAAAAAATTTATTATTTTGTTTGTGTTTTATTATTTAAATGGAGATACAATTTCCCCGAGTTTGTATTCATGGTTTTCTGCTTCAAAACTATCTCAAGCTGGTGGTGGGAATCTGAATATGAGCCCAAACTCTAGATCTGCAAATCCAGCAAACTTATCACTAAGTCGGAGCTTTTCTACATCTTTTGTATTATATCCAGCAGGTATACAAGCACAATCTGTTTCTCTTTTAATCCCCCAATCCAATCGATTAATAACAGTAGCAATTAATCATATTTCTTATGGGACTTTTAAAGGATATGATGAAAATGCAATACCAACAAATAATTATAGTTCTAGTGATACATGGATGAGATTAGGTTATTCAAGATTATCAAAAAACCTTCCTATAAGCTATGGCATTTCTAACCAATTATATTTTTCAAAATTGGGGAAATACAGTTCAAAGATATTCTATTTATCATTAGGTGCAATATGGAATATAAAAAAATACAAAACAAACATTGGATTATCGATTGATGATATATCAATTAACATAAGTCCAATTAATAATGTTACTGAAAAGTCGCCATTAAAATATAATATTGGAGTTAGTAAAAAATTAGAGTATCTGCCGCTAAAGATTTCCGTGGACTATCTATCTATTAATAATAAAAAAAATAAAGATTATTTTATTAGTGGCATTTTTTCTCTTCCAAAAAACCTAAATTTTATCTGGGGGACATCTACAAGGAAGCTTAGCCAAAATATAAAGGAAAGTGTAATAAAAACTATTCTTGGATCAAGTGGTGTAGGTATTAATTACAAAGATAATGGAATTATAATCGGTTATGGTTTATACTTTTATGGAACAGGTGGCTGGACCAATGGGTTAGATCTAAGTATAAATTTTTAGTTTATTTATAATGAAATTCATTTTATCCCTTACGTTGTTTATAAATGTTTTTTATGCACAAAATGATTATCCAATAGTTTTAATTCATGGTTTTTTTGGTTGGGGGAATGATGAGATGGGTAATTACCGTTATTGGGGTGGCCAAAAAGATATCCAAAAGACATTAGAAGAAAATGGATTTACAGTATTTAATGTATCTGTCGGACCAATATCATCCAACTGGGATAGAGCAGTCGAAGTTTATTATCAGCTTAAAGGCGGACAAACAGATTATGGATATAAACATGCAAAAAAATATGGTCTAATCCAAAAACCTTCTGATAAGAAATATAAAGGATTATACCCTGAGTGGGATAAAAAACACCCTGTGCATTTAATTGGACATAGTATGGGCGGACAAACAGCTCGAATGTTACAATATTTATTAGAAACAGAATTATTTGAAAATGATTCTAGTATAATAAATGAAAAATCAGACTTATTAGGTCTTTCAAGAAAAGATTGGATATCCAGTATCACCTCATTAGCGACACCTCATGATGGTAGCACATTAGCAGATATTCTTACAAAAACGTTTCCGTTTATACAATATTTTATTGGTCTAGCAGGTGTGGTAGGGACAGATTTTTATGATTTTGACTTAAGTCAGTGGAATCTAAATAGATCCTCAGAAGAATCATGGGCTAATTATGTGTACAAAATGAGAAATCACAATGCATGGAAAACAACAAATATTAGCTCTTGGGATTTAAGTTTAGATGGCGCTGCAGAATTAAATGGCTATTTAAATGCAAGCTCTGATATATATTATTTTTCTTTTGTTTTTTCAGCGACTACTAAAGATGAAATCACAGGATATCATATTCCAAATGATGATGTTTTTTTACTTATTCGCTCAAGAGCAAAATTATTAGGCTCAAAAATTATTTTTAAGGAGGACGGGAATGAAACGGACTCAACCTGGTGGGAAAATGATGGTATAGTTAATGTTAGATCAATGAAGGGGCCAACTTCAGGAGAAAATGGAGCAGACCCAATTGTTCCATTTGTAGCTAATGAGCCTCTTATGCAAGGACAATGGTATACCTTTGGCCCAATTAATCTAGATCATTATCAAAGTGTGGGGCACATGCTTTCAAAAGAAAAAAGAGAAAAGCTAGACTCACTTTATATAAATCACGCAGAACTGTTATTATCATTACCAAGATACTAGTCTTTTATAAAAATTTATATATTTGTAATATACAACTATGCACTATGGTGAGTTAATATCTTTATTTTTAATCGACCTGCAAAGATTATTCAGGTTAAATATATCTATAAATGATTTGACATATAGTCAGACATTGGCAATTATTTCCATACCTGATGATGGAATCGAAATGTCTGAATTAGCTTGGACATTAGGCTTAGATAATAGTACGGTGACAAGGCTAGTCATTAGATTAGAAAAAAAAAATTGGGTAGAGAGAAAACAAAGCCTAAGAGATCAAAGAGCCATCGAAGTTTTTTTAACAGACAAAGGTGCTTTAATCCAACATGATATTGAAAAAGAAATAGATAATATTGGTGAAAAAATAAAAACAGAGGTTGAAAAAGATCAAAATGAAGCACTCTTACAGTCTCTATCTTCTTTTCAGTGGACTCTTAGAAAAGTTTTTTTAAAAAAATAATCTATTACAATAGTGAACATATCAACATCAATATTAACTTGGTTTGATATAGCGAAAAGAGACCTCCCATTTCGTAATAATAAAAACCCGTATAATATTTGGGTTTCTGAGATTATGTTGCAACAAACAAAGGTAGAAACAGTTATTCCTTATTATAATAATTGGATTCAAAAATATCCTGATATTGTATCTGTTGCAAAAGCACCTGAATCAAATTTATTAAAGATTTGGGAAGGATTGGGGTACTACGCGAGATGTAGAAACTTTCACAAAGCAGCAAAAATTGTTTGTAAGGATTATGAATCTATTATACCTAGTTCTTGGGATAAGTTTAGAAGTCTACCAGGCGTGGGTGATTATACTGCAGGGGCTGTTCTTTCTATCGCATTTAATAAGCCATTTATTGCTTTAGATGGCAATGTTAAACGTGTAATGGCGCGTGTAATGGGAAGAAGAAAACTATCTAATAACAATCTTAAGCTTATGATATCTAGATTAAATAAATGGTTAGACTATAATAGGCCTGGTGATTTCAATGAGGCGATGATGGAGTTAGGCTCCTGCGTTTGTTTACCGAAGTCTCCAAAATGTTATGATTGCCCTATTAATAAATTTTGTGTTGCTTTTAAAAGTGGGAATCCTCTTGGATATCCAGTTAAAGTAAAGAAAAAAAAGATGCCTCATTATACATTTGTTGGCGGTCTAATTAGAGACAATAATAAAATTTTGATTCAACGGAGAGATGAAAATATGCTAAATGGAATGTGGGAGATTCCAAATAAGAAAGTAAAATCTGTTAAAGTTATAGTTAAAGTATTAAAAAATTATATTATGGATCATTATGGGCTTAATATTACGGTTGAAAAACAATTAGGTATAATTAATCATTCTTATTCACATTTTAAAATAGATATAATCTTAATGGATTGTATTAAAGCGGGTGAAGTCATAAAACAAAATAAAAGATATAAGTGGATTAAAAAATCTGAAATTGTTAATTATCCGTTTCATAAGGTTAATCATAAAATATTTTCTTTATTAAAAAATGATTATTGGGCTATATAAGACTATTATTTCCTTAATTCTTTGGCCAATATGGTTTGCTTATTTAATCATTGTGTTACCAATATTCTTAATTTTTATATTATTAGTAAATAAACAATACTATCATTATTTCTTGCGCCCGATGTCATATTTCTTTTGTTTATTTGGCGGTCAATTAGTAAAACTAAATGGGAAGATTCCAGATCCAAAATCTGGACCTTATTTATATGTTATAAACCATGAGTCTCTTTTTGATCATTTTGTTATTGGGCAATTTATAAAACATTATGTAACTGCAATCGCGAAGTTTGAACAATTCAAATATCCTTTATGGGGAAATGTAGCAAGTTGTTATGGAGTTGTGCCCATTGATAGATCTAATATAAATAAGGCTATAAGCAGTTTAAAATTAGTTGAACAAGAAATAATAGATAATAATATCTCGTTTTTAATAGCTCCGGAAGGGACTCGTTCAAAAGATGGTTCTCTTGGGAAGTTTAAAAAAGGTGCTTTTCATATAGCGAAAAATACAGGCATAACTGTTGTTCCAGTAATAATTAATGGCGCTTATGAAGCAAAGAATAAAACAGACTGGCGTTTATCTCCTGGAACAATAGACATTTATTTTACGGATATTATAACTCAAGATCTTTATTCCAAAATGTCAGTTGGTCAGCTTAGAGATTATGTTCGGCAGAACATAGAGAATTTTGTAGATTAATGACACTATGAAAATATTGAATTTTGATCCTATAATAATTGCGCAGATTTTTGTTTCAATATTTTTTTCTATAGTATTCTTTCAATCTGGTATTGATAAAATTATAGATAGAAAAGGGAATCTTAAGTTTTTTAAAGATCATTTCAAAAATACTCCCTTAGATAAAATTTTCTCACCAGCATTAAGTATTTTGGCATTCCTTGAAATAACCACAGCCGGAATTTGTATGTTTGGATTTATATATAGTCTGATATATGCAGATACAGTTTTTATTTTTTATGGGCTATTACTTTCGGGGCTTGTTTTATTAATGTTGTTATTTGGTCAGCGTGTTGCTAAAGATTATATTGGTGCTGCAGACATAACTGTATATTTTATAGTATGTATTATTACAATTATGAGTTTTAATATAAAAGGATGAATAATTATGGATAAATCTATATCCTTAGATATGATTAAATCATACAAGAAAAACAGCAGTTCCGATCCGTCTCTTAAATTATCACGCAATGCTGCTACACATAATGAGATAACAGATCTTGCAATGGATTGGGATGAATATAGAAAAATTAACCACACATTTTCTGAGCAAATTACTGGCGAAATGAAAATCACTAACCAAAGGTCAAGCGGCCGTTGCTGGGGATATGCAGGTCTTAATCTTTTCAGGATTTACCTTGGAAGAAAACATAATCTTAGAAATTTTGAATTTTCTCAAACATATTTTATGTTTTGGGACAAATTAGAAAAATCCAATTATTTTTTGAATAGTGTCATTGAAACTGCAGGTGAAAATTGGGACAGTAGGCTTATGATGCATTTATTACATAGTCCAATTCAAGATGGTGGGCAGTGGGATATGTGGGTTAATCTTATTAACAAATACGGTGTTGTTCCAAAATCAGAGATGCCAGAGACATATCAGTCCGGTAAATCAATGAGAATGAACCGCATGATTACCAGAAAACTCAGAGAATATGCAAAAGAATTAAGAGACTCAATTAATATACAGAAAAGTGAAGAAGTCTATGCATTAAAAAACATAATGCTGTCAACTATCTATAAAATGCTGGTTATTCATCTTGGAGAGCCACCAGAATCATTTAACTGGCAAGTGAGAGATAAGAAAAAAGGATTCCATCGCTTTAAAAATCTTACTGCTCTAAGTTTTTTTAAGGAACATGTTGGGATTGAATTAAACGATTTAGTCTGCCTCATTAATTGTCCAATGTCTGATAAAGAATATGATAGAGTATATACCGTAGAATTTCTTGGGAATGTGATCGAGGGGAACCCTATAAGATATTTAAATGTTGACATAGATGTATTAAAAAATGCTTCAGTAGAATCCATAAAAAATAATGACCCAGTCTGGTTTGGGTGTGATGTTGGTAAGTATTTACATCGAACCCATGGAGTGATGGACACCAAATTATTTGATTTTAATTTGTTTTATGGGACAGAATTTTCACTAGATAAGGCAAGTAGATTAGAGTATGGTGAAAGTAAAATGACCCACGCAATGTTATTTACAGGTGTTGATCTAGATTCAAAGGGGAAACCTATTAAATGGAGAGTGGAAAATAGCTGGGGTGAAAGAAATGGAGAAAAAGGTTACTATATAATGTCTGATGAATGGTTTGACCAGTATCTGTATGAAGTAGTGGTAAGTAAAAAATATTTAGAATCTGATATTGTTGATCTTTATGAAAAACAAGATGCACAATTATTACCGCCATGGGATCCTATGGGTGCTTTAGCTAGATGAATAGTTAATATAACGAGGAGGATATGGAGAGTAAAATATATTGGCTTTTTGCTTTTGTGGGTCTCTACTGGGCCTATTGTATTTTTTGGGGGATTAAAGGAGCCAGAACATCCAAAACCTCTGAAGATTATTTTGTAGCAGGCAGATCAATCGGTACCTGGGTATTTGTTCTTGCCGCAACCGCTACCAGTTTTTCCGGTTGGACTTTTGTAGGTCACCCCGGGAAAATTCTTACAGATGGTTTGCCATATGCTTTTGCTTCATTCTATGCCCTGACAATTCCTTTTACCGGTGTTTTGTTTTTAAGACGTCAGTGGGTTCTTGGCCGCGCATTCAACTACATAACTCCGGGAGAAATGTACTCAGACTATTATGGTGGAAACTTAATCCGTGGTCTCACTGTTTTAGTTGCTTTTCTTTTTTCAGTACCATACTTAGGGATTCAGCTTCGTGCCTCTGGGGTATTATTCAATGTGCTAACAGATGGAATGATATCAACTAATTTGGGTATGATTTTATTATCAACAGTTGTGGTTATATATGTTGCATCTGGAGGATTGCGCTCGGTTGCCTATGTTGACTGTGCACAAGCAGTTTTACTTGCCCTCGGGATTGTTATTCTTGGAATGATTACGATAACTTGGATTGGCGGATGGAGCCTATTTGTTCAAGGCATTGGGGATTTAGTAAAAAATGATCTTTTTTCAGGACAGCGATTAACTCTAGATGGGTTTTCAAATCGAGTTTCTATGCCCGGCTCTATACAGTGGGTATCATCAGGATCTACAGCAACAGGAGGAGTTTGGACTGGAATGATGTGTATGACATATATGTTTGCGCTTATGGGGATACAATCTTCACCTGCTTTTTCTATGTGGGCATATGCAAATAAAACATCTGAACCTTTCCGCTGGCAGCAAGTTGTTGCATCATCAGTAGTAATTGGAATTATATTATTTACATTTACAATTATCCAGGGGATGGGGGCAGATGTATTGGTGTTAAACGGAGTTTTTGAAAGTATATCCGAGAGCAACCTTGTGCCCAAATTAATTGACCTAATGTCTGAATCTGCCCCCTGGCTCGTTGGGCTTTTAGCGGTGTGTGCTCTCGCTGCAATGCAAAGTACGGGGGCTGCCTATATGTCTACTTTTAGTGGAATGATTACACGAGATGTTTACAAACATTATTTCAATCGAGATGCAAGTGAGAGCGCTCAAAAAATGATAGGGCGAGTGTTTGTTGTAGTCGTAGCTAGTGCGGCATTATTAGTTGCTATATTCTCAACTGATGCTTTGGTTATGCTTGGAGGGCTCGCAGTCGCATATGGTTTTCAGATGTATCCAGCTCTTATTGGAAATCTTTATTGTAGCTGGATTTCTCGAAAGGGGATTATTCTAGGGTTAATCAGTGGGCTTGTAGCTGTTACACTTACGGATAAAATGTCGAGCTTATTTTCTTTACCGTGGGGGGCATATCCACTTACAATTCACTCAGCAGGTTGGGGGATTTTTTTTAATGTAATTTTCACTGTAATCGGCTCATATTTTTTCCCGGATAGTAACGACAGAATTATTGAACGTAAGAACAGACACGCCTTTCTATCTGAGATTGCTGGAATATCAAAGGAGAAGAAAAAATTAATACCATTAGCCTGGCTACTGGTTCTTATTTGGTTTTTATTTGGGTTTGGTCCTTTTGCTACGATAGGAAACAGTATATTTTCAAATCCTAATGATCCTGTTTCTTGGGGCCCATTTGGGTTACCTTCGTTATGGGTATGGCAATTAGTTTTCCTTCTTTTTGGAATATTTGTTATGTGGTTCCTTGCTTTTTACATGGGCTTTTCAAAACCAATAGCCCCAGATAATGTAGAAAGGTTATCTAAAAAATATTTTAAATAGAATTATGATAGTAATTACATTTTCGTTCTTTATGGTTTAAAGAATAAATATATTCAAGCTAATGGATACAAATAAAAAACTAGAAACAAATTCTTCGTCTTTTGATGAGATTGATAAAAAAATTCATGCAAACCAGGTTTTATATGATCAGTTACATCAGTCTTTAGTTGATGAAGTAATCTCGACAGCTGAAGAAAATGATGAAGAACAAAAGAGGATAGCCTCCAAAAAAAATTCCGAAAAAAATTATTTAATTAAAATTAAAGAATTTTACGAGTCTAATGAATTATTTAAATATGCAATGTGGGGATTCGGGGCAGTACTTCTAGCAACAACATTGTTAACAATAATAGAATATGACTTATTTAATGGAGATGTAAAAGATGATATTGGTGAATCTTTTATGTTCGGTAATGACGAGCCAAACTGGCTAGATACGTATTTTCATACATTCTGGTGGGCAGTTGTGACCTTTACAACAGTGGGCTATGGTGATGTAAGTCCGGTAACACATTTGGGTAAATTTTTAACTATAATAATAATGATTTTAAATCTAGGCATTGTAACAATGCTTACAGGCGCTGTGTCCTCTGTTTTGGTTGCAGCGCGATTGAAAGGAGATGATAAATTGGATGATACTAAATATCATGGACACTTAATTATTGCTGGGTGGAACCCTGCAGTACAGTCGGCGTTAAGGCTGATTGAATCGAATGAAGATTCAGCCTCTTCTGTTATTCTAATTAATGAGACAGAAGCAGAGGTTGTAAAGCGAGCGGTATCAGGATTTGACCGCTTAGACATAACACATCTATCCGAAAATTTTACTCAAGAAGGTGTCTTAAAAAAGGCCTTCATTGAAGAATGTGGGACTTTTATGATTGTGCCTGATGAGTCGGGGTTATTACCAAATGAAAAGCCAGATGAGGATAAAACCGTTCTCACTGCTTTGACAGCAAAATCAATCTCTGAAAGTATTCAAGTTGTTGCCTATATTCTAGATGAAGAATATATTTCTCACCTCCACAGGGCGAATGTAAATGAGATTGTATTCCCGGATGAGCATATCCCCCATATGCTTGCAAAGCATGTAACAGATCCTGGTGTACCACAATTATTTGATGAGTTAATTACTCAAGAGAAGCATGATAAAGGTATCCAAGTTGTTTCTATACCTAAAGGTCTTGTAGGCCTGACGCATAATAAAATTTCTGCTTATTATAAGTTTAAGAATAAGTGGCTGCTCGTTGGTTATGCGATAAAAAAAGCAGGATTTAGTCTAGAAGAACAAATGGGCGATAGCGGTAGCCCAATAATAAGAGACATGATAAAAGAACAGCTAGATAGCGCAGGGATTAAACTATCAAGTGATGAACATGTAATCGTAGAAATTAATCCTGATGATGAATATGTTATTGATGGAAAACATAAAGCATTGGTATTGAGGTAAGACTATGAGTGTTAATGCAAAACAGATTAAAAAAATAAATTATTTTAGTAAGGTCCCAGAAGATTTTTGTTCTGAGATTGCAAAGGCTGTTGAACAAAAAAAATGTTCTCCAGGCACAAGCTTACTCAAGGAGGGAGAGACTGGCGATACTATGTTACTTATTTTTCAGGGTCAGGTAGAAGTATCCAAAAATATGATGGTCAAAACCTCTAGCGGATTTACTATGTCAACAAAATCAATTATTAGACTAGAGACTACGGATCCATCGCCTGCAAATGATCCGGTTTCTGAGCCCACAGTTTCTGTGGTAAAAGCTCCTGCTTTTGGGATTGGTGAGTTTTCACTAGTACTTGATGATGCAAAAAGAACATCACATGTTACGGCAATGACAGATATTGATTATGGAATCTTAAGTTTAGATGACTTTTCAAACATTGTTCAGAAAAATCCAACAATAGGAGGTTCGGTCTATTTTGAGGTTGCAAAATCCGCGGTGAATAATTTAGCTACCGCTACTCAGGATATATCTAATCTTACACAGGCTTTCTTTTTCGCTCTAACCAGATAAAATTAATTTAGAAAGAATGTTTTTCTACGTGTATTAATTTTTGTTTCTAGTTCGTTTATTTTTGTTTTTTCGTCCGAGGTATGATCTTTTTTAGATTTTAATTTGTCTAGCTCTAACCTTAAGAATTGTACGTCCCGATCAAGTTTCGCTAATCTATCCTTCATCTGGTTAGATAATATTTTTTTAAAATCATCAATTTTATCACTGTCTGGAGAATAATAAATGTTTGTATTTCCACGATCTGTATCTTCCCAAAAAGTTGGGCCACTAAATCTTATCCTATTGTATAAACCCTCCATTAGATTAAGGTATGTTTGATTATCAAAATATGCTAAGTCATCGAGCACATCGGATACAATAGTCTCAGCAAAATCAAGTTTTTTAATTTTAATGTAGTGTAGTGCTAAACCTATTTGTAGAACGCGGACACCATTATTAACACTCTGATCTAGATCCTCTTTTGGATAATCAGGTGGATTATCAAGTTGCAGTATTTCTTTTAATAAGTGCTCTTGTAGTTCATTATCCCAATCATTTTCTGATATTAAAATAGATATTTTCTTTAGTTCTGTTGTTAAAACATCTACTATAAAATATAGAGAAGGATTATTTGCGGCTTGTTTGTATATCTCATTGCTATAAAACTTAAAATAGAAATAGCCTTGTTTTAATAAATCCATTTTTTCATGGTCAACATATCCTTTTAACAATGCTGAGTAGTGAAATGCTAGATTATATAAATTTCTTGGTTCATTATTTCTAATAGCGTGTTTGATTGCGAACCTCATAAACGTATTAAACCTTATATTAATATCTGTAATCAGGCTTTCCTGATTTAATTTTAACGCTAAAAGTCCGATTGAAGAAATTTCACTGGCAATTAAAGAAGCAAGCTCGTATTCCCCGTTTTCCATTTTTCTTATATAAGAGTTTCCCATCATTTTAAAAGATTTGACCTCATAAAAAGTATTTCTTTCTTCTAAGTCTTTATATTGATGTTCTACATATGTCCTAAATGTTGGGTTATTTCTAATTGTATCCGTTGCTGAAAAAAAGTTAGAAACATATAATTCTTTATTTTTCATGTATGCTCTAACTGTGTCACCTACACTTCGGATGATTTCTGTCTGGGCCTCTTTGAATGATATATATTCAAGCAAATCATCAAATTGATCAATAGTTGACATTAGCTGGTACTGATAATGTTCGACAACTTTATTGTCTCTCATGGCTAAATGAACAGATTTATTTGTTAACCGATTTATATCATCAATATTTAAAGAATAAAGTTTTTTAATAACATTATCTGTCTTAGAGTATAGGAGGATATAAAATATATAAGGCAGAGAAAGCATTGATGATATTGGCAGATATAAATAAGTGTTAAGAATCACACTAGATAGTCTCTCCATTGGCCCAAAGTAGTACATAATTATTGTAGCATGGATTGAAGCAAGAATTAAAAACCAAATAAAAAGAAGGCTAACCCAGTCTTTTACAAACAGGTCCATAAGTTTTGGTGTAGACTCAGCAGCAATGGCGATAACGATAATAAGTGTCCCCAAAACTGTAGCAAGTACGCCCCCCCAGATCTCTGGTGCAAAGGTTAGGTCTACAGCATCATGAGTTTCTTTTCCTAGTCCAAATAAATATTCAATTTGTAAAATAATTTCTGGATAAAAATAATGAAATAAAATATCACTACATATGATTACAATAAATACGATCAGTAAAGATGCAAATAATCTATGTTTGTTTATTTTGTTTATAATATTTGCGAATAATATGGTTATCTGATTGTTCATGCTTTCTTAAGTAGTTAAACTGGGTAAACGAAAGCTACGATTATGAAAACAGTTTTTCAATATAGAAGAACATATCAAAAATATTGAAAAAATGACCCAATAAAGCTAAAAAAATAAGAATAATGTATTTATTGACTTTTAGTTGACCTTCACACTAACAGATGATAACTTTGTTGTCGCTCAGTCAGGGTTAGAGGTTCGCAGACTCGGGCAGAGACAGTGGAAGTAATTGCGAACCATTAATATAAATTAATTCTAACGAGGTAATTATGTCAGATTGGACAAATAGTCACGACTTAGTATATGCATTTGTTTGCGTTTCTTTCTTAGCAGATGGAGAAGTTGATGAGTCTGAAAAAGAAGCAATGCGTGGGAATGTAAAAGTTATGCTTCCTGATATGGGAGATGATGAGTATCACCAGGTTGAAAAAGAAGTAATTGATAAATTTATTGCATTGGGCGATGAGTCTTCACGTTTTGGTCAATATGATTCTTCTCTTGACGCAGTTAAAGAAATGTTTACATCCGATGATGATCGCTATAAGGTGATAAAAAATCTTGCCTATATTGCTAGAGCAGATCAGTTTATTCATGAAAATGAAATGAAAATGATTGAGCAAGCTTGTAGTGCTCTTGACATGGAGGACAAGGTTAGCCTAGTTAAAACAGAATCAACTCTGTTTGTTGACTTTAAAGGTTAGTTTAATACTATAAAAATATATAATAATGCCCAATATTAATATTGGGCATTATTATTTCTAAGGATAGATATTTATGACAGATAAAAGAGCAAATAGCGATAGAAGATCAGATGAAAGACGATCAGATGAAAGACGATCAGATTCAGAAAGTGTTTCTGATGATAGAAGAGACGGTATTGATAGAAGGTCAGATGAACGTCGATCCGATCAGGACCGACGCACATAATAGTTTAATATTTAACAGTATACCCTTTCCATTCCTGATAAAAAATTATTTAAAGAAAATAGCGCTTGATCGATAGCATCTAAGGCCTCTTCTTTTTTATCATCAGAATCACAAATATTTCCGAGAAGATTTTTAACAACTTCTCTGTGCCATTTGTCTGCATGTTGGTGTACTTCGAAAAATTTTAATGTTTCTTCTCCGTTCTCTACACCATAGAATTTTTTCAAACCATCAATTTTATTTTCAGCAATTTCTGGCACCATTGACTCGTAGCAATATAGAGCACCCATTCCAATATGATATCTTTCATCTTTTGATAGTTTCATGAAGGAGTCAACCAATGCTTCTGTTTCTTCTATCGCAGATGCATTTTTCATTGACTCTCTATTGTTTCCCATGCCTTCACCAAAACGCATCCACAACTCAGGATGATTTTCTTCACCACGTTCTTCATCGATTAGATTATCTAAAATTTCTTGTCTTACGGATATATCTTCACAGTTGGAGTGGATTGAGGATAAGTATCTTGGAAACGCTGAAACATGCTTAAAATATTGTGTCGCATATTCTTGAATAATAGACCTATCTAGTTCTCCAGCATTCCACGCTTTGTAGAAAGAGTGATTCAATAGATGATGTTTTTCAATTTTCTTTTCAAC
>Ga0208522_1001027_pt1 | contig 18246 bp, 16 predicted proteins | sample ETNtaG_25_FD_185763 | JGI IMG/M metagenome (GOLD analysis project Ga0208522, IMG submission 185763) | Marine microbial and viral communities from oxygen minimum zone, Eastern Pacific Ocean - ETNP201302SV86 (SPAdes) (version 2) | ecosystem: Environmental > Aquatic > Marine > Oceanic ... | reverse complement strand
CCACAATAATGTCTGTGGACAAAGCAACATCGGGCACCGCCGATTTCAGTTCATCGATCAAGGAAATATATTCTTCCGCCGTGTGTGTTCTGCGCATTTCTTCAAGAATCCGGTTGTTCCCACTTTGCACCGGAAGATGTAAGTGATTTGCCAGAATGTCAATATCCTTGTAGGCCGCAATACACTCCTGCGTGAAATCTTTCGGGTGGCTCGTGGTGAATCGCAGACGCTCCACACCCGGAATCGCGGCAACCCGGTACAACAATTCATGGAAAGGAACCGCCTGTTTTAACCCTCGTTTGCCATAAGCATTGACATTTTGCCCCAACAGAATAATCTCACGTGCTCCTCTGGATACCAACAGCCGGACTTCCCGTTCAATCTCCAGAGCTTCCCGGCTCTTTTCCCGGCCGCGAGTGCCCGGAACCACGCAGAAGGTGCAATACTTATCACAGCCTTTGATTATGTTAACGAAAGTGCTGGGACCCGGATATAGCGGGGTTTCACCCGCAAACTCGGGAATACTATAGTTCTTTTCCGTGTCGAATTCGGTTCTTACCACCGGCCCATTCTTTCCCTTAACCTCGTCCACGACTTGAACAATATGCTCAATCCCGTCAGGTCCCAAAACAAGATCAACAAATGGAATTTTTTCCAGTAACCGCTCCCCCTCCTGCTGAGCCAGACAGCCCGTAAATCCGAGGATCAGATCAGGGTTGGCCATTTTCAGCGGTTTCAAATTGCCAGCCAGAGAATAAATTTTCTGCTCCGCTTTTTCCCGGATCGAACATGTATTGATGAGGATTAAATCTGCTTCACCCATCTGCCCCGTGCGAACATAACCCGAATGGAACAATAACAACTCCATGCGATCCGTATCCGCCACATTCATCTGGCAACCAAATGTATCCAAATAAACTTGTTTCATTAAGAAAAGACTCTATCTGTAAGATTTGAGCGCAAACATCTCTGGCTGATGTGCACTGTTAACGACTATCTGCGACACAGTCACCAGACAACTTTGAGAATTCCAGACTCTTTCGTATAGCCTAAATCAAACCAGGATATTGTCAATTGTATCCAGGAATTCAGACACTTTAATCGGCTTGGTGATATAAGAATGAATTCCCATATCCAAAGCATTTTTTATATTTTCACCCATAGCATCCTCAGTTAAAGCAATGACAGGAATATGTTTAGTCTCACTGATACCTTCTTCCGCCCAATCCAATAACGTTGCTGGCTGCTATCACCCCAACTTTAAGATTAGCAAGTTTTATAAAAGGCATAATTTCTCTATAAACTGTGTGTTTTTTAAGTATTACCTCTATTCAAAGCACCACAACTTTTTCATGTGAACCACTTTAACAGAGGATTCGATATCAAGCTTTTTCAGAAACTACTTAGTTAGCGCACTAATCTACTGTGCACCATCGTGGCCTCTCAAATGTGGCCCTTTAAACGCAACCAGGGCGCATTTGCCTCCATAACACATGCTCTCTTCCCTTTTTTTCGTGGCACTGGGATATGGAAATTCTAAGCCAAAACACCCTTGCGTTCAACCGGGAACTGACCTCGCGACAAACAGTCAGGAAATGTTGCACGCCCATAAAAAGTACAGCCCGTGCCCCCACAGCGAGTGGCTGCTCGGCGCAGGATCTAAAAACACACTGGCGCCTCAGTCCATGGAAGAAGACAAATCAACTGACCGTTATTGCCAGTGGGTCTGGTGGTATTCGAAAAATTCAGATGCTTCCTCAAGTACCGTCAGCGCTTCTTCAGGCCCCCCAAAACCCTTTGACTGCATCTTGTCCGATCCTTTATAGCCAATAAACCAGATTTCAAGAATCTGGGATATCCCGGGGAACTTTTCATCCAGCTCCTTGATTGAATCCGCTTTATACAATGGAGAGTTGGCGAGCACCGCGATGAGCTTGTCATCTCTTTCCTCTCTGTCACTCAACTTCAGCACCCCTATCAATTTTGCTTCGACAACCGAACCCCTGAGAACAGGCGGACCCAGGGCAATAACGTCAAGCGGGTCACCATCGCCACCCATTTCCCTTGAAAGCAGGGTCCGTGGAATCATTCCATAATTTCCCGGATACCCGATGTACTTGAGGACCCGTGGTTTTCCTTTTTTGAAATTCCACGCCAAAGCTCCGTCTGGTTTTCGCACCTCCCATTTTTCCGTCCTGCCGGCAGGAATTTCAACAACTACGTTGACTTTGCCCTCAGCAGAACGACTGGGGTAGTCGTTCAACAAATTTTTTGGCCCCGCCAGAGTATAGGGATCGAGGAATTTAAGATCTGGCGCAATGCCGTAAATTATCCCATCATCAGCATTTACCGGATCATACCCAACAAGGAACAGACAGATAAGGACCGCCCCCGTCAGAGCGTGTTTTTTCAAGCTGTCCATAGAGAACGTATTCATAAACAGGAATCTCAAATAACCCAACTCACCAGTGAATGTAGAGACACTAGGCCAAGCCATCCTCCCTTTCAACCGGAAAATGGCTATGAGGGATAACCCGGGTCTGGATCACGGACAGATTATTAATATAAATTTGTTTAAATTTATATATAATTTAATTATTTTTATATTTTATGATTGATAATTCTTCCTTTTTATACTAATCTAGCATCAATCTAATAAAAGAAAGTAAAAGGTCCACACAGTTGGAGCTGTTTTAGGGCCAAACTCGAAGGGAGGTTCACGTGGTGGCCAAGTCTAATTCTGTTCGTCAAATTCGCGAAGCCAAAATGATGAGCAAGGCAGAGTTGGCGCGTAAGGCTGATGTAACTGTCCAAACCATTGATCGTATCGAGAAGGGGAACGACTGTCGGCTCGACACTAAGCGCAAGATCATTTTAGCGCTGGGCTACAAACTGGCTGATCGATCAAAAATTTTTAGTAAAGAAGACCTCAAAGGGACAAGTAAAAAGCCGAGTGCCAACAAAAAGAAATCTTAAAAAGCTTGAATGTTTAAAGGGGGTTTTTCCCTTTCACCGCACCTTAGATGAAATTGATTAACAAAGATTTGAGGGTTGGCGGAGATGAAAAACACGAGTCCGATGGATGCAAAAAATAATTTTCATCACACCCCACCAACGCGCATATCGGAACAATTTGGGCTGACTTTAGGGAAATACTAAAAAATGACTCAATTTGTCAAAAAAAATCAATCGCCCGTGTGAACAAAAAATAACACTGCTCAAACTCTCGCGCGAACGGAACTTTAATAGTTACCTTATTTTTTAATGTGCTATTAGTACCTGGCGATCTGGTACATTGCTTGCTTTTGTTTATAGCTCCCTGTTACCACAAACTCTGAGATCCTAGACATATTATGTTTTTAGACGAAAACACACCATTGGTTGCGGTTGACATAGGCTCTCATTCAGCCGTAATCGCTCAGTTGAACCTGGTCAAAAGCCGGTACGAACTGATGAACCTTGGTGTCCTGCCTCTGGAGGAAGAATCTGTCGTTGGCGGGGTAGTAAAAAAACCTGACGAAGTGGTGGATACCCTGAAACAACTGGTCAAAGCAGAAAAAATTCAATGCACTCACGCAGTGACATCTGTCGCTGGAGAGGCGGTCATCACCAAGAAGATCAAAGTTCCCGTGATGTCAGAAGAAGAACTTGCGCAAAATATAGCTAAAGAGGCAGAGCAATACATCCCATTTGACATAGACGATGTGCGAATCGACTTTCAGGTTATCGGCTCAGCCCAAAACGATCAAAACAGTGAAGACGATCAAGAGGAAGAGGAAAGCACCTTTGAAGAAGACGAAGATAAGATGGAAATTCTTCTGGTCGCTGTTCAAAACGAGATTATAGACAGCCGCGCTGATGTTCTGGTCGAAGCCGGACTAAAACCTGTCATCATCGACCTAGATGCTTTTGCCATGGTCAACGCACTGAGCCTCACGACAAACCTGTCATCAATGGGGGCGGTTGCTTTAGTTGATTTGGGAGACTCGTTCACCCACCTCAATATTGTAACTAATGGCGTCACATCCTTTGTTCGCGACATTCCCATAGGCGGGGGCTATTGTTCACGCCGAATAATGAGCACGCTCGAAGTATCATTCAAGCAAACCGTAAAAATGAAGCGGGGAGAACTACCAAAAAATATCGAAAAGGAATCCGTTCTGGAAATACTGACCTTTTCCTTTGAAAAAGTGCTGGAAGAAATGGACAAATCATTTGAGTTTTTCAGCACCAACACAAACGAACAAATAAAACGTATTTTTATTTGCGGGGGCGGGGCGTTGATACCAGGAGTAGACAACCTGCTGGCCGATCATTTTCAGATCCCGATTGAAATCGTTGACCCTTTAAAATCAGTCAAAGCAAACCCAAAAAAGTTTGATCAGGAAATCCTGAGCAACTTAGGCACCTTGGCGACTGTCGCTATAGGGCTGGCAACAAGAAGGTTTGATTACAAATGATAACTGGAAACCTGGATACTCATAGTGGTGATTTAGATGGTACCGCCACAACGCCTGATACCTTTTTAAAACAGGCTGAAATCCTTAGCATGGGCGGTCAATCAAGCACCGCTGGACTTGGGCAGTTTCTATTCAATCTGGGCACAACTTCGACAGCAACATCCGGCATCGGTTTTCTGGCGAGTAAGGTTATTGGCGGATTGGACCTCGATCTGCAACTATCAGCTTTAGAAGCTATAGGTAGAGGACGTGTTCTATTAGCTCCCAAGGTAACTACCATGGACAAACGCGAGGCGCAGATTTCCAGTGGACGAACGATCCCATTCGAGACTACCTCGGCCAATGGTACTTCAACATCTTTCGTCGATGCTGAACTCAGTCTCACGGTGACACCACATGTTACCTCTGACGAAAATATATTCATGCAAATCCAAGCCACCAAAAACGCGGCTGATTTTTCAAACCAGGATGGTAACGGCAATCCAACGATCACCACCAATGAAGTACGCTGGGAAGTGATTGTGCAAAATGGCGACACCACGGTCCTTGGTGGAATTTTTGAAAATACCAGAACTGAAGTTGAGAAAAAAGTACCTTTCTTATCCGATATTCCGATCCAGAATATGAACGATCAGGATACGGTTGCCGAATTATTCATTTTTGTTACCCCTACCATTATCAAAGACCGGTAAACTGTACTTATGAAGAAATTAAATATTGATCTAGCCAACAGGAGTTACGACATCCTGATTGGCCGGGACCTCTTGGCCAAAACCGGGAGGCTGATTGCCGAACGATTTAATACCAGCCGGATCGCGGTCGTAACACACCCTTCCATCAGACAGTTGTTTGGTGAACAAATAGCGTCAGAGTTAACCACTGTGGGTCAGGCCCCCGAATTCATAGAAGTTCCAGAAGGCGAATCATCAAAATCATTGCAACAGGCCGAGGCCATTTACGACCGTCTGCTGGAGATGAACTGTGATCGCAAATCGGCATTGGTCGCTTTGGGTGGCGGAGTGGTGGGGGACCTCACCGGTTTCATTGCAGCCACCTACCAACGCGGGATTCCCTTTGTTCAAATACCAACCACCCTGCTCTCCCAAGTGGACAGCAGTGTCGGCGGAAAAACCGCTGTGAACCATCCGCGTGGTAAAAATATGATCGGCTCTTTTTATCAGCCCAAACTGGTCGTCATTGATCTCAATACCCTGCACACCCTGCCTCAAAACGAATTCAGGGCCGGACTTGCCGAGGTGGTTAAATACGGCATCATTGCCGATGCCAGGCTGTTCGCTTTTCTGGAAGAAAACGCCGAAGCCATTCTTTCACAAGACAGTCATTGTCTGGAACACATCATCGAAACTTCATGCGCCATCAAAGCCGGTGTCGTAGAAAAAGATGAGCACGAAAGCCGCTACCGAATGATTCTGAACTTCGGCCATACCTTCGGGCATGCTATAGAAACCCTCACCGGCTATACCGGGTACCTTCACGGGGAGGCAGTTGCTATCGGTATGGTCCAGGCCGCGTGGCTCTCGACAGAAACCGGGAGGTGCAGCGAAGATGTTCCTCATCGAATTACGGGCTTGCTGAAAAAACTTGGCCTGCCTTCTCAACCACCCGATTTAAAATCGCAGGACATCATCGAATCCATGTATCACGACAAAAAAACGGAACACAATCAACTGAGATTTGTACTGGTGAAAGGTATCGGATCAGTAGAAATCGTAGACGATGTCCTGGAAATTCCGATCCGCAAAGTTTTGGACAGGCCACCTTCCTGAAGACCAGACATGCATCAAACAAGACCTCTCAAACCGGGAAGCAAGGTCAGTTATCTGATCCCATCAACTCTTTCCGGATGTAGTTCACGACTGAAGAAATTTCCTGTTGTGTGAGAACATTTTCCCAAGGCATCATGGCGGTTTTGGGTCTTCCTTTTGTTACTGAGCGGATCATTCGGTCGCGGGTCAGCTCTTCTTTCGATTTTATAGCGGTGAAGTTTTTTGGGGATGGATAAAGGGCATTGGCGGCGAAGGTTTTTCCATCTCCGTGGTCGCCATGGCACACTTTGCACCGGTCATGATAAATTTTTTTTCCTGTCTCGATATCACTGTCCGGGGCATGATGGTTTGCCGCCATGAGAAAACTTCCCATGAGCAGATAGCTGATTGCATGAAAAAGTATTTTCCTATCAAAATTCATGTTCAATGGATTATATCTCTCCTCATGGGGTGAGGATCAATCGATGTCTTCCGGATTTTCCACCAGCATGGCGGAGATCAGCCCTTCCTTTATACGGCGGACCAGTTTGTCTGAAATGAGTTTTTTGTCTCGATGGGAAACGTAGAAAACGTCTATGCCGCGTCCACCCTGGGTTGATATTTTTGAGCTATGGATTTGAATCCCGAAGTCGGCGAAAACTTTGGAGATTTTATAGAGCATTCCCAAATGGTCGCGTGCTTCGATACGAAAGATAGAATGTTTTGGATCGCTTATGTTGTCTACCTTGACTTTTGGCATGATGGCTTCGGTTGATTTTTTTTCTGAGACATATCGGGTTCGCCCAGCCAGAAGTTTAGGCAGGTCTGTATGACCCTCAAAAACATCTCTAAGGTCCTGATTGAGATTTTTCCAGATTTCCAGATTGCCTCCGGACAATCTCTCAGTTTCTTCTATATGGAGGCTGATAGTAATTATTCCGTCCCTGCGCGCATAAATTTTTGCTCCCAGTATATTGATGCTTCGTGCAGTAAGAGCGCCTACCAGTATTTTAAATGCTTCGAATTTTACAGGACAACAGAGAATGACCTGATGATATTTCCTCTCTTCATGATGACTATGATTAAAAATAAATGATTTGTCTTTGAGGGAACGGATGAGGCGCATGTGCAGTGCCGCTTCTTCGGCACTAACCGTTTCCAAATACTCATCTGCCATATTGTTAAAGTGAAACTCAAGCTCTTCTGGAGGAAATTCCCAGTGGAGAATCTTATAAACTTCGACCCATGTTGTGAGGGATCGGGAGTGAAGTGATTCAGGTTGTTTAAAATAATCGTGCGATCGCTGGTACAACTCGGACAGAAGAACTTTTTTCCAAGAGGTCCAGGTGCCAGGTGCAACAGCTCTAAGTTCGGCGTAACTGCTCAGATAGAGTAGATTCAGTTTATCGAGAGTCCCCACTTTTTTCGCAAAACTTTCTATCACCGCTGGCTGATGGATGTCGCTATGCAAAGCCGTTTCTATCATTAAATATGCGCTCCCTGTCAGGAAGTCGGCTATCTTCGCTTCTTCGGGATTAAGGTCAAGATGCACGGTCGCCAGCGAAAGAATTTTCAAACGTTGTTCGAGAATTTCCCAATCCTTGTTTTTGCCAATGGATTGGAGTAACGCTGATATTTTGAGCATGACTTTAGAGTCCAGTTGTTGGTGGATTTCAGCGAGTTCCTTGAATTCATCAGGTGTGTTTTCGAGTTCTTCAAGAAAGCGAACCATGCGCAGGGAATGTTCATCAGCCGTGTAACGATGATAAAAGTCATAGCTCACCCGGCAATGGGCGTGCCCAAACTCGGGCAGCAACAAGCCCAGGACCCCCACTTCGTGCATATGACGGAGGAATCTTTCCGAATTTTTATTTCCAAGGGTATTAAAAATGAACGTCCTGACATCATTTTTATTTAGAAAAGTTTCATCCAGCAAATGGTTGTGTTGTTTTATCTGCCGTTTGATTTGATAGCTCAGGACCAGGTCGTGCGTCTGGCACAATTCGAACGCAGTGAGGATCAGGCTGGGGTTTTGTTCAAACAAGAGGCCGGTGTCATTTTCATCCAATATGAGATGACCATCCGATGCATGGAATCCATCCCCTAGATTCTTTTTAGTGAATGAAGAAAAAACTTTTTTGATGGTGCGCCTTGTTTCGATGCAACGCTGAAATATAATTTCCGAATACTGGTGGATGTTGGTCGCGTGAAGGAAATAGTCGCGCATGAACTGTTCCACTCGAATCACTTCGTTTCCTTCCTGGTACCCCAGGTTGGCGCTGACGTCTTTTTGCAGTTCACGAGCGAGGACATCCTGTTTCTTGTTTTTCAAATAATGAAGTTCATTGCGCACACGTAACACGAAATCAACTGATCGGTTAAGAATATCCAACTCTTCCGGCGAAATAATATCGTCACGAGGTATCTCACGAAAAGAAAGGCACTGAAAACGGACGGCAACAGCCCATAGCGCGGTATGATAATCCCGCAATCCGCCCACCCCTTCCTTGACATTAGGTTCCGGGTCGCTGGAAGGCCCTATTCCCGACTTATATCGAAGGGCTTTTTCCTTTGCCTTGGCATCGAGAAATCCTTTGATGTTTTTTCTCAGCGCGTTTTTTTCAATCGATTGAAAAAACTTTTCGTATTTGCCCTGGTTTCCTATCAAGAACCGGGTCTCAATCATCGAAGTTTTGATGGTGATTTCCTCTTCGGCCAGAAGTAGACATTCCTGCAGAGTGCGACAGCTTTGTCCTATTTCAAGGCCCAGGCCCCAAAAGGTAGTTATGGAATCCTGAATCACCAGATCGGTGGCTCGGCGAATATTTTTAGGGCACAGGAAAAGAAGATCAATGTCGGAAAATGGATTTAATTCGCCGCGTCCGTATCCACCCACTGCGATCAGGGAAAGTTCTTCCAGCAAGACTTCCGGGGAAGATTTTCCTCGGGAAGCCAGTGCCTCTATAATGTGACGCAAAACCGAATCTATAAGCGAAGTGTTTGCCTGAATTACTTCGCGCCCGCCTGCACCGCTGCGGTGGAACTGTTTGATTTTAGTTCGCTCCAGCGCCAGAAGGCCTTTAAAATCAGCATAAAACTGCGGCAGTCCCGCTGGGTCCTCCGGCATGGGAGGGGCCACGCTGAAATCGATTCCGAATTTGTGTTGCTGTATATCCTTGTTCATATAGGGAGTTCCATTGTTCCTGCCCAAAATCGCTTGCAAATTTGGGGATAATATTTTAGTTTACCTCAATCCGGCCATGAGACTCACATAAAAGTCTTATTCTTTTACAGTTATATTGTCTCCTGTTTATTCAAATCTTCGAGGATTTTGGTTTTATTGGTTAACAATGGGTCGATCCATGGCATAACTAAACGTTAAAGGTTAATTTGGAATCGAAGAGAACCCGGCAGAAGAAAAAGCTTAGTTAGAAATCCAGTCAAAGTCAATTATGAGAATTTCAGACTTTCTATTCTATAAGGAAGAAAATTTATGGTAACCACGCGCAGGAAGATAACAGTCGTAGGTGCAGGTCAGGTAGGAACAACCGTAGCCCAGTTGGCGGCTTACAAAAACCTGGGCAATGTGGTCATCACCGACATCGTTGAGGGACTGCCACAGGGAAAAGCACTCGACCTTCAACAGTCGGGGTGTTTACAGGTCTTCGACAGCATTGTTACAGGCACCAACGATTATAAGGATACGGCAGACTCCGATATCGTGGTCATCACCGCCGGTCTCCCCCGTAAGCCAGGGCAGGATCGTAGCGAACTTTTGAAAGTCAACGCCGCTATCGTTAAAGATGTGACCGAGCAGATCATGAAATATTCTACAGATCCGCTCATCATAGTCGTTTCCAATCCGCTGGATGCCATGGTCTACGTGGCTAAAGAAGTTTCCGGTTTGCCCAAGCACCGCATCATGGGCATGGCAGGAGTGCTCGATTCAGCGCGATTCCGAACCTTTGTTTCTCTCGAACTCAACTGTTCGCTGGTCGATGTCGATGCGATGGTACTGGGCGGACACGGCGACTCAATGGTCCCCATGCCTCGATACACCACCGTTTCCGGGATATCCATCACCGACCTCATGGATAGTGAACAGATAGATCGTCTGGTAGACAGAACCCGTAAAGGCGGCGCCGAGATAGTCGGCCTGCTCAAGAAAGGGAGTGCGTTTCTTTCACCCGGCGCTTCCGTGGTCAAGATGATCGAAGCCGTCCTCCTCGATAAGAAAAGAACTCTTCCCTGCACCGCTTTCCTCGAAGGCGAGTATGGATGCAATGGGATTTTCTTTGGCGTTCCTGTAACACTGGGCAACACCGGTATAGAACAAGTAATCGAACTGAAATTGACCGATGCAGAGCAAGAAATGATCAATACATCGGCGAAAGATGTTAAACAAATGATCGGTGAAGTTGACGTGTTTCTTAAAAACGGATAACCGCTAACGGTTGCCCGTCAACGCTTCGCGTTGAAAAATATTGGTATTATTTAAAAACTCCCTCCCCATTTTGATGGAAGAGATTATCTAAGGAAAATATTCAAGGTCACGAAGGGTCGGGTCTTGCACGATTACCTGCGCCATTAAAAATTTGTGCGTCCTCCAGCCTTTTCAACTCAGGCCATGGCGACCAGTTCTTTAACAGTCTTTTCGATACCCTCTGCCACCTCTGAGATGTTTTGTCCTAGCATGTAAGCGGGTGAGGTGACGATTTTATTATCCTTGTCCATCACAATATCCCCCACCGCACAGACTTGATGTTTGCTTCCCAGATTTTCTATCTTCTGGCTCCAGTCCTTATCATTGCCTATCGTGACTGTCGGTGATGCCGATTCCCCTTCAAATATTTTCGCGTACATCGCAGGTGCAATGCACACCGCCGCCTGCGGTTTCTGTTTCGCCTGAATCTCTTTAACAAGGCGGCTCACTTCCGGGTGCACTTCCGCATCCTCTCCCTTGACCGCCATAGTGCACAAATTTTTAGCCGCACCGAATCCACCGGGGAAAATCAACGCATCGATATCATCTGCTGTCACCGTACTGATATCCTTTATGTCTCCCCGTGCGATGCGTGCAGACTCGACCAACACGTTTCTTTTTTCTCCCGCCGCCTCTTCCCCGGCGAGATGGTTCATGACATGCATCTGATCGACATTGGGCGCCATGCACACCGCTTCGGCTCCCTCACGATCAATGGCGAGTAAAACGATGACCGATTCGTGAATCTCCGAACCGTCATACACTCCGCAACCTGAAAGAACCACTCCTATTTTCTTTTTCATATTACCCTCCTGACATTTTAATTAATTGGCGGCCCGTGCCTGTGTGTCGCCCTGCGCTGGTGATGTCCAACATAAGCCTTCCTGCCCCCCGTGATATTTCTTGTTGAGAGTCGTGCCCCGCAGGGGTAGAAGGGGTATATAGAAGCATGCACCCTTCGACGGGCTCAGGCGACACGTTTTATTCACGGTTCATAGCGATTGGTGATGGGCAGGCGACGATCTTTCCCGAACGCCTTGGGGGTAATTTTTATCCCCGGCGGACCCTGCCTTCGTTTATATTCGCTGGCATCCACCATTTTAACAATCCGCTTAACCTCTTTCATCGATAATCCCATCCCCTTAAGCTCTTCGATACCTCGATCCTCTTCAATATAGCGGGCCAGCACCTTGTCCAGCAACGAATAAGGTGGTAGAGAATCGGTATCCTTTTGATCCGGGCGCAATTCCGCCGACGGCTCCTTGGTGATAGTCGCTTTGGGAATCAGTTCACGGCCCGCGTCTTTGTTGATCCACCGTGACAACTGGTACACCCATATTTTAGGCACATCCTTGATCACCGCGAACCCGCCCGCCATGTCACCGTATAAAGTACAATAACCCACACTGACTTCGCTTTTGTTGCCAGTGGTCAACACCAGCCAGCCCATCTTGTTGGAAAGAGCCATCATCAGAGTTCCGCGAATTCTCGCTTGCATATTTTCTTCTGTGATATCCAGCGGCAAACCTTCAAACGGTTTTTTAAGTATTTTATCATAGGCCTGCATGGCTTCTCTTATAGGAAGCGAAATAATACGAATGCCCAGATTCCGCGCCAATGCTTTGGAGTCATCGATACTCCCGCGTGAAGAATAGGGGGACGGCATGCTGACTCCCACTACATTTTCCTCGCCGATGGCCGCTGTCGCTATCGCCGTTGTGAGTGCCGAATCGATACCGCCACTCAAGGCGATCACCGCCTTGGTGAATCCGTTTTTCCCCATGTAGTCGCGGGTGCCCAGGACCAGGGCATGGTAAACCTCTTCCGTTGCCCCCAACTTCCTCACCCTGCGGACAGCGAGTGCTGGTTTTGGATCGGCCCAACTTATAGGAACTGGAACACGCCAGGTTTTAATGGGGGAACCTGCGGCTTTACGGGATTTTTCTTTTGCCGACTTTGGACGAATCTTTAAATCCGCGTAAATCATTTCCTCCACAAACGAATTGCCCCGCTGGATGAAGGTACCGTCTGGCGCGGCGATCAGGCTGTGTCCGTCAAAAACCAGTTCATCCTGACCTCCTACCAGATTGGCGTACAACACATGAGCCTTATATTGTCGTGCCCGTTTGCGGATCATCTCCTCGCGTGCTTTGCCCTTGCCTTTATAATAAGGGGATGAAGAAATGTTGAGTAAAACATCTGCCTGACCTGCCCCGCAAAGCTGTTTGCCCGGCCCCTCTTCCTGCCAGATGTCCTCGCAAATGGTCAAGCCCATTGTCGCGCCCTTTAAAACGAAACGAACCGGTTCGCGACCTTCTAAAAAATATCTTTTTTCGTCGAAGACTCCATAATTCGGCAGAATCATTTTCCTGTAGGTCCCCAGCACCTTACCCCCGGCGATCAGAGCGGCAGAATTATACAGGTCTGTCTTCACCCGTTCTACATAGCCGATCACAGCAACAATTCCCTTCACATCTTTTGCCAACCGTTGCAGGGCCTTCTCATTTCCTGCCACAAAGTCGCGCTTGAGAAGCAAGTCTTCCGGCGGATACCCCGTCAGTGCTAGTTCCGGAAACAAAACCAGATCGGCACCAGACAGAGCCGCTTCTTCGAGACAGTCTTTTATCCGGCTCGCATTGTGCTGAAAATCGCCAACCACGGAATTCATCTGGGCCAGAGCCACACGCAACTCTACCTTGGAAGAAGATCGGGGGGTCACCGCCTTCTTCTTTACCCGTGTTGGCCGGGTGGCCTTTTGAATGGTGGTCGATTTCTTTTTCACTTTTCCTTTACCACCCCAACCTCTAAGAATTATAGTATGCATGTCCTTCGCTATACCCCTTCAGGGCAGGAAGGCTAATGTTAGATATCACCAGCTCAGGACGACACACTACCAATATTTCATCCGGGTGTTGCCCAGTTTTTGAGAATATGAGCTGAATTATACTATAATTAAGCGTGGTTCATTTTATAAACATCTATTTAGAGAGTTGAGCGTCCCATGTCCAAGTCATCCCCTGTTGAAGACAGCATAAAGCACTGTATCGAGAAAAATGGATTCCCGGTGAAAAGTGTGCGCCTGCCCTTCAAGGCAATACATGACAGTTGCAAAAAACACAATACCGCGTTGAAAGAAGTGCTTGCCAATCTGCTTCCAGATAAAATAACAGGAACCATCCAGGGAGATTTCATCGAGTTCCGATCCAGCGATAAACCCGCGAGCAAACCAAAAGCCACTAGTCAGGACAGTGGTTCATCAGGGATCCCAGGCATGGGGAACCTGCCGGACATGGACAGCCTCAAAGACATGGCCCAGTCATATATGTCCCAAATGAATCCCGAACAAATTGAAGAAATGAAAAATAAAGTTGCGAATATGAGCGAAGAAGAAAGAAAAGATATACTTAAAAATTTTTCACAACAATTTTTCAAGGGCAAACCCTAAAACCTATCCGGAAAAACCTCCCTTAATTAAAATGCTGATATTCGCTAAAGATATTTCCCAAAGAGATTTCGTACACAGCGCCGAAGACCGCGATCCCGACATAAAAGAATATATGAGTTATCAGAGAAGCCTGTTTCCCTACACCATCGTCAGGGCCGGGCTTGACCTGGCGTACAAGGAGTTGGACGATATTCTGAACTACGTCGAAAACGACAATCAACCGCCGGCCGATTCCAACCGTCAGGAATACCCATCCGATATCCCGGGCTGGTATCGAACCCGGTTTCCATGGACCTCCGTTTTCATCAACATGGAAGACATGCACAGTCTGCTCGTCATCCTGATCAAGGCGATGGATTCTTTTCGCTCTCACGAGAAGTTGAACACCTATCACCTGATGTTACTTTACGATTCTGTCCACAATATCGTTGAGCTATATAATGGTTTACTTAAGGAATCCCAGGAAAAAGCTCGCGATATCCACCTAAGCCAAAGTACCCCTGTGGACTTCGACGACTTCGTCAATAACTACTGGCCACACCTTGACTTCATGATCCTGTCACAACCCGATTACGAACATGCCAGGCACCTGAAACGGAAACAGGAAATCGAGTTGGCCATTCAACAACGGATGGCCGATGGGGAAGAGCCTATCAAAGCACTTGCAGAAGCAAGCGAAACCTTCGAGCTCGACGAGAGTTCCCTTCACCTGTTACGACGCGACAAAGTTCCACAAAAATTTCTTGAACTGGAATCTGTTCCACCAAACAGTAAACCATACGATCTATTGGATGAAGAGATACAGGGCGACTCCCGGTTTGGCCTCATGCCATTGATAGACGTGGAATTCATAACCAACATGCAATACCAGAAAAATGCCAGCCCAACTTTCGTCAATGATTAGAAAGATTTTTGCTAAAATCTTTAAACTGCACATCAACTTCCGCACCATTTCCAAAAAGAATTCCGTTGTGGTTGATCGGCATTAGATTTCCGTTTGATGTCAACTTTCCGAAAATGGAAGATGGATCGTTTCCCGTCACGCGATTCAATGTTACCGAATTGGAGGAAGGCAGTTGAAAGTTGACCTGCTTTCCATCCGCTATACTGAACGAGTTCCAGTCGATAATCGCCTTATCGCTACTTTGGAGGATATTGAGTTGGCTTTCTGAAACCTGATTGATCGATACCGGTCCTGCCTGCACCGAACCACCCGTTGGCAAGGCGTAAACCATAGAAGGAAAAATACCCACAAGGTAGGTAAGAAACGAAACCAGAAAAGTCATTCCGTTGCTAGGGCGTTCCATTCGATGAAACACACCACGGGTTCGCGCTGGCTTTTCCGGACGCAAAACAGACTTCTCCCTATTCCCCACAGGAAGGGGCGACCGTGAGAGAACTAGTTGTCCCATCTGCATTACATTCATGCAAAACTAGCCATAACCCATAATGGCTAGTCCCACCCTCATACCTGTTTATTTTTAGATATCTTCACACAGACCTCTTTGTAACAGCAGAGGTCAATGACTTGAAAACTCTTTGATTTAGCGTTAAAAACACAGGGTGTCTGAAAAATTCATCACGCTCAAAACCTCTTGGATAGGCTGAAAAAGAATCTGGGGTCCTTGTTTCCTTCCGCCCCCACATTGTTTGATATTGGTTTATCCATTTCCATATAGCCTGAGATAGAGTCCGTTAAGTTAAACCTCATCCCAAGACCCATTGAGGTGCGGCTCTGACTTTTAGCCCCCGTGGATGTTTGTACCTTGTTCCAAACCTTCCCATAATCCATAAAACCATAAAGTTGAAAGTTAGATAAATATTCCCACTCCGGACGAAACGCCTTTTGCAATTCAGCTTTAAAAGCCAGTCCCTGATCACCGGTAATTTCCGAAGAGTCATAAGCCCGCCCATACTGGGCGCCCCCCACGCCAAATTCTTCCGATGCCAGCAGTTTGTTAAAAGAGTATTGCCAGGAGGCGGTACCCAGCAAGGCCCAGCCCGGAGCCAGGTTTTGCAACCGCATAACATCGCCCGTCAACTTCGTAAAATTGCTTTTTCCCAGAGTCCGCGAAAGATTGGATGAACCCGATTCAGTGGCGTCAAACATATTCAACCCCTGACTCAAGTTGAACCGAAAGAGATTGATCCCTCTATACTCATCAGCGAAATCATAAGAGGCTCCCATATCCATAACCCGCAAACGATCCTCAGAATCCAGCGACCCAAGAATATTCGTGGTCGAATTCCTGAGAGTAAAACCAAAGTGGCCGGTAAGATTTTTGCCTCGCGACCGGATAAACGGATGCGTCAGTCTTAGGGCGATGGTCGAACTGTCACCCTCAACACTAAACTTCTCAAGACTTGAACCCGGCTCCGATTCGCTTATGGACCCCGAGAAAAACAACCGGGTGCCTTCTAGGCTGACCGGTAAGTCGTAAAACGCGTTCAGGAAAAGGAGTTCATCGGTTTGACTGGCAACCACTCCCTGAATACCAGTGCGACTATAGTCGCCCAATAGCGAATTCGCCGTTAACCCGCCCAAAAATTCATACGGACCATTGAATTCCGACCCTCGGTTATCAGCGCCCACATGACCCTCGAAAGCCTTATCCGTTAAAACCAGAGTTATGCTGGTAGCGCCCAGATTAACTTCAGAAGGAGTCAGCACCGACTTAGCGGTTACACCCGGGAGATCGTCAATCAGAAGTAAGTACCTTTCGAGATCAAGCGAGCGCAATGGACGGGATTTAAGAATTCTCTTCCGATACGCGTTGAGTAATTTTCTCGGGCCGCGTACAGGTCCCTGAATTTTTACCTTATCGATATAGCCTTCAATAATTTGTATATGAACCGCTCCTTTATGAATTTTCTGCGGTGGCACAATAGCCTTTGACAAGATGTAGCCATCATTCCGGTACTTATTGGTTATTTGCTGAGCGATTTCATAAATATCCCTGAGAGTTAATTCTTGTTTCAAATATTTCTTGTATATCGACCTTAAGTCACGCTTGTCATAGACAGTTGTTCCCTGAATCAACAGGCGGTTCAAAACAAATTTGACATCCTCCAACTCATCAGGAAACACCGGCTTCATGCTTTTAGGTTTAACAGGAACAACAGTGGATTTCGGGATGGGTTGCTTACCAAACCTCCGGTCAAATCGGTTAGGTGCCGCCTGCTTATAAGCGCGGTCCCGTCCCTCTGGAGATATCTGAGCCTGAGTCTCTCCAATAAAGAGCAACCCGGCACAAACCCACATCAGAAACAGTACCAATACCCTGAAATGATTTGACCCCAAGAGGGTCTTAGAAGTCTCCACCACAACTATCCTATCGGCTGAAATCGGGGTCCGAATAAGCTTTTTAATGCACCTTTCGAAAACCATTGAATTATCGTAACTTCAATTACCATAGGGGATTCACGCCGCGCATATGAGACGTATTGATCCCCATATAGCACCCCAAAAACCCGGGTTTTAACGTTGGCAAAATCAGCCAAAAAAAATCAAAAACCCTTTTGATCTACAATAGCTTGGGCGCTATTACCCGTAAGATTATTGAGCAAGGACTGTGCCAAATATCAGGGGAGGCTGGAAACAATGAAAAGCATCTATTTAAAACAGGTTAAGGAAGTTTTTAATACTAAGGAAAGAGGGGTATTTGACACCATCGGGAAAAATCTTCCCAACAAGCGTCAAAAAGCGTACTTACCGGGAAAGAAGGTGACGCTGGAATAACCAAAACTGCAATAAACGAAAAGAGTTGCAAGCATGAGAATTTATTTTCCATCTGGCGTGTAGAAACCTATAATAAGGTCTGACTTCCTTAGAGCTTGAGGTGTTTGAAAATGGATCCAGACAAAAAACTTCAAATTCTGAATATGTGCGATTTCTGCTCAAGAGAGTTTCCCGATTGCGCGGCCAAACCCGTTTTTGCCAGAGAAATAGATCCCTTGAAGAATTCTTCATCCGGCCTGGAGTCTGTCATCGCCTGCGACCTCTACGAAAGCCCTGTCGATGTTCTCAAACGTAAGTTTCATTAGAAAAAAAATACCAAAGAAAACCACCGATCTCGCCAGATTCTCAAAATC
>Ga0208522_1001017_pt1 | contig 18363 bp, 17 predicted proteins | sample ETNtaG_25_FD_185763 | JGI IMG/M metagenome (GOLD analysis project Ga0208522, IMG submission 185763) | Marine microbial and viral communities from oxygen minimum zone, Eastern Pacific Ocean - ETNP201302SV86 (SPAdes) (version 2) | ecosystem: Environmental > Aquatic > Marine > Oceanic ... | reverse complement strand
ACAGATCGGTTATATCGATCACGTGTCGTATGGTCTGAGCGAAGCGGATGTCAACGTTTTCGGTCCGCTTGCGCGCACTGTCGACGATCTGGAGTTGTTGTTCGATGTCATCAGTGGCCCACGCGACAACGCTGGTACCGGCTGGAAGTTACGTCTACCAGACGCCCGGGGAACTGCCAGAGAACTCAGGGTGGCTGCGTGGCTCGACGACCCTGATTGTCCTGTCAGCGAAGCCGTGTCGGGTGTCTTAGATACTGCGGTAGCAGCGATGGAATCGGACGGCATCTCTATTGATCGTGCCGCGCGTCCAGCAGTGCCGTTCAGTGATGTGCGCGAAGTTGGGCTGCCATTGATTTCCGCTGCAGTGTCTCCCGGACGAACCAAAGAAGAGCTAGCTGCGTTACAAGACCTCGCCGCCGATTCATCGGCGAGCCCAACGATGCGTATGCGAGCTCAATCTTCGACTATGTCTCATCGCGAGTGGCTGCTTCTCACCGAGAAACGCGACACGAACCGCCTTCTATGGGCTGATTTTTTCGCTGACTTTGACGTGCTGTTGGCGCCAGTGGCGTTCGTGCCGGCCTTCGAACATCAACACGACGGGATCTTGTACACGCGCACGTTGACTGTCGACGGAACAATCCGCCCGTATGCCGATCTCATCGTTTGGACCTCTCAGTTCGGATACGTGTACCTACCTTCTACCGTGGTGCCCGCTGGGTGGACCAACGATGGACGACCCGTCGGCATTCAGGTGGTTGGTCCATATCTCAGCGACCGAACCACTTTGGAATTCGCGAAATACATCGAAAGTCTTCTGGGCGGATACCGCGTACCTCCCATTGCTGCTGGCTAGAACAGGACAGCTCCAATATCGGTGGTGTTCATCTCGCTCATGCGTAGGTGGCTGCACCCCAACTTTCGGAGAAAACGATCTCGTCGAGGCCCATTCGGTCGAGCTTGGTTGGAAAAGCCTGCGTCCGGTGACCTACAGCTATGTGGGCAACTGTCGCTGCATCGTCAGGCATATCTAACAGTTCTTTGACTTGAGGTTCGAACAGGCACAACAGAGTGGTAAGAGCGGCACCTAGTTGCGCTTCGCGGCATCCCAAAACGAAGTTCTGCACCGCCGGGTAAATTGACGCTCCTCCGACGACCGACAACCGGCCCAATTCGGTGTCTGTTGGATGAGTGCTCTCTAGATGAGCGCACGCGACAACCATGACTGGCACCTGTTCAAGGTGATCTGCAAAATGGTCAGCGTTTCTCAGTAGCTTCGCGGCCTTATCCGACCCGATGTCAATGTCGCCGGTTTCGGCGTCAGCGAGATACGCCTTCCAGGGCACTCGATACCATTCCGCTAGCTGGTTCCGCTTGTCTTGGTCACGTACAACAACAAATCTGACGGGCTGACGGTTGCCGCCTTGGGGAGCGAACCTCGCGTAATCGAACGCTGTTTTGAGCTGCTCATCGGTGACCGGTTCCTCGCTGAAATAACGAGTTGTCACCGCGCTGCAGATAGCTTCACCGAGTTCCATATCTTTCCCCTTTGTGCGAATCGGGCAAACGAGTCAAATACTTGATTCACAGACGCGACCAACTTAGACCCGAGAAAGCGCTGATTTGACCACCGACCAGGGCTAAGGGATGCGGGTCAATCTCAACACTTCTGCGTCCAAGTCTCAATCGTCTCGCACTCCGCTTCATCCATCGACAACGAAATGGGGCGGAGCCAAAAGGCTCCGCCCCATCAAGTCGATGTTGTTTCGCTAGTTCAAATTAGCGACAGCCACCGTTGTCTTTATCCCAACGACAGTTAGGTGTACCGCCGTTGAGGTCCAGGATCTGTCCTACCTGAGTCCAACTTTGCTCGGTGGCAGAGAACTGGCTGAAGTCAGAACCTTCCACGAAGTAGGCATCAGCGGCACCATTCAGTCCCGTATTGATTCCATCAAGAATCTGAGGGTGATAAATGGCGATGTTCCTGACCGCAAGGATGAAGTTGGTTCGAGTCAGACCTCCGGGCAACTCGGCAGCCACTCGCAGCATCTCAGTGTGCGGGTAGCCGTAGCTCACGCCTGCCGCGTACAGCGAAATCGCTGGGTCAAGCCCTTGATCTTCGAGCATCCCATTGATGAAGGCGATGAACGGCTCATCGGCATGCTTGGGATCGGTGGAGTCCTTGTTGCCACCACCCACGACATACCAGTTATCAGCTGCCATGCCTGCAGGCTTCATGTACGCCGCGATCGCTTTACATACCGACGGAGTAAACGCCGCATCGAGCTTGGCAAGCAATCCGGCAGCCTCGACTTCCTGAATAGCCAGAACACAAGGGTTGCCAGCAGTCATGGAGATGAAGACATCTGGGTCGAATGCCGCGATTGTGGTGACCTCATTTGTCAGCGTTGGCGCTGCGGGGTCGTGTCGGACCGGCAGGTACTCACTGACCACGTCGGGGTTCTTTTCTGCATAGAGTTCAAACCCAATCTCATATGCGAGACCGAAGTCATTATCCATGACCAAACCAGCGACCTTTACGGGAAGCTTGTCCGCAAGGTTGTTCTTGATCCATGTGCCCCAGAGCACGGCTTCAGTGGAGTAGGACATGTGTAGGCCGCTCGTCCACGGATGGTTCTCCGGGTCGCCCCAAGCTGGGTGACCGGTCATCACGAACGGATGAGGGATGCACTCAGCATTGATCTTGTCGTACACAGCCAACGTGTTGGGCGAACCAAGAGTTAACAACGCAAACACGTTTTCTGATTCGATCAACTCGTCGATGAACTCGATCGTTTGAGCCGCAACGTAGCCATCGTCTTTAACTAATAGCGTGAGGTCTTTGCCATCTATGCCGCCAGCATCATTGACGGTGTTTAGATAAGCACCCCAGCCGACACCGAGGTTGCCGTACGCAGCCAAGTTTCCGGACATCGCTGTTGTATGACCGATCCGAATCTCGGAGCTGGTTATACCACCAGTGTCTGACCAGTCACTCGGACAGTCGTTGAGGTCAATCTCAAAGCCTGCGGGTCCGCGAAGCACATTGTCATCACCGATGCCCCACTCGCCGGCATCCATTTTGGCTGTGATCTTGTCGACCATTTGTTGACGGTTGTACGCCGCCTCTTCCCAGATCCCTTCGATCGTTGACCGATCAAAGCTCACTTCAGGCTCTTCGGCCTCTTCTTCATCGTCCGTCTCTTGAGCTTCCTCAATATCTTCTTGAGAAAGACTGCCGCCTTCGTCTTCGGATTCTTCCGCTTCATCGGAATCATCTGAAGAAGCAGAGCTAGCGGTGTCCGACGTTCCAGATGAGTCGGAGTCCGAAGACCCGTCATCATCGCTGCCGCATGACGCGGCGATCATGGCGAACACCAAGAGAAGCGCCAATAGACGCGATATCCCTCGCCTCATTTTCCCCTCCATGTGGATGGTCTCTAAGACGATCCACTAAGTAATTGTTCGTTGGAAAGCTAGCAGGCTCAGAAGAACACCAAAATCTCGGCTTCTTTTTGAGACATGGATCAGGGCGGGCTGACGAAAAAGTAGTTCAGTTGCCTCTGAAGTTTGGTTCGCGCTTTTCTTGGAAGGCGCGAACTGCTTCTTTTGCGTCTTTGGTGTTCATAGTGGCGAACTCCATGCTCAACGAAAGCGGCAAGATCATGCTCGATACGAACCGCATGTAGTTATTGACTGGAACTTTCGACGCCATGATGGCATTTAGCGGCCCGGCCGCGAGTTGTTCAGCCTTTTCTAGGGCGGTTTGCAGAATTTGGTCATCTTCAGCCAAGAAGTTGACCAGCCCCATGTCGAACAGATCCTGACCGGTGACTCGGTCACCACTCATCAAGAACCATTTCGCCCTGTTTACTCCCATGAGTAGCGGCCAGATGACTCCGCCGCCGTCGCCAGCACCTATTCCCATTTTGACGTGAGTGTCGGCGAACACACTCGTAGGTCCCGCCACCACAACGTCACATAACAGTGAAACTGTTGCCCCGAGTCCCATGGCATACCCCTGGACTGCCGAGATGATGGGTTTACGCATCTCGAGTAAATGGTCAACGATTTGGCGTGCTTCTTCTGCCGTGGGCGCGTCGCCGGTGGAATCGCCTCCGAAGTCACCTCCAGCGCAAAAGGCTCTGCCCTCGCCGGCGAGAACGACTACTCGGGTATCCCGGTCTACGTCCGCGTCTCGGCTGAAAGTACTTAGTTCCCTGTGCATCACTCCGTTCACGGCGTTCAGGCGTTCGGGGCGATTCAGGGTCACTACTGTGACCCCAGAATCGTTCTTTTCAATGCGCATTGATTCGTACTTTTCTTGGATCAACATGTTGACCTCCGCGTTCGCTGACATCTGGGGTGAGTACTCACCAGGGGTAGTTTCGCGTACGGGCCACCGTCGCACCGAAGGACTCTGTTGATAGCTCGTTTTATTTTGGGTGAAGCCAATGTATGAGCGAGTCAGGTGGCGTCCGCGTTTATCCGAGCTGCTGGTAAATGGTGGAGACGACGTCGGGATCGATCGAGGCTTCTATGAGTACTGGAACTCCTGGGGTTCGGTTTCTAACGACGCCCATTGCGGCGTCGATATCTTCGATCGACGTGATTGTTGCCGTATCGAATCCCATGGTCTGAGCAACTGCGGAAAAATCTGGCCAATCGTGAAGTGAGGCTGCGGGGTCAAGGCCCCTAGCTACTAGTTGGATGTGTTCGGCTCCGTAGCAGCGGTCGTTGTAGACCACCACGATGAGGTCGAGTCCTAACTGGACCGCTGTTGACAGTTCGGTGAGGCCACCCATCATCAAGCCCCCATCACCGACGCAGAACACAGTGGGTCGGTCGGGTCGAGCCACTGCTGCGCCGATAGCGGTTGAAGTGCCCAGGCCAATCGAACCAAAGGCGTGGCTGGTAACAAAATCTTTAGGTTCAGGCACCGACAAGGTGAGGGCATCAAACATAAATCGGCCGCCGTCGATTACTACTTGGCGTTGGTCAGGTAATCCCTCATCAAGGCGTCTTGTTAGGGTCCGAGGATCGACTGCTCCCTCGTAGCTTTTGTCGTCAAAAGCTGTTGCCGGGTCGAACTCTCGCAGCTTTTGTTCGAGGTCAGAGGTTCTGAACCCAGATGGCTTGTGTTCAGCGGCCGACAGCATCCCGATCATGGCTTCAGCTACTACGTTGGCGTCTCCCACAACTCCGGCGTCAACGGTGACGAATCTGTCGATGTGAGTTGGATCAAGATCGACGTGAACCACGCGCTTGTCTGTCAGCATCATGTGGTTGCCGGTTGTGAAGTAGTTCAGTCCGGCACCGAAAACAATCAAACAGTCAGCTGCCGCGAGTGTCTCCGCCGCGATCGGGTGACTTAATGTGCCGTGAAGTCCTAGGTCAAACGGTTCACCTCGAAAAAATCCGGTCGCGAGCAACGATGCCGACAATGGGGCCCCCAGCACGTCGCCCAGTCGAACCAGTGCTTCGCGGGCACCAGATTTCACCGCTCCCCGCCCAGCCAGAATGACCGGGCGTACGGCGGAGGCAACTATTCCCATGGCTGCGTCTAGTTGATTTGGGTCGGGAGCGAGACGTACAGGGGGAGGGGTAAAGGGTGGATGGGGTTGATACTCCACGTCGTCCCACTCAATGTTCAAAGGGATGTTTACGACAATGGGTCGATGTTCGAAATGTGCGCGTCGCACCGCAGTGGACACGTCTTCAGCAATTGTCTCTGCGTTGCGGACGGGCTGAAACCCGGCCCCGGTAGCCGTAACCAGCGCATGTTGATCAAGGTTTTGAAGGTGCTGTTCCTGTTCTATGGGAGTGTCGCCAGCGACTACCAAAATTGGAGTCTCGTTTTTTGCTCCCTCAACCAACGCTGTGATGGTGTTAGTCAAACCGGGACCGTGTGTAACTGTTGCAACCCCGAGACGACCAGTGGCCTTGGCCCAGCCCTGCGCCATCAGCACCGCGTTGGCTTCGTGGGTCGCTGAGATGAGGTTCACTCCGTGTTCGCGCGTCAGGTTCTCTCCAATGAATAGGTTCCCGTCACCGAGAACTGCGAACACGGTGTCGACGCCGTGATCCACCAACGCTTGAGCGACTGCATCGTGTCCCAACATGAAGAATCTCTATCGTATTCGCGTCCGCCTCACCCCGTCGGAGCCTTCAATATTCGCTCACCTCACGAAGCACTAGCCCTGCGCGATGTTTGTAACAACATGGGTTTGCCCTCGCATCTTCGGTAGGCCTGACCCGAACAAAGCCAGCAACATGCCCGCCGGCTAGGCTCTCGACGCAACTGCGGCAACCATCTGGAGGTCGACATGGCACAGATCGACGGGGCACGATCTCCTAGCCAAGCTGCTCCAAATGACGGTCGCGTTTTCCCTGCCAAGGCAAAGGGTTCGAGACCGACCTATTTCGAGGACGGTGGGGTATCAGACGCCATGGTGCAAATCGTTACCGCTCTGGCCGGCGAAGTTTGGGCCCTGACCGAAAGAATAAGCACCTTGGAGAATATCCTTGTGGCCGAAGACCTCGTGGAGGACGGCTTCACGGAACGCTACGAACTCAGCTCCGCCGACGAGAAGCAACGGCTAGAAGACGCTGCATCGTTCGCTGCACGCATTTTTCGAGTCTTGGAAGAGATGCGTGAAGAAATCGTTAACGACGAATCGGCCGAGACTTATTTAGCGGTGGTGGATCGCGCCTTTTCAGAACTTGGAAGAAAATCATGACCCAGCAAGTGCACCCCATGCTTCCCAAGGAATCTGACTCCGAGAAATCGCGGGGGCGCTTCGTGCAGGCACTCAAATCCCATATCGCAAACAGAGTCACCCCAGGGGTTCGCGAACTATATGAACACAGAGCCAAACCTGGATGGGAAACCAACCACGGCAAAGAGCCCCAGAATCGACATGAGGTGCGGCAGTCCTTGACCCAGATGGCGTATTACCAACTATGGAGTTCGTTACGGCGCACGAGCCAACACCTTTTGTGGTCAACGGTCGCGGATTGCATCGAAAGACAGGCGAAAGAACTTAGTGAGGCAGCGAAGATCGAAGACCCAATTGGGTCACTGCAACTCAACCCCAACCTTGAGTTGCCCTGGTACCAGTGGGATGTAGATATCCACGCTATGCCCGGCGGCTACCGCGGTGAGTACGGTGACGACGACGTTTTCGTGGGAGCTCTTTACGATCGCGGCGTCTACCTATACGCAATGGGTCAGATGGGTGCCTTAAACGATGACTACGGGCAATCAATCATCGACAACTATCTGTCGGTTGAGCACCAGAAGTTCACCCCCGAACACATCTTGGACATGGGTTGCACAGTGGGTCACGCAACTCTTCCTTACGCTCAAGCTTTCCCGACGGCGGAGGTCTACGCGATTGACTTGGGAGCGCCAGTTCTCCGCTACGGGCATGCGCGAGCGGAGGCGTTAGGTGAAAGCGTTCACTTCTCACAGCAGAACTGTGAGGAAACTGACTTCCCCGATGAGAAATTCGATCTCATTGTTAGCCACATAGTTCTTCACGAACTACCGCCCGAGGCTTTGCGCCGTACCTTCGCTGAATGTCATCGACTACTCAAGTCCGGGGGCCTAATGGTTCACGCCGATTTTCCGGGATACGAAGGTGTCGACCATCTGTCCCAGTCAATGATTGATTGGGATACCTATAACAATCATGAGCCTTTTTGGGGCCCAATGAGAGACATGGATCTGGTGGCGGAAAGCGCGGCGGCAGGGTTCACTACAGCAAACGTGGGATCAGTAGTTGTTCCCACTGGCCGGATTTTACAAAGTGGCAAAAGCCAGCAATCAGGTCAACTCTGGTTGTTGGTCGGTCAAAAACCGTGAGTTCCCGCTAGTCGTCACGCTTGTATGCGACAACATCGATCTCAAGTAGGGCCCCCGGGATCAAGAGACCCGTTACGACCGCCGTGCTCGCTGGCGGGTCCTCAGGAAAGTATTCCTTTCGGACCGCGCTGTACGCCGCATAGTTAGCTTGGTCGGTAATGAAAGCATGCAGCTTCACAACATCAGCAAGCATGTAGCCGGCCTCTTGTAGGACCAGTTCGACGTAGCCGAATTCCTCTCTTGCTTGCCCGGTCATGTCCTGAGTCAAGTCTCCAGCTATGCAACCCGAGACGTACAGGAACGGTCCTGCTTTCATTCCTGGGGAAAAGGCCCCGGATCGGATCATCTCGGGGTGTGCGTGAGCTTTTTCAAGCGCTGTCGAGCGAATAACGGTGCCTGCCATTGATTTGGTCCTTTACATCTCGTTCTCGATGAGTACCTGGTCCGTCGGTAACGACCTGATACCCGCTGAACTGCCGCGCGACTTGATGCTAAGTCGGATCTCGGACCGTAACCGTCGACATCTAGATCAAAGGTGATTAACCCTCTGCAGTAATCGGATCGATTCGGGCTCTTACTTCAGTGACGATCGAAGCAGGGAACCCGCTACGCTCCGCGTGCTCATCAATCAATTCGGACTCATCGGCGTGATAAATGCAGAACGTCTTGTCTTGAACCACATAGGACTGTTCCCAAGAAATGTTCTTGCCTTCTGAGCGCATTGCGACCAGTACCTCATTCGACACGGCCGCCGCGCCCCTCAATTGCTCGCGCTCTGACGAACCGATTTCGGGTATATCTCGTTCAATTACAAATCGAGGCATAGCTGTAATCCTCCAACTTCAATAATGAATTTTCGTCTGCTCTCACACGACTCTAGCCATCCGATGATCGACGGGCTTGGGTCAGGCAAAAATCGGTTCGTAGTCCCACCAGCTGTTCGTTTTCGAAGCGTCCTATAGGTCCGTCAGGCGCGCCCATCATCAGAAGCGTCACAGAACAGAAGAAAAGGGGGAAACGAGGTCAATCTGGCGAGCAGCCTCAACCAATCCCCCGCAATAGCAAACCCCGAAACCGCAATCTCAAGGGGTTTGTGTTGGTCGGGAAGACAGGATTTGAACCTGCGACCCCCTGCTCCCAAAGCAGGTGCGCTACCAAGCTGCGCCACTTCCCGGATGTCGACTCAGGCTACCGACCAATAAGAGCGGAGTGTCTGGCCGGAACTTGAGTAAATCAAACTTCGATCTGGATCGCTTGGGTTGGGCAGCTTTCTTCAGCTGCTCGACATTTTGTCTCCATGTCGCTTCCGGGGGACGCGTCAAGCAAATGCGCTAAGCCGTCTTGACCGACTTCGAATACTTCCGGAGCGAGCATCTCGCAGGAACCGCTCCCGATGCACTTATCAACTTCCAATGTGACCTGCACGTTCTTCTCCCGATTAGGGGGCTCGCCTCTTGACCCCATTTGAAGTGTGCCACTTCAGCTTCAAAATACGCGGTATCGGCTGAGTTCACTCGTCGAACCGTCCGCCTTCCCGGTTAGTTTGTGGGGACGAATCAACACAACTCGAGGGGGATTCTTCGATGAAGTTAGGGATCGCTATATTTCCGACCGATAAGGCTATCCAGCCGGTGCAGTTGGCCAAAGAAGTTGAGGACCGTGGATTTGAGTCGCTGTGGTTTCCCGAGCACAGCCACATCCCCACTAGCCGCATCACGCCTTGGGGTGGCCGCGAGGGCGCTCCCCCATTACCAGAGGAATATTGGCGTACCCATGATCAGTTCGTGGGGTTGGCTGCCGCTGCGGCTGTGACCGAAAATCTGTTGCTGGGGACGGGAATCACGTTGGTTGCTCAGCGTGATCCGCTCTGGTTGGCGAAAGAGTGCGCATCCCTTGACCTGATCTCTAACGGTCGGTTTATTCTCGGAATCGGGTACGGCTGGAACAAAGAAGAGATGGCCAACCACGGCGTGAAATATGGCGAACGTCGCGCCATCACCAGAGAAAATATGTTGGCGTGTCGTGAAATTTGGGCAAACGACGAAGCCGAATTCAGTGGTGAACACGTCAACTTTGATTCAAGTTGGTCGTGGCCCAAACCAGTCCAGCAAGGCGGACCTAAGGTTCTCCTCGGCGGGGCTGCTGGCCCTAAGACCATTCAGGACATTGTCGAATTTTGTGACGGGTGGATGCCCATCTCAGGACGTCACGACTTGACAGGCCCAATACAGGACGTCCGCCAAGCAGCCGAAGATGCCGGCAGGGACCCTGAGACACTCGAGTTCGGGCAGTTCGGCACCCCCGGCAAACCCGAGGTGTTGGAGAGTCTGGCAGAAGCCGGCGTCAGCAGAGCTGTGTTGTGGCTGCCTCCAGCAGACGCCGACACTGTTTTGCCGCTTCTCGATTCTTATACGGAGTTGTTTTGAGATGACCGATAGCGCCCCAGGCGTCGAGATGCTCGACATTTTCGATGACCTGGGGCGTCATCTCGGCATCAAACCACGCGACGCTGTGCACCAATCGGGTGACTGGCACAAGGTTTTTCATTGTCAGATCGTGACCGTTCGAGACGGCGTTCCAGTTCTGGTTTTGCAGCGACGATCTAACCACAAGGCGGCATTTCCTGGGTTGCTTGATCTGAGCGCGGCTGGACACCTCGCAGCGGGCGAAGCACCGCTTGACGGCGTTCGCGAACTTGCTGAGGAACTCGGGGTGAGCGCTAATCGGGACGATCTTGTCCTCTTAGGAGAACGCCGCCTTATTGATGACAGCGGGGAGGGTCTCCTCAACAAGGAACTCACCAGCGTGTTCTTGCTTCGCGACGACCGCCCCTTGGTTGACTACGTGCTCCAAACTGCCGAGGTCGACGGCGTTTTCGATGCGCCTATCGAACACCTTTTAGCTTTGTTTGCTGGCGACATCACCCACATCGACCTGGTTGGGGTAGAACACGCCGGGTCTGACGCTGCCAATGAAGTTTCTGTTCGTGTGTCGCGCGTTGACTTCGTTCCTGGTGAGAGTTACTGGGTCAACTTGTTCATAATGTGCGAACGCCTTCTTCGAGGTGTCCGACCCTTAGCTATTTAGGTCTTATCGGCCCATGCCGATAAGTTGCAACGCTTCGGCCCTGGTTGCGTCGCTGAGGAATATTCCTCGCACAGCTGAAGTAATCGTGAGCGTCCCAGGTTTTTGGACACCTCGCATCGACATGCAGTGATGTTCAGCTTCGACAACCACGAGCGCTCCACGGGGGTCAAGAACATCCATGAGTTTGTTGGCAACCTGACTTGTCAGTCGTTCTTGCACCTGGGGGCGACGCGCATATGCCTCAACCAGGCGAGCCAATTTTGATAGCCCGGTGATCTTCCCGGCTTCCCCTGGGACATAGGCCACGTGTGCTTTCCCAACGAACGGGAGAAGGTGGTGTTCGCACATGGAATAAAACGGAATGTCTCGAACCATCACCATTTCGTCATGTTCTGCTTCGAACTGCACTTCTAGGTGATGATCGGGATCTTCTCGCAAGCCAGCGAAAACCTCCGCGTACATGTTTGCTACACGCTCGGGGGTGCGCTGTAACCCCTCACGCTGCGGGTCTTCGCCGATGGCTTCCAGTATCTCCACCACAGCGGCGCGCAGTCGTTCTACATCGATCGGTCGATCTGTCACGGCACCAGTATTACTGAACTCTTCTGTAGGCACGACCTAGGAACCTATCGGCGGCTTCTGTCGAGATCTACTCGCAGGATCAGCAGAGACGACTTCCGAAGCGATGACGGTCACAGCCACCGCCGCCGCTAACACGACTGACAGTGCCATGGCTTGCCCCCGGAGAAGATCACCTGGGGTCCCTAAGAGTCTGAACACTGCCTGAGGCGCGGTCAGTGTGTCGGCGCGTCTCGGGAGAAATGACGTTGCACCGAATTCGCCCAACGAAATAGCGAAAGCGAAGCCCGAGGCCACAGCTAGGCCGCGTGCGATGAGCGGTAACTCGATCTGTCGGCGGATTCGCGATCGCGGCGCCCCAAGAAGAGCTGCTGCTTCTCGTAACGAGGGATGAATCCTCCGCAACATCGGCACCACCGATCTCACAACGAAAGGGATGGCGACTAAGGCATGGGCAACCGGCACTATCCACCAGCGAGTCCGCCAGTCGAACGGCGCTTCGTCCAACGCGATCAGGATTCCAAAACCGACCGTTACCGCGGACACGCCAAGTGGAAGCATCGCGCCGAGATCGAAAAATCGGCTCATTAATCCGCCTCGCGCAACTATTGCCATTGCACAGATGATTCCGACCGTGAGCGCTACCACGGTGGCGATGGCAGCGAACACAACCGAGTTTGCTAGTGCTTCAGCGGCGGTGGTGGGTAGTTGAGGGATCTTGCTGAAAAGGGCGGTGTAGTGGCGTACACCATATTTTCCTCCAACAGACAGTGACCTCTCAATCATCACGACAAGTGGCGTCCCTAAGAACGCCACGGTGAAGCAGCCGATTCCGATTTTAGTTTTCGCTCCAAGCGGTGAGATCGGGCTACGTACCATTTGGGTCGTAACGTTGGCGCGTCGTTCGAGGGCGGAATTCACCAGGACCAGCACGAGAACCACCACCACTTGGATCAGAGCGAGCATTGCACCGCTGGTCATGTCCCCGCGAATGATTGCGTGTCGATATATCTCGGTTTCTATGGTGGCTTGCCCGAGGCCTCCTAGGACTAACACGACGCCAAACGATGTGAATGAGAACAGGAATGTGATGGCCGCGGCAGCGTAGAGCGCTGGCTTAAGCCGTGGACATGTCACTCGCCAAAACACTTCAGCGTTACTACTTCCCAGTGTTCGGGCCTGTTCTTCAAGTTGGTGATCTAACCCGGACCAGAACACACCAACGGTTCGCGCCACGACCGCAAAGTTAAAAAACGAGTGAGCAATGATCACCGCGGCGGCGGTGTGATTCAAGTTGGGTACACCCAACGTCGAATTCATTTGTTCGAACAATTCTTTGAACGCTCCGCCGACGACGATGGTGGGAAGCACAAACGGAACGGTTACCAGTGCTTTTAGAAATGCTCCCTGTTTCCCTATTGTTCGAGCTATCAGGGCGGCGGCGGGTAAACCTACGCAGAGGGTGAGCGCTGTTGACGCGGCTGCTTGCCACAGGGTGAACCAGATCGCGTTCCTCGCTCGGGGCGATTCGACGATGTCTGTGAAGCCATTCCACCCTTGGCTTATCGAATTAGCCAGAATGGTGAAGACGGGATAGAAGAAGAAGAGCCCCAAGAACACAACGGGGACAGCGGCGATAACAATGTTTGGTAACCGCCGAGACAATTTGGACCAGTCCGGTGTCTGCGAAACGTTAGCCAAGAACGATTTCCACCCAACGTTCAGTCCAGTCTTTTCGTCTGGCCTCTATTTCCGCGGGATCGAGGGATAACGGGTTTTCAGTCAACTGTGAGTGTTCGACGAATTCGGGGGGCAGTTCTGCTTTTTGGGACACCGGATACATGAACATGTTCATCGGAATTTCGTTTTGGAAGGTGGGACTTAAGAGAAAGTCAACTAAGGCTCGGGCCTCATCAGTGTGGGCTGTGCCGGCAAGTACCCCAGCGAACTCGATCTGACGGAAACATGAGTCGAGTAGCACGCCGGTGGGTGGCTCGTCGACGGGGGGATCGGCGTAGATGAGTTCTGCGACTGGGCTAGACGCATAAGATACGACCATGGGTCGACTACCTCCGCCGGCTACGAAGTCGCCGTAGTAGGCGCTCTCCCAACTGCTGGTGACTGCAACGTCATTTGCCTTCAGTTGGGTCCAGAATTGTTCCCAATCGGGGGTCCCCGCAATGGTGGCTAATAGAAATGCCATGCCAGGTGATGAGGTTTCTGGGCTTTGTACAACCAGGCTTCCCGCGAATTCGGGTTGAACTAGATCCATCAGCGACCTGGGTGGAGGCCCATCAAGAGCATCGATCCAGTAGTTCACACAAACATCGCCATAGTCGATGGGGGTGAGCCGATACGTCGAGTCGAGTTCGAATTGGTCTGGGACGTTCGCGAGTTCGGAAGTCTTATATGGCTCGAGAATGGACTGGTCCAGTAGTCGCTGCATGAAGGTGTTGTCGATGCCGAATACGACGTCACCCACCGGGTTGTCAGCACTCAATATGGTTTGTGCCACTAGGGAACCAACGTCACCTGAGGTCAGCACCTCGACACGAATGCCAGTTTGGTCATGGAACGCTTCGAAAACGCCTTCAGAAATGGCAAAGGAGTCGTGAGTGAGGAGGGTGAGTGTGACTGTTTCGTCGTTGTCTTCACGTTGATCGGCACCGGAGCTGTCGGAACCGCATGCGATGAGTGCCATCGAGATTAAGTAGAGCGAAACTAACGGGATGGAGAGTCGTGGCATGGCTACCTCCGCTGGCATTACCCAGATCAGGTCATTTCGGGTCGCCAGCGTGGGTAGCTGACCTCTCAGCCCGGTCGATCCGAGCTCCCCGGTTTTCACTTGTCACCTTAGCGCCCCCGGCAGGACTCGAACCTGCAACCTTCGGGATAGAAGCCCGCTGCGCTATCCAGTTGCGCCACGGAGGCCTGTAGTCAAGGTTGCCATTCGTTGACGAAAATTCCGAACCGAAAAAGAACCCAAACGTGATTTGCTACGAAGGTCTTCGGTCCGGCCAACGAACCATCCCTGATTCAACACGTGGATCGGCTTGTTCGTAGTCAGGATCTTCGGGCCAAGCAATGCGTCCGGGTCCTTCGATGCCGTACCTGATTCGGACCATTTCGTCATGGTTCTCATCGTTGTCTTCAGCCGCAGATATTGCTTCGGCGGCGGTTCGATACCGTGACAAGCGATCCAACATCGAGATGGTCGGAGTCATCATTAACATCTCGTCGGAGTCGTTCAGAGCCAGAGCCTCTGCCGGCCGGATCCACTCGTGGTGTACCGCTTCATCGTCATCGTGAAGGGGTTGTTGACCTCCGGGCATCGCTGTCACAAAGAATCGTGTGTCGTAACGACGGGGCGGACCAAGAGGTGTCACCCATCTGCTGACGTAGTGAACACCTGATCCATCTAGCACGAGGCCCTGTTCGCGGATCATCGAAACAAAGTCGACTTCGCCGGCATTTACTCCGTCCCGATAGGTGGAAAATCGCGTCTCGGTATCGCTGTGGGACAGGTCGACTAACTCTGCGTCTCCTGGAGTACGGGCTAACAGAATTCCGGCCTCTTCGAACGTCTCACGGAGAGCAGCTACCCAAAACGCGACACCACCCTGGTCAATTCCCAAGCATTTACTCGCGTCAACGTCGGTTAGACCATCGACGACCGCGTCCGCTTCGGGTGTGCCATCTTCGGGGTCAACAGCACCACCGGGAAACACCCACATGTCACCGACGAAAATTGACCTGGCGTTACGTTTCAGCATCAGTACTTGAAGATCGGGGCGATCGGCGAGAATCAGAACGGTTGCTGCTGAGCGAATAGCGATCGACTCAGGGTCGTAGTCGCCCCCTGAACCTGGGGACGGGTGCCCGGTCGACGCTGTTTGGCCGGGTTGTGTCATCAGTAGTCAATACCCGCGCAAACCAAACATTCTTCGCTGTCATGTGCAAGTGCGGCGGCGTCATGATCTTCTTCGTTTTGATATTGAGGTGTTTCGTGACGCTCAACTCGATCGTCTTCGTAGTCAGATGAGTTGCCGGCGGTATCGCTGGGCTCAACGGGCGCGAAAACCTTGTCTTTCCAGTCGTCACTGTCTGACCACTGATAGTTCAGATGGGCCATGGCCCCGGGCTCAGTGAGTGATTCAAACGCTTTCAAGGTGTCACGCATGATCGATGCGTTTAATTCTGTTTGGTTGGGGCGGCCCGCGGTGTGTCCTAACGGGTAGTCGAGGTACACCGAACGAGTTGGCCATGCTGATCGTGTGATATCTCGGGCGCTGGACATCGATAGCGTCGGAACGCCTGCCTCTTCAATGGCTCGTGCGATCAGACCCACGGTCTGATGGCAGACCGGTCAGACCGGTACCAGGAGAACGACGTCCACTTCGTCGGCGAGTACGCGGTCAACTAGGGCTGGGATGAGTTCTTCGATGACTCGTCTGGTGCTGTAAATACCACCCATGAGTGTGTATGCGTTGGAGGCGAGGGATCCGAGCGAGTTTTCGTTGATCATGGTGCGCAGTTGTTCGATCGGAAAGACAACGTTGATGTCTTTTCGTGCGTCAGTGAGGTCGTAAGCGAAATGGGTTGCTCTTAGCTCAGAAGTGTCGATGTCGGTGGGTATAGCCCGGTATGTGGTGTCGTCTTTAAAGTGGAAGGCTGTCTGTCCGGTGACATAGATGCCGCCGGTGCAGATGAAACCTAACTTCGATTCCGATAGTGGCTTCGAAAGAGGGGCCCAGTTTGGGGCCTCTTCGCTTTCCAGCCAGCGATATTCCCCATACCCGAGGCCTGAGTATTGCGCTGTGATCCGGGGGATGTAATCGACAGGAGGCTGACGGCGCTGTGCGGTGGTTGACATCTGGTTGTTTTCCTAGCTCAGCCCGAGGGCTTGCGCTCAATTTTGAAGCGGATACGTAATGTACTTCGCTTCCACCCCAGTTGGTGTGGCAAGATTTGTGCTTCCTGGTGATCGTAGCTCAGTTGGTTAGAGCGCCTGTCTGTGGCACAGGAGGTCGGGGGTTCAATTCCCCTCGGTCACCCCAAGACCAGTAAGGGTCAAATGCCGATTTCGGCCCTTTCGGCACGCATCCAACGCGGGTGGACCAGGGCTCTCTGGGAAGCGAAATGTTGTCGTCGCATCGTGTTAACCCCTAAAGGGCGGGCTCCGATGGTGACGGTGAAGAGATTCACACGGTGGAGGATCTCTTCGCTGTGGCCGGCGCCTACCACGCGTTATAGGCGTGTCTTTCGGATCGGGCGGCCGGTACTATGAGCAGTTCTAGCGCCTCTAGCTCAATTGGCAGAGCATCGGACTCTTAATCCGCAGGTTCTGGGTTCAAGTCCCAGGGGGCGTACAAGGTCAGAGTATTTCTTGAAGGCTTGCTAAGGGATCTCGCGACCCGTTCTTTCCAAATTATTTCCACTCCCGGCCTCAGTCATCCCTAAGCGACCCGCCGACACGGTTGCTGGCCCGCTTCAATCGAGTGATCGGCGAGGCCATCGAAGCCTTCACTGAAGTTCTTAGAGGGTGAACCTGTCCTCCGACCGCCCGACGGGCTGCGGTTTGACTGATTCGGTATGTGCTAAGAAGAAGTTGTGACACAATCGTTGGACCTGGGTGGCATGGAAAATTTCACTCGACTCGTCTTCGCAGATGACGCTGGAAGGGTGCCCAGAGAGAAGCGCCGCTCGGTTCTAGGGGGCAAGGGGGCGGCTCTGGCCGAGATGGGCACTGTCCTGTCTCTGCCTGTGCCTCCCGCTTTCACTGTGGTCACCGAGGTCTGCCGGCAGTATCTAGCCGACGGATGGCCTGAAGACCTCGACGAGGAATTGGGTCGAGCGGTGACTGGCCTCGAGGAGCGGACCGGTCGCCGCCTGGGAGATCCCGGGGACCCCCTCTTGGTGAGTGTCCGCTCCGGCGCCCCGGTGTCGATGCCCGGGATGCTCGACACGGTACTGAACCTAGGCCTCAACGAGATGACGATGGTCGGACTGGCCCGAATCACCGACGAACGCTTCGCCCTCGACTGTAAGACGCGGTTTCTGATTTCTTACGCCAAGGTGGTCATGGGCATCGAGGCTGACCTGACGTCAATGGTTTCCGGAGCAGTTGAAGCCGCTGGGGTAGGCCGACAGGCCGACCTGGCCCCTGACGTTCACCGATCGCTAGTGGTTGACATCGAACGAGCGGTATTCGATGAGGCCGGCGAGCCGGTCCCTGAGGACCCCTCAGAACAATTACGGAGGGCGGTGGCAGCAGTGTTCGAGTCATGGCGGGGCGACCGGGCGGTGGCCTACCGGAGAGTTGAGGGTATCGCTGATGATATGGGCACGGCTTGCACAGTCCAGGCGATGGTGTTCGGAAACCGGGATGACCGCTCGGGTACCGGGGTGGCCTTCACACGCGACCCCACCACCGGCGAGAACCGGGCCACCGGCGACTTCATGTTGAACGCCCAGGGAGAGGACGTGGTGGCCGGTACCCACGCCACCCTCCCTCTGGCCGACCTGGCCAAACACCTGCCTGAGGCGCACGGTGAACTGGACCGAGCCCTTGAGACCCTTGAGAGCCACTACCGGGACATGTGTGACGTGGAGTTCACCGTGGAGCAGGGAAGGCTCCATATCCTCCAGACCCGTTCTGGAAAGCGCACAGGTGCGGCAGCCCTGCGCATCGCTGTGGAGATGGTGGCCGAAAAGGAAATTGCCTTAACTCGTGCTGAGGCGTTAGCCAGGATCACTCCGGCGCACGTTGAGAGTGTGATCCGGGACCGGTTTGTTGATCAAGAGGGAGAAGTGCTGGCCCGAGGTTTAGC
>Ga0208522_1001007_pt1 | contig 18465 bp, 19 predicted proteins | sample ETNtaG_25_FD_185763 | JGI IMG/M metagenome (GOLD analysis project Ga0208522, IMG submission 185763) | Marine microbial and viral communities from oxygen minimum zone, Eastern Pacific Ocean - ETNP201302SV86 (SPAdes) (version 2) | ecosystem: Environmental > Aquatic > Marine > Oceanic ... | reverse complement strand
TCCGCTTAAGTTTTCAACAAGCTCAGAAAATTTATCTCTGGATATTTCACTGATAAGAGTATTGGCATACAGAAACTCATACCTGCGGTATGCATATGCAGGGATCCACCAGGATGGAGAATCCTCAGCAAGGTTAAACTCCGTGAGCTCGTCCAAGATAGTAAAGTCTGAAATTTTACCTTGTTTTGGAATCTCATACCGAAAACCCATTCCATCATTAAACATCCTAAACCTTAAAATCATTTTGTTTTTTTCAACCGCGCTCAAGAGTGTTAGCTCAAGCTCATTATGATTGTCTTGCACTATTTTTTGTTCGCCCCATACTTGGTCCCAGCTTTTATTTTGAGATCTTCTTTTAACCTTAATTACTTTTAATTGATCAGACAGTAAAAACTTATCGGCATTGATCCCCAGTCTCGAGTTATCTACAATTACAGTACCGTTAAATGCCAAAGAGTAATACGGCACCCCTGCATCCATACTGATAACAGCTCTCAAAGAGTTATTGGGAGAGGTTATCTCAAACGGAGCATTCAGATTTTCACTCGAACATGAAAAAATATAAATGGCAAGAATTGAAAGGATTATTTTTTGAAGATTTCTCATAGGTATTCTGACTTTGTTTAGTGAATTATTAAAAATTTATAGGTTCATATTAATATTTATCGTCGATATGATTATATGTTAAATTAAATACCAAAACAAATTTTTAATATAGTCTATGTCTAAAAACATTGCCGAATATATGTATGATGAAACAGTGCCATTTGTTTTTATGGGACTTGATCATACCACCTCCATTATAATTTTCATTATACTCTCATTCGCTATACCCTATTATGCTAAAAATCATCTATCAGAACATCAGCAACATATTCTTGGGTCAGTAATAGGTTCACTGGTCGCCTTTGCCTATTTAAGCTGGTTAGTCTTAGAGATAATAGGCGGAACATACAGCGCAAAACTGCATCTCCCGTTTCACTTATGTAGAACCGCTAACTTGCTAGTTCTTATAGTTCTTGTTTTTAGAAGCTATCTCGCCTACGAGATAGTATTTTTTTGGGGACTTACTGTGATACACGCGGTGATCACTCCTGATATATTGCAGGGCTTCCCTCATTTTCATTTTATCAGATATTGGCTAAGCCACCAGCTAATGATCATTGGAATCTTTTATGCCACTTTTGTCTATGACATTCGGCCTCGAAAAGAAAGTATCTATGTCTCATTTGTCAGTCTATTACTATTTCTATTGATTACGATACCTGTAAACCTAGCTTTAGACTCAAACTATTTCTGGATCTGCGGTAAACCACCCGTTGATACGATACTGGATTATTTTGGTCCCTGGCCCTGGTACATCATTGTATCGGCTGTTTTGGCGCTGTTACACTTTTACTTTTTTTATTACTTCATAACTTTTGTATCAAACAGAATCTCACAAAAAACATAAATTTTTATTTAACCAGATAAACAGGAAACAGTATGAAATCTTTTCACAAAGAGCTTTGGTTTAATGTCCAAGAGAGAATGGACTTTATTAATATTACTCGTGATGTTGAGTCTGCTCTATCAGAGAGCGGCATTAAAGAAGGTTTGTGCCTTGTCAATGCGATGCACATCACAGCATCTGTTTTTATTAATGATGATGAGCCAGGCCTGCACCGGGACTATAAATCTTGGTTAGAAAATCTTGCGCCTCATGAGCCTCTATCACGTTATGATCATAATCTTACGGGAGAAGATAACGGCGACGCCCACCACAAACGTGAAATCATGGGCAGAGAGGTTGTCGTTGCTGTTACTGAAGGAAGACTGCATTTCGGCACATGGGAACAGATATTTTACGGAGAGTTTGATGGACGAAGGAAAAAACGAGTTCTAGTAAAAATCATTGGGAAATAATTTTATAATCGAAACATGATTGACCGTTCTAAATACACCTGGAAAATGGTCAAGCCATTAATTCCAATAGTTTTTCTTGCTCTCTGGGCAATTCTTTTTGAAGAAAAAATTTGGCCTGACTGGGAGAACGAAGAGGCTGTAAAAATCTTTGACAAGGGAGAGCTTCAGTGGGAGCATGAGATGGACCCAGACCTGGCTAAAGATAACTATCGGTTTGAGTTTATACAGTTTGTGGGGAAAGTTGATACTTTTAGTAAAGACACTCTGCTTATTGATAATAATATTGTCTGCCTAATGGAAAATTTAGACAGCGCAGACTATGATAGCATGATAGGAAAAACTATTACCATTAAGGGTAGGGTTCTAGGCTATAACAGAGCGACCAAAAACATAAGACTAGACCGCTGCTTTATTCAGAAATAATACGTCTACCAGAGTTTCTCATTGTCACCTGCAAGCGTAAATGCCCTTGATATATTAAATCCAAGATAAAGGGTTCCGGTTGAAAAATCTCCGTTGGCATTTTCAATGAATGTATACTCATAAGGCCCTTGCGAGTTTGCGATCATGACCTGAAACACATGTCCACCGGTCTCATAGTCAACACCGATCGCAAGACTGTTTTGGTAGTTCTCGCTTCTATCTCCTAGAGGTATGAAATAATCTGCATTAACAGATATTCTATTTGACAGTTTATACCTCCCGGCAATTCCGACAGAGGCCAGATCATGGTCATCCTGATTTGTTGGAACAAGATTCCTGTGTATCAGGGTTGGTAATATTTCCAGTGACAGGCTCCGGTTAAATTTTCTTCCGATGATCAGCTGGTTCACATAGAGCAAACGATTTAGATATTCATCTTTTACCGCTGGGTCATTCTCTGATTTACGTTTTGTGTCAATACCAATATCACTGTATAACAAAACCGAAACAGGGAAAGACCTTGTACCAGAGCTCTGCCTAAGTAGTTTTGTTTTTACAAAAATATCATAGATTTTATCTAGGCTACTGCGTCCGACACCAAAAGAGAGCCTTTCGGTAAGTCCATAATGAAAATCAAAGCGGATGGTAGCATAGTCCATCCCAAATAGATCATAGAAACCATTTTCAATAGACCCGAAACGATGCTGTATCATAAACTGCAATATTTTAGGTCTAGGGAGTTCCAAGGACTGAGCGTTCACTACCCTGGTTCCTTTGAAGGATGACTCTACAATAACAGGTTTTGATGAAGCATCTTCAAGTATGTCTAAAAGATCATCCTGACCTGATAATGGTAATATCAGAATGAAGAAAAATAAATAGATTAAGTTCATTTCTTTTTAAGGCTAACTCTTACACTGACCTCTATTATTTTTGCTATATTTTCCCTCACAATACGTGGAATCTTAATATTATAGTCCGCAACGGCAATATCAAACTTACACTCACCCGTAATCTTATCCTCAGTATTCCATATCTTTGCTGATTCTATAATATTCCTTTTTACTCCGTGAATCGTTAACTCACCTTCAACCGTAATATCTAGTTCCTTATCGGATATCTCTAGATCTTTCCAATCCTTTATCTTGCCCTTAAAAACACTCTTTGGATACAGGTCTGACTCTAAATAATTCTCATTAAAATGCTCCTGCATGAGCGCATTTTTAAAAGCAAAACCTTTTATCGGAACCTGAAAAGCAAAATCTCCTGTGGTTTTATTTAATACGCAAGATACCTGGTTATTTACTGCCTTTATATCTTCTATCGGAGTCGTAGAAAAAAATTCTATGCTCCCTTCACGTGTTATAAATAGATCTTTGCCAAAACAAAGTGAGTAGGGCAACAGCCAAAAACCAAGAAATATTAGATTCTTTAATTTTACTGGCACAATAGCTCCGAAAAGTTTTGAATAATATCTAGCTGCTGCTGCGATAATTTTTCTGAGCCGAGAGGCATAAACAAAGGGTTAGAGGTTTCCATATTGATTCTGTGTATCACATTACCATTCATGATGCCGCTAACTGCACCATCAAAACTGTCTAGAGCTAGGCTCCCGCTTGCACTAGACGATGAATGACATCCTATACAGTGGCTAGACAGTATCGGTGCAACAGATTCCTGATAATATGAGATAACCTCGTCACAATCATAGCCAACATAGTCTGATTCTATATTTTTTTCACAGCCTATTACAAACAAGGTCAAGAGACTAATTATTCTTTTCATCTTTAATATAGTTATTTATTTAATTTGGTATAGTATAAACGTAATAAATAAACAGAATACTTACCATAATAGTCAACTATGATCAATAAAAAATTATACTGGTCTTTACTAAGAATTTTTCTTCCTTTATTTATTATTGGATCGGTTTTTATTTATTTTACCTATAATAAACCACATACAGACTTTAGCAAGTCCCGTTCAGAGTTTACCATAGAATCAAAAGACCTGATCTCGTTTTATCAGATTAACCCTGAAAATGCAAACGCTAAATATCTTGATAAAATTCTTCTACTAACAGGAATCGTTACAGAGACTGAAGAAAATATAATCATTTTGGACAATGGTATTGTCTGCAGCCTAGATCATTCTCAGGTCACAAATGAGAAAATTAACTTGGGGAGTAAAATCTCGGTGAAAGGACGCTGTATTGGCTATGACGATCTTCTCGAAGAAATAAGAGTAGACCATAGTTTTATCATGAAAACCCCACAGCCTTAGTCTTGCCCAGCCACTCTCTCAGACTGGCTATCTTATTAATATTGACACTGCAAATGCCGAATGATTGTTCTACCTTGCCATGAATGATAAACAAGGTCTCCCAGTTAATAATATCCCCAAACTCAGCAAATACCTTAGGAAATAAGACGCACTCATAGATATCTGTCTCATCCTCTAGAGTCAAAAACTCCATTGCCTCATTATTCCCCGTTCGTGTTTCCTTGCGGGTAATATATACTCCGATCAGATAAACAGATCTACCCACGTTCTTGAGTATATCTTTTGCATAACTAATACGATTACTGAGCAGTGGGCGGTAGGGTTTTAGCGGATGAATGCTGACAGGATATCCGAAAACATCTAGCTCCATCTGATATATTTCATATTGCGTAAGTCTGTCTGTGACGGGCGCAGTATTGACCGGTGCATCATCTTTTTTCCGGAGATAAAACTCCGCGACGATGTATGCAATCTCCCTGTGATTTTTAGACTCACAGATACCGCTGAAACATTGTGCATTGGTCAGGGCCATAGCATCGGAAAGATCCATATCAACTCGGAACAAGAAATCATCTAAAGACTCAAACAATCCAGACTTCCGCTGATCCAGAATTTTCTTTACAACATTATTTTTTAGCCTTTTAATGCTCATAAACCCCACACGGATTTCATTTTTATTTCCTCTCCATTCATAATAACTGTGGTTAACATCCGGTGTCTTGATCACAATGCCCAAACGTCTCGCCTCACTCATATACGCATACGTAGAATAGTATCCCCCTTGGTTAGATATCACTGCCGCGATAAACTCCGCAGTAAAGTGAGCCTTGAGATAGGCGCATGTAAAAGATAGCATCGCATAGGATGCAGAATGAGGTTTACAAAATGAGTAGCCAACAAAAGAGGCTATCATGTCCCAAACTTTTTTAACGATATCTGAAGAATAACCTCTGTTAATCGATCCAGAAAAAAATTTATTTTTCCAGAACAGTATTTTCTCTTGGTCTGAGTTGCGTGTCATCGTTTTTCTCAACATATCCGCCTCAGAATATCCCAGACCAGCCATAATCATCGCGGCCATTGAAACCTGCTCCTCATAGACCATGATACCATAGCTTTCACTAAGAAAATCCAGGTCTGAATGAATGAGACTCCACTGGGCACCATGTATGCGCTCTAGCATCAAATTGGTAAAGCGATTTGCAGCGGGACGAATGATAGATGAAAAAATAACCATATGATCGAAGTCAACTACTCTGGCCTTTGCCATTAGCTGCCGCGTGGCCGGACTCTCAATGTAGAAAACACCCATGGTCATCCCCTTCATCATCATCCGTTTTGTCTTCTCATCCTCTATCGGCTGTATTTTATGATAATCAAGATAACGATCAGGCCCTGTACTGTAATAAAGATTAACCTGTCTAATAGTGTCTCTAACTACAGCCAGACTACGGTTACCCAAAAGATCAATCTTAAGCAATCCAGAGTCCTCAACCTGATCTTTCTCCCACTCAACAATCTGCACTCCTTTTGGTGCTCTTAGCACTGGAACGTATTTACAGATCTCATCCGGCACAATGATCACACCACCAGGGTGAACAGAAGCATGCCTAAAGGCCCCAATGATTTTTTCACTATTTTGTAGTACGTCTCTAAAATTTTTATCTAGATCAACCGCAGAAAAACGAGTGTCACCCTGTATCCATTCTTTTAGTTCTTTTTTTTGGTTCATCCAGTGTATACGTTTTGTAACGCTGTTGATCTGTTCATTAGACAAACCATATACCTTGCCTACTTCACGGATAGCAGAACGCGGTTTTAAAAACACCTGATTGGATACCATCGCAGTTCTCTCATTCCCATATTTTCTAAATACGTAGTCAATTATATTATCTCGCTCATCCCAAGGAAAATCTATATCGATATCGGGCATATCAGACCGTTCCGGGTGAATAAAACGATCGAAAACAAGATTATATTTAATCGGATCAACCTGAGTAATAAACAAACAATAGCTCACAACAGATGCTGCGGCAGAGCCTCTGCCAATAGTCGCTCTAGTCTGAGAGACAATATCTCGCACAATCAAAAAATAGGGGGCGAATCCTTTTTGTGTAATCAGATTCATCTCATATTCAATACGCTTTTTTATTCTATCCGTCACTCTCTCATATCTCACCATAGCGCCCTGATAAGCATAGTCTCTTAGCTTCTTATTCGACTGGTAGGTATCTTTTAGTGATAACCCTGGAAAGATTGTATTAACAAATGACCACTTCCTTTTACAACGTTGTGCTAGATAGTGACTATTGTTAATCGCATCAAGGCTATTAGGAAACAAACGCACCATGTCTGACTCGGACCTAAACCAATGATCTTTGCTCTTGTAGTCTTCCTTTTCTAGCTCCTTTAAAGTGGTATTATTGTTAATCGCTCTTAGAATTTTATGTGAGTGATGCTCCGTCGAATCTTTAAAATAGACATCACCAGTTGCAACCATCTCTAGTCTATATTTTTTTGAAAGCTTTTGCACCATTGTTTCTTTAATACCCGGACGCAGCTCTACAAAAAGCTGGGTGTCAGACATAAAAGAGTGTAAACGTTTTATTAGTGATGGCTGATATGTTAGAACAAATAGTCCGGATGATCTTTGTCTAAGAATATCTGCAACAGAACGATCTGGATCAGTATAACACTCGGTGATCACACGGCACATATTTTCATATCCAGCATGGTTCTCTGCTAAGATGACTACCTCATCAATGTTTGTGATAAGATTCACCCCTGCAATAGGTGCTATGTTTCTATCTTGTGCAGAGTGAACAAAATTAATGAAGCCTCTTACCGTGTTCACATCTGTAAGTGCCAAACTTCCCGCCTGGTGAGACTGGGCCAGATCGATTAACTCTTTCAGTGAGATAGTGCCTCTCATCTTTGAATACACAGAGTGAGCATTTAGATGGACAAACATAAAGTATATTTAAGAACAGATAGTAATTACATAATCCATACTCTAAGCCGAACCCAGCGTATGAAACACGTTAGCTGTCTTGATACTGTCCACTCCATACTTACGGCGAACCATTTCTATTGCCATTGATATTTCCATGTCACGCGATCTGGGCCTAGAGAACAAATTTTTTTGTTCTACATATGGTTTGAATTGGCTGACATCCAGTAAAATAGCCCTCACTGAAACACGCCTATTATTGGCCCTAGTAAACAGTCTCTTACACTCTCTGTTCACAGAGATATCATCTGGAGAATGCACCTGACCGATCCTGCTAGAATTGTAGCCATCAACATAGTGAATCTCTAGCCTAATCTTTTTTGCTGTCTGCCCACGGGTTCTAAGGTGAAATGCTATTTTTTCTGCTAGATTCTGTACTACGGCAGCTAACATCTCTTGGTCATTTGTATCCTCTGGTAAGACCGTCTGCTCTAATACATGATCCCTGAGTGTTGGCGGTTTTACTGGGGAGGTATCTCTGCCACTTGCTTCATCAATCAGTTGCCGTGCATGTGTCCCAAACAGGGTTTTAAATTCTTCTATCCGGCGTGACATAGACTGAATATGAGCTACCTTATCTACGACTAAAAAATGAAGCATGCGGCATACAGGTTTTTGTCTTGTAGTCGGTAAAACGAAATAATCCAACGGCGCTAAAAAATGAGGCTCAGACCCAGAGCATACCTCATGGATATCATCCGGAACAACATCTGTAATAATTCTGCTAACAAGTTTATTGATACTGATACCGACTACAGATAATAGGCTTGTACGGCTCTCAATCTTTTTTAGCACCGATAGGCCGATATCTTTAATATTATTTTTTGGTGTGGGTATCCCTCTCATGTCCATATAAAAACCACTCATTCCACTCGGCTCTACAATCGGAGTAAAACAAGAAACCGTTTTATAAACATATTGATTGACCCTTTGATATAGATAGTGATTATATGGCAGAAACTGAACCCCGTGTTTCTTTTTCTTTGCCAAGGAAACTTTCATTCCACGGTACAAGCCCTCTTGCTCCGCCTCAGATGATAGGACTACGACCGTGCCAGCGGCTCCGGTAGATGAGATAATAGCGATCGGACGATTTCTCAGGCTCGGATCGATGGTTCTCTCAGCCTGTAACTCTAGAGAGTCTAGGCTTAAATAAAAAACATCAGATAACATTCACAGCGTGTACTAGCTAGCGTATTCTCGGAAAGAATACAAAAGCACGCCGTTGATATAAAAGTTATCCGTTTTTTTGATAGTAATAATTGGAAATTTAGGATTACGAGGATGTAACTCAATGCGGTCGGACTTAGGCACATAACACTTAAGCGTGGCCTCATCATTAATAATGGCCACCACAATCTGCCCTGATCGTGCGGTAGCTGTCTTCTTAACTACAATATAGTCTCCGTCCTGGATCTGTTCATCTATCATAGACTGACCCTTAACCTGTAAAACAAAATTATCAGGACGAACCAGAGAAGACGGCACCGTAACACTGTTCGGCGTCTCTAAAGCCTCAATCGGCTCACCCGCTGCAATAAGACCCAGTAACGGCAAACAAGCCTCGGGATGCGTGGCGTGCTCTTGAGTTAGTGTTAACGCTCGTTTGCCGTTAGAACCTTTTGTCCTGTATAAATATCCTTCATCCTCGAGCGTATTGACATACCAGTTCACTGTCCCTAAAGATCTAAAGTCAAGCCCAGACATTATTTCGTCATAGGTAGGAGCCTCACCCTGAGCTAGTATAAAATTTTTTATAAAACTCAGAAATTTATTTTGCTTTAGGGACAGTGGCCTCATGACGTTAAAAAATGTGTTTCTTTTTGATCTACAAAAGATCTGCATGAACGACTGATCCCGTTTTCTCTTGTATCATGTCCATTGAGACGATTGATCGCACGAAGAACCATCCATGAATGTTTTCTTTGCTGTCGTCTTTTTAAATTAAATATCATAAATACTCGTAAGTTACTCGTAAGTATTTTATAAAAGAAAAGTATTATAAGTCAACTAATAATATGATCTAAACTATATTCTGATCTATGAGGGTGTCTATCTCGCCATCATCAGGAAAGCGGCCTAGAGATTTCTTTGAAAAAATAAGTTCATTCTCAAGAGTCACCTCAAACACACCACCACCACTAGAGATGAGCTCTATAGCAGCACCATTATACTTGGCCTTTAAATGTTGCTCCAAACTGGAGGCCCTAGGGAGGTAATTTCAGACGCTACAGTATTCGATGGATATTTTCATGATTCTTGCTCTATATGCGGGACTATATTAACCAATAAATGCTCTAGAATCAAAACCTATAGGATAAATGAGTCCTGAGTTTTCCACTCGCTTGAAGTGTTAGTCCAACATTTATTTTACTACTTTTTGTGTGCAACCTGGGGACGAGAACACCAACGACGCTGCCTACGATATAACCAGCGACTAAGTCCGAGGGGAAATGTTTCCCAGCATCATAGCGATAATAGGCTGTGAGCGCGGGCGTAAAACACGCACCGGTCCATAGATATGGTGACAGTTTACTGTTTGGATTATAATCGTCATACATACTGGCCATTAAAAAACAAGATACCGCAGATATAGAAGTATGACCCGAGAAAAAGCTTTTTCTATTATCGTTTTTCATCTTGTACTCTTCAGAGGCCTTATCTCCATACAAATAAGGCCTTGGTCTGCTCACTAAAACCTTGGTCAGATTTGTGATGCCAAGTGTGAGAAAAAGACTTTCTGCCCATAATAAAGAAAAACCTCGGTAATCATCACGGACTCTTTCATCTGCCAATAATAATGCAGGAACGGCAATGCTAGAGTATAATAAAATGTCACTCATTTTTATACTATTCAGATCCCAGTTGTTTATGGCCTTAGAATCATAGCTGGATATATTCTCAGGGTTCAGGGTAGATATATTTTCTTTGCTTATTGGAGAATAATCTACTAAAACAGAGCCAATTAATAAGCTGCTGATGATGCCAGCGATTGTCAGATCTATATTTTTTGAAAAAGAATAAGGAGAGGTGTTTTTTTCCTGCTCCCCTGCCAACACTGAGACAATTATTATAACAGATAATAAAAATCTTATTACTGGCTCAATTATTCTATGCATTGCCAACAATACTTGTGAGATAGTATCACACATTCCAAAGATAATAAGAATAATGAAATCTGCATACAATACTGGGGTTAGTCTAAATTTCAATAATTATTATGTCTACTAGGCTAACAATTTTAATAATCCCGGTACTTTCATTACTAGCTCTCAATTGCAGCAACAATAAAAAAGATAACATTTACAACCGTATTAACTTTAATTCTATAAAGCCTGGAACGCTGGCTAAAGGTGAAGAAATATATAATAATGTATGCGCCTCTTGCCACAGGTATGGCACAGCAGGCGCCGCAACAATGATTGACTTTAGATCCTGGAACAAGTCTGCAAATAAGGGAATGGATAAGGTTTTAGATAATGTAATTGAAGGGTATAACGGTGCGCTAGGGGTCATGCCTCCAAAAGGAACCTGCCTGTCTTGCAGCGATGAAGATATTCGGGCCTCCGTGCTCTATATTTATAAAAAAGTTAAAGATAATAAAGAACAGATGGCTAACTAGATTATCACAATTACTATTTATCTGTCCAGCATAATATGATTAAAATAGATAGACATATCGAAACAAACTAAAATGAATAACCATCCACTATTTAGTCTTATATCTAACCAAGGTCTACTAGATGATATTGCAAACGAATATGGAACCCCGTTATACGTATACTCAGAGAATAGACTAAAAGAAAATATTAACAGGCTTTCTATTGCCATTGGCAATAGTTTTGACAATCACCAAATATATTACGCGGTTAAGGCCAACAGCAATATTCATATTATTTCGACACTCAAAAAGGCTTTTAATAGTCTCGGCTGTGACTGCTCTAGCCCAGGTGAACTATATGCCGCACAAAAAACAGGAGTCGACATGTCTGACTGCGTGTACACAGGAAACTATGAATCTGTTGATGACCTGAAAACCGCATACAAAAGCGGTTGTGAGATCAATCTAGATGACCTGAACTCACTTAAAAGGTTAGGATCTGTTGGGGTCCCTGATTATATAAGCTTTCGGCTCAACCCTGGAAAAGGGCATGGTCAGTTCAAAGGAATTAGGACAGGTGGAAAAGACTCTAAGTTCGGTATCCCAAAAGAAACCATTACCAATGCCTATAGCCTAGCAAAGGAAATGGGGGTAAAAAGGTTTGGACTGCAGTGTCACGCCGGATCTGCCACTCTTGATGTAGAAACATTTGGCGAGATCACGAAACTAGTATTGAATTCTGCAAAAGAGATAGAGGGTTGTATAAACCAACGTTTAGAAAAGATAAGTATCGGAAGCGGATTCGGAATCCCCTATAAGGACAACGATGCTTCTCTCGATCTAGACCTATTATTTTATAAAATACAAAATGTATTCTCTGATCATTATGGTGAAGATAATTCTAGTTGGCCAGTGCTGTGTATTGAGCCAGGAAGAATACTTGTTGGAGACACCGGCTTTATCCTGGCTAAAGTGACCGGCATGAAAAATTCTTATAAGAATTTCATAGGCTTAGACGCGGGAATGGAGACACTAATGAGGCCTGCACTTTATGGTGCATTCCACAGAGTATTAAAAATAGGTAAATCCCAGCAGAATGGCACACTGGTTTATGATATTACAGGAAGAATCTGCGAAAATACAGATCGTATATCTGAAAACTATACAATGCCTAAAATGGAAGAAGGAGACCTGTGTGCAATTATGGACGTCGGAGCATATGGATACTCAATGTCTCATAATTTCAACACTAGACCTCGACCAGCAGAAATACTAATCAACAATGGGAAAGTGAAACAAATCAGGAAAAGAGAGTCAATTGAAGATTTGTTTAAAGGCTGCGATGTATAAAAAATTACTGTTTTTGTTTTTTATGATAACAACAACCTTTTCACAACACCATCCTAGTATTCATCAGCAACAATTAGAATATTATAATGCAACCTATGTTCAACCAGAAACCACTGATAATACTCAATTTATTAATCCAATATTGTCAAGAACACAAACCTCATCTAAAGAAGTATTCGGGTACCACCCATATTGGATGGGTACTGCTTGGACAAACTACGATTTTGATCTTATATCCACTCTAGCCTATTTTAGCGTAGAGATAACAGAGATAGGAGGCCTTGGAAATTTACATGGATGGCCAGTAGTGAGTCTTATTAATGAGGCTCACTCGCACGGGACAAAAGTTGTACTCTGCGCAACACTATTTAACAGTGATGATCTGATAACATTACTGAGTAACCCATTATATAGACAAAATTTAATTGATAATCTTCTTGAGCAGGTTCAATTAGGAAATGCAGATGGTGTAAATATTGACTTTGAATCTTTTCCGGTATCTCAGAAAGAAAATATGGTGAATTTTACTACAGAATTGACTAATGCATTTCATGCGACAATACCTGGTTCTCAGGTTACACTGGCAACACCCGCGGTTGACTGGAGTAACGCCTGGGACTACAATGCTTTAGCATCTATTAGCGACGGTCTTTTTATTATGGGATATGCATACCATTGGAGCGGTAGCGAGACTACTGGTCCAAACTCGCCTCTCTCTGGCCCTGGATATACATTAACATGGACCATTAGTGACTACCTAGAAAAAACAAATTACCAATTAGACAAACTAATACTTGGTTGTCCCTATTTTGGATTCGAATGGGCATCAAGTGCAAATACTCCTGGTTCAAACACACTCGAAGTCGGAAATGCAAAATTTTATTCAGAAATAGAAGGCTTAGCACTCTCCTATGGTAAACTATGGCACCAATCCTCACAAACACCTTGGTATACATACAATAATACTGGCTGGAATCAGGGCTGGTATGATGACAGCCTCTCTCTTTCTCTTAAATATGATTTTGCGCTATATACCAACCTAAAAGGGATTGGTATATGGGCTCTAGGGTACGATGCAGGCAGAGAAGAACTTTGGAATCTACTTCATGAAAAATTCGGAGAGGCCGAATTAGAATTAGAAGAAAAAAACATTTATAATATTATAAATCCATCGCCAATAATGATACATAATATTTATCCAAACCCAACTAACTCATCTATCATAATTTCATTTTCAACAATGAAAAAAAATAGCCTCAGCAAAATCAGTATTTATGATTTATTTGGAAATTTAATTTCTAATACGTCTACTTATACAACTAATATGCCATTCAAATATGTGTGGAACGGATTAAATTATGAAGGAGAAATTGTCCCATCTGGAACATATTTTGTTTCAATATTGCAAGGCAACCATAGAGATACTAGAAAGTTGACTATAGTAAAATGATTATTCTAATCCGTCTTTTAATATATACATTAATCACAATTTTTGCTAGCTATGCACAGCAAAGCAAAACAGGTGTACATAAGCTACAATCCATTTACTACCAAAATCAAAACACCCCCATATTAGAAAAAGTAACCATATTTAATGGTATTGATGTCCTCCTCGAGAAGAAACTTCATTTCATTCAATCAAGAAAAATCGCTCTTGTAACAAACCATAGTGGGATTGATCGCAATGGTACACCGAACTATATAAGATTAATGGAGATAAAAAATGTTGAACTGAAAGTAATTTTCTCACCGGAACATGGACTTTTTGGAGAAGCAGCAGATGGGGAAATAATTAATTATAATGAAATCAAAGACATTCCAAAAGTAATAAGTCTATATGGAGGTACAAAAAAACCCACAGCTGAAATGTTATCTGGAATAAACCTCATTATTTATGATATTCAAGATATTGGGGTTCGTTTTTACACATATATTAGTTCATTGGGACTAGTCATGGAAGCAGCCGCTGAGTTAAATATTCCCGTACTTGTACTTGACCGCCCTAACCCGATCCGAGCTGATATTATTGAAGGCCCAACACTTGATCTCAAATATCGTTCATTTATTGGTTCCTATCCAATTCCAATAAGGTATGGAAATACTATAGCAGAACTTGCAGAAAAAATTGTTGAAAATGGGTGGGTAAACCCAGTTCCACAATTAGAGACAATTAAAATGGAGGGCTGGCACCCTAACCTCTGGTTTGACCAGACTGAACTGATTTGGATACCTCCCTCGCCAAATATCCCTGACCTAGAAACTGCGATTATTTATCCGGGAATGTGTTTGATAGAGGGTACAAATATCAGTGAAGGACGTGGGACGCCAAAACCTTTTAAGTGGATTGGGGCTCCCTGGATTAATGGAAAAAAATTATCACAAGCATTGAATAATTTCCATCTTCCTGGTGTTGTCTTTGTACCAAAACAATTCACCCCAGTAACAATTCCTGGAAAAGCTGAAAAGCCAAAGTTTGAAAATAAACAGTGTTATGGCATTGAATTATGGGTTACGGATAGAAACACATATAAGAGTATTGATGCTGGTGTTTTAACTCTATTGTCAATTTATAATATGTATCCTGAAAAAATAATAATTGAAGAAGATCAACTAAATAAAAGATGGGGCGATAACAAACTGTATGAAAAATTGACCCGAGGCGCAACCACTGAAGAGTTATTAGATTATTGATGCTGTGAACGAATCATTAACCATAACATCTATCTTTTTTCTTGGCTGTTTGCATGCGTTAGAGCCTGGGCACGGAAAAACATTTCTCTTAGCCTATACTATTGGAGGAAGATTAGACTTTCAAAAGATTATCTTACTCACTGCCAGCCTTTTAGTATCACACTTTATCGTGCTAAGCCTTATTGCGATAATTTTCAACCTCATCATGGCCGAGATTGCAAGCGTATTCCTCCATGAATTTTCACACTGGCTAGCGCCAGGTATTGTGATCACTTTCGGGTCTTATATACTTATTCGTGCAATCTATAAAATCAGGCACGTTCACTCGGATGATTGCGACCATGACCAAGGAAAATTCGAGAATTCAACAATAGAAAATCCTATCACGGTAGGATTACTAACGGGTATGCTTCCATGCGCGTCGTCCCTAGCTGTTGTAATAATGACAGGTATGACACCGTCATTGGTCTCTATCGTACGTTTTATCACGATCTATGTTCTCGGGATCGCGCTAGTCCTATTTTTGATTGTAGCTACATTTAACTTTACTAAAAATATTGTCTTAGAAAAATTGAACCGGATACAGTTCAATTTTAATCATGAGATTGTGAGTGGCTGTTTAATCCTAGCTGTGGGATTTTTATATCTAGGATATAACTGGGTTGATCACATCCACTAATAATTCCGGCCTATAATTAGAAACTTACTCTTTTAATAAAACAAAATTATCTACGATTAAATATCAAAAATACACTACTTTTTATCTGGTTGAAGACTAGAATAAACTGTCAAAAATGAAAACAGAAAAACATCTAATGGTTATTGACCCTGCCGTAGTAAAACCTGCGATTGAGTCTTTCAACAGAATTGCAAACATAGCACCATACCCCGTTACCTATCACTTGCCTGCCCTCTATGGTACTAAAAGCCTTGGTATGTATAATAGTAATGTAATGGGCATCATTGTGTTGGGAAGCGCTGCATCAGTAAACGATAATAATAAGTGGCAACAAGATATCTCAGATATTATGGTCAATGCGTCCGCGCAAGGTATTCCAATTCTTGGCCTCTGCTACGGGCACCAGCTTATTGGTCATATTTATGGAGGTGAAGTAGGTCCTTTATGGTCAGGAGAAAAAAAACAAGGTGAGCGCATCGTTCATCTAAAAAATACCACACTATGGGAAAAACCAGCTTCTGGACCTCTACTTTATTCTCATCAAGATGGCATTACATCAGTCCCTCCTGAATTTGAGGTAATTGCATATAGTGATTTGGTATCTGTAGATGCGATAGCTAGTAAAATAGAACCTGTATGGGGTTTCCAGACTCACCTTGAAGCCACCCAAGCATTTGTTGACGATCACAATCTTCCAGTTAAAGATGCAAAAGCATCTTTCAGATTTGGTCACAGTATCCTTGATAAATTTATCATGTCTTTGAAATGACAAATACCTCTAGAGTATTTATTAACAAACATTTATTAATTGTTGTATCCATAGCATACCTATCTTGTACTCCTCCTAATTCACTTTTTTATCTAGAAGGAGATCTAGGATTAATAAATAAAATAAACAAAATAATCGAGTCCTCAGGGGTTGACCTGAACATGGGCATAAAGATAGTCTCTCTTGAGAACAACAAAACACTTTATGCCTACAATAGCCAAAAACTATTAATGCCTGCCAGTACAAATAAGTTATACACCTGCGCAGCTACGCTGCACTACCTGGGTAATAACTATAGGTTCACAACCAAGGTATTAAAAAGGAAAAATAATTTAATATTAAAAGGCGGCGGTGACCCAGATCTAACGATAGACCAGCTTGACTCTCTTGCAATAATCGTTTCAAAATATATTAAAAAAGTTGACACGTTGTATGTAGACGATACTTTCCTTGATTCATTAAACTATGGTGAAGGCTGGATGTGGGATGAGGGTCCCTGGTGGTATGCAGCCCCAATCAGCGCACTATCAGTAAATGATAATTGTATAAAATTTTATATTGAACCTGGGGATATAGGTAACCCTGCTAACATAAATTATTTCCCAGAAACATCATACATTACTTTTGAAAATAACTCTATAACAGTAAATGATACCCTAGACTTTAAAAAATTCAAAATTGATAGAGACTGGGTTGTAAACGGTAACAACTTTTCAGTTACAGGTGAAATAATTGATACTACAAAAAAGGATACACTTTATAGAAATATTTATGATCCTTCATTGTTTACCGGAACAATCTTTAGACAGCTATTAAATGAACACGGTACAATAGTTAAAAAATTATCAAAAAAGACTCAGGACTTAACAGGTTATAAGGAACTAACTGTTCATTATTCTGACTCACTAATAGTCTCTGCAAAAAATCTGATGAACGAAAGCGATAACCTGACCGCAGAACTTTTTGTGAAATCGATCGGAGCTTTGGACACGTTGCCCGGAACATGGGAGGCTGGTCTTGATAGCATAAAATCGTTTTTAGCTGAACAAGTAAAAATAGATACCTCCAACATTAGACTGGCTGATGGTTCTGGCGTATCTCGTTACACCCTGACCAATTCTGACCAACTTATATCTCTTCTTAAGTGGGTGTATAAGAGCAACCACAAAGACGATTTTATATCTACTCTTCCGGTTGGAGGATGGCCAAAGAGTACGCTAGAAAAAAGATTGGCTGAAGAAGGGGAAGTGGTTAGGGCAAAGACTGGTGGGCTATCTGGCGCACGTAATTTAGCCGGATACATTTATTCCCCAAAATACGGAACTGTGGCGTTCTCGATTTTAATGAATGGCTATATAGGTTCTTCATCAAAATATAACTATGTGCAAGACCAGATCGTAAAAACAATAATCTATGATTAAACCAAATCCGCTTAGACAAAACTCAACAATAGGTATAGTAAGTCCATCCTACTGGCTTGATGAAAAGGTTCTCAAAAAAACTGCAAAATTTTTCAAAGACCTGGGTTACAATATCGAAATTGGCAAAAGTAATTCACTCCAATGGGGACCATTTGCTGGTACACCGCAAGAAAGAGCAGATGCCCTGCACAGAATGTTCATCGATCCTAAAATTGATGCTATTATGTGTGCTCGCGGAGGATACGGAGCAAACAGAGTTTTGCCACTGCTTGATTATGATTTGATACAGAAAAATCCAAAAATATTTATCGGATATAGTGACATCACTGCCTA
>Ga0208522_1001006_pt1 | contig 18472 bp, 17 predicted proteins | sample ETNtaG_25_FD_185763 | JGI IMG/M metagenome (GOLD analysis project Ga0208522, IMG submission 185763) | Marine microbial and viral communities from oxygen minimum zone, Eastern Pacific Ocean - ETNP201302SV86 (SPAdes) (version 2) | ecosystem: Environmental > Aquatic > Marine > Oceanic ... | reverse complement strand
AAATCTCTATTATCACAAAATAAGAAAGAACCCTTCCCTATTGCGGGCATAAATATTCCAGCAAAAGTTGTATCGGGCGACTTTTATAATTTTTCAGATTTAGGTGATGGTAGATACGGGTTTGGTGTTGCTGATGTATCTGGAAAAGGAATTAAATCTTCTTTACTTATGTCAAAAGCTTCTAGTTTATACCGATGTTTAAGTAAAACTAATTTTTCAGCTGCTGAATTATTAATACAATTAAATAATGAAATCTGCGAAACAATTTCAAGAGGTATGTTTGTAACTATGCTTATTGGAATTTACGATAGTAACAAAAAAGAACTTTTATTATCCAGTGCTGGGCACGAACCACCAATTATTTATTCTAAAGATGGTTCTTTTAGTAATTATAGTGAAGCCGGTCCTCCTCTTGGAATTATGCCAAAAACAAAATACGAAGAACATAAAATTCCATTTGATAATAGTTCAATGTATATTTTTACAGATGGTATTACAGAAATTAAAAATCCAAGTGGTGAAATGTTAGGTTCTGAAGGTTTTCAAAATTATATCAAAAAGTATCAAGCTACTCCAAATAATGACAGATTAAAAACAATGATTGATGATATTTTGAATGCAGGGCACATTCAAAAAGACGATTTAACAATTGTTGTAATCGATAGTAAATAAATTACACAACCATATAATTAAACAAGTCTTTTAAACAATATCTTAATAATAACTGATTTTTTTCAAAATTATTGCTTAATTTTTTAAATGCTGCAGAACTTTCTTTTGCAGTAATTATTGTAAATAAATTTTTTTTATTCTTTAAAAGAAGTTTATTTTTGCATAATTTTTTTAACTTACGAATAACGCTTGCTCTTGGGACGCCGGTTAATTCTGAAATAGTAGTTGGGTTTAATCCTTGCGCTCTATATTTAGTATAATTTGTTAATAATTTTATATAATTGTCTGGTTCTAATAGATTACTACTGGCGTTTTGTGGGGCATTTTTTAAGTTATAAGACTGGTTTACTACACAAGAGCCAAAAATAAAAAAATTAGCTATTGATCCAAAACTCTTTTTTACTCCAAATAAATATTTCAATTGAAAATTCAAAAAAGTATGCCAATAGCGAGTATAATTTTTCTTAATTAATTCTAAAAAATATTTATCATTGTAAGAAGGTAAACCATAGATTTTCTTTAACTTCAGTGAAATGCAAGTTATTAATTTCGATAATTCTTTAATATTATTAATTGGTTTTTGAAATTTAAATGGATTTATAATTAAAATTTGTTTTTTATTTCTTATTATAACTCTACTTTTATTTAATTCATTTATCTTTCTTCTTACCGTTTCCTTTGACATTGATAGATCTTTAACTATTTCTATAATACTTATTTTTTCAATCTCAAATGATTCAGATTTATAAAAATTTTCAAAAGATAAATTGTAGAAATGTTCTTTATAAGTTTTTAAAGTGTTGTTAATTAAATAAACTAAAATTAGATATTTATCAAAATCTTTAAATGCACCGTAAGCATTGTGCAGCCAAGTAAATTCTAATTGAAAAAAATGTTCCGTAAAGTGTTTTATATCATCATTGCAACATTTAGTAATTTGTTCAATAGATATTTGATTTGAAATATTTGGTTTTTGTATTTTCATAATTTATTTATCTAGTATTTTTTTTACATAAGTAAAATAAACAAGCAGAAATATATATTGCAGAAGAGCATAAGCGGCAATTGGCATAACATATTTAATATCATCAAAAATTAAAGCACCGATAACAAATCCCATAGCTCCATTTTGCAAAACAGTTTCAACAGTTATAGTAATTTGATCGGCTTTATTTAGTTTAAATAACTTTGCTAAAAAAGTTGCCATAAAAAAACCTAATACAAAAATTAATACGGTTTTTATGCCAGCAAATCTTAAATATTCTGGAATTTCTTCTAAATCTTGGAATATGGCTATCCCTATTATTAAAATAAAAAGTATAGTTGAAATTTTATCAAATATTGGATCAATTTTTTTTGCAATATTTTCAAACACTGTATTAAAAATTACTCCAATAATAACAGGAAGTGTAACAATAATAAAAATTTGCAATGATGCCCCTACAAGTTTCTCGTTAAATATTTCTGTTGAGAAATCTTCAAAGACAAATAATAAATAAATTTTTAATATGAAAGGTATGGTAATAAAAGCTAACAATGAAGCAACAGCAGTTAAAGTAATAGAAAGAGGTACATTACCGTCCAATTTTTTGGTTATATAATTAGAAGTAACAGCGCTCGGCAGACAGGTAATCAATACAATTCCAATTTTTACCTCTGGTGGAAATGGTATGGTTAATGCAAGTGTAAAGCCAATTAAGGGTAAACCGATCACTTGAGATACAAGGCCAACATAAAAACTTAAAGGATTTTTAACTATTGCCACAAAAGCTGAAGGTTTTATCGATAGTGCTATGGAAAACATAATAAAAAACATTGCGGCTGGACCAACTAATTTGACAAATTCCATAATAAAAAAGATATAATTTTATTAGTTTGATTTCTAGTACTTTGAAATTTGATCTTGACTATAAATTCTACAACTCATCACAATACTAAGCCCCAACATAATTGATAACATTGAAGATCCGCCATAAGACATAATGGGTAATGGTGCTCCAACAATTGGCAATAGGCCTAAAACCATTGAAATATTTACAAATACATACAGAAAAATCGCTGAAGCAAAGCCAAAACAATACAATTTAGCGAAAAAACTTCTCACAATAAATCCAGTGCTTATTACTCGATAAATTAATAAAATATACAAAAGTAATAATATTATAGAACCCAAGAAACCAAATTCTTCTGAAAAAAGAGTAAATATAAAATCTGTATGTTTTTCTGGTAAAAATTCTAAATAACTTTGTGTACCTTTTAAATATCCTTTTCCAAAAAAGCCTCCTGAACCAATAGCAATTTTGGATTGAATAATTTGATAACCTGCTCCTAGTGGATCTCTATCTGGATTAAAAAAAGTTAATATTCTAGATTTTTGATACGGTTTTAATATTGAGACCACAAAAGGAAAAGATACCAAAAGTAATAAACCAGAGTAGACAAAATATTTTATATTAAGACCGGTTAGCCATATGACAACTATGCCGCTTCCTGCAATTAAAATTGATGTCCCTAAATCTGGCTGGGCTATAACTAAATAACAAGGGATAATTATTAATGTAATTGGTATTAATAAAAATCTGTAACTTTGAATATCTGCACTTTGAATTTTATGATAGTATCTTGCAAAACATACTATTATTGCAATTTTCATTAATTCTGAGGGTTGTAGATTTAAAAAATATAAATTAATCCACCTCTTTGAACCTGAGGCAGTTATTCCAAATAGCAAAACTATTATTAATAAAAATAAACATATAAAATAAAATATATATGCATTTCGATACCAAAAAGTTATTTTTATAAAAGATAAAAATAAAAACATTACAAAAAATGCGACTAATCTTATTAAGTGGTTTTTTGTATAGTAAGAAAATTCACCACCTTCTGTTGAATGGATTGCAAAAACGCTGACTGCACCAATCATAATTACTATAAAGATTAAAAAATAATCAATCGCTAACAGTTTATCAAAAAAAGAATATTTGGATGTATAAAGTCTTTCGGTTAACATTATGCTAAAGTTAGATTTGCTTTTCTCGTCTGTTCTCTTATTCCATGACGGTCTATAATTTTTTTTATTAGTTTGTTTGCAAGTGGTGCTGCCGCTCTACTTCCTGATCCTCCATGTTCAATTAATACGCTGATTGAGTACCTGGGATCTTTATAAGGTGCAAAAGCAATATACAATGCGTGGTCTCTGTTTTTATATTCAATTTGAGATTGTTTTAGATCTAATTTTCTTTCAACTTCGGTAATTCTTTTAACTTGCGAAGTTCCTGTTTTTCCAGCAAACTGATATTTTGGATCTTCATATCTTGATTTATAGGATGTTCCATATTGTTCATTAGTTGACCCGAACATCGCATCTTTAACAAAATTTATATTTTGAGAATTTTTGTAAAGTCTTTCGTAAAGCTGGTATTCTCTTTCTTCTAAATAATTCTCTTTAGTGTTAGAGCTGCCAAGTAAACTGTCATTCGTAAATTGTTTTGCTATTTCTAATTTAGTATTTTCAATATTAATGTTTTCGTCATATAGAATGTGTGGTTTAATTTTATATCCACCATTAGCTAATTGAGCTGTCATTAAACAAAGCTGCAACGGTGTTGTTTGAATATATCCTTGTCCAATACCATTGATTACTGTTTCTCCAAGATACCAAGATTTTCCCATGGCATTTTTTTTCCATTGTGTATTTGGAACTACTCCTTTTTTTTCATCAAAATATATATCTTTAAGAATATTTGAACCTAGTCCATATCTTTTTGCAATTATTGAAAGCTTATCTACCCCTAAAAGTCTTGCCGTTTCATAAAAGTAAGTGTCACAGGACTGTTTGATCGCATTTCTAAGTCTCATATAACCATGGCCATGTTTTTTCCAACAATGATATTTTACCCCATACAATTCATATGGATGTTTATGACCTTTACACTCTATAGCTCTTTCAGGATCAATCGTTCCAAACTCTAATGCAGCAAGTGCTACTAGAGGTTTTAAAGTTGATCCTGGCGAATACAAACCTGCTATTGATTTGTTAACCAATGGTTTTAATGGATTGTCTCTTATTTCATTCCAATCTTTATGATTTATACCGTGTGTAAATTTATTTGGATCATAAGTTGGTGAAGAGGCCATGGCAATAATTTCTCCTGTGTAAATGTCCATTGCACAGATAGAGCCCGCTTGACCTTTTAATAATTCTTGTGCGAATTTTTGTACTTCAAGATCAATTGTCGTTTTAATCTCAATTCCTTGTGATTCTTTTATATGTTCTAATTGGCTTATTCTTTTTCCAGAAGAATTGACCTCATATCTTTTAATTCCATATTTACCAATTAATAATTTTTCATTTGAATATTCAATCCCAGATTTTCCAACTTTTAAACCTGGAACAAGATTTTCTCTAATCGCCTCCATTCTTTCAATGTCTTTTATACTTGCTTGACCAACATATCCAACTATATGAACTAAATTATTTGCATACGGATAATATCTTGAAGAAGACACCACTGGTTTTACTCCTTCTAATTCGTGTAAATACAAATTTAATTTTGAAAATTCACTCCAATCAAGATTATCTGAAGCTACCAACGTATCCCAGGGTTTTAGTTTTTCTTTTGTTTTATAAATTTTCCTTATTTCGTTATTACTAAGATTAATAATATTTTTTAGTCTAAATATAATTTGGTCAAAATTTTGTATTTCATCTAGTGATAAATGAACTTGAAAAACACGATCGTTATCAGCTAAAATTTTATTATAAAAATCAGTAATCAAACCTCTTTGGGGTGGAGTTTTCCATTCTCTTATTCTATTTTTATCAGATAAAATTTCATACTTTTCTCTATCTGAAATTTGTAAACTGTATAAACGAGAAGTTATTCCAGCAAATAATAAGAGTTTTGCCGCAGTTAAAATAAAAAGTCTTCTTGAAATAACCCTTCCTTTTTGAACACTGCTAGCTCTATTGTGCATTTTCTTCTCTTAAATCAATTATAGTAATTTGATAAAATATTTTTGATAATGCTGGATAAATTAAAAATGTAATAAATGAACTAAACATTAAAGTTCCATATTTTATTGGGTAGTCAAATACTAATGTTAAAATCGTATAATTCACAGAACTAACAATCATGATTGCAATTAAAAAGAAAATCCAATCGTATAATAAATTTGGCATTAATGTTCTGGCTCTTATAAATGATGCAATAGCACACAAAAATAAATAATTTATTGAAGATATGCCTATTGGAAAATTTTGAACAACATCATTAATTATTCCAACCAAAAATATTAAGCCGTATCCTAGTCTTTCAGGCTTTTTTAAAACCCAGTAAAAAATTACCGCATAAATAAAATTAAAAGAAAAGCTATTTTCAAACAAAAAAAAAGTAAGATCAAAGCCCGTAAATGCTAGGAAAAATATGAATAATAATGGAAAAGCATGAATAAAATTTTTATATATTTTTCTTAAATTGCTCTGTGCCATTGTTATTTATTTACGCTTACATATTTTAATTGGTTAAAATCTACAAAAAATTCTACAAATAAATTTTCATCTTTTTCAATAATTTTTCCAACAGGAATGGCTTGCGGTATAATATCATCTATTCCAGAAGTATATACAACATCACCTTCTTTAATTTTTTTTAGTTTGGGCAAATATTCAAGTCCAGCATAATTATTATTACCTTGACCAGACAGGATTGCGTTTGCTCCTGATGGTTCTATAATTACAGGAATTTTACTATTTAGATCATTTGCAAGAAGTATTCTTGAAGTTAAAAAATTAACATTAATTATTTTACCAACAAAATAAGATTTTTCTTTTACGGCAGTACCCAGTTTTATACCGTGTTTAAAACCTTTATTAATAATAATTGACTTTAAATATGGACTTTGTTGATCAAGCAAAACTTTTGATAACAAAGATTCTTTAGAATAAATATTTTTTTCGTCTATTAATTTTTTTAATCTATTGTTTTCTGATTTATAGAATTTATTTTCATTTTTTAAACTATCTAAATTATAATTTTTATTTTTTAATTCTGTATATTTTTCATACATCTGTAGATGGTCTTTAAAATTATAATAATTTTTTTTTATATAGACAAAAGGTTCAGATATAAAAAATGAACCTTTAAAAATCAAATCTTTTGCAATTGATCTAAATGTATCAACGGGCCCTGATTTAAAATATTCTAAAGATAAAACTAAAGTTGAAATAATTAATAAAGTAAATAAAGAAAATTTTTGACGTGTTCCTTTTTTTAAAAAAGCTGAACGAATAGCAATTACAAAATCATCTCTACCCGTTTCTGTCGCCATAGTATTTTAATACTCAGATAATACTTCGGAAAATATTTCTTGGTTCTCTATTGCCTTTCCAGTTCCAATGGCCACACTTGATAGTGGATCGTCTGCAATATTAACTGGTAATCCTGTTTCTTTTGAAAATCTTTTATCAATATTTTTTAATAATGATCCACCACCTGTCATTGTTAAACCCATATCAACTAAGTCTGCTGACAATTCTGGTGGAGTATTTTCTAATGCCTTTTTAATGCCAGATACAATTTCTTTTAAAATAGGATTTAAAGCTTCCGCAGAATCTTCTTCTGAAATGTTTACTTCTTTTGGAGTTCCAGATCTAATATCTCTGCCTTTAACAGCATAAGTATTATTATTTGATGGTATTGCCGTTCCAATATCTTTTTTAATTTTTTCAGAAGTACTGTCTCCAATCATTAAGTTGTATTCTTCTCTCATATAATCTTTTAAAGCATTATCCATTGCATCGCCTGCGACCCTTAAAGATTCTGAGTAAACCACTCCACCTAATGACATAACTGCTATTTCTGTTGTTCCGCCACCAATATCAATAACCATTGAACCAGTTGCTTCATTTATAGGAAGTCCAGCACCAATAGCTGCTGCTATAGGTTCTTCGATAAGTTGTACTCTTCTAGCTCCTGCGGCAAGGGCACTATCTTGAATAGCTTTTCTTTCAACCGGAGTTGATCCTGTTGGAACACAAATTAATATTCTTGGGTTTGCCAATGTTTTTTTGTGAACTTTTTTTATGAAGTGTTTAATCATTTCTTCTGTTACGATGAAATCTGCAATCACTCCATCTTTTAAAGGTCTAATAGCTTGAATATTTCCCGGTGTTCTACCAAGCATAGTTTTTGCTTCATCTCCTACCGCAAGTACTGATTTTTTTCCTTTATTATCTACTACCGCAACAACTGATGGTTCGTTAAGCACAACTCCTTTTCCTTTTAATACGACTAGCGTGTTTGAAGTCCCAAGATCAATTGCCATATCTTGGCTCCATAATTTCTTTAAATTTCCTAAAAATGTCATTTGTTATATCCCTTTCATTTTATGTGTTTTGTAATTTTGTTCTTGTTCCGGTGCTGTTTTATCCCTTTTAATAATCATTTTATTTAATGCATTTATATATGCATTTGCTGATGCAACTAAAGTATCCGTATCAGCTGCTTGTCCTACTGTTGTTTTTCCCTTTTCTTCAATTCTAACACTTACGGTTGCTTGAGCATCAGTTCCTTCAGTTACCGCATGTACTTGGTAAAGCTGTAAATTTACATCATGTGGGTAAAGAGTTTTGATACATTTAAAAGTAGCATCTACCGGTCCATCGCCTGTTTCTGTTGCATTTTTAATTTCTCCAAAAACATCTAAAGTCATTTCTGCTCTTTGTGGCTCTCCTGTTCCAGCAAAAACCTTTAATGATTTTAAATTTATAGCATTAACTTTATTGTCAATAATTAAACTGTCATCAACTAAAGCTATAATATCTTCATCATAAACATGCTTTTTCTTATCTGCTAAAACTTTAAATTTTCCAAATGCATTGTCTATAACATCATCAGTAACACCTACATAACCAAGGCTAACTAGTTTGTCTTTAAATGCATGTCTTCCAGAATGTTTTCCCATAACTAATGAAGTTTGTTTAACTCCAACACTTTCCGGTGTCATAATTTCATAAGTTTGTCTATTTTTTAACATTCCATCTTGATGAATTCCCGCCTCATGAGCAAAAGCATTTTTTCCAACAATAGCTTTATTGTACTGAACAGGAAAACCTGTTGCATTTGAAACAATTTTTGATGCTTTGCTTATAAGGGTTGTATTAATTCCAGTTTCATAAGGCATAAGGTCTGGTCTTGTTTTCAATGCCATTACAACTTCTTCAAGAGCAGCATTCCCTGCTCTTTCTCCAATTCCATTTATAGTACATTCAACTTGTCTTGCGCCAGCTATCACTCCTGCTAGTGAATTAGCAACGCCTAAACCTAAATCGTTATGACAATGTACTGAAAGAATTGCTTTATCAATGTTTGGAACTTTATTAACTAATGTCTGAATAATTTTTGTGAATTCTGATGGAACGGTATATCCAACAGTATCGGGAATATTTATAGTTTTGGCTCCACACTTAATTGCAAGTTCAACTGTCTTACACATATAATCCATATCAGTTCTTGTTCCATCTTCACAAGACCACTCCACATCATCGGTATAATTTCTAGCATATGTAACATGTTCTTTTATTGCTTCATAAACCTCTTCTGGAGATTTATTTAATTTATGTTTCATATGTAAAGGGCTAGTAGATATAAAAGTATGAATTCTAAATCTTGGCGCATGTTTTAACGCTTCATAACATCTGTCTATGTCTTTTTTAGAATGTCTAGATAAACCAGCTGGTATAGATTTTTTTAATATTTTACTTACTTCAGTTACTGCCTCAAAGTCGCCAGGAGAAGCTATTGGAAAACCTGCTTCGATTACATCAATTCCAAGTTCATCAAATACTCTTGCAATTTGAATTTTTTCTTCCAAACTCATTGATGCTCCAGGCGATTGTTCGCCATCACGCATAGTAGTATCAAAAATATAAACTCTGTTTTTATCTGACATAAATTATTTTTCTTGAGCATAATACATGCTCACGCGCAGATTGCAAAATAAAATGGCTATTTTAGAGACAAATTAAATAAAAAATCTACTTCTTGTCGCTATCAACTAATTTCTTTTTAGCTATCCATGGCATCATCGCTCTTAAGCTTGCCCCAACTTTTTCAACCGGATGTTCTGCTAGTTTTGCTCTTGTTTGAAGGAAGTTTTTTTGACCATTTTTACATTCGTCCATCCATTCTTTGGTAAACTTGCCAGACTGAATATCGTCTAAAACTTCTTTCATTCTTTTTTTAGTTTCTTCTCTATTAATTATTCTAGGTCCAGATTGGTACTCTCCAAATTCAGCTGTGTTAGAAATAGAATAATTCATATTAGCAATTCCACCTTCATAAATTAAATCAACAATTAATTTAACTTCATGAACAGTTTCAAAATATGCCATCTCAGGCTCATAACCTGCTTCAACTAAAGTTTCATAACCATTTTTAATCAACTCAACTAATCCACCACAAAGAACTGTTTGTTCGCCGAATAAATCTGTTTCAACTTCATCTTTAAAAGTTGTTTCAATAATTCCTGATCTTCCACCACCAACAGCTGAAGCATAAGACATTGCAAGCTCTCTAGCTTTTCCTGATCCATTTTGGTGAACTGCAAATAAACAAGGTACTCCTCCTCCTTTTTCGTATTCACTTCTGACTAAATGCCCAGGACCTTTTGGCGCAACCATAAAAACATCTAAGTCTTTTCTTGCATTAATTAAATCGTAATGAATATTTAATCCATGGGCAAAAGCAATTGAAGTTCCTTCTTTAACTCTTTGCTCAATATGATTTTTATAGATAGCTGCTTGTAATTCATCTGGAGTTAAAATCATAACTACATCTGCCCACTCAGCAGCATCAGATAAATTCATAACCTTTAAACCTTTTGATTCAGCTTTTGCAGCACTAGATGATCCTTCTCTAAGGGCTACTACTACTTCTTTAACTCCGCTGTCTCTTAAATTTAATGCATGAGCATGTCCTTGGCTACCATAACCAAAAATTGCAACTTTCTTCTCTTTAATTAAGTTTGCATCAGTGTCTTTTTCATAATACATTTTCATAGTTTATCTCCTTTAGATTATTTAAATACTTCGGCCCCTCTTGTCATAGCAACTGCTCCGGTTCTAGAAACACTTACTAAACCAAATTTTTTTAAATTTTTTGTCATACTGTCTATTTCTCTTCTAAGTGCCGTTATTTGAATAACAATAGATTTATTTGTTTTATCCAATATTACAGCATCATATTTTTTACAAGCTTTAAAAGCTTTTTCTAATTTGCTTTTATTGCCCATAATTTTAAATAAAGCCATTTCTTTAAAAATAACGTTTTTATCTTCTCTTCTAAAATCAGCAACTTTATGTACAGGCACAAGTTTTTTTAATTGTAGTTTTATTTGATCAATTACCTGCGGTGTTCCTGTTGTTACAATGGTTATTCTTGAAATATTTAATTTTTGATCAACTTCTGCAACGGCTAATGACTCAATGTTGTATCCTCTTCCAGAAAAAAGACCTACAACTCTCGCCAAAACTCCAGCTTCATTGTCCACCCAAACAACGATAATATGAGTATCAAATTTTTGTTTTTTGCTAGAAAAACTATATGCTGATTTTAAATTTGTCATTAAACTAACGTTCTTCCTTTTTTAGTAATTTTCTTTTCTTTTTGGTCTTTTGGTCCTAATAACATCTGATTATGCGGTTTTCCTGATGGTATCATTGGAAAGCAATTCTCTTCCTTATCTACACGACAATCAAATATTACCGGTTGATCAGTATTCAACATTTCTATAATTTTATCATCTAATTCTTCTGGTGTTTTAGCTCTTAGTCCAACGCAACCATATGCTTCTGCTAATTTAACAAAATCTGGAAGTGCAGCAGTATAACTTTCGGAATAATTTTTATCATGGAGCAATTCTTGCCATTGTCTCACCATCCCCATGTATTGATTATTTAAAATAAATATTTTAATTGGCAGACCATATTGAACTGCAGTTGACATTTCCTGCATGGTCATCAGTACAGATGCTTCTCCAGCTATATCAATTACCAGTTTATTTGGATGTGCAACTTGAACTCCAACTGCAGCAGGTAAACCGTATCCCATTGTACCTAGTCCACCAGATGTCATCCATCGATTTGGTTTATTAAATTTATAATATTGCGCTGCCCACATTTGATGCTGCCCTACCTCGGTTGTGATGTAAGCGTCTTTATCTTTGGTAAGTTCATATAATCTTTCAACAGCATATTGAGGCTTAATAGTTTCTTCACTACCAATATAGTCTAAAGATCTTTTTGATCTCCACTTTTGAATTTTTTCCCACCACTTAGAAGTTTTTTGTTTATTAGATTTAACAAAATTAGGTTTTTTCTTATTTAAAGTTTTTATAATTGAAGCAACTACTGTTTTAACATCGCCAATAATTGCTAAATCTACTTTTACATTTTTATTAATTGATGATGGATCAATATCGATATGTACTTTTTTGGACTTTGGAGAAAATTCATCAATTTTTCCTGTTATACGATCATCAAATCTTGCACCAATATTTATCATTAAATCACATTCATACATTGCATTGTTAGCTTCATAAGTTCCATGCATACCCAGCATGCCTAAAAATTGATTATCATCTGCAGGATAAGATCCTAGCCCATTTAGAGTAGTTGTAATTGGAAAACCAGTTGTATGAACCAGCTCTCTTAATAGCTCGCTTGCTTTAGGTCCAGAATTAACTACTCCTCCTCCTGTATAAAAAATAGGTTTTGATGCTTTTCTTATTAGGTTAACAAGTTCATCAATATCATTTTTTGAAAAATGATTATAAGATTTACTGTTCGATTTATTTAGCTTTTTATAATTTTTGTAAGTTGTTTTTTGAAACTGAATATCTTTTGGTACATCAACCAAAACAGGACCTGGCCTGCCTGTTGTTGCTACTTCAAAAGCTTTATGAATAGTTTTTGCTAAATCTTTAATATCTTTTACTAGCCAATTATGTTTTGTACACGGTCGCGTAATACCTGTTGTATCGCATTCTTGAAATGCATCTGTTCCAATTAAATGAGTGGGTACTTGTCCTGATATACAAACTATAGGAACAGAATCCATATATGCATCTGTTAATGCGGTAACAGCATTAGTTGCCCCTGGTCCCGATGTTACTATTAATACTCCTGGCTTACCTGTTGATCTTGCATAACCTTCCGCTGCATGACCTGCTCCTTGTTCATGTCTAGCTAAAATATGTTTGATAGATTTAAAATTTTTTAGCTCATCATATATTGGAAGGACTGCTCCTCCAGGATAACCAAACGCATGGCTTGCTCCTTGGTCTTGAAGACACTTAAATACGATTTCGGCTCCTGAATATAATTTTGACATTTGGTCAATCTAGCTGAAGTTGTGCTCTAAGGTCAAGTTTTAGAGGGACCAAATTATATTTTTTTTAAAAATTTTTTTAGATTGTTTGGATTAATTTTCTGCCAATTCATCATTTGGCCTCTGGCCCAAGTACTTTGTCTTTTGGCATATTGTCTTGTTTTTATTGTGATTTTTTCCTTAACTTCGTTTAAATCAGATTTTTTATTAAGAAAATCTTTAATTTCATTAATTCCAATCACTTTATTTGAAGTCTTGTCTCTTCCTATTTTCAGCTTTAGAAATTTTTTAACCTCCGTAATAGCTCTTTGTTTGAGCATTTGATCAACTCTTGTTGAAATTTTATCTATTAAATCTTGTCTTGGAAAATCAATATAAATTTTAATAAAATCATCATTAGTAAATTTTGATTTAGTATTTTTAAACCAATCAACTAATGATTTTTTTGTATACGATTTAACTTCGTAAGCTCTTATCGATCTTTGAACATCTGTTGAATTAATTTTTTCATTAATTAGTGGATCTAATTTAATTAGCTGCTTATAAAATTTTTTTTGTCCTAATTTTTTTTGAAGATTTCTAATTTTGTTTCTAAACTTAATTGGAATATTTGGAATCTTAACCAAGCCATCTGTTAAAGCCTTAAAATATAAACCTGTACCTCCAACAAGAATGGGAATATTTTTTCTTTTTTTAATTATGTTTATTTTTTCTGTTACAAGTTTTAACCATTTTCCTGTTGAAAATTTTTTTTTAACACTTTGAAAACCATAAAGATGATGTTTGATTTTTTGATATTCTTTTTTTATTGGTCTTGCTGTTAAAATTCTTAATTCTTTATAAACTTGCATACTATCGGCATTGATGATTTCGCCTCTTATTTTTTTGGCAAGTTTTATTGCAAAATTTGATTTTCCTGATGCAGTTGGTCCAGATATTAAAATTATTTTGGACTTAAGGTCCATTAATTTAATTTAACACCAATGTATCTTCTTTGATTTTTGTTATTATAAATTGCAATTAGCAATGTTTTTTCTGAACTTCTTAATGTTATTTTAACAATATTATCAAGATCACCGATTGTGTTTATTTTTTTCTTTTGTGCCTCAACGATAATATTGCTTACTTCTAAATAATTAAGAGGACTGTCTTTTTCAATTTTAGTAATCACAACTCCCGTTGTTCCTTTTGGTAATTTTCTCTCTGCAACATCTTTTTTATCTAACAATCTGACTGTAATTTTTAATCCTTCTATTGTTTTTTCTTTTGGTTTTTGTGTAACTTTTCCTTGTGATTTAAAGTCAGAAGAAGTTTCTAATCTGCCAAGAATAATACTTTTTGCTAATTCTCTTTGATTTCTCCAAATTTTAACTTTTACTTTTTTACCTACTTCTGTTGCTGCAACAATTTTTGGTAATTCGCTCATTTCATTTATGAGCTTTCCGTCAAATTCTAAAATAATATCACCTGGTTTAATTCCAGCATCATCAGACGGACTACCATCTGCCACACTTGCAACTAAAGCGCCTCTTGGTTTATCTAATTTTTCAACTTCGGCTATTTCTTTGCTAACATATTGAATTCTAACTCCTAACCATCCTCTTTTGGTTTCGCCAAATTCTATTAATTGATCAATAACTTTTTTTGCATTGTTTGATGGAATAGAAAAGCCAATTCCAATTGATCCTGATGGACCTAATATTGCAGTATTAATTCCAATAACTTCGCCATCCATGTTAAACAAAGGTCCTCCTGAATTACCTTGGTTAATTGATGCATCTGTTTGAATAAAGTCTTCATATCTTGATAATCCAATACTTCGGTTTCTTGCAGAAATAATTCCTGAAGTAACTGTTCCGCCAAAACCAAATGGATTTCCAATTGCTATAACCCAATCTCCAATTCTAGCTTTATCAGAGTCACCAAATCTTACTGGTTCAAATTTTTCATCTGTTTCCATTTGAAGAACCGCTATATCCATTCCAGGATCCGCTCCTATAACTTTTGCTTTAAATTCATTATCGCCATTTACTCTGACAACAATATCTTCTGCTCCTTGGATGACATGATTATTGGTGACAACAATACCTTTCTCATCAATAATAAATCCAGATCCTAGAGCGCTAGATTTTCTTTTTTGAGGTGTTCCAAATTCTTTAAACATATCCTCAAATGGAGACCCTGGAGGAAATTGAAAGGGAAAAGGATTAGCTTGCGTTGTTACTGTGGTTGTTGTTGAAACATTAACAACCGATGGCATTACTCTTTCTGCTAAATCTGCAAACGATGAAGGTACATCTTTAGTATTACCTTGAAATGAAATATTCAAAGAAACAAATAAAACTAATATAATTTTAAAATACTTTTTCATCCTTTTAAGTACCAAATAATAATAAATCCTATTATTGCAAATAAAAAACCACCTGTTCTTAGCTGGCTGTCATTCACTTCATTTAGTTTTTGAAGCATACTTTTCATTTTTGATGGAAATAAGGCGTAAAGAATTCCTTCAATAAATAAGAAAAGACCGAAGGCTATGATCAGTTCCTTCATGATAAAATTATTCTGTATTAGGTTTTATGTTTCCAAAAAATTTAAAAAATTCACTATCTGGAGAAAGTATTAAAGATGTTTCTCCACCAATTAGAGAATTTTCATACGCTTGCATTGATCTATAGAAAGCAAAAAATTCTGGGTCTCGACCGAAGGCATCGGCAAATATTTTATTTCTTTCACCATCTCCTTCTCCTTTCATAATCTCTGATTTCTTTTGAGCGTCTGCTAGAATTACTGTTACTTCTTTATCAGCTGTTGAAGTTATAGTTACTGCCATTTCAGCTCCTCTTGCTCTAAATTCTTTTGCTTCTCTTTCTCTTTCTGTCTGCATTCTTCTAAAGATGGCATTACTGTTAGCTTGTGGAAGATCGGCTCTTTTAATTCTCACATCAACAATTTTAATTCCAAAATTTTCAGCTTCATTATTGACGCCTTCTTGAATTAAGGACATTTGTTTTGATCTATCTTCTGACAATAATGTTTGTAACTCTTGTTTACCTAAAACGTTTCTTATTCTTGAATTTATAATTGTTGCAAGTCTTGACCTTGCAACTCTTTCATTGCCAACTGAAATATAAAATTTTAATGGGTCTACAATTTGGAATCTTGCAAATGCATCAACGATTAAACGTTTTTGGTCAGATGCAATTACTTCTTCAGGTGGTGTATCTAAATTTAAAATTCTTTTATCTAAAAATACCACATTTTGAATAAATGGAATTTTAAAATTTAAACCTGGTTTTGAAATAATTCTTTTTGGGTCACCAAATTGTAAAACAATAGCTTGATTAACTTCTTTTACAATAAATACTGAAAAGAAAATCACTGCAGCAATAACAATTATTAACGGTAATAAAATTTTTCCAATTTTCATTAATTTGTACCTGTCTTTAATTCTTGTAATGGTAGATATGGAACCACTCCAGATCCTGCATTTTTATCAATTATTATTTTATTTATATCGGCCAATACTTTTTCCATTGTTTCTAAAAACATTCTTTCTTGAGTAACCTGTTTTGCTTTTGCATATTCATTATAAATTGAAAGGAATCTGCTTGCTTCACCTTCTGCTTTTGCAACAACTTGTTTTTTATAAGCTTCTGCAGCTTGTAAAATTTTTTGAGCTTCTCCCCGTGCTCTTGGGATCACGTCATTTGAGTAAGCTTCTGCTTCGTTTTTGGATCTTTCCATGTCTGCTCTTGCAGCTTGCACATCTCTAAAAGCATCAATTACTTGATCTGGCGGATCAGCTTTTTGAGTTTGTACCTGAGTAATTTGAATACCACTATTATACTCATCTAAAATTTCTTGAATTATTACCTCTGTATCGTTTTCAATTACCGATCTACCTTCGGTAAGTATTGGTTGAATATTTGATCTTGCTATAACTTCTCTCATAGCAGTTTCTGCAGCAGCTTTTACTGTTCCTTGTGGATCTTGAATTTTAAATAAAAATTTTCCAGCATCTTTTATTACCCAAAAAACTGAAAAGTCGATATTTACAATATTTTCATCTCCTGTTAACATTAAGCTTTCTTCAGGAACATCTGCAACTCCTCCGGATGTAAAACCACTATCTCTTTCTGATCTAAAACCAATATCTATTCTATTAACTTTTGTAACTTTTGGAGTTAATGCAGCTTCAATTGGAAAAGGGAAATGGTAATTAAGCCCTGGCTGTGTAGTATTTACAAATTTCCCAAATCTTAAAACAACTCCCTGTTCATCAGGTAACACTCTATACAAACCACTTAGCGCCCAAAGAATTGCCAGAATAATTAAACCAAATAAAATTGTTTTTGATCCACCTTTGCCACCACCAGTAAATTTATTAATTGTGTTTTGAATTTTTTTAACGATTTCATCAATATCCGGTGGCGTAGGTCCTCTTCTAAATCCACCATTTCCACCTCCTCCTGGAGGGCTTCCCCATGGGCTTTGGTTTTTGAAATCGCTCATACGACATTCTATATAGTGTCTTTATGGCTAAAAACAAGATAATGATAAATGCATGAATGACACGATAAAGCCAAAAACAGAACCAAAAAGCTTTAAAAAAAACCCTATAAAAGGAACAAAATTTACAATTGCAATTTCAAGTGCAAAAGGAGGAGTTGGTAAATCCACCTTTGCAACAAATTTTGCTTTAGCTCTTAAAAATATTGGATGCAAAGTTGGGCTGCTTGATGCCGACATTTACGGACCATCATTACAAAAGTTATTTTCAATAAATGAAAAACCTGAAAGTGACGGTCAAATTCTAAAACCAATAACTAAATACGACATTCAATGCATGTCGATTGGTTTTTTAACTGAAGAACAAACACCAATGATTTGGCGGGGACCAATGGTTACAAGTGCAATTAAAACTTTTACTCAAAAAGTTGCATGGAAAGAATTGGATTTTATAATTGTGGATATGCCTCCTGGAACTGGCGATACACAATTAACATTTTCTCAAGAAATTAAGATGGATGGTGTAATTATTGTTTCTACTCCACAAGAATTAGCTCTTCAAGATGTCAAACGTGGAATAAAAATGTTTGATGAGCTTGGTGTAAAAATAATTGGTCTTATTGATAACATGAGTCATTTTATTGGAGATGATGGAAAAAAATATGCAATTTTTGGAGAAGGTGGTGTTAAAAAAACTGCAGAAGAATTTGAAAAAGAATTTTTAGGAGAAATTCCAATTAATCCTGAAGTGGGTAAACTAGGAGATATGGGAGCACCTATTGTTGAAAGCAAACCCGACCATGAAATTTCAAAAATATATTTAAAACTTGCAGAAAAAATTAAATCAACTTATCTTTAAGATCAAAAGATTCCATTAATTCATTCCACTCTCTTTT
>Ga0208522_1001002_pt1 | contig 18495 bp, 10 predicted proteins | sample ETNtaG_25_FD_185763 | JGI IMG/M metagenome (GOLD analysis project Ga0208522, IMG submission 185763) | Marine microbial and viral communities from oxygen minimum zone, Eastern Pacific Ocean - ETNP201302SV86 (SPAdes) (version 2) | ecosystem: Environmental > Aquatic > Marine > Oceanic ... | reverse complement strand
TTGAGTCTGGGAAGTGGCCCCGTTCTGAAACTCCAACTCATATTCTTGAGGTTCACCCCATGCGTCCTCAGCGATGTCTGGGAATGCAATCCCGAGAGGCATTGGCATCAGCATCAGCATGGCAGTATAATCCTCATTTCCCATTCCAGTTGTAGTGACTTCGATGGTCGCCTGTCCACTCGAAGATGGAGTGGCAACATACACAGGAATTCCAGCAAACGTGGTTTGTTCAGTAATTCCAGAGAGCGCAATCGATGCCTCGGTGGCAGCGCCTAAATTCATTCCAACTCCAATCAATTCGACACCATCTCGAACAAACTTGGTCTGAACCACACTGATGTATGCGCCTGGCAATGAGGGCGTGGCCGTCATGGTCACACCACCATCTGCATCAGAGGTGAAAATCTGCTCGTCCATCACTTCAAACGGTCCATCTGTGAGGAATGCATCAATAATCTCAGGGTTGGGCATGGCTGATTCATCGTCATTTAGATCGCACCATCCGATATCTGTCCAACCCGTGACGTAGGATTCATCTTCACCTTCACCAGTTGACATACGGAATCCTGACTCTTCCTCGGAATAGACATAGTTCATGGAATGATGAACCGTACCTCGTTCAGGGGTAGGCGTGTACGTGATGTCGATGTAATAGTCGCCATAATTCTGGTAGGAATGGCCTTCCCATCCCTCTTCGCGATAATCATCGTTCTCTCCGTAGGTGTAATCGTAGTAATTCCCATCTCCCCAACTAATCGATAGTGTGTCGAGGTCAGGTTTGTCATAGTACACTTCCTCTTCATTTTCATCATCCCAGAATCTGAAATTCTCATATTTCCATCCGATGCTGGCATAATCCCCACCACCGCTGCCTTCTGTTCGAGCGCATCCTGCCGTACCGGGCAGAGGTATCTGCTGCATGATTTTGAATTCAAGTCCGGATTCAGTGGTCCCAGTTGTGGTGACATCTGCCAATCCACCTTCTTCGGGCAGGGCGTCACTGTGGCTTGCGCCCCAGGTGCTACCGAGGCCAGAACGTTCGATATCTTCCCAATCCGTACCTGTTGTGGCTCCATTTTGTCCATTTTGTACGGCTTGTGGATGGTCGTGTCCCTCTCTGTCATCCTTGCCGCTGAATTCTGCGATGATACCATTGACATTCCCATCAAGGTCTTCACCAGTGTATTGAGCAACGATGTTCGAGGAACCGCTTGTAATGTCCACATCTCCTTCTGGCGATAGTGTCTCAATGGCCTCCATTGCCTTCTGTGGCGATACACGCAGGATTGCAATATCCACCTCTGCACCACTCACCGGGCCATAGGCATCGTAAGACAGTGCATTCACTGAGAATGTGGAATCAACCGACATGGTTTCATCTTGGTCGACCAGAACACCGAGTGCGGAACCGATGAATGTCTCATCAACACCCTCGTAAATCAGTGCTTCAATCATGCTTGGGCGAAGCGACTTCACCTCGATTCTTGCGTTCGAGACTTCGTCTGCGTAGGCGTAGTTCTCCATCGGCTGGTTGAATGACCAAATTGTATCAGAGATTGAATCAGCCGTCAAACGACCGACGTATGTGTGAAGATCGTTGTCTCTCTGCATCAACTGAGTTGATTCAACATGTATTCCCGAGGAATCGGTCATTGTCATCGTAAACGATTCTGGGTACTTTTCATCATCGCCTGGTCCATCGAAGCGCATATTGATTCCGAGGTCAAGCACGTGAGGGTTGTACTCAGTGGTCTCAACATCATACAACTCCTCAAAGATGATGACTGTGGACCCTGTTGGTTCGCCTGCTTCCTCGGCCTCTTCGGGATACCATTCGCTTTCACGCTCACCGCCAGAGGCGTTGGACATCCATGAACCGAAGTGGCCCAATGCTTGTCCTGCTGATTCCCACGCTGGGTCTTCAAACGAATTCATGAGGTGTTGAAAACAATCCTCTGGAAGGGAATTGAAATCATCGAATACATCGTTCACCCACGAATCACTGGATTCCATATTGGCTGTCCATGCTTGACCCTCAGGTGTCTCCATGAGTTGCTCGTATTCCCAAATGAATTCATCTGGCATTTCATCGCCATCAGTATCTACGACCTCAATGTCTTGGATGACAAATCCAACAACGAGTTTCTGCATCGGCGTCATGTTGTCGATATCCTCGTTCATCAATGGCTCAAGATAAGCTTCGATGCCTGCGATGATTGCCTCAGGGTGAACTGAGACTGCGAGAAGTGCGAGATTGTGCATCAGTGTCTGTGCTGCTTCAAACTGCTTCGTGCTGTTGGCCAAATCATCGAGTGCGCCCTTGAGCGCAGTCCACTCATCACTACCCAACATGGCGTTGTATGCATCTTCAAATTGGGCCGTTCCGTCAAATCGAGTGAAGTTTTCAATCGGATCGAAGGTCATCATGTAATCTGCCATCTCGTCAAAATCATTCATCGTTCGAGGCAGTGGGAATTCGTTGAGGTAGGTCATCAGGCCGGATACCATTGCAAGTGCGGCACCAACGTCCTCTGAATCGAAGAACTCCATCAGGAATTCAAGGAACGTGGCTCCTTCCGACAGATCGTATCCTTCTGCAGAATCCAACATGGCCTGCCAACTACCGGGTCCACTGCCCTCGGTTGCAGCATCCACAAGGGCGGGGAATCCACCATTGGAAAGAACCTGCATCTCTAGGACATCAAACTCACCTTGGATTTCTGCGGTTGGATTTGCAGTATCCCAAGCATCATCGATGGCCTGCAAGACGGTTTCGATTTCATATCGGAAGATTTCTTGCAATTGTGTGGGATTATCGGTGGCTTGCATCATCCCATGTTCTGCCGTAAATTCAGCGATATATACGCCACCTACTTCGGAGACAGGCAAGGTGAAAATACCATCCCAGATGGCCGTATTTGCATCATCCTCGTGGACACCGGTCTTTGTCAGAACCACTGTTCCAACTAACTCTCCCACTGTTGAACCGGGATTCCCGAACTCTCCGAGCAAATCCATTGGCTCAATATCCATTCGTAATATGTCGGCGGTGACAATCGTCTCGCTTGTATGACCTCGTGTCAGGGCTTGTACTTCGACATCTCCACCCACACTCACCAGTTTGGTGATAACAGAGCCATCAATGCTCAATGTGTCGTCGTTTCCATAGTTGTCGTTGGGTGCTGGGATGCCCGGATATCCAGAAATCATTGGTTGCAAGGACATGCAGGCTAGCAGGACCATAATCAGAACAGCAGTGCGCTTCATGCCAAGACACGGAATTCGGCTGTATTTGATAGTTTTCTACACATTCTATCTACGATAGAATTGTATCAGCCATCTGAGATTGAAATTGCAAGGCGCAAATCGCCTGCCTCATCGACCAGAGATGCGCACCCCCTGTCTGACAGATCAATCTCGGTCCATGTCCCCGATACAGGTGTGAATGATGTGCTTGGCAAAGCCAGTGCTTCCAGATAGATGCTCATGGGTGCAACAGCGGTTGAACCAGCTCCATTGACAGACCACGCTTGTGCGGAGGTCGCCTCCTGTTGCCCGTCTACACACCAACCATGAAGATTGGACGTCTGTCCATCCAGTTCAAGCAATTCGCGAATCTGTTCAGTATTTGTCGGAGTCTGATTCGTACTAGACAAATTATCAATTAGAATCCATGGTGTTGGATGTGCAATTTCGACTGCATTCGTCACAGGTTCAAGAACAGAGGTAAGATCAATGTCGGATTGTGAACCCGAATGGCAAGTGAATGTATCGGGGAGACAACCCTCGACATGTCGTGAACCATCAAGCAAAGCTTCGATTAGTACCCAAGGACCTGTCCTACTCTCCTGTTCGGAGAATGCAGCGTTGAATCGGTCAACCGGCTGCCACATCGGCGGGTCGTGTACAATCATGATGTCCCATTGGGTTGACAGGCTCCCTGCATCCCAGTCGAATGACAACCATTCCTGTGAAATCAAATCCTCACTGGTATATTCCCGAAGATGCAACACAGATAGTTGCGCCTCGACTCGCCCCATACCACCTGGGCCACCTTCCAATTCAGTGACATTGACTTGCCCCTGCATTGAGATTCCAGTACAATTCGAACATTCGCTACTGACGATACCTTGCACCTGCATATCGACAGTTGCCCTTGCCCCTCTGTCGTAATCATCTAGTCCCAGAGCATTCATTGATGCCCGAGTCGAAAGGGTGACTGTGCCCGAAATCTGCTTGACTTCAAGATCGCCCGCGGGATCATCATCCACCTGAAAGCCGATTGATAGCGTGGCTAGAACGACAAGTCCCAGAACCATCCATTCAGCCGAGGGTGACATTGCTTCGGACGTCACTCACTCTTCCTCGCAAGGGACTTCTTGGCGATTCTCGTCATAACAGGTTTCATCCTCTTGCTCGTCGCTTTCTGAGGTTCGATCTTCTTCACCTGAGTCATCTTCGGAATCGTTTTCGCTCATGTCGCAGTAGTATTTTTCTCGGTCGGGAGCATAGGTCCATGTGCCGCCTTCCTCTTCACATTCCTCTTCGGTCATCTCAGTATCATCGGAATCGCCTTCTTGCTCTCGATCATCGAGTTCGGCGCAACGCTCTCTACACTCTTCTTCTGTCCCACCGTTTCCCCGGCAGTCCTCCATACATTCCTTGTCACATTCCCGATCATTCTCTTCGGAATCTTCTCCGATTATCCGGTCAAGGTATCTTTCACCGATGCAACCGGCCATAGATGTGGCCAGAAGCAGAGTTGCCATCAGGAGTACCGTACTCTTGCGCATGAATTTGGCACTACACAGTAGTGATATAATCCGTTCGGGCCAAATAATCGGCCAAACCTCAACTAATTTTCTGCATCCTCTCAGTCGTGACCCATTCATCCCAACTTGAATCAAACCCGACATAGTGAATCAGGTGATTATCGCCGTTAATTTCGAGAATATTGGCATCCCACCAACTTCCCTCCCATTCGACCTTGATTTGTTCACCGACACCATAGAGTGCGTTGAACGGATGGTCTGTCGGTGGATTGGTCCAGCCAGTGGGCCCAACTACATACATCGTGTTCCTTGTCTCAACTCTAGCAGTTGCCCTCTCATCATATTCGATTCCGAGGACCGTTGAGGTCCGAACAGAACCTTCTCCGAGTTTGGGATGGGCGTAAGCATACCCCTTGAGGCAACCATCCTCAATCTGTGCATCACGAATAATGACCTCTGGCTTATGTTGTGGAGCATCAGTCTCGCTGTCAGTGCTAGCCATATATTTGGCCAATTCACGATAGTCGATTTCTGAATCCATTCCGATTCCGAGTGCTGCGAATTCTTCAAGCACGTCATCAACAGAGATGGGTTCATCCCCAATCTCAGTCAATATTTCGAAATATTTCTGAGCAGAAATTGTCCCCGTACCTGCTTCATCGAATACTTGGAAAGCCTCAATCAATTCTTGCTCGGCCCCCGCAACAGTCTCCATATATTCCTGGACTTCAGCAGAATCTTCCTGCATGGCCTCGATTCGACCCCATTCAACGCTGTCCTCTACATCCCCATCATCAAAATGAATCATGAATGTGTGATCATCATGTTCTGTTGTTATTCTACCCGGATAATAGTGCCCGTAATTCTTCCAGTTGACCAACACACGGTCTCCAGCATTGAATGGGGGTGCTGCGGGACGGATTGTTCCTGGGGCAGAACCGATGACAACAGCATGCTTCGTCTCAACTCTAGATGATTTTGGAACTTCGATACGATAGGTCCTATCATCATTGATGCCGACCACCGTACATCGATTTAGCCAACGCTCATTGGTCGGACTGTGGTATTCGACATGATCGCCGACACTGAATGAGGCCGGCAACTCAACCTCGGGTGTAGGTGGGGCTTGAGGAGCTGCTGGAGACTGCCCCACCATTCCCAATTGCTGTAGAGCAGCAATCACAGCCGTAGTCACAGCCGTAGGATCATTGTTGATGACGGTGCTATGAACAACATCTCCACCGATAACAGAGTCCTGCATATTTAGTGCCTGTTCACTAGGTGTCGGAGGTTCTGGTTCAGAGGTAGGCGGTGCTGGAATCCATTCGGTTCCTGACCACATGAATTTGCCATCTGGGCTGTAAATTGGGTCGGCCATAGTTCCCACTGGCCACCTTTCTATATGGAATCATCACTATCGCAATTTCACCAAAAGGTGGGCATTCCCGGGGTGGACATCCGTTTCACCGCAAGAGAGTGCACCCGTATTCTCCACCCCGATTCTCCACGGCATCATTGGCTTCGGGTAGGGCTGCTCCATTCCTGGCCTGACCTGATCCCCCGATAATTGAATTTCTATTTTCTTCCGAATACAGTTCTCCAAAACCACGATCTCATGAAGGCGAGGCATCAACGTCCACAGATGCGTCCTACGATGCTCGGTTTTGCCGCCCCCGGGCGTTCGGACCGCCATGTTGCGATTTGCGATACAGGGGACGCCAACCCCCCTCCTAGCCCAACATTAGCGCCAATGCGGGCCCATATCAATCCAACGGTCAGGCTTCAGCCTCATACTTGGAGGGACAACCTGTCTTAATTTCGTAGGCATGCATAGTCCAATCATCATCGCTTGCAGTTAATTCCCCTCGTACAGAAATGGTTTTTCCTTCATCCACTCCTGAGGGCAGGGACGCACCACTGAAATCAATTACAATGGTGTGATTTACTCCTTGTAGAGAGAGCGAATCGTTATTCATGTCCATGCTCATTACGGTTCCATGCAGTCGAAAAGTGTCACCTTCGTATTGATTCGGAGATTCCATCAGTTGGTCGACAGACAAATCAATTTCAGGTTCAACCGTGATTAGCATCAATCCCGCCAGTGCCACAATCATAGCGATAGTGACGAGAATGCGAACCCTTCGTTCCATTCAATCAACTCCTGTGTGCATGTCCTACAGCCTCAGCAAGACTATTGTATCCATGTTCCTTGAGTTTTCGATTTAGACCTTTATTGATTGCTTTCATGACACCTGGGCCTTCGAACACCAATGCACTGTATAGCTGCAATAGACATGCTCCAGCAGCAATCTTCTCCCACGCACTATCAGCATCTGAAATGCCCCCCACTCCAATAATTGGCAATTTTCCTTGAGTATGTTCGTACAGGATGTGTACTACCTCGGTAGATCGTGAGCGCAGTGGGGCCCCCGACAATCCACCGGTTTGATTCATCACCCGCCCTTCTGCTGGACGTGTTGTAGTAGTGTTAGTGGCGACAATTCCAGCACAACCCTGACCCATTGCGGTATCGGCAATCGCCTTGACCTGTTCGTCGGATAAATCGGGAGAAATTTTCACTAGGATGGGTTTGGTTGCAGCCCCGGCCTCTTTCGCGCACTTCTCATTCACATGATTGCATGCGTCGAGAATCTGATCTAACTCAGACCCCGCCTGCAATTCACGCAGATTGGGCGTGTTCGGACTTGAGACATTGACAATGAATAGGTCCGTGAATTCCCAAAGTCGTTCCATCGTCCCTGCGTAATCTCCTGCAGCCTCTTCATTTGGGGTGATTTTACTCTTGCCGAGATTGATTCCAACTGGAATCGAAGACCACTTTCCCTTTGCTTTCTGTTTCGCTAGATTCTCAGCCATAGCGTCTGCACCTGGATTATTGAACCCCATTCTGTTGATGAGCGCACTGTGTTTTGTGCTACGAAACATTCTAGGTTTCGGGTTTCCTTTCTGTGGGTGCAACGTGATACCGCCAATCTCAATCCATCCGAATCCAAGATTCTGCCAGTTAGGGATATTCTCTCCTTTCTTATCCATTCCAGCCGCTAGACCTACAGGATTATCAAATTGAATTCCAAAGGACTCGGTTGGAACAGAGGGTGAATTGAACAACAATCTCAACAATGCACGATATCCTGGGATGTAGGTCGATCTAAGGCGTATTTTTTTCATCACAATCGAATGGAATGTCTCGGAACTCAGTGGTAAAACCGCCATCAGCGGCCGAACAAACACCCTCCACAACAGTCCCATTCAGGATATGCGGTCGGGGCGGCATTCTTCAAGCGTTCCCTCCCCTCGCACCAATATGGACGCGAAGACACCTTGCATAGCCGAGGCAGCTAGACGACTGCTTCGTACAGAAGGATGTACTTTGGAAGTCACACCATCTCTTTCAATTTCAGCCAATGAACTCGCTTTGCACATATCTGACTCATTACCTTCTCTTCTACAGGAGCCTGAAGTTTCGTCAGAGGTTGATTGGACATTTGTCTGCATCAAGATGGACGGGGAATTGATTGCACGAATCGGGGGTCGCGAACCATCTCTTGGTGCCTGTTGGATTCCAGATACAGGCGAAGGAGTTGGGAATTTATGGTCTCGATTCATTGAAAATGTGTCGGATTTACTGATTGCAGGATATCCTGGTTGCGTGGGCTGTGGCGGCCCGGGTTCAGAAGGCATCTGGGATGAAACGGCTTCGCGCGCGCGCACGCGCGTGGACTGAGGGGTTACGTAGTAACCCCAGAGAAATCCGACCTGCGTCAATTCATAGCAGCGTTTATTGGGGGTCCTCTGCCGGCCGTCGTTCGGACGGGAAAATTATGGACATGTTGATTGTTGAATCAGGGGCTAAATCAAAGACGATTCAAAAGTACCTTGGCAAGGGCTGGATTGTGGCTGCTTGTAATGGCCACGTCCAAGATCTTCCGACTAGCAGAGAAACCAAGGATGGGAAGAAGGCTATGTGGGCCTCGACTGCAGACACCTTGCCAAATCCACCATGGGAATGGACCGAGAATTCAGAACGCACGATTGGCAAACTTTTGGATAAAGCGAAATCTTCGAAGGTTGAGAATGTCTACATTGCAACTGACCCTGATCGCGAAGGTGAATTCATCGCTTGGCGCTTGGTTGAGATTTTCACTGCCAAAGGATTCGACAACGTTTGGCGTATAACATTCAATGAAATCACCAAGACCGCAGTTCAAGCATCGATTGATGCGCGAGGAAATGTTAACCAGAATCTGGTTTCTGCTGCAATGGTCCGTCGATTCATGGATCGTCTCGTCGGTTTTCGGGCTTCCAAGTTCAGTCGTTCATGGTCTCTCCCCGCGATGGGCAGAGTCCAGACCCCAACTCTAGGGTTCATCGTCGACAAGGAACTAGAGCGTGAGGCATTTGTGCCCCAACCATACTTCGCAGTACACGCCGATGCAGGGGGACTTCGATGGAATGCACGCTTCCACGACAAAGACGATGCCAACGCATGGGTGGATGACAAGGGCAAGTTCCATTCAGATCGAACCAATGATGCCGAACTCGCCAATAGTGCATTTGTTGCAGTATCAGATGGCCTTACAATTTCTACAGTTGAGCCTGGAAAATACCAGCGTAACCCCGATCCACCATTCACCACTGATACGCTGCTAATGAAGGCAGGTTCGGAAATGAATTGGAACCCCCGAAGAACCATGAAAATTGCCGGCGAATTGTACAATGCCGGACACATCACCTACATTCGAACCGACTCAACTCGGACGAATCCAGGTGCCCAAGAAGATATCAAAGCACACATTCGAGAAACATGGGGCGAAGATCACATCGGAAAAGGGGTCGTTGGTTCTGATGCCAAAGGCAAATCCAATGTGCAAGATGCGCACGAAGCCATTCGCCCCACTCGCCCCAAAACTAACTCACCTGATGGGTTGAATACCGACCAAGCGCGTCTCTACCGTCTCGTTTGGGCTAGATTCGCTGGAAGTCAGATGAATGCTAGTCGTTATGAGCGATTGTCAATGAAAGCTGAAGCGACTGGATTCAGCCGCCCATTTGCTGGCACCGCTTCGTGGCGCGTTCATCGTGGTTGGGAAGCGGCCTTTGAGGGAATCCGCAAGAAACCCGCTGAAACCCCGCCATCGTTTGACGCCCAACCAGGAACTGCACTACCTCTTGATTCGGTGGATGAGGGCGAGGAGAACCCAACTCTGCGTGAAGATGAAACAAAACCTCCTTCTCGGTACAAGCAGCATTCAATCGTCCAGAAGATGAAGGGCGAAGGTATCGGGCGCCCGTCGACCTATGCTACAACTATTGGAAAACTCTTGAATCGGAAGTATGTACTCGAAGAAAACGGGTCTCTTCTTCCTTCTGAATCAGGTCGAACCCTTTGGCTTGAGGTTGCGCCCTACTATGATCGCAGTACCCATGGTATTGATGGCCATTTGTTTGGTACCGACTTCACCTCTGAGATGGAGGCCAATCTAGATGAAATTGAATTGGGAAATTCTGCCGCTCCAATGGCCTGGCATACATTTTGTGCACATTTCCAAGCACTACACCTCGCAGCCCTTGAGAAGAAAAAACTGAAACCTACACCAAAACAACTAGCATATTTCGCACAGATTACTAAACAGTTGCCCGACGAAAAAATTGCATCATTCACGGGTGGTAAAGCACCTGAAGAGTTGACTGGAGGGGAGATGCGAGATGTCATTGATGTCATCATGAAGGCTCATCCGGTTGAGTCCCAACCTGCTAGCGAAAAACAGGTCAATTGGATTGTTGCATTAGCAAAAAGTGCACAATTATCGGAGAAAGAGGCGAGTGCACTGGTGAAAGTCAATGCCTTTGATGAATTGACAGGTGGCCGAAAAGGCAGTGCCAGCAAACTCATTGAGATACTTCTAACAAAATCCAAAGATGCCCCAAGAGAAGCTTCACCTAAGCAATTGGATTGGATCAAGAAGTTGGTTACAAAGGCCGAATTGAACGAAACCGATGCCTGTAAATTAGTCGATGCAAGCGGCTATGGTGACCTCCAAGGGGGTGTCGGGGGCACTGCGAGTAAACTGATTACACTCCTTTCCAAGCGAACCGGTGGCTCTGGAAGGAAGCGAAAATCGAAGAAGTCTTGATTCCATTGGGCGAATCCTGATAGGTCACCTACGGTGCCTTGGTGGCATGCCTGCCCATGATTATGATGTCATCATCGTGGGTGCTGGTCCTGTAGGTGGTCACCTTGGTCGAATTCTGTCCGAACATGGATTGCATGTGCTGATGTTGGAGGAACATCGCGAGATTGGAAAACCATTCCAGTGTGCCGGACTCGTGACTCCGTCGGCAATGCAGCGGGTGGACTTGCACAACACCATTCTGTCTGATGTATGGGGGGCCCGGATGTACAGTCCCGGTGGGAGGCCTGTTGAAATCGGCCAACCCTCTATGGTCAGGACTCACGTTGTCTGTCGGAAATTGTTCGATGAAGGCTGCGTTCGCCAGGCCATTGAGGCGGGTTCCACTTTGTGGGTCGATTCAAGGCCGACAGATGCTGTTGTCGATTCGGACGGCGTTAGTGTCACTATCAACCGTGAAGGACAGTTGCACACACTTCGTACCAAACTCCTGTGTGGTGCCGATGGTGTTCATTCTTGGACTCGCCGGCACTTCCGCTTCGGTCGTCCCAAGGAATTCATGATTGGTTTCCAAGCCGAGGTTTCCGGATACGAAGGTGTACCCGGCCGTCTAGAGATGTTCTCAGGAGAGGATGTCGCACCCGGGTTGTTTGCATGGGCAATTCCAAATGGCCAAACACATCGAATTGGCGTATGGGTCCACCCTGAACGATTGTCTGGACGTTCCTGTGAGATGCTTTACGATGCTTTAATCACACATCCACTGTGGAAAGATCGTTTTGCTGACACCCATGAAACAGCTCGCTACTGCGGCCCGTTGGCATGCGGATTACTCAAACGAATCTACAAACAACGTGTATTGCTATTCGGTGACGCCGCCGGCCTATGCAAGCCAACTACGGGTGGCGGTATAGGCCCAGGTTTTGAGCAAGTACATCTTTTGGCACCAAACCTTGTCAAGGCCGTTTTGGCAAACGAGTTGAGTGAATCTAAACTCAAACGAATTTGTAAACCCATGGAAAAGGTTCGAAAGGAGCAGGAAAGAGCCCGAATATTGCGAGACCTATTCGTCTCTTCATGCGATGATGATGAACTTGAAGCCACCTTTGAAATATTCGCGAGAGAGCATGTAGTCTCACTCATCAATGAAGTGGGCGATATTGAAAAACCGGTCCCCTTAGGCATTCGCTTGCTCAAGGATATTCCTGAATTTCGCCGTATGGCCGTACGCGCAACTTGGGCATTGCTGACGGGATGAGGTGTTAACATGGAAAATTCTGATTCGGGTAGAGCGGTAGAAATTCGACTACGTTGGCCCCCTTTTGATCCAGATACAGTGATTGCATCGGAGTTGCCCATTGCACGCGAATATTTCCGTCTCTCTGAGGAAACAGTCACTCCTTGTTCAGTTAACATTGGTGACGAATCAGGATTTCACGTTCACCGCAAAATCATCCGTTTGTCCAGCGGGTTATCTGATTGTCGTGATTGGACCACATTGACCGATCGAATTCCGGGCAGGGTCGAACGCGAGCGTAAAGGCTGGTTCATCATGCCAAGCAAGATGCATCGAAAGTCACGCCGCCTTATTCCCTTTGCAGTGATTGGAATCATAGCATCATTGGCAATTCATGCCTTTGAGCCTGCACTTGTGAATTGGGGGTGGATCGATGGGTCATTTGCCGGCAGCGTGCGCCTTGGTTTGCTTGATTACCCTCTTCTACTCCTCTTCTTCTTGCCAATTTTCTTCATTCCAATTATGATGCGATTACTGGCAAGTGTTTGGGATTTCAGGCGTACTCGCAAATTCCGCGCCAATCTACCCACGACTCCTGTTGTGGAAGTGCATGATGATGATTGCACCCAGGATGATATTTCTGCTCACATAGAATTCCCGAAAGTTCTCGATGGCTGGATTTCAGCTGAGGCCCGAATTCAAGTGGGGCTGTTGAATCCAAGACGCCCCATGCTACTACATGCGTTGGGGCGCAAGGAAGGACAGCAACATCCCCCGGGCATCTCAACTCCATTGGCTATTCGACAGTATGCTAGTTCTGAGTTGGGAACAGGTTTCGGCGAATCCACACCACTCGAAGGCCCCGATACTAAACGCCTTTTCTTGTCACCATTGCCTGTGCAGAAACGTGGAAATCCCTGCCCTGTCCCATTGGAGGGTGGTGCAATCTCTCTTTCTCTCCCCGATGGGGACTGGCCTGGAAGTGAATATCATCCTCTTTTTGCAACCCATTGGGAACTTATACTGCGGATAGAAAGGGAAACGGATGGCCCATTGCTGTTCGTATCACCACTCATCATGAAGGATGATGGTAGGGCCAGCAAAATTCCTGAAATGCCCACTCAATCCGGGCGTAGTGAGATGGCGGACAGTTGATGTTGTGTAGCATCTTCGCCGCGTTATGGTGCGACGCGATCGGCTCGCGATTGTTCTCACGGTCCTGATGCTTTCATCTGGCTGTCTTGGGATGCTGGAGGGTGACACAGAGGACTCCGATCAAAGTATTGAATCAAGTCAACCTCCTACAGTACGGATTGACCAACCTGATTCATTCCACTACAATCAATCAGTCATAATCGGAGGACGATTCCTTGATTCGACAGGAGACGTGACAATCGTTGGTTCAACAGCCAATGGTGGAATATCCAGTGAAGCTACTCATGTCTCAAAAGAACGGTTCGAAATTGATATGGGAATCCTTCCGTCTGGCACCCACCGAATCGATGTCACTGCAACCAATGATGCAAATCTTGCGTATACTGCCGTTGTTTTCGTTACCGTCAATGAACCACCAGAGGAACCGGTGGTAATTTCGGCATTCCCGCCAGTAGTGTATGTTGAAGGTGGTGAATCGACTATCGCCAGAGCCAAAATTCTGCATTCTGCAATAAACACCTGCTCTGGATTCTGGGATGGCGAACTAGGGGGGGTTCAAACAGTTACAATTTCTGGTGAATATGCCTCAGTCAGTCTTTCATCAGTAGATTCTTCATTCAACGGAACCTTCACTATTTCTTGTGGCAGCACAGATATTACAACTGACACTGTTTCAGTACATGTTTTCGTATTCACTGAAGAGAATCCAGATCTTGATGGAGATGGTATCCCAGATGATTTAGATCGTTGCGCGGAGAGCAGTGTAGCATTCACATCAAGTCCAACCACGGATATCGATGGAGATGGATGTCATGATATCTCTGAGGACACCGACGATGACGATGACGGTCGGCCCGATATATCCGATCGATGTGGGCGTGGATTGGTTGGTTGGGATTCCACCAACACCAGTCTCGACCATGATTCTGATGGTTGCCGTGATGCTTATGAAGACGATGACGATGACGATGATACAATCACCGACTCCTTCGACAACTGCCCTCTTGGACTTCCCGGATGGCAATCCACTGGAGCATCAGATTACGACAGAGATGGATGCCGCGATTCTACTGACGATTCTGACGACGACAATGATGGCACACCCGATACCCTTGATTTGTGCCCCCACGGTATCATCGGGTGGGTTCAAACTGCAGAGAATGATTACGATATGGATGGGTGCCGAGATGCAGATGAAGACGGTGATGATGATTCGGATGGCGTTGCCGATTTTGACGATTGGTGCAACCGCACACAACTGGGTGCTGTTGTCAATATCTATGGGTGTGCATCATACGAGTGGGATGGTGATAGTGACGGTGTCATGGATGATACCGATCAATGCCCGGGAACCCCCTTGGGTCTTGATGTGAACACTGTTGGTTGTGCGGACCTTGATGGCGACGGAGTATTCGCCAATGTAGACCAGTGCCCCGATTCTGAGGACCGTTGGACCGCAGATATTGATGGTTGTACTGTATTACAAGTTCCAGTTTCTTGGGACACTGGCCCCTACTCGACTGAACGCTTCGGCAAGGTTGGTGATTTCACCATCCAGACGAAATCTGGTAACTGGGTGATGTCACGAGATTGGGATGGCCAGAGTACGTACCTATTCATCTTCAATCAGGATTCCAGTTCGTATATGTCCAGCCTGTGGAGTCAGGACGTAGGACGTCTGTTGGGTACAATGCCAGAGAATGGCCACATCTTCTTCGGTTCATTCGACAGCGATTATCGAAACGATATCGATGCCATGAACAACCGAGTCAATTCCTATCGGAACGGATTGAATGAGGACGACAAGGCGTGGGTTGATTCTCATGTACACTACATCGATCAGCAAGGTGGCGCTATCGGTGGTGCGCTGGGCAATGTCATCGGCGATTGGAGCTCATTCTACTACGGCATTGATCGATTCCAGCAATGGCGAGAAATTGGTTCACTATCCAACTGGGCAGGCACTCATAATGTCAATTATCGATTTGATTACATTGGCAAGATGCAGTTGCAATTTAACTCAGAATTCCCCATCGAAATGCGTCGCCATGACCCGGGCGTGACCGTGGTCGATATCATGGTTGGTCAGCGTCATAGTGGTGGCTGGAGTGGCGGTCATTCATCTCTCGCAAACGGCTCATTCCCCAGCGCTTCAGTGATGCAATCATTCAACACCATGGAACTCTACATGCATCACGGTTGTAGTGAGCATCGTGATCGCTATCAGAAGAGCGACGGTTCCAATGGCGGTTGCCACGAATGGGATTACAGCCAATATATGCAAATTTGCGATGAGCTCGGGAATTCCTCTTCATGCGCCACTGAATTTGGCTATTGGATTACCACCTATGGCCGCGAAGGGCGCTGGTTGACCGACATCTCTCCACGTTTGTTTGAATTGGTGGATGGCGGAGATCGAATGTTCCGCTATCGGGGTGCCAACGGTGGCTGGCTCAATGTCAGCGTCTATCTTTCGAATTGGGATGATGACGGACTACGACCGACGGGGGGAGAGTTGGCATTCAATGGTGGCTCATTCCGTGGCGAGTACAATAACGAGTCTCAGTACAAGCGATTGCATGACTTACAGATTCCAGAAGGAACTCAACGTGTGGAGATTTATGCCGTCATTACTGGGCATGGGTTTGGCAAGGACAATGCCAATTGCGCCGAGTTCTGCAATCACGAGCATCGTTACAGCATGAATGGATATGTCACTCAGGAAGACCACCCAATGGCTGGCAACGGCACCGTGAGTAGTGACAATGAAGGCTGTGCAAAAGAGATGCACAATGGCGCATTGGCCAATCAACTTGGCTCGTGGCCCTATGGGCGGGCAGGCTGGTGTGCGGGCCAGGACGTCAAACCGTGGACATCTGACATCAGTCAGTGGATCGATTGGGTGGGCAATCAGAACAGTCTTCGATATCAAGGCCTGTACAATGGCCAGAATTATGTTCCACAGAACGAACAATCCGGAGCCAACCAGAATATACACGCTAACATCTGGGTAGTGTACTACACCAATATCAGTGTACAGTCTAGTTCTACCAATGTCCTCTACATCGGACATAGTTTTGGCAGACCATTTGCTGCGCAAATGGAGAATTTTTCAGCAATGGCTGGAATCAACCACAATCAAACCATCGAATTCAGCGGCGGAGCATCTGGTGCACCTGACCAATTGTGGGCTGATGATGGCCACAGGGAGAATATCAAGGCCATTCTCGACACTGGAACGATTGACGTTTTGATCATGATTTGTTGCTCTGCAGATTGGGTGGCTAATTTCGGTCTAACCAATGACGATGCCGTTTGGAATTTCACATCATATGCACTTCAGCAGAATCCGAATACAAGAATTGGCCTGGCGATGCCATGGTCGGATTTCCCCGAGGATTATGATAATGCAGCAGAACACAGAAATGCCACTGATCAAGCATATCCATTGTGGAAAAACATGGCCTCACGCTTGAGTTCAGATTTCAACAATGCAGATGTATTCGCGTTTTACCATGGCGCAGCAGTGTATGAACTTCGAGAGATGTTTGAAGACGGAAATTTGAGCGATGTCGACCAGATGAGGGGCCCTTCGGGGACTTCTCTGTTCACAGATGGAAAAGGCCATGCTGGTCAAATTGTGGAGGACTTAGGGACTCTCCTTTGGCTTGCAGCTATTCATGGAGTGGACCCGATGACAATGCCTGAGTTTACACAATATGAAACTGATATCCGATTGATTGCTAGAGCCATTCTGGATGAACAGAGCCAAGCGTAGCGAGGGCGATAGGCAATCCAGCACCCGTGAGGAAGAATGCACTTACAGAGACGATTGACAACTCCGCACTATTGGGTTGCATCAGAAGGGCAAGATTTTGATTAAAAACTGATATTCGATGAACCAAATCATCACCCAAATACCGACAAAGATTAGCACTCCCCCTGAGACTTGCTTGATTCGTTCCATATTTCGCCTCATCCAATCAACAAGAACTCGCTTTGATGCGGCGATGAGAAGAATGGCTCCAATCATCATCATCGCTGCCGAAAGTGCATAGATTACGAAAACCGTCATCGATCCAACAAATGTCCCAAATTCAGTCGATGCTGCTAACGTGAGTCCAATCAGCAGTGGGACAGTGCAGCCTATGCTCGACATACCATATCCAACACCATAGGAAAATAGTCCCGTGAAATCTCGAGTCTGTTCTTTGGGTGCCTTGTCGCGAGACAGTTTGAGTTTGATTGACCACCATGCATTTCGCATGGGCTCCATAATCGGTGCCGTAATCCATGCGTAGTCATACTTCATGACCCATGCCGTTCCCATCATCAGCAACACGAGACTCACAGGCAACAAGATGTATGTCAGCAAGGGGGCAGCTGCATTCCCTGCGATTGCAAGAATCAGCCCCAATATCAGATAGACGAGAAAGATTCCCGATGAGGCTGCAATTCCAGCAGGAAGGGCTTCTGCAAAGACATTGACATCCTCATCATCCTCTCTCCCCTCATTGGCAGTGACGTAGAATGTAACGAATCCAGGAAGCAAGGGAAATGCACAAGGTGCGAGGAAGGAGAGGGCTCCTGTTGCGACTGCAAGGAGCAGAACGTGCGCCGAATTCACACTGACTGCACTGGCTTGGCCCAACAACGCAGAATCAACCACATTTTCCAATTTGTCAAAGTCAATCGAATCACCTTGATCTTCCATTACTACTGTCCCATCCATGTCAATAACAACAACGACTGGAATACTGGATGCCCCGTAATCCGTGACCATCTGGTTACTGGGGTCGAGTGCATGTGGCCATCCGTAATCATTGTCGGCCATGTAAGTTCGTAAATCATCCATATCATCAAGGCTAACACTGACAGACAAAATTACCACGCGATCATCATCAGCATATTTGTCATAAAGTGGACTGATGGTTTCCTGGGCAACTCCTTTGCAAGGTTTGCACCATGTAGCCATGAAATCGAGAACGACCACTTTGTCATCGTTGGCCATACCTGATTGTGTCAGCATGATTCCATCTGTCGTTTCTACTGTGAATTCGGGTGCATCAGTCGTGGCACCTGTAAATTTCGTCACAATAACAGCAGATATTACAGCTAATATGAGGATTACAACGAGAGCATATGGTGCAACATTTTGTGTTTTAGTAATCCACGGTTG
>Ga0208522_1001000_pt1 | contig 18535 bp, 11 predicted proteins | sample ETNtaG_25_FD_185763 | JGI IMG/M metagenome (GOLD analysis project Ga0208522, IMG submission 185763) | Marine microbial and viral communities from oxygen minimum zone, Eastern Pacific Ocean - ETNP201302SV86 (SPAdes) (version 2) | ecosystem: Environmental > Aquatic > Marine > Oceanic ... | reverse complement strand
TATACAGGCATAAATTATAATACAGAAATAGAATTTTATAAATATGGTTTTTTTGCTAATGGTTCAAGAAGCTTTTTTAATAACAGACTTGATTTCTCTATTGGTTTTAGAATAGATGAAGATACCTTCTCAACAGGATCAAGCCTTTTAGATAATTTTTCTCCAAGAGCTTCCTTGTCTTATGCAATTAGTGAAGATAGAAAATGGAGATGGAATATGTCAATTGGCAAATATTATAAGATACCCACCTATACAATGCTTGGATATCAAAATAATGATGGAGAATATCTAAATAAGAATAATAAGTACACTGAAAGCAAACATTATGTTACTGGAATAGACTATAATATGACTAATTCCTCTAAAATTTCAATTGAAGCCTTTCTAAAAAAATATGATAATTTTCCCGTATCTGTTTTAGATCAGGTCTCATTAGCCAACAAAGGTGGGGGTTTTGAAGTATTAGGCAATGAAGAGGTAAGTTCAACTGGAAAAGGGAAAACCTATGGACTAGAAGCTTCATTCCAACAAAAATTGACTAATAATTTTTATGGAATTTTTTCCTATACATATTTTTATAGTAAATTCTCAGGATTTACCTCTGAATATTTGCCATCAGTTTGGGATAGTAGGCATCTAGTTTCATTTAGTAATGGATATAAATTAAATAATAACTGGGAATTAAGCTCTCGATTAAGGTATTCTGGTAAAACGCCTTACGCCCCTTTTGATCTTAATGCCAGTCTAATGAGTTATCCAGAAATGGTCTTAGATTACTCCAGGCTAGGTGAAGAAAAATTGGATAAATTTAGCCAATTAGACGTTAGAGTAGATAAAAAATGGAATAAAGAGAATATTTCGATAAGCTTTTATTTTGAAATAATGAATATTCTGTCTCAGGAAATTTCTGTTCCTCCAGAGTATGGTTTAGCAAGAGATTCTGACGGAAATATTATTGCTCCTATTAGCTTAGTGAAGGTAAATATTAATAGATTTACACCAATTCCAACATTTGGATTTTCATTAGATTTTTAACAAAACCATGTCTATTGTCGCGTTTTTAAAGAATATGTTAAACTATAGCATATTTGTAGATAACATATTATATGATTATATTGTACCATCAAAAATTAAACTAATAACTAAATTATGAGAACAATTCTTAAAATTTTTATGATGTTGTTTTGTGTGTTTTCTTATGCACAAACAACAGTAAATGGTAGTGTTACTGACAGCAATAGCCAGCCTCTTTCGGGAGCAACGGTTGTAATAGTTGGTTCTTCTACAGGAGTAATTGCAGATTTTGATGGAAACTATTCTATCACTTCAGACATGGACACGCCTTTCACTCTAGAAGCTAGTAGTGTTGGCTTTCAAGCAATGTCAGCAGAAGTAAGCTCTTCTTCAACAGTTAACTTCACTCTTGAAGACGATTCTGCTCTTGATGAAGTAGTAGTCTCTGCATCAAGAACACCTCAAAGAATTTTTGAATCTCCCGTAACTATAGAGAGATTTGGAGTAAAAGACATAGCAAATACTGCTTCTGCAGATTTTTATGATGGTCTTGAAAACTTAAAAGGTGTAGATATAAATGTTAACAGTTTAACATTTAAGGCAATTAACACTAGAGGATTCTCAACTTTTGCTAATACAAGATTTGTGCAATTAGTTGATGGAATGGATAATTCTGCTCCTGCACTTAATTTCCCGCTTGGTAACTTACTGGGTATGACGGAAACTGATGTGCTGAGTGTTGAACTTATTCCTGGGGCATCATCTGCTCTTTATGGTGCAAATGCATTTAACGGGATACTCCTTATGAAAAGTAAAAGTCCTTTTGATCATCAAGGTCTTAGTGGTCAATACAAACATGGTATTACATCCCAAGATGCTGCTGGAGACAATGAATTTAGAGATCTTCAGATAAGATGGGGTTATAAATTCAGTGATAAAGTAGCAATGAAAGTTAATTTTGCTTATTTACGCGGAACGGATTGGATAGCTGATAGTGAGGTTGACAAATTAGGAAGAGTTGATGAGAATGGCGTAGGTCTAACTAGAGCTGCTCACAATCATGATGGAATTAACATTTATGGAGATGAGGTTGCTACTAATATTAAGGGTGTTGCAGTAACAATGGAAGGATTAGGTTTACTTCCAGCTGGAGCCTCTGCTTTAGTTCCTTCTACAGTTGTAAGTAGAACTGGATATAGAGAAGTAGATTTAACAGATCACGTAGCAAGAAGTAAAAAAGCTGATTGGGGTTTATATTGGAGGCCAAATGCTGATGACCTTGAAGTTTCATATATAGGGAAAATTGGTACTGGTGAAACAGTTTATCAAGGGACAAACAGATATGGAATTGAAAACTTCTTAATGACTCAACATAAATTAGAGGTTAAAAATGATAACTTCTCAGTTAGAGGATACATGACCGCAGATAAGGCAGGGGATTCATATGATATGAACTTCACTGCAATTAATATAAATAGATCATGGAAGGGTGATACTCAATGGTTTGGAGAATATGTAGGAGCAATTGTTTTAGGGCAACTAGGTGGATTAACTATTGATCAGGCGCATGCACTAGGAAGAAATACTGCAGACACTGGTCGTTTAATGCCAGGAACTCAGGGGTATTTAGATGCTTTTGAATCTGCAGTAACTAATCCTGATCTTACAACTGGATCAAAATTCCAGGATGAATCTAAAGTTTATCACACTGATTTTAACTATAATTTTGGTCATATGTGGGATTGGGCAGAAGTTCAAGTAGGAGGTTCATATAGAGAGTATGAATTAAATTCTTCTGGAACAATTTTTACTGATTACGATGGTCCGATCAATTATGGCGATATGGGTGTATATACTCAATGGGTGAAAAAGATGGCAGATGACAGATTCGTGGTAACAGCAGCAGCTAGATATGATAAAGCAGAATTCTCTGATGGAGCGGTAACCCCTAGGGTAGCTCTTGCATACACTGCTGGTAAAAACAGAAATCATAATATTAGAGTATCATATCAAACGGGGTATAGAAATCCAACTACACAAGACTTATTTATTGGTCTTGATGTTGGAATTGCAAGGCTAATAGGTTCATCGCCTGATAATCCATCAAGATATGTTAGAGATTATGCGGTAAGTGCTGCGGGTCAAGCCCTTGGGGTTCCAGCATCAGTTACTTTAACAGGTGAAGCTGCATTTAATAACTCATTTTCTGCTTCATCAGTTCAAGCAATGGCAGCAACAGGAAACCCTGGATTATTACAGGACTCTGGAGTTGAATATGTCAAGGCTGAGCAGATGCAATCATTGGAAATTGGATGGAGAGCAAAATTATCTCCAACATTTACAATTGATGCTAATATTTATAAAAATGCCTATCAAGATTTCATAAGTACTGAGGCAGTAATTTCTCCATATTATGGACAAGTTGGAGATAACGGATTGTCTATTTTAGCAATAGCAAATGGTGACTTTGAAACCTATAGTGCTTATACAAATACTGATGCTGAAATAGAATCATGGGGAGCAACTGTAGGCGTAAGGACTAAGATTTTTAAAGATTATGATCTTTCGGCAAACTATACTAAATCAGTCCTACAATTTGACCAGGAAGCATACCCAGATTTTTCTACTAACTGGAATACTCCAGAAGATAAATGGAAAGTTCAATTTGGGAACACCAATCTTTTTGATAATGTTGGATTTAATGTTGCTTGGAGATGGTTTAGTGACTTTTATTGGGAAGCAACATTTGGAAACGGAGATGTTCCTAGTACTCACGTGATTGATGCACAGATAAATTTCACTATTCCAAAGTGGAACTCAACAATAAAAATAGGTGGTGCTAATATTGGTGGAGATGAATACTTTACTGCATTTGGTTCAGGATTTATTGGTACACAATATTATATCTCATGGACTGCTTATAACTAATAATTAAATAATAATTAAACTAATAAAATTATGAAACTTAAATATTTATTTCTCTCATTCGTTTTAATTGCCTTTACAGGTTGTGACGCGGATTTAGATTCACTGGAGGGTATGCCTATATATGTTGATATAGACTCTGGAGATGCAGATTTCGAAAGATTTGTTGCTGTAGGAGCATCTGTAACAGCTGGATATACCGATAATGCTTTATTTCAACTTGGTCAAATGAACTCATATCCTAACATTATGGCTGGTGTTATGGCCCATGCAGGTGGAGGAAATTTTACTCAACCCTACATGAATGATAATGTTGGAGGATTATTATTGTTTGGAAACCAAATTCAAGGACCAAGATTATTTTTTAATGGTGCTGGTCCAGCTCCAGTTAGTGGAACTCCTACAACTGAGGTTTCAGATGTGATGGCGGGTCCTCATAGTAATTTAGCTGTTCCCGGTGCCCGTGCAATTCATTTTCTTGCTCCTGGATACGGAAGTATGGCAGGAATGATGATTGGTCAGGCTAATCCTTATTATGTAAGAATGGCTTCAAGTGATGGTGCTTCGGTAGTTGGAGATGCCCTTATGCAAGCTCCTACATTTGTTGCGCTATGGTCAGGTGGTAATGATGCCTTAGGTTTTGCCACTAGCGGAGGAACAGGTACATTAACAGCTCCTGGAGACTTTGACTTTGCCATCGGAACAACTATGGCTATGTTAGCCTCATCAGGTGCTGATGGAATTATTGTTAACATTCCTGATGTTACTTCACTCGCATTTTTAAATACAGTGCCATATAATTCAATACCACTCGATAATGCCACAGCTCAAATGCTGAATGGTGGTTTTGCTGCCTACAATGGTGGATTACAAGTCTTTGCGATGATGGGAATGATTAGTGCGGCAGAAGCTGCTGCTAGAACAATTGTTTTTGCTGCGGGTCAAAATGCTGTTACTATAGAGGATAGTGACTTAACTGATTTATCTCTTTTCGGAGTACCTAGCTATAGAATGGCAACTGCTGATGATAAAGTTGTCTTAACAGCCATGACATTCCTAGGAACAACTGTTGGAGGTAATCCAACTCTAATAAATGGGGTAAGCGTTCCACTTGCTGATAATTGGGTTCTTACTGCAAGCGAAGTTGCAGAAGCACAAGCTGCCGTTAGTTCGTTTAATGGCACAATTCAAGGCCTAACATCACAATACGGATGGGCGCTTTTTGATGCATATGCAACCTTAAATCAAGTAGTTGGTCCAGGTTTACCAATGGATGATTTTGTAATGACAGGTGATTTTGTAATGGGAGGATTATTTTCACTTGATGGAGTTCATCCAACTGCAAGAGGAAATGCTCTAATAGCCAAGCTAATGCTAGCGGAAATTGATGCTCATTACGGATCCAATCTTTCGGATGTTGCTTTAGATATTGGTGATTATCCAACAAATTATCCCGATGGATTATAATCTTTAAAAAAACGTAACTAAAACCTGAATTTTCATTCAGGTTTTTTTTATTCACAAAAGTGAATTTTTTTTATAAAAAAAATTATCTTTGCATGATCAAACTTTTTTAATTTTTTAAACATAAAATCCCAATATGATTTCCGGTAAAATTTCACAAATAGTTGGCCCCGTAATTGATGTTGAATTTGATACAGACAAAGGGCTTCCAAAAATTTATGATTCATTAGAAATTGAAAAACCTGACGGTACTATATTAGTGCTCGAAGTTCAATCTCATATTGGAGAAAACATTGTAAGAACCATAGCTATGGACTCCTCAGATGGATTAAGTAGAGGAACTGTTGCAAAAGCAACTGGCAGCCCAATTAAAATGCCTATTGGAAAAGAAATAAATGGGAGACTCTTTAATGTTATTGGAGACTCAATTGATGGTATTGGTGATTTGCCTAAAACCGGAGATGACGGTCTAGCCATACATAGAGAAGCTCCAAAGTTTGAAGATTTATCAACCTCTACTGAAGTTCTTTTTACAGGAATTAAGGTTATTGATCTAATTGAACCATACGCAAAAGGAGGTAAGATTGGATTATTTGGAGGAGCGGGTGTTGGAAAAACTGTATTGTTGATGGAACTGATTAACAATATTGCAAAAGGTCATGGTGGTCTTTCCGTATTTGCTGGTGTTGGAGAAAGAACTCGTGAGGGGAATGATCTTCTTCGAGAAATGTTAGAGTCTGGAATTATTACTTATGGCAAAGATTTTATGAAATCAATGGAAGAAGGTGGTTGGGATCTAAGTAAAGTTGATAAAAAAGCGTTAAAAGAATCAAAAGCAACATTTGTTTTTGGTCAGATGAATGAACCTCCTGGAGCTAGAGCAAGAGTAGCTCTCTCTGGATTAACAGTTGCTGAATATTTCCGTGATGGAGCTGGAGATGGTGAAGGGAAGGATGTACTGTTTTTCGTCGATAATATATTTAGGTTTACACAAGCCGGTTCTGAAGTTTCTGCATTACTTGGAAGAATGCCCTCAGCAGTTGGATATCAACCAACATTGGCAACAGAAATGGGTGCCATGCAGGAAAGGATAACCTCTACTAAAAAAGGATCTATTACTTCTGTGCAAGCAGTATATGTTCCTGCAGACGACCTTACAGATCCTGCCCCTGCAACCACATTTGCGCATCTTGATGCAACTACTGTTTTGTCTAGAAAAATTACTGAACTAGGAATTTACCCAGCAGTTGATCCATTGGATTCAACCTCTAGAATTCTAACACCTGAAATTATTGGAGAAGAACATTATAATTGTGCTCAAAGGGTAAAAGAGCTATTACAACGCTATAAGGAGCTTCAAGATATTATAGCAATTTTGGGAATGGAAGAACTTTCTGAAGATGATAAAATGGCAGTTGGTAGAGCAAGGAGAGTTCAAAGATTCTTATCTCAGCCTTTTCATGTAGCAGAACAATTCACCGGTACTCCTGGAGTATTGGTTGATATTAAAGACACCATCAAAGGTTTTAATATGATAATGGATGGTGAACTAGATCATTTGCCAGAAGCTGCCTTTAATCTAAAAGGAACAATTGAAGAGGCAATAAAGGCTGGCGAAAAAATGTTAGCTGAAGTTTAAATTCTAAGAAATCTTTTAATATGTTTTTAGAGATCATTTCGCCAGAAAAAATAATTTATAGCGGAGAAGTTAATTCTGTTGCTGTCCCAGGTGTTCAAGGCGAATTTGAAATGCTAAATAATCATGCAGCAATCGTATCAAGTCTTAAAAAAGGGTATATTAAAATTTATGGTGATATTAAACTAGATGATTCTATAAAAGATATGTTTGAAAAAGGTCCTGAAAGAGGATTTTTCCTTCCAATAAACTCTGGAACTGTTGAGCTCAAAGAGAATAAAATAACTGCATTAGTAGAATAATCTATTATACCAAATAAAAGCAATTAACTAACTTTATTTTAAAATGAAAAAAAGACTTTTTTCAATTCTATTGACAACACTTTTTTTACAAAATATAAGTGCACAAAAAATTGAAAATAATGAAGAAATAAATTTAGAAGCAGTAGAGATTATTTCATCTCCAAGAATTGAATTGCCCTTTTCTGAAAATTCTAGGACTATTCAAGTTATTACAAAGGAAGAAATTAAAAGTAGTCCTGCAACTAATATAAGTGAATTGTTACAACAAATCGCAGGAGTAGATATTAGGCGTAGAGGAGTTTCAGGAATACAAGCAGATTTATATATAAGAGGTGGGGGCTTTGATCAAACTCTACTACTCATAGATGGATTCAAAGTTGAAGATGCCCAAACAGGGCATCATACAATGAATATGGCAATTCCTATTGATGTAATAGAGAGAATAGAAATTATAAAAGGTGCTGCTTCCAGAATATATGGGCAAAATGCATTTACTGGTGCTATAAATATTGTTACAAAGAAAGTCGTAAAAAATGAACGATCTAGAAAAATTGGATTTGGATCATTTGAACAAAGAGATGCCTCTTTGACTCTCCATCAATTCTATAAAAATTCATCATTTATAACCCATTATTCAAGACAATCATCAGAAGGATATAGATACAACACTGACTTTACAAATAATAACAATTTTATAAAAAGCAATTTTAAAATAAAAGCATTGCCCTTTAATATGATTGCATCTTTTAACGAGAGAAAATTTGGGGCTAACGGATTCTATGCAAGCCCCGAAGCAATAGACCAGTATGAAGAAACACAGGCAAGTTTATTAGGAATTAGTACTGAAATCAAAAGTGGCTCTGTAATAATTAAACCGAAAATATACTGGAAAAGGAATCAAGACATGTATATCTATCTAAGACATGATCCATCAGTTTATAGAAACCTTCACATTACTAATAAGACAGGTATTGAATTAAATGGCTCCAGTATGTCTAAAGCCGGCATTACTGGTTTTGGAATCGATGTGGCATCTGTATCTCTTTCCAGTAATAATTTAGGAAATAGAAATAGGACTATGATAAACATATTCATAGAACATCAATTTAAACTACTAAAAAATAGGCTTGATATTACTCCTGGAGTTGCTTTTAATTATTTCTCAGACTTCAAATTCAATAAAAATTATAAAGATAATTTCTTTAGAAATTTTCTTGCATTTCCAGGTCTAGATGTTGGTTATAAAATAAATGATAGCTTTAGGGTCTATACTAATATAGGATATACCTATAGGGCCCCTACATATACAGATCTATATTATAGTAGTCCAACCACCATTGGAAATGAAAAATTAATTCCAGAAAAAGCACTCTCTGAAGAAGTTGGAATTCGTTATTTTAAAAATAAACTAAATTTTTCCCTTGTTCTATTTAACAGAAAAGCCAAGGATCTCATTGATTATGTGAAAGCTATAGAGTCAGACCCTTGGCAAGCTACTAATATAAGAGAATTAAATACCAGCGGTTTAGAGGCTTCTATGAGAATTAAACTTTATGGAAAGAATAAAAAAACTCATTATATAAATTTTGGGTATAGCTATCTAAAAGATGATCTGGAGCCTTCAGAAATTCAATTCTCAAGATATGCTGTCAATTCATTAAAACATCATATAACATCAAGCATTAATCTTGCTATAAGCAAAAATTTATCTGGTTCACTTATCTATAAATATTCTGAAAGGACAACTGGTAAAAATTATACTGTTGTTGATATAAAAAACACTTTAATTATTAAGAACCTTAATTTCTCTCTAATTATAAATAATATATTTGATACTGAATATTATGAGACAAATCTGGTGCCAATGCCTGGGCGGGCATACCTTTTTTCCTTTGGATACACAACTGCTACAAAAAGTCGTTGACCTTTCTTATTATTAAATCATATTCCCAGCCTCGATAAGAAAGAAAATTAATAAATTTTCTTTTTTTGGAATCCTTTGACCCAGTTAATGATTTATATTTTTTTAATGATAGCTTATCAAAAGTTCCTATATAATCTGAATCAGTAATTTGATTTATTGCCTTGTTAATTAAATTAATATCTATTGCCCTTTTTTTTAATTCTAATATGATTTTGATTTTTCCCCATTTTTTTATTCTAAACTTTCCTTGAGTAAATGCTAAAGCAAATCTTTCCTCATTGATATAATCGTTTTTAATTAAATAATTAATAACATCATCTAATTCTGATTGATCTAAATTTAATGTAAAAAGTTTTTCTATGACCTCTTTTTTACATCTTTCCTGATATGAACAATAATTTTCTATTTTGTTTAAAATTTCAGGATTTTTGTAAGAAGTTTTTTCCATTTTACATACTATAATTAATAGCAAATATAAAATTAATTCCAGGAGCTGAAATTCCTGATGAATATGGTCTATATAACTTATTTCTAAGATTTTCTATACTGGCAACAATTGAAATATTATCAGAAATGAGATACCTTGACCTTAAGTTTATCGTATACCATGCTGGGGAATACGGATTCCCATCGCTATCTATAGCATACAAATATGGCTTATCAATTTCAGATTGTGCTAATTTATAAAATGGAATCTTTGAATTATAATTAATAAATCCATCTAAAACAATTTTTTTGCTAGTATATACTAAATGAAGACTGCCAAATTGAGGGGGTACATGCCTAATGGGCATTGAAATTGAGTAATCATCTTTCTGCTTACCATCAATAAAATTATATTGAGTAATTGCCTTTAATTTTGTGGTTAATTGAGCAGTTAAGCCTATTTCAATTCCATAGATATTAGACCTTGACCCATTTTGAATAGCTTGAACATTGCTCAATTCCCCATCATATATAATTTGAGTAATTCCATTTTCTAATTCAAAATCTGCTCTTATTAAACTATTATATAGATAGGTAAAATATGTAGAGAAGTCAAAGTTGATTTTAGCAAAGGTAATAGAGCCTCCTAAATCAACTCCAAAAGATCTTTCAGGTCTTAAGTCAGGATTAGGGACCACAACTGATCCAGGCTCAGAGTCAAAAATTTTCGCAATATCATCAAGATTAGGGGCTCTAAAAGCAGTGTTCAAATTTAGTTTCCATCTATAATTTTCATTTTGTATCCAACTTATCCCAACACCTCCAACCAATGCTCCAGTACTAATATCAGCATTTGAAAAAGGCAAATCAAAAAACTGATTATTTTCTGACAAATCAGCTTTAATTAATATATGACTATACCTTATCCCAGATTGAAAAATAATATTCTCCTTTAGCCTATGCTTATAGTTTAAATATGTTGCTGTTGATTCCCAAGTAGAATTATCTGGATATCTACTAGCATTTTCATAAATGATAAGTTCATCTATATTCAGCAAACGAGATTTAGAATTTATTTTATTATTTAAATATTCCACGCCATAGGATATGCTCGAATTATTAGAGATTGATTTGATAAAGTCTAAGTTTATTGAAAAAATATTTACTTTTTCATCCCTAATGCTCTTTATAATATCATAAGTTTTTCTGCTATTCCTACTTTCATTGAATTTTTGATATGCTGTAATAAATTTAGCTCTATCAAATAGCTTTGAATTTTTAGTGTTTATAGAAATTTGACTATTTATTAATAGCCACTCCTGTGGACCATAATACCATTCGCTGTAGTATAAATCATTCTGGTTATTATACCTAATCAGCCTGTCATACCTTGGTATATTGGATGTTGAAGAATAATGAATTCCAAGATCAGCAGTAATATTATTATTTGGCCTAAATAATACTTTCTGCATAAAATTAAACTGGGAATATTGTGTGTGTTTTTGAACTCTAGGATTTGGATTTTGAATAATTGAGTCCAGTCCATTTACAATATCAATATATTCTGGTCTTAAATAGTCAGATAGCCCATGTTTCCCCATTGTTAAATTATCAAAATCATTTCGTGAAAAACTAGTTAAAAGCGCCCATTTTTTAAAACCTATATTTATATCAAAATGTCCTGTTTTTTCATTATTTGCAGACGCACTGCGCAAAGTAGAATTAATTAGCATTAATGGAGTTTGAGTTTCTGAAAATTTAGGTTTTTTGGTATAAAAATTCATTGCTCCTCCAATAGCATCACTTCCATACATAACGGAACTAGATCCCATAATAATTTCAGTATTTTCTATAGAGAATGGATCAATTGAAATTATGTTATGAATATTTCCTGCTCTATAAATCGCATTGTTTAATCTTACTCCATCAACTGACAATACTAAACGATTGGTAGACACGCCTCTAATTATTGGGCTGCCGCCTCCTAGTTGACTTTTTTGAATATAAATATGGCCACTCATATTCAATAGATCAGCACTTGTCTGAGGATTGCTTAAAGTAATCCCTTGTTTATTTATTTGAAGTATCCTTTGTGGTATTTCCTTAATATCTTGAGCAAATCTTGAAGCAGAAATTATAATTTGATCTAAAGATTGTGCATTCATTGATAACAATACCACATTTTCAATAAACTGCTTTTCAATTGATCTCGTTTTATAAGACAAGTGCTTAAAAACAACTAATTCATCATTATCAAAAGAGTCTAACAGGACCTTACCATCAAAATCAGAAAAAACATTGTTTCCCGTATCACTATACGCAGCCACCCCAACAATAGGTTGCATCGTTTCTGAATCCAAGAGAAAAATTTCCTGAGAATAGTTTATTATACTACAGAAGAAGAATACTATATATGTAATTTTTTTCAATACTAACTAAATATGTTTTTAACTATTTCTAATGACTTAATTGATTTAAAATTATTAATATGTAATTTATAATAGGTTAAAATAATATTTATAATTTCCATCTTATCTTTAGAGTTTAAAGCTGGTAAAGGATTACTATCAAATTTTATGCCTAAAATTTGATTAAATAAATTTAAACTATCTCCAGTAATTGAATATTCGCTAGTTTTTGATTTTTCATATGATCCCCCTTCAAGATTAAAATATTTGAAATTATTATTTAGTATATCTGGATAAAACCCTAAATACCTTGTTAATTCAATCAAGAAAATCATATGAAAATAAGGGTTAGGCTTATTTATATCATACCAAATTAAAGATTGCTCTATATAATTATATAATTGTATTTCTCTTTTTTGATGCGTAATAATATTTGATAGTACTTCAGATAAAAACATTATTACTGATACCTTTACTAAATCTGTATGAGAAGACGTATAACTATGTTTTATCTCAATATCTTTAATGTATTGTAAATCTCTTTTTGAATTGTAATTGAACTGGATTTCTAGGATAGTTAACTCTTGAAAATAAACATACTTAATTTTATTTTTTTTTGATTTTTGCCCCCCTTTTACAATGAAACTAATCGCGCCATATTCTTTAGTAAATAATTTTACTATTATGTCATTATCCTTATACCTGATTTTAGACAAAACAATTGCTGAAGTAGATGTAACCATTATCTAATAATCATAATTTTTAAAATCTTTGTTTCATAGGTCTCCAGTTCCGATAACATTACAATATATACACCAGATGACACTGATTTACCTGCTAAGTTCTCTCCATTCCAAAAAGCAGTTCCTCCATCAATTTCTAGGTTAAAATTATTGTATCTTGAATTTATATTGGATTGTGCTTCAGCAACCAAATTTCCTTCAATATCGGTAATTTTTATATTTACATTCTCAGTAATTCCCTTAATTTTTATTTTATCATTCTTCATGTTGAATGATGGTCTAACAGGATTTGGAAAAACATAAGCATTCTCGAAATTTGACTCTGTTGCAGATCCTCCAGTATTGTAGCTTACTAAACCTTTGTCAGTCCCTATATAAACTATTCCATTATTTTGATCAATTGAAATGTCATTTATATTATTTGATGGAATAGGTGAATTATTTTTTGTGAAATGATGAATTGTTTGCTGACCATTCTGAGAAAAATAAAAAATCCCTGATCCTATTGTTCCAATCCACTTATTATTTGCTCCATCCACTTCTATATCAGAAATAAATTGTTGTTCTAATAACTCCTTTGGTATGCCGTCCTCCAATATTACAATGGGCTGCGTAATTACATTACTCTCAAAAAAATTAGTTGTATTATAAAGAACTCTTAATCCTTCAACCGTCCCAATCCAAAGATGGTTATTATTATCTACTGCTAAACTTCTTACGTAAGGGGATGGCAAATTAGCTTGTTCCCAATCAGATATTTTTTTTAATAATGGTGATCCTGAATTTTCATTGAATCCTATTAATCCTGATCTTAATCCTCCAATCCATTTATTACCTAATTGACCTATTTCAATATCACTAAATCCCAATTCATCATTTAATCCATCAGGAATTATGTCAGTAAAATCATAACTTTTCCACTGTCCTGAATTAGGATCATATGACTTTAAAGGATTGTCAACTCTTGAATTCAAAATCCACAAGACTCCTGAATCATCAAATTCAGTATCAGATATTCGAACACTAGTATAATTAGGATCAGATATGTCTATTGATTCTAGTGGACTATTTATATTATCTAGTAAACTAATTGTCTCACTATCAATAATTTCCAATAATCCCCCATGAAATGAGCTAATAAAAATATGATTATTGTTAAATGGATCTATGGATATACTATTTAAGTTTACTGAATTTGAAGGCAAACTGTCATAAACTATATTGTTCCAATTTGAATTATAATTACTTACTCCCTTATATTTTAAGGGGTGAGGGTTATAGTATAGGCTATATTCACCAAATGTAACCCACAAATCATTATTAAAATTTTCTGTTGAAAAAATATTGTTATCTAATGGCCCCTCTGGATATATAGAGGTATAATTGTCAATGTTATTAGAATTTAGTTTTAATAGCCCTGTATCTTCTGTTGCTATATATATATTATTTGAATTAAATAATGCAGAATTAAAATTTGTCTGAAAATTAGAGCTAATTATTGGAGTATTTATAATATTGAAATTAATATCATATATCGATGTATTGTTATGCGTTGTAATAATAAAACTCTCAGATATATATCTAATATCCTTAATAATTTCATTTGAAGTAAATAATTCGGAGATACCTCCATTTGCTATATTATATATTTTATTCTGATCTGAAAAATAAATCGAATTTTCAGCAGAAAAAATAGAATAAAAACTTCCTGATATAATTTCACTCCAATTATTAAAATCAATTAAATTAGAAGAAATTAGTGATCTTTTTATCCCATCAAAATTCTTGCATGCTGCATAAATATATTCCCCTAAAACTGTGGTCTCAGCAACACTTACTTGTGCTCCGCTAACACCTATAAAGAAGGTGTCTCCAAATTCTAAACTATCTAAGTTAAAAACTGAAATTCCATAATCAGTAGAGATGTATATATGCTGATCAAACTCATTGAAATTGTTTATTCTCTTATTATCTGGAGATATAGTAGTCTTATCAATAATGTCATAAATGCTAAAAATATTGCTTGTATTAAAATCAATGACTTGAATAAGACCATTAACAAACCCGGCAATTAGTTTATTATGATCTGAACTAAAATAAATTGAGGAAATAGCTTCTCCAGCTAAACCTTCTTTTGTTGTAATTTTAGTCAATTCAGAAGTCTGAGTATTGTATATAAAAATAGAATTATCTGATGCAGCATATATATGCGGTTCATTGGATTCTAGACCATTAACATTATTATAAGAAAAATGAGTTTCCCAAAGAGAATTTACTTCCTGGGCAGTTGAATTAAAAAGATTCAAAAATATAATAAAATATACGAAACACTTATACATAAAAATATTTAAAATATATATTCTCATGTACTAAACGAAAAATATATCACTATAATATGTTTAAATTGAATTAAACTATGCCTTGAGCTAACATAGCATCTGCAACTTTAACAAATCCTGCAATATTGGCTCCTTTAACATAATCAATATAACCATCGTCTTGCTTACCATATTTTATACAAGAATTATGAATGTTGAGCATTATATCTTTCAATTTTTCATCAACTTCTTCTCTAGACCAATGGTACCTTAAAGAATTTTGAGTCATTTCTAACCCTGAAGTAGCAACACCTCCTGCATTTGAAGCTTTCCCTGGAGCAAATAATATTTTTGATTTATGAAAAACTGATATTGCATCTTTAGTAGAAGGCATATTAGCTCCTTCACTAACACAAAAACAGCCATTAGATATTAACTTTTTTGCATCATTTTCTCCAAGCTCATTTTGAGTTGCACATGGCAAAGCAATATCACAAGGAGTAGACCATGGCTTTTCTCCTTTATTAAATATAGATTTTGGATAGTTTTTTACATATTCACTGATTCTTCCCCTTTTGACATTTTTTAAATTCATTATATATTCTAGCTTCTTCATATCAATCCCATTGCTGTCATAAATAAAGCCCGAAGAATCTGACATTGTTAAAACCTTAGCTCCTAAACTAATAGCCTTTTCAGCTGCATATTGGGCTACATTACCTGATCCAGAAATAACTACATTTTTATTTTTAAAACTATCCTTTTTTAATGACAACATGTTTTGTGCAAAATAAACAGTCCCATAGCCTGTTGCTTCTGGTCTAATTAAAGACCCTCCCCAAGTAATTCCTTTACCAGTTAAAACCCCTGTAAATTCATTGTTTAATTTTTTATACATTCCATATAAATAACCTATTTCTCTACTCCCTACTCCAATATCTCCTGCAGGGACATCTGTATTAGGACCAATATGTTTACATAATTCTGTCATAAAAGCTTGACAGAATCTCATTATTTCATTGTCGCTTTTACCCTTAGGGTCAAAATCACTTCCTCCTTTTCCTCCCCCCATCGGTAAAGTGGTTAGACTATTCTTAAATACTTGTTCAAAAGCAAGAAATTTAAGAATGCTCATATTTACTGTTGGATGGAATCGCAATCCTCCTTTATACGGCCCAATTGCTGAATTCATTTGTATTCTGTATCCTCGATTTACCTGTATTTCTCCACCATCATCAACCCAGCATACCCTAAAACTTATAACTCTTTCTGGCTCACACATTCTTAATAGAATGTTATTGCCATGATAAATATCATTATTGGCAATGTATGGGATTACTGTTTCAGCTACTTCTTCTACAGCTTGCATAAATTCTAATTCATGCCCATTTCTTTGTCTTACTAAATTTAGAAATGCTTCAATCTTTTGTTTCATAATAACACTTTAAATTGAAAAAAAAATTAATTATTATATAATTGGTAAAAATTTATAGTTAAAAATAGTAATTTAATAAATAACCTACTCATAAAATAGTAAAAATCAATTCTTAATTTATTGCCTGTTTTAAATCTTGAATCAAATCATCAGAATCTTCAATTCCTACACTTAATCTAATTAGTGAATCCGATAATCCTGACTTTTCTCTCTCTTCTCTAGGTATGCTGGCATGTGTCATTGATGCAGGATGACAGCACAAAGATTCAACGCCTCCAAGAGATTCAGCTAGTGTAAAAATTTTAAGCCTTTCCAAAATTCTAAATACATCCCTGTTATTATTGCTCTTTACTTTAAAAGAAAGCATGCCTCCATAATCATCCATCTGCTTATTTGCAATATCATGATTCTTATGAAAATCAAATCCTGGCCAATACACATGATCAACCCTTGCATTAGAATTTAAAAAGTCAGCAATTTTTTTTGTGTTTTCACAATGCCTTTGCATTCTAACATGCAATGTTTTTATTCCTCTAAGAACTAAGAAACTATCTTGTGGCCCACATATTGCTCCACTTGCATTTTGAATGAAGTGCAATTTATCTACCAATTCTTTATCATTTAGCATAATTGCTCCTAAAACGACATCACTATGTCCTCCTAGATATTTAGTTGCTGAATGCATTACTATATCAGCCCCTAAATCAATTGGTCTCTGTAAATAGGGAGTTGCAAAAGTATTGTCAACAGCTAAAAGAATATTATGCTTTTTAGCTATAGTAGATAAGGCTGCTATATCAATAATGTTTAACATTGGATTTGTGGGTGTTTCTGCCCATATTAATCTAGTATTTTGATTGACTAATTTTTCAATACTAATAATATCATGCATGCCTACAAAATGAAATTTAATTCCATAAGTACTAAATATTTTTGTAAACAACCTATATGTCCCCCCATATAAATCATTGGTTGAAATAACCTCATCTCCAGGTTTTAATAATTTAATTATTGCATCAATAGCTGCTAGTCCTGAAGCAAAAGCCAATCCATAGTTTGCATTTTCTATACTAGCAAAAGACTTTTCAAGTGCCGTTCTAGTAGGATTATGTGTCCTAGAATATTCATATCCTTTATGATTGCCAGGGCTTGATTGAGCATATGTTGAAGTCTGATAAATTGGAGGCATTACAGCGTTATAGCTAGTATCTAGTGACTGTCCTCCATGGATAGTTTTAGTGTTAAATTTCATACAATACAGTAAATTAAAAACAAATGTAAACTATAATTAGCTCTATACAAAACTATCAATTATCTTTAAAATGATCTGTTTAAGATTTAATGAATAAGAGAAATTTAGCACTAATTGTAGCTCCTAAAACTCTTACATACAATAATCGAATTCACTTTTATATATTTGTTAAAACAAATTACAGACCATGATTAAATCAATGACTGCTTATAGCTCAATTATTCTAAATCTTAAGAGCCATAAAGTAATTATCGAAATAAAGTGCTTAAATAGTAAAAATTTAGATTTAAGCTGTAAAATACCAAGTGAATTAAAAGAGAGGGATAATAGTATTAGAACATTAATTTCTAAAAATCTCCAAAGAGGAAAAATTGACTTTATACTATACTATGAAAAGGCCTCAAATTATAATCCTACTAAAATAAATTCTGCAATAGTTCGCGATAATATTAATGAGCTTAAAAAAATAGCCGATGGCAATACAGCAGCAGACCTATTAAAAATTGCAATTCAAATGCCCAATGCATATAATGTCATTAAAGATAGTCCTGCAATTAAAGAATGGAATAAAATTCAAAAAAATATAAAAAAAGCTATCACACAAGCAGATAAATATAGGGTAAATGAAGGTCTTGAAATACAAAAAGATATAACAAATAAAATACAGAATATTAAAAAATTATTGATT
>Ga0208522_1000991_pt1 | contig 18624 bp, 19 predicted proteins | sample ETNtaG_25_FD_185763 | JGI IMG/M metagenome (GOLD analysis project Ga0208522, IMG submission 185763) | Marine microbial and viral communities from oxygen minimum zone, Eastern Pacific Ocean - ETNP201302SV86 (SPAdes) (version 2) | ecosystem: Environmental > Aquatic > Marine > Oceanic ... | reverse complement strand
CGTTCTCGGCGCACAACGGTGGCACCGTCGTCGTAGGCGCAGCGGTCGTGGTCGGTGCCGCGGTCGTGGTCGGTGCCGCGGTCGTCGTTGTCTCGGGGACGGACTGCTTGGCGGGTGCCGTGGTGGCTGCAGGCTCATCACTCCCGCCACCGCACGAGGCGGCTACCAGGGTGAGAACGAGCGCGGGAACGAGGAAGCGAATGGCCAATGGCTTGTGCATGGTGTGAACCGTAGTCCGGCAGGGTCAGTTCCTGCTCAGTTGGGGACGACGATCACCCGGCCGCGTTGGCCGCGACGGGCGGTGCCGTGGAACGAGCAGAAGTACGGGAAGTCCCCGACGCCGTCGAAGGTGACCGATCCCGACCCGCCATCGGTGAGGGTCCCGACGTCGACCTCCGTGAACCAGCCGGGTCCCGGACCCTCGGCGGACGGTCGCACGTTGTGGTCGTTGCGCCCTTCGTTCACCCACACCACCTCGGTTCCGGGGGACACCAGGATGATCCGGTCCGTGAAGGCGTTGTCGGTGACCTCGACCGTCACCTGTGCGGACCCGGTGAGGTCGACGGCGCCGTCGGGGAACTCGCCCGTGGCCAACGGGTCTCCCGTGGAGTTCAACGATCCACTCAGGGAGGTGCCTCCGGGCGTCGTCGTGGCGCACGACGAGGCAACGAGGATGGTGAGCAGGCAGCCGGCAGCGGTTCGTCGCATACGGGTGGGGAGGCTACGTATCGGGTGGTCAGGTGCCCAGCCGGGCCCTCTCGACGAGGTCGGCGAACCCGTCGGCGTCGAGGTCGCCCATGTGGCCGGTCACCGACCCGTCGGCGGTCACGACCACGCTGGCCGGCTGGCCGAACACGCCGAAGCGGGCCCAGACCGACCCGTCCAGGTCGGCGATGTGCACGAACCCGTCGATGTGGAGTTGCTGCAGCGTCGAGGCGATGGCCTCGAAGCCGTCGACGCCGCTGGACACGCCGACCACGGTCAACTTCCCGTCCTCTGCTATCCCGGCGACCACCGGGGCCTCACGGCGACAGATCGGTCAACTGGGCGCCCAGAACCAGAAGAGGACGTCCCTGCCGGCCAGGTCGGCTCCCACGAAGGTCGTGCCGTCCGACAGCGTCGCCGTGAAGTCGAGGACCTCCGGGACCTCCTGGTCGGGAGCGGTGGTGGTCGGGGACGCTGTCGTGGTCGGAGGCGCCGCCACCTCCGTTCCCCCGCAGGCGGCAGCCAGGCACACCACGACGAGTAGGCATGTCACCGATCCATGCACGCCGTGACCCTACGCCCGCTACCGTCGGAGCCATGAGCACGCGGATGCTGGTGTCGATGAGCCTGGTATGTGGCATGGTGATCCTCGTCGCCTTCGCCGTCCAGGTCCTGGTCGCAGCGTGACCACCTCCCACGACCTCGTCGTCATCGGTGGCGGGCCGGCCGGCTACGCAGCTGCCCTGTTCGCCTCGGCGTCCGGCCTCGACGCCGGCCTCGTCGAGGAGTCGAAGCTGGGCGGCACCTGCCTCCACGTGGGCTGCATCCCGGCCAAGGAACTCCTCGAAACGGCCTCGGTGCTGCGCACCGTGCGCCAAGCCGCCGAGTTCGGGGTCACGGTCGGCGAGCCGGTCGTCGATCTGGCAGTGAGCCAGGAGCGCAAGCAGCAGGTGGTCGACGGCCTGTCCAAGGGCCTCACGGGCCTGCTCGCCGGTCGCAACGTCACCGTGTATGCGGGGACCGGCCACCTGGGGGTCGACCACACGGTCACCGTCGACGGCGGGGACCCGGCGGTTCTACAGGCGCCCCACATCGTGCTGGCCACCGGCTCGTCGCCGCGCACCATCCCGGGGTTTGACATCGACGGAACGCTGGTCGTTACCAGCGACGAGCTTCTGTCGATCACCGAGGCGCCCGACCGGGTGGCGGTCATCGGCGGGGGTGCCATCGGCTGCGAGTTCGCCTCGATGCTGTGCGACCTGGGCTCGTCGGTGACCCTGCTCGAGGCGATGCCCGAGATCCTTCCCGGCTGTGACGCCGACGCCGCCAAGGCGGTGCGTCGGGCCTTCAGGAAGCGAAAGATCGACGTGCACGTCGGCGTCCTGGTCCACGGCCACGACCCCGACGGATCAGCCACGACGGTGCGGTTCGGCGACGATGGATCGGTCGAGGTGGACCTCGTCGTCGTGGCGGTCGGGCGTCGGCCCCGGGGCGACGCCGCCGGCCTGGTCGGCACCCGGGTCGAGGTCGACGACCGGGGCTTCGTGGTCGTCGACGACCGGCTGCGCACCGCCGAGCCGGGCGTGTACGCCGTCGGCGACGTGGTCGCCACCCCACAGCTGGCGCACGTCGGCTTCGCCGAGGGCATGTTCGTAGTCCGCGACCTGCTGGGTGAGAACCCGGTTCCGGTCGACCCCTCCACGGTGCCGTGGTGCATCTACAGCCACCCGGAGGTGGCCTTCGCCGGGCTGACCGAGGCGGCGGCCCGGGAGGCCGGGCACGACGTGGTCGTCTCATCGCACCGGTTCATGGGCAACGGCCGGGCCATGATCGTCGGCGAGACCGACGGGCTCGTGAAGGTGGTGGCGGAAAAGGGCCCCGACGGGCGGGCCGGGCGGATCCTCGGCGTCCACCTGGTGGGCCCCTGGGTGACCGAGCAGCTCGGCCAGGGCTACCTGGCGGTCAACTGGGAGGCGACGGTCGACGAGGTGGCGGCGTTCATCCAACCCCATCCGACGCTCAGCGAGTTGTTCGGCGAGACCGTGCTCTCGCTGACCGGTCGATCGCTGCACGGGTGACGATCGTGGCCGACCTGCTGCTCCCCCAACTCGGCGAGACCGTCACCGAGGGCACCATCACCCGCTGGGCCAGGCGGGCCGGCGACCGGGTCGAGGCCGACGACGTCCTCTACGAGGTCTCCACCGACAAGGTCGACTCCGAGGTTCCTGCCGGGTTCGCCGGGGTCCTGACCGAGATCGTCGTGGGCGAGGGCGCGACAGTGCAGGTCGGAGAGGTGATCGCCCGCTACGAGTCGGAGGGCGCCGCTCCGGTGGTCGAGGCCCCGGCGCCACGTTCCGAGGCGTCGGCCGGGGCAGCGGAGGCACCTCCTGCTGCCCCCCCGACGCCGACGGCTCCGGCTCCCACGGCAGGCGGGGCCAGGCTTCTCTCACCCGTCGTCCGCGCGCTGTTGGCCGACCACGGGCTGGACCCTTCCAGGGTCCCCGGCAGTGGCCTCCGCGGACGGATCACCCGGCGCGACGTCGAGCAGTACCTGCGCGACCATCCGGGCCATGTCGAGGCGTTCACGTCCATCCGCCGGCGGACCGCCCAGCACATGGTCTCCTCGAAGTCGACGTCGCCCCACGTCCTCACGGCCATGGAGGTCGACTACGGGCGGGTCGAGGAGGCCCGAAGGGCCCACGGCCCGGCATGGAAGGCCGCCGAAGGCCGCAGCCTCACCTACCTGCCGTTCATAGTGCGGGCGGTTGCCGAGGCCCTCGTCGACCATCCCCGGATCAACGCCAGCGTCGGCGACGGTGAGCTCATCGTGCACAGCGACCTCAACCTGGCCGTGGCCGTCGACCTCGACTTCGAGGGGCTGGTGGCACCCGTCGTGCGGCGTGTCGGCCAGATGACGGTGCCCGAGGTCTCGCGTGCCATCGCCGACATGGCCGAACGGGCACGGGCGAAGAAGCTCTCGCCGGACGACCTGGCCGGTGGGACCTTTACGGTGACCAACCCCGGGCAGTACGGCACCCTGTTCCAGTTCCCGATCATCAACCAGCCGCAGGTGGCGATCCTGTCCACCGACGGCGTCACCCGGAAGCCGGTCGTCGAGGTCGACGACGACGGCAACGAGACGGTCGGCATCGGGTCGGTCGGGGTGCTGGCGCTGGCGTGGGACCACCGGGCATTCGACGGGGCCTACGCCGCATCGTTCCTTCGGCAGGTCCGCCACGTGCTCGAGTCGAGCGACTGGGTGGACGTTTGGAGCACCGGGCCCGGATGACCGGGGGTCGGCCGTTCCGGGTCCGCTGGCTGGGCCGGGTCCGCTACCGGGACGCCCTCGCCCTCCAACGGGGACTCTTCGCCGAGAGCGCCGACGACCACCTGCTGCTGCTCGAGCACCATCCCGTCTACACGCTCGGCGTGCGGGCGACCACCGAGCACCTGCTGGCGCCCCCCGAGGAGGTCGGTGCCGACCTCGAACGTGCCGACCGGGGCGGCGACATCACCTTCCACGGTCCGGGTCAACTGGTCGGGTATCCGCTGCTGCACCTGGCGGGCAAGCGCGGGGGTGGCATGGCCGACACCGTCGACTACGTCCGGACGGTCGAGGGTCTCGTCATCGACGTGTGCCGCGACCTGGGGCTCGGCGACGTCGGCCGCCTCGACCCGTACCCCGGAGTCTGGGTGCGCCCCGACGGACCCGATCCCCGCAAGGTCGCCGCCATCGGCGTCCGGCTGAGCCGTGGACGGACCATGCACGGCTTCGCCCTCAACGTCGACCCCGACCTCTCGTTCTTCGACCGGATGGTCCCGTGCGGTATCACCGGATATGGCGTCACGTCGCTGGCCGCCGAGGGTGTCGGGGCGTCGATGGGCGAGGTCGTCGACCTGGTGGCCGAGCGGGCCGTTCGGGTCTGGGCGAAGGGTCCCGTCGACAGGGCCGACGTGTCGTGGCGCCATCACAGCGTCGACCTGGCGGCCTTCACCAGGGGCGAGGGGCCCGGCGAGCCGCCGCCGGTCGAGCGCAAGCCCGAGTGGATGAAGGTGAGGCTCGACACCGGCCCGGAGTACCGGCGCCTGAAGGGCCTGATGCGCGGGAAGTCTCTCGTCACGGTGTGCGAGGAGGCCGGATGCCCCAACATCTTCGAGTGCTGGAACGACGGCACCGCCACCTTCATGGTCAACGGCGAGCGGTGCACCCGGGCCTGCGGGTTCTGCCTGGTCGACACCCGTCGTCCGGAGGCCACCGACCCGGGTGAGCCGGCGAGGGTCGCCGATGCGGTGGCTGAGATGGGGCTGTCACATGCCGTCGTGACAGCGGTGGCCCGCGACGACCTGTCCGACGGTGGCGCTGCGGGGTTCGCCGCCACCGTCCACGCCATCCGCGCCGTCAACCCCGGTACCGCCGTCGAGGTGCTCATCCCCGACTGCAAGGGCGACCCCGACTCGCTCGGCGTCGTGTTCGACGCCCGGCCCGACGTGCTGAACCACAACCTCGAGACGGTCGCCCGCCTCCAGCGCACGGTGCGGCCGTCGGCCTCGTACGCCCGGAGCCTCTCGGTACTGGCACGGGCGAAGGCGGCGGGCCTCACCACCAAGTCGTCGCTGATCGTCGGCCTGGGCGAGACGGACGCAGAGGTCGACGGGGCGCTGGCCGACCTGGCCGGCGTCGGTTGTGACATCGTCACCATCGGCCAGTACCTGCGGCCGACCACCAACCACCTGCCGGTCGAGCGCTGGGTCGAGCCGGCCACGTTCGACCGCTGGCGTGAGGTGGGGGAACGCCTCGGCATCCCACACGTCGAGTCGGGCCCGCTCGTGCGTTCCAGCTACCACGCCCGCCAGGCAGCGGCCGTCCCGGTGGCATTCGCAGCGACGCCCGCCTGACGCCTGCCACCTAGGCTCCCCCCGTGTTTGCCGAGCGAGTCGACCGGACCCGTGCCGCCATGGCCGAGCGGGGCGTCGATGTCCTGCTGGTGTCGGTCGGTGCCGACCTCCCCTGGCTGTGCGGCTACGAGGCGATGCCGCTCGAGCGCCTGACGCTGCTCATCGTCCCCCGCGAGGGTGATGCCCGCCTGCTGGTCCCGTTCCTCGAAGCTCCTCGGGTCGTGGATCGACCGGATGTGTTCGAGATGCTCACCTGGCGCGACGGCGAGGACCCGATCGCGCTGGCCTCCGGCCTCGTCGGCGCAGCGGGGACCGCAGCCATCGGGGACCAGACGTGGGCCGGGTTCCTCGTCGACCTCACCTCGGCGATGCCGGGCACCATTTTCTCCCGGGCATCTGAGATCACGGCGCCGCTGCGCATGGTCAAGGACGCCACCGAGGTCGACGCACTGCGTCGGGCGGCGACCGCCGTCGACCGCATCCTCGCCGACGTGCAGGCCGGCAACGTCGCCCTGGCGGGGCGCACCGAGGCCGCCGTGGCCGCCGAGATCGCCCAGCGGATCCTCGACGAGGGCCATCGGAAGGTGAACTTCACGATCGTGGCCTCCGGCCCGAACGCTGCCAGCCCCCACCACGAGGCCGCCGACCGGGTCATCCGGGACGGCGAGGGAGTCCTGTTCGACATCGGCGGCACCATGGACGGCGCCGACGGGGTGGGCTACTGCTCCGACATCACCCGTTGCGTGCACCTGGGCGAGCCGCCCTCCGATTTTGCCGAGTTGTACGAGGTACTCCACGAGGCGCAGGCGGCCGGCGTCGCCGCAGCCACGGTCGGCACACCCTGTGAGGACGTCGACGCCGCCGCCCGACTGGTCATCGACGACGCCGGCTACGGGGAGTACTTCGTTCACCGTACGGGCCACGGCATCGGGGTCGAGGCCCACGAGCACCCGAACATCGTCGTCGGCAACGACCTGCCGCTGGTCGCCGGCCACGCCTTCTCGATCGAGCCGGGCATCTACGTCCCCGGCACCTGGGGTGCCCGGCTCGAGGACATCGTCGTGGCCACCGACGCAGGCCCCGACCCCCTCAACCACATCGACCACGGCCTCGCCGTGGTCGGCTGAACCGGGTTCCGAGGTCCAACGCCGGTGATCACGCTGGACGCCGCGACCGTTCTGTTGCAGTGGGCGGTCGGCGGGCTCTTCTTCCTCTGGGTCACTTCCCGCCGGCGGGAGGTCGGCATCGGCTACGGCTGGACGATGCGCATCACCTTCGGCCTGATGGCCGTCGGCGCCGTGGTCGTCGGCCTGGTCGTCGATCCGGTGCCGGTCCGGGAGGCGTTCGGAATCGGCGTCGTGGCGGCAACGGGCGTCGCTCTCGTCGTCTCGTGGCAGCGCAGGAAGGCCGGTGTCGCCGGACAACGCACAGAGGAGGAGCGCCGGTCGACCCGGGTGGCGGAGATGACCGGGATCGACAAGGACGCCCGACGCTTCGACCGGAACGTCCCCGAGTTCCCGCCCGGACTCGACCTGCTGGCGCCAGTCCTCGGACTCGTCGCGCTCGTCGCAGCGGGCATCGATGCCGGCGACCCGGTGCTCCTGGCCCTTGCCCGGACTCTCGTCGGCGCCCTGTTCCTCGGTGCCGTCTCGGACGCCATGCTGCTCGGCCACTGGTACCTCGTGCAGCCCGGCCTCGCCCGGGCACCGATCATCGAACTGGTCCGCTGGACGGCGATCCTCTGGCCGTTCGAACTGCTCGTGCTCCTGTGGCCGACCGGGATGCTGTCGGTGCTGTCCGGCACGATCGACGACGGCTACGGAGGGATGCTGGGCTGGTACTGGGTGGCCAGCACCGTGGCGACGATCCTGCTCGTCGGTGCCACCCGTGCGGCGCTGCGCGAACGCCAGTACTCGGCCGTCATGGCGGCGACCGGCCTGCTCTACCTGGCCATCCTCACAGCCTTCGGAATGGACCTCGTCGCCCGCGCCACGCTGGCCTGACGGGGGGCGGGAGTAGGCTCCGGCGCCGTGAAGGTCTATACGCGCGGCGGCGATGACGGGACCACCGGCCTGCTCCACGGCGGGCGGGTCCGCAAGGACGATGTACAGCCGACGGCATACGGCGACGTCGACGAGGCGCAGGCCGCCATCGGCCTCGCACGGGCCGCCGGCGACGATGAACTGGGCGGGATCCTGCTCGGCCTCGAACGCGACCTCTGGGTGGTGATGTCCGAACTGGCCTGCAACCACGAGAAGCTCGACCAACTCGAGTCCACCGGAGGTCGGGTAAGGGCGGAGATGGTGGAGCGGCTCGAGCACCTCATCGACGAGGCCGGCGAACGCTTCGATCCGCCCACCGAGTTCGTCGCCCCCGGTGGGAACGAGGTGGCCGCCCGCCTGGACGTGGCCCGCACGGTGAGCCGCCGGGCCGAGCGCAGCGCCCTGTCGGCGGTCGTCGACGGCTCGCAGGTGGTGCCCTACCTCAACCGCCTCTCCGACCTGCTCTGGACCCTGGCCCGCTGGCAGGAGGGCGAGTCCGTCATCACCAGGTCCATCGACTCCGACTGACCCGAGAGGAACGACCACCGATGCCGATCACCTTCACGACCGCCCGACGTGCGCCGGCGACCGCCCACGTGGTGGCCCATGGCGTCACGACCGAGGGCTTCGAGGACGGATCGGGGCTTCCCGACGGCGTCGAAGCCGGGGCACTCGGCCGCCTGGGCTTCGAGGCCAGGGCGGAACAGGTCCAGGTCCTGCCGTCCGGCGAGCGCCTGGTCGCCCTGGTCGGCCTCGGAAGCGCCGACGAGGTGTCGACGGACACCGTCCGGCGTTCCGCTGCCGCACTGTCCCGTGCGACCTGCAGGCACCGGTCCCTGGCCTGCGACCTCGCCGTCGCCTCGGGCCTCGACGCGGCAGCGGCGACCCAGGCAGTGGTGGAGGGGATCGGGCTGGCCGCCTACCGCTTCGGCTACACGTCCAAGAAGGCCGAGCGCGGGATCGAACGGGTCTCGCTGGTGGGGAGCACCGCTGCGGGCGTACGGTCCGCAGTAGGGCGCGGCGAGGCGGTGGTCGAGGGGGTGTCGCTGGCCCGGGACCTCGTGAACGAGCCCGGCGGAAAGCTGACCGCACCCGAGTTCGCCAACCGGGTCCGCCGCATGGCGCGCGACAAGGGGATCACCGTGAAGGTGCTCGACGAGGCGGCCATCAAGCGGGCACGCCTGGGTGGGCTCCTGGGCGTCAACCGGGGATCGGAGCGGCCGCCCCGGTTCGTGGAACTCGACTACCGCCCCAAGGGGCGGGCGAAGGGAACGATCGCCCTCGTCGGCAAGGGGCTCACGTTCGATGCCGGCGGGCTGTCCATCAAGTCCGGCCAGGGGATGATGGACATGAAGATGGACATGGGTGGAGCGGCCGCCGTGGTCGGCGCCTTTTCGGCGCTGCCGACACTGGCTCCGGACTGTCGGGTCCGCGGCTACCTGCCGATGACCGACAACATGCTCGGTGGCGATGCGACGCGCCCGGGCGACGTCCTGACGATCCGGAACGGCAAGACCATCGAGGTGCTCAACACCGATGCCGAAGGGCGCCTGGTGCTCGCTGACGCCCTGTCGCTCGCCAGCGAGGCGAAGCCCGACGCCATCGTCGACCTGGCCACCCTGACCGGGGCCTGCATGGTGGCGCTGGGCCCGAAGATCGCCGGCCTGATGGGCCGAAACGACGGCTTCCTCGACCAGGTCGAGGCGGCGTCCGAGCGTTCGGGGGAGCGGGTGTGGCACCTGCCGCTGCCCGGCGACTACCGCAGGATGGTCGACTCGTCGGTGGCCGACATGAAGAACATCGGCGGTTCATACGGCGGCGCACTCACGGCGGGAATCATCCTCGGCGAGTTCGTGGCCGACGGCATTGCGTGGGCCCACCTCGACATCGCCGGCCCGGTGTTCACCGACAGCGACGACGCCGAGTTGACCAGGGGCGGCACCGGCTTCGGCGTGCGACTGCTGCTCGAGTTGGTGACGGCCTTCCAGGTTCCCCAGGCAGGGTGACCGCGGAAGTTTGTGCCGTGGCCGTCGGTCCTCGTGATGGTTCCGTCGAAGTCGAAACAGGCGACCGGTACGTCGTCGCGACTGCCCTCCTCAGCGGGCGGCAAGTCGGTTCCAGACCGGGGATGGCAGAAGACGCAACACGGCGAACATCGGACGGAGGAGGCGTGGCGTCCAGACGACCGTCCGTGATCGACGTAGCGAGCGCACGATGTCGCGGGCGACGGATTCTGGGTCGGTCGACAGTGGGGCAGGAGACAGGCCCTCTGTCATGCGGGTGTGGACGAAGCCCGGTCGGATGACGAGCACCCTGACACCATGTTCCCGGAGCGTCGGCCTCAGACCTCGGGCGAGGAAGTCCAGTCCGGCCTTGGCACCGCCGTAGAGGGCGACTCCGGCCCTCGGTCGAATGGCTGCCACGCTCGTGATCGTTGCGAGCGTTCCATGCCCCTGGGACCGGAGGCCCCGGGCGGCCGCGAGCACGGCGAGCGCAGGACCCGCAAATGTTCCGGTGATGGTCGAGTAGGCGGCATCCGAATCCTCCAGGTGGCGCTCGTCGTCATCGAGCACGCCGATCGCACACAGCACCAGGTCGTAGTCGGCATCCGCAAAGAGGTCGTCCAGCGTCGGCCCCACCGTCGCTGTGGCTGCCACATCGAGTTCGATCGTTCGGCAGGCGACCCCCTGTTCGGAGAGTTCGTCGACGAGTGGAGCGAGGTCTGCCGTCTGTCTGGCCGTCAACGTCATCGCACGGGTACCGGAGGCGGCGAGTTCGCGGACCGTCGCCGCCGCGATGTCACTGGTGGCCCCGAGGACGAGCACACATCCATCGGTCCCAAACGCATCCCTCATCCAACACACCTCGGGGTCTGTCTCATGGCGTAGGTCGGCTCACCGGTCACGGCTGCCTCGGGGCGATTCTAGGAGATCGACCCCTGGGGCCGGTGAGCCCGAGGCGGCGGTTGAGGTCGCTGGTCAGGAGCCCTTCGGGGTCGACACCTCTTCGGAGTTCGCGCCATGCCTCGAGGCGTGGATACATGGTCGGGACGTGTTTCGGGTCCAAGCGTGAGTCCTTGGCGAGGTAGATCCTTCCGCCCACACCGGCGATCAAGTCGTCGATCTCGTCGAGTAGACCGGCCAATCCGGGCTTCGCCGGAAAGTCGACCGCAAGCGTCCATCCCTCGCCCGGAAACGAGAGGTGGCCCCGACTGGCAGGGCCGAAGCGCTTGAGGACCGCCAGGAAGCCAGCCGTTCCGCTGTTCGCCAGGCGTTCGATGATGTGTCGGAGCAGGCCGACCTCGGTAGACGGGATGACGAACTGGTGCTGGAGGAATCCTCGACGACCGTAGAGGCGGTTCCAGTTGGTGATCGCATCGAGGGGGTGGAAGAAGGAGGTGGCCGACTCGACGGATTGGTCGTCGCGCGGCGCTCGACGCCACCACAGGGTGTTGAAGGCCCGCATCATGGTGGGCATGAGGAGGCCCGAGGGGACCACATCGGGAAGGGCGAGTCGTAGCCCGGGTGAATAGTCGAGCGGCGCACGAGTCTGCCGCCGAGACAGGTCGGCGAGTTCGGCGTGCTCCGCCGTGTTGAGAATGCCGCGTCCGAGTCCTCGACCGGTGCCGAACAGGTCCAGCCAGGCGACTGAGTACGTCGCATGCTGGTCGGCTGCCACCAGGCCGTCCAGGACCTCGTCGAGGGATGCCATCCTGTTGGTTGTGACGCGCAGGTAGGCCGTCTCGACTCGTCGGAGCGAAAGGGCCAACCGGCGGATGATCCCGGTCAGGCCCATCCCCCCGGCGGTCGCCCAGAACAGGTCGTCGTCCGGGTTCAGGCGGACGACGCCCCTGACGGGCGACTCGAGTTCGATCCAGTCCACGTGTTCGGCGAATGATCCGTCGTGGTGATGGTTCTTGCCGTGTACGTCTGCAGCGAACGCCCCACCCATGGTCACATGGCACGTGCCGGGCACGACTGGAGCGAACCACCCCTGGGGGAGCGTCCAGGCGTGGAGCGATTCAAGGGAAAGTCCGCCGTCGAGGAGTGCGACTCCGTTGGTTTCGTCGTACCACGCCGCGTCCGACGGTGAGTGGAGGTCCAGGACCGTTCCTCCGGCGTTCTGCGCAGCGTCACCGTAGGAGCGGCCGAGCCCGCGTACCGTGAGTCCGCGACGGCCGACCTGGGCGAAGTCGGCGTCGAGGCCCGGTTCAAGCCGATGCCGGGCCCGGGGTCGCGAGCGGGGGGTCCGACCCCATCCCGCCACGAGCGGCTCGGATGGGCGAGCCATCAACCCACGCCAAGTAGGAAGAGCACTCCCCAGAGGCCGACCGCACCAAGGAGCACCGGGTCCTCGAAGATTGCGGACTCGGGAGCCTCGACCGGGCCCTTGGACGCGCTCAGGAGATAGCGAAGCAGCCCCAGGAGGAACGGGCCGATGGAAAGCGCCAGCCAGGTCTCGCCGGCGCCGGTTTCGTTACCGTGCTCAGTTGTCCAGAGCGTGTAGCCGACGAGTGTCAAGGACACGGCGATCGTCTGCACCTGGGTGAGGAAGCTGGCGCTGTAGTGCTCGAGCACTGAACGGGTCTCCGAGTCGGTGCCGAGTGCCGCGATCTCGCTGGATCGCTTTGACGCGGCGAGGAACAACGAGCCGAACATTGCGACGAAGAGGAACCAGGAGGAGATGGCGATGTCGACCGACACGGCCCCTGCAACCGCCCGAATCACAAACCCGGCGGAGATCAGGACAATGTCGAGGACTGCCACCCGTTTGAGCCACAACGAGTAGATCAACGAGTTGGCCACGAACAAGGCGCCGAGCAGGGCCAGGTCGGCGTTGACAAGAGCGGCCAGGACGAGGCCACCGACCAGTAGGCCACCGGCTGCGAGGGTGGCGATTCTGGGACTCAGTTCACCGGCAGCAATCGGTCGGTGGCGCTTCGTTGGATGTTTGCGGTCGAGGGGCGCATCGCGGAGATCGTTGACCAGGTAGATCCCACCCGACAGGAGGCAGAAGACGATGAACGCCAGGGCCGTCCGCCACAGGGACCTCGCTTCTGGAAGTACGCCTGCCGCTGCGGGCGCAGCCAGCACAAGGAGGTTCTTGATCATCTGCTTCGGTCGCAGTGATTGAACCAAGGGGACGAAAGTCATGGGGCCTTTCGTATGGCAATCGTCGACGGGCAGGGGTCCGCCTACATCACCGTTGGGGGGTCTCAGTCGAATCTATCGCTTGTTCCCCGACGAATCAGGATCGTCGCTGTCTTCCGGTTGGAAGAACGCAACGGGTCGCCGCCGGCCCTCCGCCGCAGGGGGGCGGACGGCGGGCGGGCCGTCGGCGACCGGCCGGATCAGGCGGCACCGTCGAGGGTGGGCAGGAACTCGGGCGCTCTGCCTTCCGGCGATTCGTCGAGCGGTTGGTCGGAGGGGTGCCCGTTGGAGGGATGCCGCCGGGAGCCCCAGGCCCAGCCGGCTGCCTCGAGGCAGAGGGCCGGCTCGAAGCGCCACTCGCGCAGCTGGCGTTCGGTGGCGTCGAGTCCCTCGCCCAGGTGGACGAGCGTGAGCGCCAGGTGGCGTGCCCGACGTACGGATTCGGCCTCGTGGTCGCGGCGGGTGGCCTCCATGAAGGACCGGTGCCGGTCGCGGAGTTCGGCGGGGAGCCGGTCGGCCTGGGAGAGCGTGAGGGGCGGCAGGTGGCGCCGGACCTCGAGCGTGGACGGGCCTGCCTGGCGGGCCATGCGGAACTGGCAGAGTCGGCCGAGTGTCCGCAGGAACGGAGCGTGCCGGCCGCCGTTGAGGCGTAGCCCGATGGATGCCGCCGTGTCGTGGAGGTCGAGGTCGAAGCCTGTCGGGTCGGCGTCTAGTCCGTCGGCGAGCCGTCGGAGCAGCCAGCAGGCGCTGGGGCCGAGGATGCCGAGCCAGTAGTGCTCGGCGTAGGTGGAGCGGGGGTCGTGGCCGAGGCGGTCGACGAGGGGATCCTCCCAGGGTTCGACGCGGAGTCGGTCGGTCGGGAAGGTGGGCGTTGGGGACACGGTGGCCTCCTGCTGAGGCAGATGGAATGGGGGGGATGCGGCAGGAGAGAAGTGCAGATTGAGTATCTCAGTCTATTTCAGTAACTGTCAAGGGAAATCTGACCGAGTGGCACGATCAGATGCGCGAGGCTCCCGGGATGCCCGAGACGCCCGACCCCGTCATGGCGGCTGCCGCCCTCCTGGATGGCGCCGACAGCGTCACGGTGCTGACCGGGGCGGGCATCTCGACCGACAGCGGCATCCCCGACTTCCGTGGACCGCAGGGCATCTGGACGCTGAACCCGGCCGCCGAGAAGGCCTCCAACCTGCAGGTGTACCTGGCAGACCCGGAGGTCCGTCGGGCCAACTGGCAGGTGATGGCCAGCGGTATCTGGGATGCCGCCCAACCCAACGTCGGACATGAGAGCCTTGTCGACCTGGAGCGATCCGGTCGGTTGCACACCCTGGTCACCCAGAACGTCGACGGCCTCCACCTCATGGCCGGCACCGGTCCCGACCGGATCGTCGAGGTCCACGGCACGGTGCGGCGCTCCATGTGCCTTGGTTGCGGGGTGCAGGCGCCCGTCGAGGAGGTTCTCGAAAGGGTGCGGGCCGGCGAGGAGGACCCGCACTGCCTCGACTGCGGTGGCCTGTTGAAGCGGGCCACGGTGAGCTTCGGCCAACAACTGTTCCCCGGCGACCTCGATCGGGCGCTGGCCGCGGCCCGGGAGGCGGATGTGGTCCTGACCGTCGGAACGACATTGAGTGTGGGTCCGGTGAACCTCATGGTGCCGGAGGCCGTGCGAGCCGGTCGGCCGGTGGTGGTGCTCAACGGCGAGCCGACCGAGATGGACGACCTGGCCGAGGTGGTGCTGCGGGGCCAGATCGCCGAGGTGCTGCCGCAGATCCTGGGTTGGCCGCCGGACGGTGGCCGAATCCCGACTGGATAGGTAGGCTTTCTGGTATGGCCACCTTCCGTGAACTCCTCCAAGCTGCCAAGGGGCGCGTCCGCGAGACCGACCCCGCAGGTGCCGAGGCCCTCCTCGCCGAGGGCCACCTCCTGCTCGACGTCCGCGAGCCCGACGAGTACGAGCAGGGGGCGATCCCCGGCTCGATCCACATACCCCGGGGCAACCTCGAGTCCGGCATCGAGAACCGGGTCACCGACCGCGACCAGCCCATCGTCGTCATGTGCGCCGGTGGCGTGCGGTCTGCGTTCGCCGCCGACACGCTCGGACAACTCGGCTACACCGACGTCGTCTCGATGGACGGTGGCTTCAACCGCTGGAAGGACGAGGGTCGGAGCTGGTCGGCGCCCCGCACGCTCGCCCCGGACCAGCGCAACCGCTACCAGCGGCACCTGTCCCTGCCCGAGGTTGGCGAGGAGGGACAGTTGAAACTCCTCGACGCCAAGGTTCTGCTCCTCGGGGCCGGCGGACTTGGGTCGCCGGCCGCCCTCTACCTCACTGCCGCCGGCGTCGGCACGATCGGCATCATCGACATGGACGTGGTCGACGAGTCGAACCTCCAGCGACAGATCCTCCACAACGTCGACCGGGTGGGGGACCGCAAGGTCGACTCCGCCAAGAAGACCCTCACGGCGCTGAACCCCGACGTCAACGTCGTCACGTACGACGCCCGGCTGGGCGCCGACAACATCATGGAGATCCTCGATGGCTACGACGTGGTCGTCGACGGAGCCGACAACTTCCCGAGCCGCTACCTGCTCAACGACGCCTCGGTGAAACTTGGAATACCTGTCGTGCACGGGTCGATCTTCCGCTTCGAGGGCCAGGTCACCGTGTTCGACCCGCGAAACGGCCCGACCTACCGCGACATGCTTCCCGAGCCGCCACCTTCTGAGTTCGCCCCCAGTTGCGCCGAGGCTGGCGTGCTCGGCGTGCTGCCGGGGATCGTGGGCTCGATCCAGGCGCTCGAGGCGATCAAGTTGATCCTCGGGCTCGGCGAGGGGCTGTCGGGGCGGCTCGTCGCCTTCGACGCCCTCGACATGACCTTCCGCGAGTACCGCCTGCAGAAGGACCCGAACCTGCAGGTCACCTGGGAGAACCGGGACCTCATCGAGATCACAGAACTCGACGGCCTCTGCATGCCGAAGGTGGGCGAGCCACCGCCGGGCTGAGCCCAGGTGGGTTGACAGGGGGCCGACAGGCTCCACCCGTAGACTCCGGCGGTGCGCCGCCTGTTCGATCGCCTTCCCGAGGGCACGATTGCCATCGGTGCCGGGCTGGCGGTCAATGGCCTGGCTGCGTACACCTTCATCACGATCAGTTCCCGGGATCTGGGTGCCGAGGTGTACACACCGGTCGGTCTTCTCTGGGCCCTGAGTTTCCTCCTGGGACCGGGGCTCTTCCAACCACTCGAACAGGAGACGGCGCGCATCGTCGCCAGTCGCTCGGGGCAGGGTGCGGGGCCGGTGTTCCGGGCAGCAGCTCGGGTGGGTGGACTCATGGCCCTCCTGCTGTGTGGACTTGCGCTTGTCGCTGCGCCCTGGATCGTCGACAAGCCGTTCGACGGCGAGCCGATGCTGCTCGTTGGGCTCCTCCTCGTGGTGCTTGGACTGGGCTCCGCCCACCTTGTCAGGGGGCTTCTGGCAGGCCTCGGCCGCTTCGGCGGGTACTCCCGGTATGTCATGGGAGAGGGGATCGGCCGGCTCGTGCTGGTCGCCGTGTTCGCCGCGATTCTCGGAAGTGGAATGGCCGTCTATGGCCTGGCAATAGGGCTTGCACCGTTCGTGGGCATCGGCCTGGCGGTGGTGGGTCAACGCGGCCTCCTGGAGCCGGGGGACCCGGTTCCGATCAGCGACCTGTCCCGAACACTGGGTTCACTCCTGGTCGCTTCGGCGGCCACGGCCTTCATGCTCAACGTGAGCCCACTGGCCGTCGAGTTCCTCGCCTCGGAGCACCAGTCACAGGAACCGGGGCGTTTCCTGAACGCTCTCCTCATCGCACGAATTCCCCTGTTCTTCTTCCAGGCGGTACAGGCGTCGTTGCTCCCGAAACTCTCCGGCCTGGCGGGTGGAGGTGACTACGACGCACTCTGGCAGGTACTGCGGCGACTCCTGGTCCTGGTCGTGGCACTCGGCGTCGCGGCGATCGTGGGATGTGGGCTCTTCGGCCCGGCCGTCGTCGAGACCGCATTCGGTGCCGACTTCGCAATTGACCGCCGCGACATGGTCCTGCTCGCCGTGTCCAGCGCCATCCTCATGGTGGCCCTCTCGCTGGCACAGGCGCTGATCGCCACACGGTCACAGGGTCGAATGGCGCTGGCCTGGGTGGCCGGTGTCGTCACCTTCCCCGTCGTGGCCGCATTCGGTGGCGACCTGTTCCTACGCGTGGAGATCGCGCTGGTCGCCTCGGTCACCGTGACGGCGGTCGTGATGGGTGTGCTGGTCGAGCGCCGTCTGCATGGTGTCGGCGTAGCGACGCGGTCGTCCGGGTAGGGCCGGTCGCGACCCGTACTGACCTCTCCGGAGGTTCCCGGCTTCGTAGACTCTGCATGGGCGGGCGGACTGAGGAGCCGCGCCCCCGCGGTCATGATGCAGGAGAACACGTGACGAACGCCCCCAGTCACCAGATGCGCCGGTCGGCCCTCGCAGTGGTCATCATGCTCGTATCCACGCTGTTGAGCCCCGCCGGCCAGGCATCGGCGGAGACCGTCGTTCTCGTCCAGGCCGGCGACAGCCTGTCGTCGATCGCATTCGAACAGGGGGTCACCCTCGAGGACCTGATGGCGGTGAACGGTCTCACGGACCCCGACCTCGTCTACATGGGACAGGAACTCGTGATTCCCGGTGAGGGGGTGGTACCGACGACGGCGGCTCCGCTTGTCGTCACTGTCGAATACGGGGAGAGCCTCTCGATAATCGCCGCCCGCCACGGCGTGACGGTGTCCGCCATCATGGAGGTGAACGACCTCTCGGATCCCGACAGGATCTACGTCGGCCAACTGCTCACCATCCCCAATCCCGTGGCTCCCACGACCACTTCACCGCCGACCACCACGCTTCCGTCACTGGTTGTCACAGTGGAGTACGGCGATTCGCTCTCGGCAATAGCGGGCCGCTACGGCGTGTCGGTCCAGGCGATCGTCGACGCCAACGGCATCACCAACCCGGACCGCCTCTCGGTCGGACAGTCGCTCGTCATCCCCGGCGTCGCCCCGATCGTCGACCCAGAGGCGCCGTCGACGGACTACGGCCCGGTGGTCGTCGACGGCCGGGGATGGGGCCACGGGCGGGGGATGGGCCAGTACGGGGCGCTGGGATACGCAATCGACGAGGGCTGGACCCGGGACCAGATCCTGGACCACTACTACGGCGGGACGGTGGCCGGGAACGTCGGCGACCTGGAGATCGGCGTTCGTCTTCTGGCCCACGACGGTGAGGCGACGTCGGTGTACGTCGAGGACGCCCTCCTCGGCCTTCTCGGCGACGGGGACACCTGGATGCAGGTGACCGACCATGCGGTGAGGGTGGACCTGCTCGGCTCAGACGACCGGTGGGAGGTCTCGGTGGGGCCATCCTGCGCCGGACCGTTCACGGGTACCGGCGTGGTCCTCGAGGGGTCCGTCATCCGCATCCTCCCCGCACACATGGTCGTCCCGGCGCCGCCCACGACCAACACGGTCTTGAGGTGGCTGCCACGGGTATAGGCCTCGAGGTTGTCGGCGATCTGCTTGGCCAGTTCGCGGGTCGGCGCCAGCACCAGGGCGCGGGCCGATTTCGGCGCGGGCTTGCCGCCCGACTTGATCAGCCGGTCGATCATCGGCAGGCCGAAGGCCGCGGTCTTGCCGGTGCCGGTCTGGGCGAGGCCCATCACGTCGCGGCCGTTCATGGCGTGCGGGATCGCCTGGGTCTGGATCGGGGTCGGGTCGGTGATGCCCTGCTCGGCGAGGGCGGAAACGAGACGGGGCGCGAGCCCCAGCATGTCGAAATCCATGTGCATCCTTGTA
>Ga0208522_1000976_pt1 | contig 18796 bp, 15 predicted proteins | sample ETNtaG_25_FD_185763 | JGI IMG/M metagenome (GOLD analysis project Ga0208522, IMG submission 185763) | Marine microbial and viral communities from oxygen minimum zone, Eastern Pacific Ocean - ETNP201302SV86 (SPAdes) (version 2) | ecosystem: Environmental > Aquatic > Marine > Oceanic ... | reverse complement strand
TAAAGCTGTATTGCTACTCACATTCAGGCTGGTCAATGAGTTAGAACCGCATTCCAGGTTTGATAAGGCTGTATTGCTGCTTACATCCAGGCTGGTTAGTTGATTGTATTGGCATTTCAGATTAGTTAAAGAAGTATTCAGACTCACATCTAGAGCGGTCAATTCATTATCACGACAATACAATGTAGTCAAAGCTGTATTAGCGCTCACATCCAGGGTGGTTAGTTGATTAGAACCACACTGCATATTATCTAAAGCTGTATTACTACCCACATCCAGATTGGTTAATTGATTAGAACCGCAATTAATATAGGTTAGGGCTGTATTGTTGCTCACATCCAGGCTGGTCAATTGATTATTCTCACAATGCAGGAAGGTTAAAGCTGTATTAGCGCTTACATCCAGGGAAGTTAATTGATTAGTATTGCAGCTCAAATTGTTCAAGGCCGTATTGTTACTTATATCCAAGGTGGTTAATTGATTATCACCGCATTCCAGGTTTGATAAGGCTGTATTACTGCTTACATCCAGGCTAGTTAATTGATTAGAATAGCAGCCCAGGTTTGTTAAGGCTGTATTGTTACTCACATCCAGGGTGGTTAATTGATTATTAGAACAGTTAAAGGCCGTTAAAGCTGTATTACTGCTCACATCCAGGGTGGTTAATTGAATATTAATGCAGTACAATTGGGTTAAAGCCGTATTGCTGCTCACATCCAGGCTGGTTAATTGATTGTCATTGCATTCCAGATAGGTTAAGGCTGTATTGGCACTCAAATCCAGACTGGTTAATTGATTATTATGGCACTTTAATTCAGTTAACGCTGTATTGTTGCTCAAATCCAGACTGGTCAATTGATTGCTAGCCGTGTAAAGTGCTATTAAATCTGTATTGTTACTCAAGTCTAGGGTAGTTAATTGATTATTATCATTTTGTAACTCTGTTAAAGCTGTAAAACCCTCGATCCCCGTCAGATCACTGATCGATTTAGTGGCTACATCCAGACTGGTAACACCGCTGATGTTTGCGGTGAGCACATAATCATCCAGGGTGTCGTCATAATTAAGATCAATAAGGGCCTGCTCGAAATTGTCATCGGGGACGTAGGTGTTCTGCGCCAGCCCTGTCTGGATAGCCAGGGCAAAATAAAGTACTAATAATGGAGAACGGAACTTCAAGTGTCAGCGGTTTTCTTAGGGTACCTCCGGCAGTCCTGGCGGTTCACCAATGGTAGATGCCGGGGAATCACCCCCGCCCGCTGTGGCCAGATATGCCCCGCCGCCGGCAGCTGCAATACCAACAAGACCCCACAACAGCCAGTTGGTACCGCCTTTGTCTTCTGATACCTGGGCAGCGCCCTTCTTGCGCTTCTTCTTCAAGGCCCGGGGTGGATCCAGGCCAAGTATGTCCCATGCCAGTATCTCTATCTCTACAATTAAGCCGTCTACCTTGCCCGAATAGGTAATGCTTTTCATACTCTCCGCCGCCCCTGTGGCCACGGCAAACATCTTGGCGTCAATCGTATAGGTGTCCCCCAGCTTGCCGATGGCGCCAGAGATCATATATTCCACACCCAGCATGGCACCTACTTCAGCAGCACACTCATCACTGGCACACTCTCCTGCTTCAAAACCCTGCTCCGCCAGTACATCCACCATGGTGCCCCGCTCTACCATGACCACTTTCTCTGTGGAAGCTAGGGATGTGTTGAAGCGGTCGGTGAGGGTCTGGGCTTCTTCCCGGGTGATGCCCCGGCCTTCAAAATCCAGTACAGCCACTGTACGGGTTGCTTCCTTGCCGGCGCGCTTAAGCTTCAGGCTGCCTGGCGCGTCCAGGCCTACGATCTCCCAGGCCAATATCTCCATTTCCGTTAAAAGACCGGAGATGTCACCATCGTGGGTGGCGCTTTTGGTACGAACTGTTTCCCCGGACTCTACGGAAAACATTTTAGCATCAATGGTGAAGCTCTTGCCCATCTTGCCAATAGAGCCGGATATCATAAACTGCACCCCCAGAAGCTGTCCTACTTCTGCGGCACATTCATCAGTGGTACAGCCCGACTGCTGCAGGCCCTGCTCAGCCATGATCTTCTCCACCGCCTTGCGCTCGATCAGGCGCACCGCCTTGGTGTTGCCGATCTCTGTGCGCATGCGCTCTGTGAGGGTCTGTACTTCAGCGGCGTCTACGCCCTGGCCTTCAAAGTCCAGGATCGCTACGGTGGGTTTGCCTTCCTGGGCTATTGCCGTAGTAAAAATGAACAGAAAGAATACGATTAGTTTATTCCCAAGGCATAGAGGGGAAATGCCAAATGGAAATGAATTACATGCCTGGATGCGGTAGGTCATGGCCTTCTCCTTGGTTTTCTTAAAAAATGGGCTCCTGTAATCAGGATTTAACGAATTTACATATATACCTGCCCTGCCCGCATCTTAAAAAAACCTTAATATTTCCTTACAAAATGAGTGTAAGGTTATTTTTTATGCTGTGGAAGCATTACCCATCTAATAGAGAATCATAATATTTCCCTGCTTTCTGGTAATTGATATGATCCATAAAAACAGAAAAAGCGAAGTAGCAGATCAGGTAATTCAGGTCATCCGCCCAGGGCGGAATATATTTTGGATCCTTGATAAGGCCGTCCTGCTTCATCTTTATCAGCACCGGGATGTCATCCAGGTCTATTTTTCCCGCAAAGACCAGCCGCAGTGCGTCAGCCCTGCTCTTCTCCACAGCGCTGCGGAAAAAATTATGCACCCGGATCAGCCCGTCCAGGTATACAATATCTTTCGTGAAAGGCGCGCCGCCGCTTAATACACCGCCCCTAAATACCCGCCGGGCCTGCTCAAAGGCCTGGTGCCTGCTGTCTGTCTTCTCCAGGGAAAACCGGTAGACCTCAATGAAGTCAGCGCCGTCGATGGCCATCTGGACGGCAACCACCCGATCCGCCAGGCGCCGCATGCGCTCGATATCCATGGAACCGGTAATAAATTCCGAGAACACGGCCAGGCCTTCCTGGGTCTTGGTGACAGCGCCATAGTTGGCGCCCAGGATCTTCATCTGGCGCTGGGCCCTGCCGTTTAAGGTTGTGGCCACATGCACCAGGGCCTCGTGGTTGATAAGCTGCCGGATATTTTTGTAGGTAAAACGCCCCTTTTTTCGGATCTTTATTTCCCTGGATGTGGCTGTGGCCTTGGCTGAGAGGTTATCCGCCACCGTAACTGCTGGTGCCTGGCTGCCAAAGGTGAACCCTACCGCTTCCCGGAAATGTTTCGCCACAACTTCTGCGCCGATGGTCTTTTGCGCGGTGCTGGAGACTGGATTTTTCTGGAACGAATCCAGGATGGACTGGAACTGAACCGCCAGGTCCAGGGGTGTCGCGGCACCATCCCGGAGCTTGCCTGTGGGCAGGCCGTAAACCTGGGCAGAAATGGTGAAGAAATCTTTTGTCCCCCGGCTGGAGATCAGCCTGGCGCTGCGCTTAAGGTCATTGGCCTTGCTGATGAGCCATGTGTCATAAACAGTGTCCTCCAGCATGGCCCGGGCCCGGGAAATACACTCCGAAACATTTTCCAGGTCAAAGGGTTCGTATTTAACTGCCGGAAGCGCTTCTGCTTTTTTCTGGAAAAAAGCCGTGCGCACTTTAAGGGGCCAGGCAACCGAGCGCAGGATCCTGATCTGCCTGCTGGCGGTATACAGCAGGTCAGATGCTTTATTAAGCCGGTTTTTCGCGCTTTTGCTCAGCACCGCACTGTTTTAGCGAATACTGCCAATAAGTTCATATTCGTTGGCACTTTCAATGAGTACATTGCAGAATTGCCCTTTTTCAGCCGGCCCCTGGATATGAACAATATTATCAATTTCTGGTGAATCGTGTTCGGTTCTGCCGACACTAACATCCACCCCGCTTTCGTCCACCAGCACTTTCATGGTGGTTCCCATGAACGATTCATTCCGCTCCAGACTGATCCCGTTCTGGATTTCCTGCAATTCATTCAGCCGTTCATCCTTCACTTCCCGGGGGATATCATCTTTCAGGTCCGCCGCCGGGGTGCCCTCTTCCTCGGAATAGGTAAAGATGCCCAGGCGGTCAAAACGAATCTCTTCCACAAAATCCCGCAATTGATTATAGTCTTTCTCCGTTTCTCCCGGATAGCCCACGATCAGGGTGGTGCGCAGCGCCAGGCCGGGCATTGCCGTTTTAAGCCTGTGGATCCTGTCGCGAATACCATCTTGCCCCAATCCCCGGCGCATGGAATTCAAAATGGGGTCTGAGGCGTGCTGGATGGGCATATCCAGGTAGCTGCAGACCTTATCACAGTCGGCCATGGCCTGGATAATTCGCTGGGCCAGGTGGGCAGGATGGGCATAGTGCACCCGAATCCATTCAATAGCATCAATTGTGTTCAATTCCCGCAATAGATCGCTGAGATATACCTTTTTATCAAAATCCCAACCGTAGGATGTGGTGTCCTGGGCGATGACCAGTATTTCCCGGACCCCCTGGTCAGCCAGGCGCCGGGCCTCAGCCATAATATCCGGGATGGTCCTGCTTTTCTGCAGGCCCCGCATCAAGGGGATGCTGCAGAAGGAACAGCCGTTGTCGCACCCTTCGGCGATCTTCAGGTAGGCGTAATGGCCGGGCGTCATCAGCGAACGGAAAAAAAGCGGATCGTCCTTGGAAAATTCCTTTCCCGTCAAAAAGGAGACAATCTGCCTATGGTCGCTGCTGCCGAAGATACGGTCAATCTCCGGGATCTCATTTTTCAATTCTTCCGGGTAGCGTTCTGAAAGGCAGCCCATGACCACCAGTTCCTGTACATTTCCAGACTTTTTCAACTCCGCTGCTTCCAGGATGGTATCGATAGATTCTTCCCGGGCAATATCCAAAAATCCGCAGGTATTGATCAGGATGGTGTCCGCTTTTTGGGCATCATCTGTGATGGAAAGATCGGCCTGCTGCAACCCACCCAGTAGAATTTCCGAATCCACAAGATTCTTGGCACAGCCCAGGCTGATCAGGTGCAATGACTTTTTAGGATCCATTACCTCCCTGCCCTAACAGACCATTAACATAAACGGCAGGGTCAAATGGCTCCAGGTCTTTTATATCTTCACCCACACCAATGTAGAATACAGGAATGCCCAGCTGTTGGTACAGGGGAAAAACAATCCCGCCCCGGGCCGTACCGTCCAGTTTGGTCAAGATCGCCCCCTTCAGCTGCACATGACGGCCAAATTCACGGGCCTGGATCAGGGAATTCTGCCCCAGGCTGGCATCCATGGTAATCATGTTTTGCTGCTGGAACATGGGAAACCGTTTCTCGACCACCCGGAACATTTTCTCCAGCTCGGCCATAAGATTATCGTAGGTGTGCATGCGTCCTGCGGTGTCCACGATGACCACATCGGTTTTCTGCGCCTTGGCGGACTTAAGGCCGTCGAACAGGACAGCGCTGGGCTCCCGGGTCTGTTCATTGCAGACCAGTTCACACCCGGCCCGGTCGGCCCAGATTTTCAGCTGACCTACGGCAGCGGCCCGGTAGGTATCTGCCGCCACCAGCAACACGGTTTGTCCCATGGATTTATAAAGCGCTGCCAGTTTGGCGGCGGTGGTGGTCTTGCCGGTGCCATTCACTCCCACCATCAGTACAACCGTAGGCGTACGGAAAGGTTCTGGTTCAACCTTTTCCGGGAGCATTTCGATCAAATGGTCCCGGATCGCAGGCATAAAGTCAGCTGCGTCCTGCCTGCGGATCACATCCAGGATGGATTCTACCATCTCCACTCCCATATCTGCAGTGAGCAGCTGTTCTTCCAGGGTCTCCAATGATTCTGCTGTGACCTGCTGACCCACCAGGTCCTGAATGGCTTCCGCCAGCCTGGTGCGGGTCCGGCTAAGGGCCCGGAATAATTTATTGAGCACGGTGTTTTTTGTGGGCGATGTAAAAGTCTTTGAAATATTTCAGCATACTGATGACCAGCAGCCCTGCCCCGGAATAGATTGTTGCCGGTTTCAGCCAGGGCAGGGATGCAAATTCAAAAATATGCAGGAACACCGAAAGGGCGGTGATGCTGGCGGCCCATTTGCCCCACCAGTTGGAATTCAGGATTGTAATTTTGTAATTCAGGAAATAGATAGCCAGTCCGGCGATCATGGCGTGGCGAATGGTGTAAAACAAGAAGTACCAGAATGGAAACCGGTCGGCAATGGAAAGATAAAGCATCACCGATATGGTCACAATAAAATCCGCCAGGGGATCGATCCATTTCCCCAGGTGAGTTACTTCATTGGCCCGGCGCGCGAAATACCCGTCCAGGGAATCAGACAGCGCTGCCAGGATGATCAGCACCGCAGCCATCCAGTTCCAATCCGGCCTGCTCAGGGTATAGATAATGGGGATGGCCGACAGGCCCCGCAGCATGCTGATAATGTTGGCCAGGGTCAGGACGCGGTTGGGATCCTCTATTAACTTCGATGGTTTAAGATTGCGGACGTTCAAGGTTTATTTTTTTGTTGTGAACTTGTGTGTTCTGATCAATATCAATAATCTGGTCACAGATTGACTCTACAAAATTCCGGTCATGTGAAACTACGAACAAATGCTTTGTAACCATACATTCCTTTAAAAATGAACGCAAAATTACTTTTTGTTTCCGGCCCAGTCCAAAGGTGGGTTCATCCAGGATAAGCAGTTCATACCTGCAATGCGCCATGAGCACTACGATCAATGTCCTTAAAGTGACCCAGGGCAGATCGATCCCGCGCTGGTCTGCCACCCGGTCCCATACGATCTGAAAGCGCGCAAGCCGGTTATGGAATGTGGCTGACAGGCCTGGATCAAAAATATCATTTTTAATCATGGTCTCTGCCAGTTCAGCCGGCGTCTTAAATTGGATCAGGCGCTCCGGGAACTGATCCACATAACCGGTCAGGATATCAGCCATGCCGTCTATGGTTACCTGCAGTTGACCCGAAGATGGCTTCAGATGGCCGCTGCACAGTCCCGCCAGGGTGGTCTTTCCCATGCCGTTATCTCCCAGGATTCCCAGGGAACGGCAGCCGCTTACATGAATATCAAAACTGCGGAAAATCTCCCTGTCATCGTACTCAAAATCCAGGTCCCGGGCAAGCAGGGATAATTTTCCCGGCGGTACAGTAACCGGTTGATAATACTGTATTTTCCGGTCTGTGACCGTACCAAGGGAAGCCAGGTCCAGCCGCCAGCGGCTGTCGGAATATTCCAGGTCTGCCCAGTCCGATGTAACCCAGACAATGATTTTCTTTTCTGCCAGGGCCCAGTGCTTCAATCTTGCGGTAAATGCTTCCTTGTTTTGCGCCGACAGGAAGGACAGGCCGTCATCGATGAGAATAACCTGCGCCCGGACCTGCATGGCCGTGACCAGGTTCAGCAATTCTTTTTCACCGCCGGAGAGAAAGGCGGGATTGCGGGCGGGGTCGTAGCGGTAGGGCAGCATGTCCAGTCCATCTGCTACAATCTTTTCTATTTTTTCAGGGTCGAGCCCTGCACACTCGGCCGTAAAGGCCAGTTCACCCTGCAGGGTGCGCCCGATGATCTGGTGGTCCGGGTTCTGGCAGATGACATATGCATCCCCGGGGCAATGCAGGTCCGTGATAGTAAAATTTTCCCGCTGCAGCTGCGGTCCCTTGCCGGCGATACGGACCAGAAAAGCAGTCTTGCCGGAACCGCTTTCCCCATAGATAATATGCAGTCCTTCCTGAAAGGTCACTTGCAAAGGTTCAGGCCTGAATTTCATAAACCGGATATTGAAACTCAATTCAGTCACGGATCAGGCTCCGTACGATTCGGGTGGCGGAGCCCAGGTTGCGGTGAATCACCTCCGTGGCCGCCAGGCTGCTTTTGAGAAAATAATCTTCCTGGGTAAAGAGCAGTTCACAGGAGTGCTTGAAATCTTCGCCTGAATGGATGGCAAATCCGCCGCCGCTTTGCAGCAGTTCCTCCGCTTCCTGGAAATTCTGGTGCCTGGGGCCAAATAGCACCGGCAGCCGCGCAATGGCGGGTTCCATTACATTGTGGATACCTTTGGAAAACCCTCCGCCGATATAGGCAACCTGCCCCTGCCAGTACAATGAGGCTAAAACACCCACAACACCCAGGATCACCACACGATCATCTGGCAAAACCAGGTTTGCCTTATCTGTGATCACTGCAGGGGTAAAACCTTCCTGTTGAAATATATTCCTGTATTTCTCAATGACTGTTTTTCCTGGTTCATGGGGTACGTACAGGATTTTCAGTTCCGGGAACATGCGGAGCAGTTCCCACACGGCAGGCAGGATGACTTCATCGTCCTCCTGGTGCATACTGCCCAGGATCAGCCGTTTTCCCCTGGACAGGATCGATTCCGTTCGCTCCTGTGTGAAATTGTCTGCGGACTGCTTGACCATGTCATAGCGCGGATTGCCCAAGGCCCTCAGTTTTGGTGAATTGCCTTCTCCGATAATGGTCCGAATGTGCCTGTAATCTTTTTCTGCAATGGTGTAAATAGTCGCGAAAGAACGATAAACAGACCTGTAAAACCGCCTGAATACAGGTTTCATTTTATAAGAGCCGTCCTTCACCCGGGCGGCAAAAATATTGGTATGGATATTTTTTCTTTTTGCGGACCATATCAGGTTAGGCCAGATATCATAGGCTGCAAAGATCAGTTTCCTGGGATTGACCATACCAATAGCTCGATTAACGCTCCACAAGAAGTCAAACGGAAGGTACACTTTCAGGTCCATGGCTGCACAAGAGGCATTTTGATACCCTGAGGGAGAATAGAAACTCACCACTGCCACTGAATCCGGCACCACTTCCTTGACACCCTCCAGCACCGGCCGTATCTGCTGAAACTCCCCAAGGCTAGCTGCATGATACCAGTATATGAATCGATTTGACTCAATATTATTAAAGTATTGCTTTAATATTCTGTAAGTAGAGAATCGACCGAAAAACCCAGCCCGTACCTTGCCATTGACCAGGCTGAGAAGCAGGTAAACAAAAAATAGGAGCGGGTACACAATGGCGTTATAGAGCAGAAACCAGGCAGCATTCATGGTTTACCCCACAGCAAAGGTATGGTAAACCTGATCCACGGTGATCGAATCCATGCAGACCTGGCTGGATCGGTAACAGGGGCGTTTTCCGTTTTGGGAGCAGGGCCGGCACCACAGATCGGCCGTTGCTATGTTCCTGGAATAGGGCAGGATTGTTCCTGCTCCTGTCTCCGTGGAGGTTGGCCCCAGGATCATGGATACAGGTACATCCAGGGCCTCAGCGGCATGGACCAGCCCGGTATCGCTGCCCACAACTCTCCGGGCATTAGCCAGGATCGCCAGGGCCTGGCGCAGGTCTGTTTCTCCCGCCAGGTTCAGGGTAGCTGGAACTTCTTTTTCAATCTCAAAACAGATCCTGTCCTTTTTACTTCCCAGCAGGATGGTGTCCAGCTGCCGGGTTTCTTTAAGTGTTTTGGCCAGTCGGGCATATTTCTTCGGGGACCATTGTTTTCGGCCCCAGGCAGCGCCGGGTACCATGACGGCATAGTCGTTAGTGATCCCTGCGTGTTCAGCCCGCCGCCTGGCATTATTTTTTTCCTGGTCCGTTACCACCAGGGTCGTTTCCGGAAGCGGGTCGCCTTCCCGCCAGATCTCTCCCAGATGCTGGTGGTACATGAGCCGCGTATCAAAGCCCTCCGGAAACTCATTGTGGTGCAACTGGAACAGCTGCCAGCGCTTCCAGCGCGGTTTCTCAAGCCGCAGAATACCCTGGTCCAGGGGCAGCCCCACCAGCCAGGACCGTAAGGAATTATGCAGGTCAAAGACCAGGTCGTAGTTATTTTTATTAAGATATTCACCCACCTGCCAGTGATAGCGAATAGAGGAAGTTTTTCTCAGGGGAATCAGGGCATCAATGTGGGGATGGTACTCCAGCAGGGGCATAAACGCATCCAGGGTCAGGAAGGTGATATGCCCGTCGGGAAATGCCCGGCGAATCGTTTCCAGCGGCGATGTAGCCAGGACAATATCGCCAATGGAACTGAAGCGCATGGCCAGGATCCTGCGGGCTGGAGCCATGGTTTACCTGGCTCGCAGGGTGTTAAAGGCAACCAGGTCTGTCAGGGACTGCTTGACCGGCGAATCCGGGTAAAATGAAATTGCGTCCAGGGCTTTGTTGGAAAATTCATCCAGTTTATTGCCGGCATATTTAAGGCCGCCTGAGGTTTCCACCAGTCCGCGAATATCGGCCATAATCCTGGATGTTTTCTTCTTTTTACCAAGCAGTCTTTTCAACTGCCGGTTATCAGACCTGGATAAATTCCGATAAGAGTGGATCAGGGGCAGGGTCATCATATTTTTTTTCACATCGCCCCCGCTGTTCTTACCCGTATCATGCTCACTGCCCACCAGGTCAAAAAGGTCATCTTTGATCTGGAAAGCCATACCCAGGTTGTCACCAAAATCAAAGGTGGCCCTGCGGTCCTTTTCACTCTTGGAGGTTGTGATGGCGCCCAGTTCGCAGCTGGTGGCAATCAGCGACGCTGTCTTCTGATTGATCATATCGAAATACACTTCTTCCGTCATAGATCCAGTAATACTTTTTTCAATCTGCAGGATTTCCCCGGTGCTCAGTTTTTCTGCCGTAGCAGATATTCGTTCCAGGGCATCAAAATCCTTGATCCCGATCATATTGATCAATGCCCTGCTCAGGATAAAATCACCCATGAGCACAGAGATCTTGTTTTTCCAGATCCTGTTGATGGAAAGCTTGCCCCGCCGCAGGGTGCCATCATCAACAACATCGTCGTGGATCAGGGTGGCAATATGCAGCAGTTCCATCATGGCCGCTGCCCGGTAGCTGTTCAGGGTCGGTTGTCCGCAGAGCCGGGCGGAGAGAATGGTCAGGATCGGCCGGATGTTCTTGCCCCGGTTGCGGATCATATATTTAGAGATGGAATTGATCAGCCGCACCTCCGATTTCAGTGCATTCTCAAATTCCTTCTGGAAAATCTTGATATCTTCAATGATGGGGGCAGTGATCTGCTTTAATGTAACCAAATCTTTATGCATATTCAGATGAAATTACCCTACTCCCTGTGCAAATCAAACGGGTTCCCGACGGTGATTCACCATCCAGGAGACACCAATGCTTATTTCATAGAGCACCACCAATGGCACAGCCATCATCAGCATGGATACCGGGTCTGGAGGGGTAATAAAGGATGAAAGAATTAAAATAGTCACAATGGCGTGACGCCTATAATGGCGCATAAAGGGCGGAGTCAATACACCGATCGCAGATAAAAATAAGGATAATACCGGCAGCTGAAAAACCAGGCCGGCACCCAGGAGCAGCCAGGTCAAAAAACTGAAATAATAGGTAATGGAAAAATTATTTTCAACAAGGCCCGCGCCCATGCCGCTGAAAAATTCCAGTGAAAACGGTATCAGGACCAGGTAGCCGAAACTGACCCCGGTTATAAATGAAATACAGGCAAACAGCACGACCGGGAGGGCATAGCGTTTCTCATTGATTTTCAGACCCGGCGTCACAAACTTCCAGATCTGGTAGACCACCACCGGCATGGCCAATACAAACCCGGAGATGAAGGCAATGAACCATTTAATCAGGAACATTCCCTGGACGGATAGGACCTGAAGAGCAATTCGATAAGATGTAGCTGTAGTTGGCTTAAGCAGTATCTCCAGGATCTGGTCGATAAATCCGAAGGAAACAGCAGACCCGACAATGATGGCCAACAGACCTTTAATGATGCGCCACCGCAGTTCTTCCAGGTGGTCCAGGAAGCCCATTTCACCTTCAGGTTCAATCATGGACGGTGCGATTTTTTAATAATATATTGGCAATATCCACTGGTGCGCCCGACACGGTGTCCAGGGAACGTGCAGCCTGTTCAAGAATGGCACTTTTTTCGGCGGTCCAGAATTCATCTTCCAATCTTTCCCGGATCAAATCTGATATGCGGCTCTTGTATCGTTCCAGCCTGCGGGTTTCCAACTGGCCGCTGAGTTCCATTTCGCCAGTTAGATTCATCAGCCCCAGGTATAATTCCGGTATTCCCTGGCCCTCGGTCGCGATGGTTGTAAAGACCGGCGGTTCCGGTTTCCCATGACTTGAAAAATTGTGTAAAATATTCTTCAGCAGTGAGGCCAGCCGGTTTGCGCCCTCCCGGTCGGATTTGTTGATCACGAACAGGTCCGCAATTTCAATCAGTCCTGCTTTCATCAATTGGATCTCGTCCCCTGACTCCGGGACCAGCACAACGATAGTAAGGTCGGCAGCTTTGGCCACATCATATTCGCCCTGCCCGACGCCCACCGTTTCAAAAATAATCATATCTTTGCCGCTGGCAGCCAGGACATCACCCGCATCCTGGGCTTTTCGGGCCAGTCCGCCCCGGTCCCCGCGGCTGCCCATACTGCGGATAAAGACCCGCTCATCCCAGGTGTATTTATTCATGCGCACCCTGTCTCCCAGCAGGGCACCCCCCGTAAAGGGGCTGGTAGGGTCCACCGCAATGACGCCAACCGTTTTTTTATTGGACAGGCAGGTAGCGATCAGTTCATTGACCAATGTACTTTTCCCCGCGCCGGGCGGACCGGTAATACCAACCCGCAATACGTCTGTGTTCTGGTTGTAAAGTTCACTGAAAAACTGATCCTGCACCGGATCACCATTCTCGATCAGGGTAATTGCTTTTGCAACTGCACCGGTTTCACCAGCCACGATTCCTGGGATCAGACTTTCGGGCATACTCAGTCAAATTCCCTTTGAAACTGCATATAATCCACAATGGTCAACTGCCTGCCTTCACGCTGGATAAGGCCGTTTTGTTCAAGCAATACCAGCGTCCGAGAAACGGTTTCCCGTGAAGTACCCGCCATATTCGCAATATCATGCTGAAAGGGGAACTTCTTGATCTTGACATGGCCCTGCCTGATAGTGCCCTGTTCGCCTGCCAGACGCAGGATACAGAGCCCGATCCTTTTTTCCGCATCGCTTAAGGTCAGGCTGGCGATCTGGAGGTCGCTCTTGCGCAGCCGGATTGTCAATTCTTTTAACAGTTGAATACTGACCCGGGGATACTCTTCAAGAGTGGCCATAAAATCATTTCTATTCAGTGCCAGGACCTTTGTTTCTTCCAGGGTCAGTACATTGGCTGAACGAGTCTCTCCGTCCAAAAGCGACATTTCACCAAAAAATTCGCCGGCGGTGAGGATCGCCAGAATCACTTCCCGGCCTTCCTTACTGGAGCGGGTGATCTTGACACTGCCGTGAGTAATAAAATAACACTGTTCCCCTTCCATCTCTTCCATAACAATAAACTCGCCTTTGGAATAAGAATAGGGAGTCATTTTTTTGGATATGGATACAAGTTCCACATCAGATAAATCGGAAAAAATAGAAACAGATCTTAAATATTCAGCAGAATTCATAACTTCACCATTTCTGTAGGTATAGAATAACGGTTCATTGACACTAAAAATAACTGTGATGTAATTTACGGTTCTATTTTCTAAAGGAATTATATTAAATGGATAGACATCCGCAACAATTAAAAAGAGAACGCCAGGATCAAAAGCGCCGAGCCCGCAATGTAGCCGATATGTCTACGCTCCGGACCCATATCAAGCAAGTACTGCAGTCTTCGGATAAAACAGAAGCTGAAAAGTTATATACAGCTGCTGTGAGCGTAATAGACAAAGCGGTGAAAAAGAGCTTGATCCATCAAAATACGGGTGCCCGGAGAAAATCTCAGATTACCCGTCACCTAAATTCTCTCAGTTAATTCAATAAAACCGGACTCAAACGGCCTCTTCATTTATCGGGGACCTGGTAGTTCGGCGCTTCCTTCACGATACGAACTTCGTGGGGGTGGTTTTCTTTCACCCCGGCAGCACTGACCTGAACAAAACTGGCCTGCTTCCCGAATTCTGTAATGGTTCCGCACCCGCAGTAGCCCATGGCCGCGCGAACACCTCCGAGTAATTGATGGATGGTGTTTTTTACTGACCCTCGAAAAGGAACCATACCCTCGATACCTTCCGGAACCAGTTTGGTCGCTTCAGCGCCTTCTTGGAAATAGCGGTCGCCGCTGCCGCTCTGCATGGCACCCATGGAGCCCATGCCGCGATATGATTTATACTGGCGGCCTTCATACAGAATAAATTCACCGGGGCTCTCATCCATGCCGGCCAGCAGACTGCCCAGCATCACAGAATCGGCACCAGCAGCCAGTGCCTTGGCCAGGTCGCCGCTGTATCGCAGGCCACCATCGGCAATGATGGGGATGCCCTGATCCCGGGCTGCATCCACCCCATCCATGATAGCCGTAAACTGCGGTACACCAACCCCGGCAATCACCCGGGTTGTACAGCTGGCCCCAGCCCCTATACCAATCTTGATGCAGTCCGCTCCGGCGTCGATCAGCGCTTTGGTACCTGTACCGGTGGCTACATTGCCGGCGATCACCGCAACATTAGAAAATGCCGCTTTTATCCTTCCCACAAGGCTCAGTACTCCTTTTGAATGCCCGTGAGCAGTATCAATGAAAATGGCATCCAGATCTGCATCCACCAGGGCGCCAGCCCGCTCCATGCTGTCGGCAGCAACCCCTATCGCCGCACCCGCCCGCAGCCGCCCATTGCTATCTTTGCAGGCATCAGGGAAATCTTCTTTTTTCTGGATGTCCTTTACCGTGATTAAACCAGTCAGATTGCCATTCTCATCCACCACCAGCAATTTCTCAATGCGATGCTTCTGCAGGATCTCTTTGGCCTTCTCCAATGAGGTACCAGTGGGAACTGTTACCAGGTTCTCTGATGTCATCTGCGAGTCCACAGAAAGGCTGTCATCCATATGAAATCGAATATCACGATTAGTAATGATCCCCGCCAGCTTATCTTTATCCACAACAGGCAAACCGCTGATCTTAAACCGGGCCATGATCTTTTTTGCTTCTGCGATAGTGCTGGCAGGACCCACTGTGACAGGATTTAGTATCATGCCGCTTTCGGACCGTTTTACCCGGTCCACCATGGAAGCTTGATCATCAATTGAAAGATTTTTATGGATTACGCCCAGGCCGCCGGCACGAGCCAGGGCAATGGCCATGGTGCTTTCCGTTACCGTATCCATGGCGGCACTTATAATGGGAATATTTAATTCAATTTTCCCGGTCAGCCGGGTTTTCAGCTCCACATCCCGGGGCAGTATAGATGATTTCCGGGGCACCAGAAGAATATCATCGAAAGTCAGTGCATTGGGGAATGGGGGTCGGTTATTCATAGTCAATCCAATTTTAAATGACTGGTTACGGTTTTCTGTATTTCTCCCGATCCTATTTTTTCAGAGAGAGTTTCTATTTCCCGGGACAGTACACGGTCCCCGGACTCAAAATCACATATTGTATGTACAAGATCCATAATAGGTTTGGTCCCTTTCCCGGGGGTTAAATTCTTGAAAGCCAGGTGATTGACCGCTGTTGCCACCAGCAGTTCAATCGCAAGGATGATTTCCAGGTTTTTCTGGATCTGGAAAAGTTTCCGGCCCGCCCAGGGTGCCATGCTGACCAGATCTTCCTGGCTTCCGGATGTGGGCAAAGAATCTATACTGGCGGGATGGGCCAGTGTTTTATTTTCTGAAGCCAGCGCAGATGCGGTTACATGGGCCATCATATAGCCCGATTCCAGACCTGGCTTTGCAGCGACAAACGGCGGGAATACATCCGGAAGCCCTTTCATGAAATAGTAAATCCGGCGTTCTGCGATGGCGCCAAGTTCCGCGAATGATATGGCCAGAATATCCATGGCCTGGGCCATGTGTTCGGCATGGAAGTGCCCCGAACTAACCACCTCGCTATTTGTTAAAATCAAGGGATTGTCGCTGACACTGTTTATTTCGTTATGAATCATCTGTGCAGCGCCGGATATGCTGTCCCGGCAGGCGCCGTGGATATGGGGGATACAGCGGAAACTATAGGGGTCCTGCACTTTACCGCAATCTGAATGGGAACCAACAATTTTGCTGCCTCTTAACATTTTAAATACATTTCGCGCCGCATCCCGCTGACCCTTGTGGGCTTTCAGTTCATGAATGTCCCGGCGAAATACATTGCGGCTGGAAAGACTGTTTTCCACTGCAAGTGCTCCTGTCACATCGGCACAGGCAGCAAGATTATGCCCGGCCAGGAGAGCCTTAATAGCCATGGCAGTGGAAACCTGGGTTCCATTAATGAGGCTCAACCCTTCCTTGGGATGCAGTTGCAGGGGAGTTACCCGGGCTTTTTTCAATGCAGCTGCGGTTCTCATTTTTCGGCCATTGTAAAAAACATGCCCTTCCCCGATAATTGCCAGTGCCAGGTGCGCCAGGGGTGCCAGGTCTCCGCTGGCTCCCACAGAACCTTTTTCGGGAATCACCGGAATTATATCTCTATTCAGGAATTGGATCATCTTTTCTGCCACTGCCAAACGGACACCGCTGAATCCTTTCACATAAGTTAACAGTTTCAGCACCATGGTGGTACGTACCAGGCCGGGTTCCAATGGTGCACCCACACCGGCGGCATGACTGCGCACCAGATTCAGCTGCAGGGTAAATTGGTCCTCTTGATCAATGTGTATATGACTGAGATTCCCAAAACCCGTATTGACACCGTAGATCGTTTTCCCCGAAGCAATAATTTCCTGCAGGCGTTTATGGGATTGATTGAGGTTTTTAACGGAACTGCCTGCGAGCTTGATCAGTGTCGGACCGGAAAACAGAGGCGCAAAATCCCCTGCAGTATAGGTTCTAGTTGAAATCCGCAGGGTTTCCATTGGATAATTTATGGAACTTGCCTAAATCATTCCAATGGCGGGTCAACAAATTATCAGGGTTAATTGATAGTATCAAATTCCGAGAACACTTCCATCTCCACCGGCAGGGACCGCTGGAAAATTTCCCCGTATCTCTTGGTAACGACCCTGTTGTCCAGGCAGATAAATTTGCCCGAATCATAGGAGGTGCGTATCAGCCGGCCAAAGCCCTGTCGGAAACGGATCGCACATTCCGGCAGCGAATATTCCATGAAACTATTGCCGCCATGGCGGCTGATATGATCCGAATAGGATTTTATTAATGGTTCCGAAGGTACATCAAAGGGCAGTTTCACCAGGATCAGTATTTCCAACAGATCACCGGGAAGGTCTACACCTTCCCAGAAACTATTGGTGCCGAATAAAATCCCGTTTGGATTGCGGTGCATGCCTTTAATGATGCCCGGCCGGGATGCACCGCGGATTTGTGCGAACAGGGGCAAATCCCTTCCGCCTGGTTTGTCCCGCATACATTCAGCCGTATCCGATAATAATTTTCGCGCCGTAAAGAGGACCATGATCCGCTTTTCAAACTTTTTATGGAGATAATAAACCAGATCAGCAATGTATTCGGGTTCATTGGACAATACCCGTCCACCGCCGTATTGATGGTAATTTACCTGCTCCATATAATGGAATGGGCTTAAGAATTCCCTGGTTTGCACATTATCCCAGTCATCCAGCCCTGTCCGTCTTAAAAAATAATCAAACGAATCATTGATTTTTAATGTTGCCGAGGTCAGCACGCAATGATCCATCCGCTTAAAAAATGTACCTTTCAATGTTTCGGCAACATCAATCAGGGAGGCATGCAGGGAAATATCCAGCTTTTGTCTCCCTGTTCCGTAATGGCGAAATTCACCCTCCAGCCAGTATACCCAATCTGGATCCTGTTGCTCCGTAAGCCTGACCAATGAATTGATGATCGTGGTCATGGTTTCCAGCCCGCGGTCCAGAATGGAATGCAGTACGGGATAATCGGTACGGGCAGGATCCATTTCCAGCACTGATTTCCTGGTTTTTTCCAATAGGAAAAGGATCGATTCCAGCCCTTGTTTTAATGTGAGCAGTTCTACGGTTACCGGCGCATATATTTTATTAATGCTGCCCAGAATCGGTTTTTCCTGGTATTGCTTTGCCGGGTTAAAACGAGTTTCATTATCGTCACGCAATGCCTGCATGAAATCCTTCAGCGCTCCCTGTGTATTTTTTACCGCATCCTGCAGTTCATCCCGCAGCTGGATCACACCCGGCGTAATATTATTGATCTGCTGCAGGATATTATTCCAGCGCATAGACCGGGGGTGAGCCGGGTCAACACCCTGCAGTAAAAAAGAAGTTCCTTTTTCATTCCATTCAACTTTGAATTGATCATAGGCGCTTTTGACCAGGTTATGGGCCTCATCAACGATCACCGCATTAAACTCCGGCAAAAATCCCGGTCTGTCTGCTTCCGTAAGCAGCAGGGAATGATTTACCACAATGGTATGGGCCCTGTACAGGGCCTGCCGCAGTTGTCCATAATAACAGCCACGGTGACGGTTGCATATTTCCCCGGTGCAGAAGCCCGGTTCACTGCAAAAAGAGGATTTAAGCCAGGTGCGCCTTGAATTGAAGAACCCTGAGCATTCTGAAATATCTCCTGTTTTGGTCCAATGCAGCCAGAACATTACTGGTAATAATGCTTCCACATCCATTTCATCCAGGGTATTGGCATCTGCGATCATCCAGTCGAACCGCGTTTTACAAATATAATTATTCCTGCCCTTCATCATAACAGCCTTTACAGGAACATCCATGGTCTCAGCCAGCTGCGGCAGGTCCTTGTAGAATAATTGATCCTGCAGGTGTTTCGTATGGCAGGAAACCACCGTGGGCCCTTCCTGCTCCACATG
>Ga0208522_1000974_pt1 | contig 18858 bp, 15 predicted proteins | sample ETNtaG_25_FD_185763 | JGI IMG/M metagenome (GOLD analysis project Ga0208522, IMG submission 185763) | Marine microbial and viral communities from oxygen minimum zone, Eastern Pacific Ocean - ETNP201302SV86 (SPAdes) (version 2) | ecosystem: Environmental > Aquatic > Marine > Oceanic ... | reverse complement strand
AAGGCTCAGGTTCATTCACGGTTCGCGGAATGCAGAGGCGCGTATCTTTCTGGTTGAGGCGATCAAGGGGCGCCGGGCAGACTGTGTCATCGAGCCGCCTCTTTACGTTTATAATGAAGATGGCTCTTACTCTAGGGAAATGGAACAAATTTATGCTTCCTTTAATTATTCTAGCGGGACCCACCACGTCGAAGAAAAGTGATACCGCTATTGCGCTGGCGGAAAAACTTGATGCGGAAATCATCGGCGCGGACTCCATGCAGATCTATAAGTATTTTGATATAGGCACTGCCAAAACGTCTATTGATGACCGGGCCCGGATTCCACACCACCTCATTGATATTCTGGAACCTGACGAGGAGTTCACCGCTTTCGATTTTAAAACACGCGCTTTGGAACATATCCGGGAATTAATAGGGCGCGGCAAGACTCCCGTCATCACGGGGGGCACCGGACTCTACCTTAAAGTTCTTCGTGATGACTACGACTGTGCTGTGCAAATCGATCCGGAAATCAAAAAACAGGTTCAGCTTGAAATAAGCGAGCGGGGACTCCCGTTAATTCATGAGGAACTACAGCGGATCGACCCTGTCTCGGCCGAACGGATATTGCCCGAAGACACACAGCGCATCGAAAGAGCCGTCTCGGTTTATCGACAAATGGGAAAAGCTCTGTCTGAATTCGTTGCAACCAATCCAGCTCCTGAATATGAGTTTCCCATCCACACGTTCATCATAGAACGCGACCGTAAAGAACTTTACGATAACATCAATCTAAGAGTGGACCATATGATGCGAGAGGGATGGGTCGATGAAGTTAAAGGCATTCTCGCTCGCGGATTCTCAAAGTCCCTGAAACCTTTTCAAAGTATCGGATACTCGCAAATCGTAGACTTCTTGGATGATAAACTCTCAATGGAACAAGCAGTGGACCTGATTAAACGAGATACGCGACGCTACGCGAAGCGCCAGATCACATGGTTCAAAAAATCCAGCGACGCAAAAACCATCCATGCCAATTCATCGGACAATCCCGCCAGCCTGCGCGATAGGGTCCTTTCCCTGCTTCCACGAACAGTGGCCGTCTTTTTGATAGCGCTGTGCCTGAACTTTGCTGATCCGTTGAACGTATCAGCCCATGACAAAGATCCCTATTCGGTCGCGTTTTCAAAATACCAGAAAGGGGATTATCATCAATCTGCGCTTTTATTTCGTTCTATCCATGCTTCATCTACAAAATCAACCGAGGGAAAGCGTGCTCTTTATCTTCTGGCACACAGCCTGACACATACCAATAAACCTCAAGAAGCGATTGAGGCTTTTAAATCCGCCATAAAATCCTACCCGGAAATAGAGGACTACATCCGTTATCATCTGGCCAGGATCCTGGTGGAATCGGGAAAAAGCGCCGAAGCACTCGAACAGATCAATACTTTGCAGGAAAATTTCCCGAATACTTTGCTCTATGCCCAGCACCGTCTGCTACGGGCAAAAGTTCTGGAGCAGGGTGGGAAAATAACAGACGCGCTCAAGGTGCTTGCGGATACAGAACAACGTCTATCAGGTTTTTCGAAAACCTCCCGGTCACGTTCTTACTTGCCGGAAATCATCTTCCATCAGGGCCAACTTTTTCAACAGTTGAAAAAAGCTAACGAAGCCTACGACCGTTACCGCAAACTCCATATCGCCTATCCCATGCATGCGCGGACGCAACAAGTCAAAGGGGAGATGAACAAGCTGAGTGAACAGTCTGGCGTGACCATCAAAGCTCTCACCATTGATGAACACGGGCAACGCATCAGCGAACTGCTCAAAAAAGTTCAATATGAACAAGCTATAACAGAGATCAATGAGCTATTGAAAAGAAAACCCCTGCTCCCCGGAAGATTCTATTTCTATCTGGCCAAGGCCTATAAAGGTCTTCGCAAAAGAAACCGCGCCAACGCCGCTCTCAGAAAGTTTCTCAAACATTATCCGCAACACGCCCGTGTCCAGAAAGCTCTTTTTACCATCGGGCGCAACTTCTGGAACATGGGGTATTATCGTGACGGACTCCAATATTTCCAGAAAGCTATCGATAATGCTCCAGGATCATCTCTCGCCAGTCAGACAGGTTTCTTCATTGGCAAAATGCACGAAGAAAAAAGACGGTATGCCCAGGCAACTCAACACTACACAAAGGTAGTTAATCAATTTGGAAGCGATGAATATGCGGAGCGGGCCGCGTGGCAGTTGGGCTGGCTCCATTACAACAAAGGCGATTTCCAGAAAGCCCTCGATTATTTTATGGACAGCGCCCGCCTGTATCCGTCCGGACTCTTCATCGAAAGCAGTATGTTCTGGACCGCGAAATCGGCGGAGAAACTGAAGCGTGGCGATCTGGCGCAACAACTTTTTAAGGACGTTAACAATCGCTTCCCCTACACCTATTACGGCATCCGCGCTGGAGAAAAAAGAACCGACAAGAAATCAGATGTTGGCGCAAACAGACGCCAGGAGATATCACTCAACAAACCTTCCCTCACAGCCAACGCACGGTTTCATTATTTGCGGGGAGTTGAATTGTCGGCGACTGGATTCTATGAAGACGCGAGTTATGAAATTAAAAAACTGGAAAACTCTGTTCGCAAAAACCTTTCCGGGGTGATGTGGCTCGCCACGCTGTTTAATAACGCACACGCTTATCCCGATACCGTGCGCATCATGCAACTTTATAAAGACTTCAAAACAAAAATTAAGGAAAAAGAACTCACCGACAACTTCTGGCGCAATTTTTATCCGCTGGCTTATGCCGAGACCATCCGCGATAGCGCCAAGAACTACGATGTCGACCCTTATTTCGTGAAAGGACTCATCCGCCAGGAAAGTTTGTTCGACGCGCAGGTGCAGTCACGGGCCGGGGCGATCGGACTCATGCAAATTATGCCCGAGACCGGGCGACTGCTGTACGCCAATTCCAAAATGGATGGGCCTTACAGCACCGACATTCTGTTTGACCCGGAAACGAACATCCAACTGGGAACCCAGTATATCAGCCAGCTCAACCGGAAATTCAATGAGAACGGAGCGCATATTCTTATTTCGTATAATGCTGGACCTCATATGCTGAAAAAATGGCTGAAACGGTTCAGCCACCTCAACGACCCCGATGTATTCATAGAATCGATCCCCTACCCCGAGACCAGAAAGTACGTAAAAAAAGTCCTCCGAAACTACGGCATCTACCGCATCCTCTACCCGCAAACAACTCCTTAGCCGCAGCTTTGCGTCAAAGGTCCTTAAAAGTTATGGCTTTAGCGCAGGGCTGTTTAATGTCCGTTCAAACAGGTATAATGAGTCAATAAAATGGTGGCTGTCTATGAATCCGAAAATTCTCCTCCGAAAATCTGATGCCTACCATCCCGGGCCTGTTGAAGGTTTCGTTCGTGAGAGTGTGAGTCTGTTCAGCGAAAAGGGCCTGCTGTTTGGTTCGGGTGACAAGGTTCTGCTGAAGCCCAATCTGTTGCGCGGATTTGCCTCAGAGCGTTGTGTAACGACACACCCTGCTGTGGTTGACGCGGTATGCCGCGTGCTCAAGGACCTTGGCGTGAGCCGGATTGATCTCAGCGACAGCCCGGCTATCGGCAGTCTGGAAGCAGTGGCCAACAAAGCGGGCTACAGCGACTTGCAGAAACGCTATGGGGTCCGATTCGTAGAGTTGAGCGATCCGATTCCCCTCGTCACGGAAGAAAATATAGCGCATCTCAAAATCGCGGGCAGTATCCGCGAATATGACAGTATCATCAATCTGCCAAAATTCAAATCGCACTGTCAGATGACGCTGACGCTGGCGATAAAGAACCTGTTCGGACTGGTCATTGGAAAACGCAAACCGGTTCTGCATTGTCTGGTAAAGAATGACAAGGTGACCTTCGGCAAGATGTTGATCGACATCGCAAAGCACGTTGCGCCATCTTTGACCATTATCGATGGCGTCACCGCCATGCAGGGTAACGGCCCGATCAACGGCTCGCCCTACCCGCTCGGCCTGCTCGCCGCCGGAATAGACATGACGGCATTAGACCGTGTGCTGGCAGAAATTGTCAATGTACCCATCAATAAAATGTATGCTCTGCAAGCGGCCCGTATCAGACAATACGGTCAATGGGACTTGCAACATATTGAATGTGTCAGCGAGACGGATCTGGATTCGCTGAAGGTATCCGATTTCCAACTCGCCAAATATCCTGTGGACATCACTTTTAATCCATTTCGACTGGCCAAATCATTTCTCAAACAGTTTTACGAGGTAGGAATCAAGGAAAGACTTTCCAGTTCTAACTGATTTTTTTCAGGAGTCTGCCAATGGATCGACTGAGCCCTGAACATCAAAGACTGTTGGATACGTACGGGATAGACGGCGAAACTGTGTTAAAGGACAACACGGGAAAAGAATTAAAAGTGTACTGGAGTGAGGCAGGAAATTATATCTTTCTCAACCCCGGCGGATGGGGCGATGGAATGTTTTTTCTGACCACCGTTTTGCTTCATTTTATGACTAACGACGAACCCATGGGTTTGTGTCTGGCTGAAGAGGAAGGGGGAAATCAGCAGGTCATCGAAGCTTCTGAAATGGAACGGCTCAGAAAAATCCTGACGAAGCGCTACAAAAATAAGGATTGATTTCCATCAGGACACCACGTTTGTTTGGGGCAGGAATGCTCCTTCAAGCTCACGGGTTAGTGTCTGAGAGATTGGCTTCAAGCTTCCATAGGACGGTCGCAAAATTTAACGACAAATAATGAACAAAGAAAGTATCGACAGTGACCTCTAGGTAGACCGATATGGTGACCTCCTGTTTCGCTACACCCTGGTGAGAGTAAATGACCCCGATGCGGCGCAGGAAATAGTTCAAGTCACCCTGCTGGCGGCTTTAGAATCAAACAAGTCATTTGAAGGACGATCCTCTGAGAAAAGCTGATCGAGAACCTCAGTTCCGAAGAAATATGTAATGAATTTAATGTCAAACCGATCAATCTGTGGGTGATACTGCACAGAGTACGCAATCAGCTTAAGAAGTGCCTGGAGATTCACTGGGTCAACAAGGTCTGAATATGCTAAAAGTTTGGTTGTCTAAATTAATGAATCCCTTTATGCAGATGATGCATATCACCTGCAAGGATACCTCGCCTGTTATTTCTAAAATGCTGGATCATCCGGTCTCCTCAGCGAAATACTGGCGGGCTAGAATCCATTTGGCAATGTGTGGCGTTTGCCGTTATTATAAAACTCAACTTGAAATCCTGACCCGGGTAACACATGAGCTTGCGAGTGAAGATTCACCCGCAAAAATGGACATCCGCCTGAGTCCTGAATCAAAAGCACATTTGAAAAAAATTCTTAAATCTCAACAATGAATCTGGACGAACAATCCTCTTGAAAGGAAAAGCCACATGAACGACAAGTCATCCTGTTGCAATGACGATTCTGATGCAGATGTTTCCAGAAACGATGTTCGCGACTTCTATTCCAACGCGGCAACCACGGCCCAGGAAAGTCTGTGCTGTCCCACAAAATATGACCTAACCGACCTGTCTCACATTCCCAAAGAGGTGACGGAAATTTCATACGGCTGTGGCAGTCCAGTCGGGCAAGCCGGACTCCGCGAAGGGGAGGTGATGGTAGACCTGGGTTCAGGCGGCGGCATCGACTGTTTTATCGCCGCAAAACATGTGGGAAGAACAGGACGAGTCTATGGTATCGACATGACCGAAGAAATGCTGGGAGTCGCCAGAAAAAACGCAGAACGTGTCGCAGAAAATCTTGGTTACAACAATATAGAATTCAAACAGGGGTTTCTCGAAACCATCCCCCTTGACGACAAGGCTGTTGACCTCGTTACCTCAAATTGTGTAATCAATCTCTCTACCGACAAAAACGAGGTGTTCAGGGAAATCCACCGGATCCTGAAACCCGGCGGACGTTTCCTGATCGCAGACATTATTTCAGAAAAGCAGGTCCCTGAAGAAATGCAAAACAATAAAGAGCTATGGGGGGAATGTGTTTCCGGCGCGCTCACTTTAAACGAATTCCTTGACTATGCCAGGAACAATACGTTCAAAGGACTGCGGGTGCAAAAAGATTATCTGTGGAAAGAAGTCGAAGGCATCAAATTCTATTCTTACACCATCGAAGGATTCAAACATGTCCCCGATGAAAACGCTTCTTGTTGCAAATCACTTATCGCGACTTATGCGGGACCTTTCGATTCGGTGACTTTCCATGGAACCGTATTTCCAATGAGCGTTCCGATTGAAGTGGACGAAGACACTGCGCAGATGATGTCTACCCATTCCTATGCGGGACAATTTATAATCACCGACCCGGAAATGGAAAAACCAGCGGAAGCGGATTCAGAAACTTCCTGTTGCGGTTGACACGGAGTAGTTAGTACAAGTGGAAACGAGAAAGATTGTCACCCTTCGTTAAAGGCCCTAAAGGGGGAGCCTGTCGAAGGGTGCATGCTTTGACGAGCTCAGCACGACATATGTTCGGTTTTGCACGGTACCAAAACACCCAAACAGGATTTCATCAAATTGATTTTTTGGCTACCTGCTAAAACCCCACTGTAGTGGACGCAGAATTTTTATTTTTGTAACGGTGATAAAAAGTGGGGATCAACGCAAACACACCCAGCAAACCCAGCGCACCCAGAACCCCAACAGAAGCTATATCAGAAATAGAATTGATGCGTGCGAGATTACTCCCCGCATTGGCGTAAATAAATGAACCGGGCATGATCCCGAACATCGTTCCAAAAAAATAAACTGGAAGCCTGACCTTGGTGAGTCCGGAAACCAGATTGACCAGAAAGAAAGGAAACAATGGCACCAGTCTCAGGAACAAAAGATAATTGATTGCGTTCTTCGAGAATCCTTTGTTGAAGGGTTCCAGCTTATCGCCAAACTTTTTCTCGACCCAGTCACGCAAAACAAAACGAGCCACCAGAAAAGCGGCAGTCGCCCCCAGGGTCGCTCCGATATTCACTATCAGCATTCCTGAGACAGGACCAAAAACAGCGCCACCTGCAAGAGTCAGAATCGTTGCTCCCGGCAGTGACAGGGCAACCACCAGAAAATAAATTCCAATAAAACCTAAAATAACCGCCGTAGTATTTTTCTGATAAACAACATCCAACTCTTCTCGATTGGATTTCAAACTTTCAAGTGACAAATATTGCTGTAAGTCAAAAACATAAAACAGCACAATACCCACACCAACGAGAGTTAATAGAATCAATTTTTTATTCATTTTCTATTCGTACACACTTTGGTTTCAGGATGAAACGTATACCAGGCAAACCATAACCCAACCACTGACGGCAGTTCCGCCCCGCTTTCATCGTGGATAGATGCCGTTTCAGATGATTTATCATTCGGTAAATCTGAGCATGTTCACCTGATGAACAAAACGACTTGATCCTCCTTGCGATTTTGCCAATGCTTGCCTGACTCTTGCCAAGCGATCAAAATCTTCCAGTTTGATGTAAAGTTTTTCCGCTTTTTTAAGATGATTCATCGCCCGTTCGGTTTCAGAAAGTTTTTCCATATACGTATGGCCCAACAGGAAATGTCCTTCGGCAAAATCTGGTTTGACACGCACTGCTTCCTGAAATGCGTCACATGCTTCCTCATACTTCCCGCAATCCATTAAAGTGAGACCGTAGGAAAATTGCATCTGCACCGAATCCGGCTTAAGCACCACCGCCCGTTGCAGTGAGTTTTCCGCCCTTTCAACGTTTCTCATCGCCCGATAGGCCACTCCCATGTAATAATGTACGTTTGAGTCCTTTTGATCCACCAGTAAGGCTCGGCCCAAAACCTCCAGCGCCTCCTCATATTCACTTTTCCTGACATAGGCCGCCGCCAGAGCGACGTAGCCGTGAATAAATTTTGGATTTAACCGCAGCGACTGTTTGAACGCACCCAGGGCATGATCAAGGGCATTTACCCCCGACTCCTCCAGACTTCCATAGGCAATGCCCATGTTGTAATACGCATCGAGAAAATCCCTTTTAAAAGCAATCGCCACTTTATACGCATCGACCGCCCCCTGATTCATACCCGATTGCTGAAGCCGCAACCCTTCCGTCAGCCAGTCTTCCGCCGCTCTGGTTTGGTCAGGCACATCCTCTTTGGGATGATAAAGCTGGCGCGTTAACATTGCTCTTTGAAGTTCGTTTTGCTGTTGAAATAAATGTTCTGCCGTTTCCAGATATTTTTTAGCCCGCTGTGCATTTCTTAATTTTTGTATATGGACGACACCCAACTGATAATAAGCCTCGGCGAAATCCGGACGAAGCTGAACCGCTCTTTTGAATGCAAACCGGGCCTCTGAATTGAGACCATGCTCAATAAATTGCAAGCCCACCATGTAAAAAGCCTGTCCAAGAACACGGGCTTTTTCGCTAGTATTTTTATCTTCCATCTCATTACTCTGAGCGGGAAAGCGTTTCAGCCTTTCGAAAGTGAAAGTCAGCCAGAATTCCGGCACCGTAAACTCAGGAGCCATCGGAACTGCATTACTAAAACAATTCATCGCCTTTTTCTCGCGTCCGATCAACCAGTAAGCCACTCCCAGACTGTAATGAAGGTGCGGATAATCACTCCTCAGTTTCAAAGCTTTGCGATAGCATTCGATCTCTTCCTTATAATCTTTCAGGCAACCGTAGACATGTCCCAGGAGGTGGTAAGCCGGGTAGGCATCAGGATTCATCTGCAATGTCCCTTTCAAAGCCTCTATCGCTTCTTCAAACTCGCACGCGAAAATGTGAAGAAGCCCTTCACCCAGCAGTTCTGTGTCCTTCCACGCATAGGGGAACAAATCGAAGATCACTTCCATGACTCGCTCAACGGGCGAATCAATACCCTGTAGCGCTCTAAACCGCATCGCCATATCAGGGTCCAACACCCGCAAAGCTTCACCGATGGTCGACAAACCTTCGTCTTCAAAAGAATGTTCGCCGAAATAGTTTTTCTTGCCTTTATTTTTCTTCTTCAAGGGAAACAAATGGTTGGTTTTGAATTATTCCCATTATAAGGGGTCGAGGGGTTCATTAAAAGAGGAGGTTCAAGCATGGCCCCCATAGGGTCAGACAGCAGGGCCATCGGTATTCCACTTGCAAAGATATTCATCCGAGCAGATTATTGGTTATTTAAGGGAAGCAGAGATATTGCAGGCTAAAGACAGTACGATTTCTCTTTACTGGAGGCTCAGGTGCGGGTAGAAAACTGGAGAAAAGAATACAATCAGTTCAGGGCACACCAAAGTTCACTGAACTATCAACCTCCAGTTCCTGAAATAATTAAGCCAAAAATAGAAATACTAACTTAAAAAATGGTACAACTTAATGGGGCAGGTCAACAGGCTAAATACGAATATTATTTTCCCATTAGAAGTTTTGTCATTGGAGCCCGTTTCCCACCTTCTCACCTTTTTTATTGGGCAAAACCGGGCATCTGATTCATACTTCTTCTTTGAAGGGAGCATTCCGGCACACTGTCACCCTACCCCCCAGAACTGAATGATGAAAATGTTTATTTCTCCAGACTCTCCATTCTTAACAACGGATACCCGCGCCAAACGTTGGGCGATTCCTTATTATCCGGAATGTGTCAACGGACGCATCGATGTATTGCTCGAACGCAACATCAATGCACTGGCAGGAAAATCAGTTTTGGATGTTGGCTCTCACATCGGCACCTTTGCCTGGGCCGCGTTGCAACTCGGCGCGAAACAGGTTCACGGGATTGATGTGGAAGAGCGAACTGTAAAACGGTGCGAGGATTTATTTCGAAATGAGGGTGTGAGTCCATCGACTTACAAATTTGAAGCGAGAGATATTTGCGAGTTTCTAGAAGACGTTGAGGAAAACGCGTTCGACACGGTCCTGTGTTTTGGTGTGATGTATTACATGACGGAACCCCATCGTCTGCTCAAACTCATGGCGCGAGCGGCGAAAGAGACGATACTTTTAGACACCTTCACAGCCGCCTATTCTGCGGTACAGGGAAAGGACGCGCCAACCACTCATCCGCACCTGACGGAAAAAGTTCTTAATCTGCCTATGATGATGGTGGCTCCTACGCAGGCAGAAAAAAAAGATTACCGCCTGCCGGATTCGTTTGACCGCAAGGGACGCGACCTGAGCCTGACCACCTTACCCACTCACGCTCTGTTGGAACTATGGTTTGAGTCGCTAGGACTGCGTTGGGAACAACTCGACTGGTCGAAATACATCACACGTCCCTGCTCATTCAAGGATCTGTTAACCCCCGAGCAAAAACTCTCATCCCACTGGGCCGACGTCTACGCTAGCGGGATACGCGCATCTTACGAACTGGAACTCTGACAGAACAGACTCATAAATTTTATTCAATACCCCCTTGACTGATTACGGGATTAATGGTCTGCTTTGGCAATGTGTTATTGATTCAATATTTTAGAAAGGGACGGAAATATGAATATGCCTTCGTTTGATGAATTCAACCGCAATCTAGATTTGGAGCCTATCAAATTTTCCCTCACTCAGCGAGAAGACGGGGCCGGCTGGTCTGTGGAAAAAACTGTTCTGCTGGAAGTCTGGTACCGCAGGTTTTTATATCTGGCAAAGTTATATCCCGAAAAAGCAGTCGTGCCCAGCAAGGATATCGACATATTCTGGCACACTCACATCCTGGACACGCAAAAGTACATGGCCGATTGCGAAATTTTGTTTAGTCGATATTTTCACCATTTCCCTTATTTCGGGATGCGTGGCGAAGACGACCGGAATAATCTGGAAGAAGCTTTCAGCGAAACCGATGAACTATACCTGCAACACTTTGGTGAATCCCCTTTGAGCGCTGGAATTGCTGACTGCGGTTCGCTGTGCAACGAACCCACTCCTAAATATGAAGACAATAACCTCTTCCCTAATGAACGTCCGACATTGGCTGGAATGGGGATGGTAAACTGAACACAACATCGGGTTTACCAGGACAACATAATAGTCACCAAAATCTTATGCACTCTACCAACCGTATTCTGTTTTGTTTTTTGATGATCTTGATAGCCTTGCTGTTAACGCAATGCTCATCAAAAAGCAGTGAGGAGTGGGTCAGGGAAGGAATCGTACTCAGCGAAAAAGGTGACTACAAAAACGCCTTCGATGCTTTTATGCAGGCAACGGAATTGGACCCGAAAAACTCAGCCGCACATTACGGACTCGGCGGGATGTATAATTATCAGGGCAGGCACGAAGAAGCCAGACAGTCTTTTCAGACCGTCATCAAACTGGACCCCACCCATATCAACGCGCGTTACAGCTTGGGATTCACCTATGAAAAACTGGGGAAACCAGAACTGGCAAAAGCAGAGTTCGCGCGCTACCATAGCTTGAAGAACAGGTTTGAGGCTATGGTTGCGAAGGAACAGGAGAAACCTTGAGAGCTACAATTGTCCTTACATTAATCGCCCTCTTTTTATTATCAGCGTGCAGTTCCAGTCCAACCAGACACCGCAAACGCATGTCGAAGCATCCGCAAAAAGAACAGGGACAAATCGAACAACCTGCGATCACGAAAAAAAAACAGAAAAAGAAAACCCAAAGATCCGCTTTGCCTTCAGTAGATTCCTATCAAAAATTATTACTGCCCACGCGAATTCACCCGGTTGATGGAACATTGATGGTTCTAGTCAACCCACAGGCCCAAAAGTCCTATCAGTTAAAGACACCAATGGGAACTCCGACCCACTCAAATAACACAGCCGATACTTCACCCAAAATAAGGCTCTTTTACATCGACCACACTGAAGTGACGGTCGAGCAATACAAAAATTTGCACCCGGATTATGATGAAACCTATGTAACAGGGAAGAAAGGGTGTCCGTCCTGCCCGGCAATGGGAATCAATTGGAACGAAGCCCACCAGCACTGTATTTCAGTTGGCAAACGTCTGCCGATGGAAGAGGAGTGGGAAATAGCGGCGCAAGGTCCGTCAAAAAGATCCCTGCCCTGGGGTGATAAAACAGCTCCGCATCGCGCTAACCTGGTTGGAGAAGAAGATGGGTTTCTCTCGGTCGCACCGGTAGGGTCGTTTCCACTGGGGGCAGGACCTTATGGCGCGATGGATATGATCGGTAATGTATGGGAATGGGTCGACAGCGTTCATTCATCTCTGTTCAAAGATCCTGAACCGAAGAAGAACAAAACAAAAACATTGCGAATTGCCAAGGGAGGCAGTTGGGCGAGCCAGAATCAACTGGCAACGATCAGCTATCGTAACGTTGCGGATGGAGAGATGAAAAACCCGACCTTCGGTTTTCGCTGTCTGAAGACTGTAGAGTGAGAGGGATTGTTCAGAGGGGAACTGAAAAATATGGTTGTCCAATTTCCTGCCCTCCACTCATTTGAATATTAAGGGGCTGGACGGGTATTGGACGGTTTTAAAAGCACCCATAAATAGGCAAGCTACAAATTCATCTTACGAACAGCCTGAGGTAGCTCCGCAGGCCTGACACTTGAGGCAGGTGCCGTTTCTCACCAGGGTCAACTGTCCGCAATCGCCGCAGGGATCGCCTTCATAACCTTTGAGTTTGGCGATGGCCGCCTTGGTCACCAGTTTTCGTGCCGCGACTACCTGCCCGCCATTTTTACCATTGCCGTTACCTTGAACCGGTGTCACCACAACGGGCTTGGCGTGTCCGTTGCCATTACCGTTACCGGGCAGAGCGATCAGGTTGGGTTTCGATTGCCCGTTTTCTTCCATCTGGACCATAGGCTCGCCTTCGGACACCTCTTCAGTAGTTTTATCAGGCGCCGACTCATCGTTCTTACCTATGGCATCCGCCCTGAGATCATCTGGAGTTACCTGGGCAAGATCGGTACGATCGAGGTAGTGAATAGCTAGGTCCCGGAAAATGTAATCAATAGTGGAGGTGGCCATGGTGATGCGTTGGTTACCCGTGACAATGCCGTTAGGCTCAAAACGGGTGAACACAAACGCATCGACAAACTCTTCCAGCGGTACACCGTGTTGGAGCCCAAGGGAAATAGCTATAGCAAAGCAGTTCATGAGACTGCGGTAGGCGGCACCTTCCTTGTGCATGTCGATGAAGATTTCACCCAGTGACCCATCATCGTATTGACCGGTACGCAGATAAACTTTGTGCCCCGCGATCACCGCTTTCTGGGTGTAACCCGCTCTGCGATGAGGTAGGGTTTTCCGTTTTCTTTCGCGTATGATCTCAACAATTTTCTCAGCAACCTTGAGCGGTTGCTTCTCTGCGTCATCCTCAACATCCAGCATTTTGAACTCTTCACTGACAACGCTGTTGAGCGGCTGGCTCAGTTTGGAACCGTCTCTATAAACTGCCGTACCTTTGAGCATGAGTTTCCAACACAGCATGTGGGCCTTATTCACTTCTTCAAGGCTTGCATCATTAGGCATATTGATGGTCTTGGAAATAGCGCCGGAAAGAAACGGTTGCGCCGCCGCCATCATGTGAATATGAGCTTCAGGTCGAATGAATCGTTTGCCATACTTTCCGCATTTGTTAGCACAATCAAATACCGGGTAATGGCTCTCTTTCAGGTGCGGAGCGTTCTCTACGGTCATGGTGCCACAGATAACGTTATTGGCTTCAGAAATTTCATCTTCTGTGAAACCAAGATATTCGAGCATATTAAAGTCAAAGGCATCAAGCTCTTCACCAATACCGAGGACTTCTCTGCAGAAGGTCTCACCCAGAACAAATTTATTAAAAGCAAATGTGACATCGAACACCTTGGGCAGTTCATCCTGAACTTTCGCAAGAATTTCATCGGTGAATCCTTTTGCCATTAAAGAATCGCGATTGATATGCGGAGAGTTTTTCAGGCTGGCGGTGCCAACACAGTAATCGATGATGGACCTGATTTCTTCTGGTTTATAGCCCAACCGTCTGAGAGCAGAAGGAACCGATTGATTGATAATTTTAAAATATCCGCCGCCCGCAAGTTTCTTGTATTTAACCAGGGCATAATCCGGCTCAATGCCCGTGGTATCACAATCCATCAGCAAACCAATGGTTCCAGTGGGGGCGATACATGTCGTTTGCGCGTTACGGAATCCGTGTTTTTCGCCCAGTTCCAAGGCATCATCCCAGGCTTTTTTAGCCGCAACCAGTAGATCATTGGGGCAATATTCCGCGCTGATTCCCTGAGGAAAAACCGTTAGCCCTTCATACTCCTGCCGATCGGCATTCAGGGCGGCCCTTCGGTGATTACGCAGAACACGCATCATGTGTTTCTTGTTTTTCTCGTATTGCAGGAAAGACCCCAACTCTTTAGCTAACTCGGCAGATGCCGCGTAAGCCGCTCCGGTCAGTAACGCCGAAATCGCTCCGGTCATAGACCGGCTCTGGTCTGAGTCGTAAGGAATCCCCAGAACCATGAGCAACGCCCCCAGGTTGGCATAACCCAAGCCCAGGGTACGGTATTCGTAACTCTTGCGCGCTATCTCGGCGTTGGGGAACTGCGCCATAGCTACGGAAATATCAAGTGTCAGCGTCCACAAACGGCAGGCATGACGAAAGCCATCCACATTGAATGTGCCGGTGTTTTCGTTGAAAAATTTTATCAAGTTTATCGAAGCCAGGTTGCAGGCTGTGTCATCAAGAAACATATATTCTGAACACGGGTTGGAAGCGCGGATGCGATCTTCTTCGGGGCAGGTGTGCCACTCGTTGATCGTGGTGTCGAACTGGAGTCCGGGGTCGGCGCTGGCCCAGGCGGCTTCATTGATAGAATTCCACAACTCGCGGGCTTTTAGCGTACGGCTCACCTTGCCATCAGTGCGCTGACGAAGTTCCCAGTTGTCATCATATTCCACTGCCCGCAGAAAGTCGTTGGTCAGGCGTACAGAGTTGTTACTGTTCTGTCCGGAAACTGTGGCGTAAGCCTCAGACTCCCAACTGGTGTCATACTCTTCAAACTCAAAATCCCTGACACCTTGCTGTGCCAGCTGAATCACACGGTAGACATAGTTTTCTGGAATAAAATCTTCCAAAGCCCGTCGCACCGCTTTTCTGAGTCGGGTGTTTTCTTTGACATCAAAACGATTACCTTCAGCAAATTCTTCATCCCAGCAAGCGAGAAAGACTTCCTTGAGTCGCCGTTTGACGATGCGGCTACCTGCGGTCAGTGAAGCGACCTTCCTCTCCTCTCTGGCTTTCCAGTTAATGAACGACTCTATGTCCGGATGGTCGATATCGAGAGTCACCATCTTGGCGGCACGCCGTGTGGTTCCCCCAGACTTAATGGCTCCTGCCGCACGATCACCTATCTTGAGGAAGCTCATGAGTCCCGATGATTTACCACCGCCTGAAAGAGCCTCGCCTTCGCCACGCAGGTTGGAAAAATTGGAACCGGTGCCCGATCCGAATTTGAACAGCCTTGCCTCCTGTTGCCAAAGATCCATGATTCCGCCTTTTCCAACGAGATCATCTTTAACAGAAAGAATAAAACAGGCATGAGGTTGCGGACGCTCATAAGCGTTTTTGGATTTTTCGACCTCATTGGTTTCCGTATTGAAGAAATAATGCCCCTGAGCCGGACCTTCTATACCATAGGCCCAGTTAAGACCCGTATTGAACCATTGCGGAGAATTGGGAGCCGCCATCTGACTCGCCAACATATGACACATCTCGTTGTAATAGTTGCGTGCCTGCTTCTGGCTTTCAAAACTATTGTTTTTCCAGCCCCAATAGGTCCAGCAACCTGCCAAACGATGAAACACCTGACGCGAATCGACTTCACTGCCACTCATCCGCTCAGATTCTGGAAGCTGGGACAGTGCTTCGTGGTCTATTTCTTTAGGGCAAAGCCATTCAGGGACACCTTCTTCCAGCTTCCTCTTCAAGCAAGTCGGAACTCCCGCTCTGCGGAAATACTTCTGGGCCATGATATCTACAGCCACTTGAGACCAAAAGGTCGGAGCCATCACCTTTTCCATTGCGGAGACGGTTGAACCATCCGTGCCAGTGATTTTCGAAGTTCTTTCTACAAATTCAATTCCGCTGTATGGATCGCTCTGATCTTTAGTGAATACCCGGCTTATTTGCACATGAACCTCCGCTACGATTTACCTGCTTAGAGAAAACTATTTATCCGTAAAATGGGGATGTTTAAAGCGAATTTTCAAAGGAAGGTACTGCCCTTTTCCACTGTCACGTTCCCCCGTTTTGAAGTGATGCCTGAAAAACTAAATACCCATATCTAGTGTCAGGTATTAAAATATACACAATATATTGGGTTGTCAAACAAAAACCAAGGTCCGACAAGATTTTTTTTAACTTTTTGTTTTTTAATGATTTACACCGATTTTCCCGTTGAAAAATTAGCCCTGTCAGGCAATAGATGGAAACCCCTTTATTATGGGCTTTTCGGGGATCTGGGGCACAAATATTTGGTATGTCAAATTTACAGAGGGAGGACTCAGGGCTTGATTTACTCTACAATTTCTATACCTACTCGCCCTACAAACTCCATCAGCTTGAGAGGGTCTTCCCGTTCATTCTCGGTGAGTTTAATGTGTGTCGCATCGACAGAATCCTGTCCGAGTGTAGGATCCAATGCCCGCCACTGACCCACAAAAACCTCTGGCCAGGCATGGTAAAGAAAGCCACCGTAGTCTTCGGAATAGACCAGTCCGTTCACAACTTTGGTGGGGATGCCCGCCGCGCGAGCCAGTGCTGTGAATAAATAGGTATGGGACTGACATTCACCACGCCGCTCCCGCAAGGCATCCACCGCTGTTAACGTATCGACCAGCGCCTTTTCCATATTATCGTAAACCCATCGGTTGATGATCCGCGCCAGACGCCAGGAATCTGTTTCTCCTTCGCCGCTTTTCCCGGTTAGCCAGGCTCTCTATTGATCGGCAATTAGGAAGTGCACCCGTCGATTTTGATACCAACATTGTTCATTGCTGTCAAAGCAGAAGGGCTGCTCCTCGCCAAGGCCGACCACATGAACCCGGCTCTCATCGATTCCCTGGGAAACCAGGTAGGCCCGGGTCGAGAGAGCCCGCCGTTCACTGAGGGCGAGGTTGTAATTGTTGGTTCCACGCTCATCGCAATGCCCCTGAATTGCAATTCTGGACTCCGGATGAGCCCTCAGGTACACCGCGTTCTTCTGGAGAACCGCCTTGGAGGCGGCATCCAAGTTGTGCTGATCGGCCGCAAAGTGAATGTCCTTTAGGTGATCGGAGGAGCGATAAGGTAAGCGGCGGGCTTCCTCGTCGGCGCTATCCAAGCCGCTTCCCTGCGAATCGTTGCTTTCACTGAAAGGTTCAGCACCACTGCTTTCACTGAAAGGTTCAGCACTGAAAGAACCCGTGGAGCCGTCGCCCGGCATTTCCCCAAAATCCCGGCGGGCACCCGCCATATCTTCAGGGTCCGTTCTTTCGTTGGTCTCCGCTGCAGCCGAATCGGGGGCATCCGCCTCACTCAAACGTTCCTCAGGTGTCACGCCAAGGGAACCCGAGGCCTCTTCTGTCGAGGACGGCCCGGCGCTATCGACCTGCACCGACGTTATTCTTGCTGGATCTTTCCCCAGTAGCTGCGCTTTGGAGCACCCGGAAACGAGAAGTACGCAGAGCATCAGCGTTGGCAGTAAAAGTTGGTGCGATAGTTTCATGGTCCCCTCTTTCGGCTTGCAAACAAGCTCACCTGGGAGCTTCAGCAATATGTGAACACAATGAGGAGCACAAATACTGATTATCATCGTTAACGGCGTGCCCCCCGTATCTTCGCCGTTTGCCACAACTCTAATTTCCGTTGAGCGCCCGCGATGCGGGGGTTCGAGAACCCCCCTAAGACTATTTGACCATCCCTGCCGGCAAAATTCAATAGCCCCCTGTCACCGTCATGACATACAGGTAGACGATGCGTTCTCCTGAAAAATACGCTACAAGTGTTCCGCCGGCCAAAAAGGGCCCGAAAGGGATCTGGCTCATAACATTGATTTTCTTTGTTGCCAGCCCGACCAGTCCGACCAGCGACCCCGCCAAAGCGCTCAAAAAAATAACCAGGACCACCTGCTGCCAACCGAGCAAAGCTCCGACGGCGGCGATGAATTTGATGTCGCCTCCCCCCATCCCGACACGGCCGCGAATCCGATAATAAACCTCCGAGGTGAGCAAAAACGTGCCTCCTCCCACAAGCAGACCGGTGGAAGAATCTTTTAATCCGACCAGGTAGCTCCCCGCCGCAAGTCCGAACACAATGCCCGGCAGGATGATAATGTCAGGGATCCTCTTGTGCTTGATATCGATTGCGGTGATGATCACCAGGGCCGGACCAACAACACAAAAGATGGCAAACTTCCATGACACGCCGAATTTGACAAATCCGGAAAGTATCAAGAGCGCCGTTACCACTTCAACGACAGGGTAGCGAATGGGGATGGCGGCGGCGCATTGCCGGCACCTTCCCTTAAGCAAAAGATAACTGAAGAGTGGAATATTGTCCCGCACAGCGATTGGCGTGTTGCATGTGGTGCAACGGGAGCGCGGTGACATGACAGATTCGTTTCTTGGGAGTCGGTGGATGCACACATTGGCGAAACTTCCAAACGAGAGGCCAAGAAACAAAACAACCGTAACCTGCAATGAGAGAGGAAGAGCTGTCAAAATATCCATCCCTTTTCTGCTGTTGTTTCCTGGTTGCCCTAGGAAGAAAGACGGCCTTGTTACTTGAAAAACATCGCGCCAGCCAATTTACCGCCGGCTCCCAGCGTTGACTTTTGGGAACCTTAAGCCTACCACAAAGGTGGCTTCTTCGGAAGGTTTTGGTCGCG
>Ga0208522_1000972_pt1 | contig 18866 bp, 19 predicted proteins | sample ETNtaG_25_FD_185763 | JGI IMG/M metagenome (GOLD analysis project Ga0208522, IMG submission 185763) | Marine microbial and viral communities from oxygen minimum zone, Eastern Pacific Ocean - ETNP201302SV86 (SPAdes) (version 2) | ecosystem: Environmental > Aquatic > Marine > Oceanic ... | reverse complement strand
TCATGATATACCTGTATTAGGAAATGCATTTGGTTCTATGAAAAGATTAGAGATTGGTTTAGGAACTTCAAATTTCTCTGAGATTGGTCAACGAATTGCGGATATGGCTAAGATGGATATTCCATCAGGTATTTTTAATAAACTAAAAAAACTTCCCGAACTTTCGAAAATGAGTGAATCATTTCCAAAACTGGAAAAAACTGGTCCAGTATTGGAAATGATAAATGAAAACCCATCATTTGATAGAATTCCAATTACAAAGTCTTGGCCAAAGGATGCTGGAAAATTTATTACATTTGGTATGGTCACTACAAAACATCCAGAAACTGGTGTAAGGAATCTTGGTGTCTATAGAATTCAAATTCTTGATAACACTCATGCGTTAATGCATTGGCAAAAACATAAACGTGGTGCAGAACATCATGATATTTCGAAAGAAAAGCAGAAAAAAATGGATGCAGCAATAATTATTGGTGGTGAACCAGCAACTGTCTTTTCTTCAATAGCCCCAGTTCCGGAAGGACTTGATAAATTTCTGTTTGCTGGAATAACTAGAAAAAAAGGAATCAAAATGGTAAAATGTAAAACAGTTGATCTTGAAGTTCCTGCAAATGCTGAAATTGTTCTAGAGGGATACGTTGATTCTTCTGACATGCGTGATGAAGGACCATTTGGTGATCATATTGGTTACTATACTCCAAAAGAACCATTCCCAACATTTACTTTAACTGGAATACTACAAAGAAAAAATCCAATATATCTTACCACTGTTGTTGGAAAACCAATTCTTGAGGATGCATATATTGGAAAAGTTATTGAAAGTTCATTTTTACCACTGATTAGAATGATACAACCAGAGGTAGTAGATTTCAGTATGCCTCCTGCTGGTTGGTTTCAAGGACTTGCAATTGTCTCGATAAAAAAACGATACCCAGGACAGGCAAAAAAAGTTATGATGGGGTTATGGGGAACAGGACAATTGTCTCTGACGAAAATTATTGTTGTAGTAGATCATGATGTGGATGTACATGACATGAATGAAGTGATTTGGGCAATCACAAGTAGGTCTGACCCAGCACGAGACACAGTAATAATAGAAAATTCACCTACTGACACGCTAGATCCTGCATCACCAAAAACTAATCTTGGCTCAAAATTAGGTATTGATGCAACACAAAAAACAAAAGAAGAGGGATTTGAACGGGAAATTCCAGAACAAGTTAAAGTGGATGATGACACCAAGAATCTGGTTGATTCAAAATGGTCTAGTTTTGGTCTTTAATGTATAGAAACTTTTTCATAGAAATTATCCCTTTCCACAGCATCAAACCCAATCTGGTGTATTGCATCAATAATTTTCTTATCTGTAAGTTCTGTGGATCGAGATCCTGTACAAGATACAACCTCTTCTCCAATTAGTGTTCCCCCAAAATCATCTGCACCATATTGTAATGCTAATTGTGCCATACCAACTCCATTAGTCAGCCATGAAGATTGAATATGTGGTATTAATCTATCAAAAATAAGTCGTGATATGGCAATCATTTTGAGAAGTTCTGATCCACCAGCCCCAAAATTAACAGTTCCCTCTTTTTGCATTAATGTATTATTTGGTTCAAAACTCCATGGAATAAATGCCATAAAACCATTTGTTGTTTTTTGTAATTCAACAATTTTTTTGAAATGTTCAGAAATATCGTGATTGGTTTCAACGTGACCATACATCATTGTAGCTGATGAAGGAATGCCAATAGCATGTGCTTCTTTCATAATACGAACCCAATCATCACTCATAATTTTTTTTGGGCTGATTATTTGTTTTACATTGTCAGTAAGAATTTCTGCTCCAGCTCCTGGCAATGATTGTAAACCAGAATTCTTTAATCTTGACAAAATTTCTTTTGTTGATGATTTTTCTACTTTAGCAATTGTATCAACTTCTGATGTTGAAAGTCCATGAACACCAACATCAGGAAATTTTTTTCTAATCATTCTAAATGAGTTTTCATAATACTCAATCCCTAAATCGGGATTATGACCGCCTTGAATTAGAACCTGTCTTATCTTGAACATATCCCAAGAAGTTTTTACACGAGATTCAATTTCTTCCAATGTTAATGTATATGATTCTTCATGACCAGGTGGTCTATAGAATGCACAAAACTTACAGTCAGTAATACAGACATTTGTATAGTTTAGAATTATATTATTAACAAATGACGCCTTATTCCCAAATTGTTTTCGTGTTAGATAACCAGCAACCATTCCGATAATATATGAATCGTCTGATTCTAGTAATCTAATGTAATCGTTTTCTGCTGGAGGTTGCCCATTTAGTGAGTTTTCTAGAATATCGCTAATCTCACTAGAATGAATTTGCTCGGTAATTTGGCTCAACTGATTTTTGAGGATTAGATATGCTATTTAATCCTTAGAAAATTCAATTTACTATAATTTTTAATTAGGTATAGAAATGATAACATCTATGGCTACTGGAACTGATATTAGATTAAATAGAATTTTGAGGAAGGGAAAGATGCTTTGTATTCCTATGGATCATGGAATTTCGAATGGACCAATTGAGGGACTAGAAAAGCCACATTCTATGATTTACAAATGTGAGAGTCATGGTATTTCTTGTGTTATAGTAAACAAAGGAATAATCAAAACATTACCTAGACCACCAAAAGTTGGTATGCTGGTACATTTTTCTGCTAGTACATCTCTCTCTACTGCACCAAACAGAAAAATGTTAACTGGATCTGTAAAAGAGGCATTACGTCTTGGTGCTGATGGTGTATCTTTACACATCAATATTGGTGGAAAAGAAGAACCAGAAATGTTAGCAGACTTGGGTCGTATATCTGAAGAATGCCATGAATGGAACGTTCCATTATTAGCAATGATGTACCCAAGAGGTGAAAATGTAACAAATCCACATGATCCAGAAGTAGTAGCTCATGCAGCTAGAATTGGTGCAGAATGTGGTGCTGATATTGTTAAAACACTATACACTGGAAATATTGATTCGTTTACAAAAGTTGTCGAAAGTATTCCAGTACCAGTGGTTATAGCTGGAGGACCAAAAGCAAATACAGACATGGATATATTACAAATGACAGAGGATGCAATGAAATCTGGTGCGAAAGGCGTAACATACGGCAGAAATATCTTTGCTCATAAATATCCAGAAAAAATTGTAGAGGCATTAGCAGGAATCATATTTAAAAATCAAACAACGAAAGAAGTGGCGGATATAATTGGTAACCAATAAGCAACTAATCATAGAACCAAAAGTTGCAAAAAATCATCTTGCAAAATTTGTTAAAGGTTTAGAGAATGAAGGAATAAAGATGGTGTATTCTGATCCAAAAAATCTTTCAAAAACAAAAATACAAACAATTTTTCCTTCACAGAGTGCAAATTACGTTGTATTGAATAAAGAACCTACTAAGAAGCTAAAAGGGAAAAAAATAGGAAGAAAATTTAAAGTGTTATCAAATAATGATATAGAAAAGATACTTGATTCAGCAAAGAAGGGATTAGATTTTGTGATTATTGAGGTAAAAGATTGGAAAATAATCCCTCTAGAAAATATTATTGCAAAATTACATAAAATTCATACACAAATTTTTGCAATTGCTAGAAATCCAAAAGAAGTAAGAAAAATGTTTTCTATATTAGATGTTGGCGTTGATGGTGTTATTTTCAACACTGGGTCAATTAACCATGTAAAAGAAACACTAGTTTACTTGGGTTCAAAGAATTTTGAACTTCAACCTGCTAAAATAATTGATATACAAGAAGTTGGAGATGGTGAAAGAGTGTGTGTAGATACAGCATCAATATTACATAGAGGTGAAGGTCTGTTAATTGGAAGTAGAGCAAATTTCTTATTTCTTGTTCATAATGAATCAGTTGGATCTTCGTTTACCTCACCTAGGCCATTCCGGGTAAATGCTGGTGCAGTTCATTGCTATACACTATCACCTGATGGAACAACGAAATATCTATCAGAACTAGAAACTGGGGCAGAGGTATTGGTTATTAATTCAGAAGGTAATGCAAGACGTTCTACAATTGGTAGGTGTAAAATTGAAAAAAGACCAATGCTATTAATCAAAGCCAAAGTAGGGGATGAAATTGGTGGTATTATAGCACAAGACGCAGAAACAATCCGTTTTGTAAAATCTAATGGTAACTTGGTTTCTGTAACCCACATAAAAAAAGGTGATTCAGTTTTAGTGCATTCAAAACCAGCAACAGGTAGACATTTTGGAATGGAAGTTTCTGATGAATATATTTTAGAGAAATAATATGTCATACAAAACATGTGTCACTGTTGCAGAAAAAACCCCAAGAAAAACTAAACACATATTATCAAAAGCATTAAAAAAATCGGAATATGCTGAGATTAGATTCGATTTTTTAAAACCAGGTGACGTTCCAGAAGCACTAGAACTTGTAAAAAATAGTCTTAAAAGATGTGTCTGTACTCTTAGACCAAAAAAAGAAGGAGGTAAATTCTCATCAAATGAAAGAGAAAGAGTTTCAATTCTCAAATTAATATCTGAATACAATCCATTATTACTTGATATAGAATTTCAGACGTTGAAAAAAGATAAGAATTTACAAAAATATGTAAAAAACTCCAAAACTGAAATTCTTGTATCTTGGCATGATTTTAAAAAAACGCCTAGCATGAATGAGTTATTACGTATTCAGAAAAACATGACTAGATTCTCTAAAAACATCAAAATTGTTACCACCGCAAAATCATTTATTGATTCAACAAAAATTATGTCGCTTTATAACCCTGATAATAAAATAAACCTAATCTCATTCTGCATGGGTGAAATTGGTAAACACTCTAGAATTCTCTGTTTATATCTTGGTAGCCCATTTACTTATGTTTCACTTGGGAAACCAATTGCTCCTGGTCAATTTAGCCTAGATGAAGTTAAATCAATCTTTGGTAAGAAAAAAAATAGATGACAAAAACATTTGCTGTAATTGGTGATCCTATTGATCATTCATTATCACCAAATATACATAACTCTGCATTCCGTGAGCTTGATTTAGACTGCACATATATTGCATATAAAATTCCAAAAAATGAGCTTAGTTATGGACTAGATGCATTAAAAAAAATAAAAATATCCGGCTTTAATGTTACAATTCCACACAAAATTGATATTATGAAATTTTTGGATGGTACGGATGAAGATAGTAAATTAATTGGGGCAAGTAACACAGTTACGAATCAGAATGGTGTTCTAACTGGATATAATACAGACATGCAAGGATTTCTAGATCCAATAATACAAAGAGAACTTGATATTAAAAATTCAAATATACTTTTGTATGGTGCAGGTGGTGCAGCTAGAGCTATAATTGTAGCATTTGCAAAACAAAATGCAAAAAAAATAACCATTGTAAATAGAACTATTGAGAAAGGAAAAGAGCTTGAAGAATTAGGGAAAAAATTAGGATTGAATTCAGAAATAATTAGTTTGGAAAACTTTGAAGGAAATAAAAATAAATACGATTTTGTTATTAATTCTACATCAATTGGAATGAAGAATGAAATTTTTCCAATTTCACAGGATCTAATCGACGAAAATTCTGTGGTGTATGATATTGTATACAAACCAATCAATACTGATCTCATTAAAAAGGGGAAAAATGTTAATGCGACAATTATTTATGGATATGAAATGCTGTTGGGACAGGCTGTAAGATCATTTGAGATTTGGATGGACAAAAAGGCTCCATATTCTGCTATGAAAAAAGCAATTTTAGGTGGTTTTTCATGAAGGTAAAAGCAACTGTTCATGGTGCAATATCATTAGTTAATGCTATAGCAACTGGTAAGGGTGCTACATTAGGTATTTCAACAAAAGCTGAATCTATAGTAGATATAACATCTGGTACTGGAATTACATTAACATCTAATAATAGAACAATTAGTTCACGTCTAGTAGATAATGTCGTAAAAAAAATTATCTCAAAAAACGAACTTGGTAAAAACAAAATAAAAATTAACATTGAAACTAACATTCCAGTTGGATATGGTCTAAAAAGCTCTAGTGCAATTTCTACATCAGTTGCATTAGCATGCTCAAAGATTTTCAAACCAAAGATGTCAGATTTGGATATCTTATTAACTAGTGTTAATGCATCGATCGAAACAAAAGTTAGTTTAACTGGAGCTTATGATGATGCATGTGCATGTTACTACGGTGGGTTTAATGTTACAGATAATTATAAAAGAAAAATAATCTTAAGAAAAATTGCACCTAAAAATATTGATGCGATTGTATTTATTCCAAATAAAAGAAAACGTGGAAATGTAAAAAATTTGAAAAATTTTACGCTAATTTTTGAAGAGGCATGGAATCTTGCAAAAAACTCTGATTTCTGGAATGCAATGATACTAAATGGATTTACATCAGCTACAATACTTAAATCAGAACCAAAAATTGTGTCAGATATGATCAAAAATGGCGCATTAGGTGCATCAGTTACCGGAAACGGACCAGCGTTTGCCGTAGTGGCAAATAGTAAAATTACAAGAAAGATAAAGAAGTCACTATCAGAATTAGATGGCTCTGTAATGGTTTCTAAAATAAATAATGAGAAGGCAACAGTCTATGACTTGTAAAATTGAAAAATCACAATTGAATGGTGAAATAGTTTGTCCAGCAAGTAAAAGCTATACACATCGTGCAGTATTTCTCGCTGCATTATCAGATGGAAAAAGTATTGTTAAAGACGCTCTATATTCAGCTGATACTAGAGCAACAATTGATGCGTGTAAAACATTTGGAGTTGACGTACATGAATCTGGTGATATAATTTCAATAGATAATTCTATCAATTTAGAAGGAGAAGGAGGTATTATTGATGTAGTAAATTCAGGCACCACAATAAGAATTGCAACTGCAATTGCAGCAATTTCTCCAAATAAAACAATCCTTTCTGGTGACTCCAGTATCAAAAAAAGACCAATGAAACCACTATTAGATTCACTCGAATCGTTGGGTGCGAAATGTATTTCCGATGATGGAAAACCACCGATCACAGTATCAGGAACAATAAAGGGTGGTGAAGTGAAAATTATTGGTGATGTTTCTAGTCAGTTTATCTCAGCCCTACTTATCATTGCCCCAAGATTACAGAATGGTTTAGAATTAAATATTGAAGGAAACATTGTATCAAAACCATACATTGATTCAACTATTGCATCAATGGAAAAATTTGGTGTTGAAGTTGAAACTATAGAAAAATACAAAAAATATAAAATAGAACACCAAACATACAAACCAACAGAATTTTCTATTCCTTCTGATTTTTCAAATCTAGCACTGCTTTTGAGTGCAACTGTACTGGTTGGTAACGACGTTTCTATTAAAATTTCAATGGGTGATCTTCCTCAGGGTGATGAACTGTTTATAGATATTTTAGAAAAAATGGGAGTTGTTGTAACATTACAAAATAACATCATTTCATTAAAAACCCCTGCAAAATTAGATGGTGGAAAGTTTGACTTGGGTAACACCCCAGATCTTTTACCGCCTCTTGCCATTCTTATTTTAAAATCACAGAATCCAATTTGGATCTATAATGTTGCACATGCACGATTCAAAGAAACCGATAGAATTAAAATTATTGCAAGAGAAATTAAGAAAATCGGTATACGTGTTGAAGAGAAAGATGATGGTATAATTCTTTATCCTCCAGAAAATATTACATCTGCTCAGTTAGACTCGGAAAATGATCATAGATTATTTATGGCATTTTGTATTTGTGGAATGCATATCGGTGGGTGTGAAGTAACAAATCCTGACTCAGTAGAAGTTTCATACCCAAATTTTATTTCAGACCTATCTAAGATTGGTGGAAACATATTCCAAACATAGAACGATTATAAACATCTTAAGTTATCTTTTATTATTGACAGGTAATTCTATTGGTCAACGATTAGTTTTAACAAGTTTTGGTGAGAGTCATGGTAAGTGTGTTGGAGCTGTACTTGATGGTTGCCCTGCTGGATTAGAATTAGAAGAAAAAGATATTCAAAAAATGCTAGATTTGAGAAGGCCTGGACAGTCACTTGTATCAACGCAGAGAAAGGAAGCTGATACGGTGGAAATTCTTTCTGGCGTATTTAGAGGATTTACTACAGGTGCACCAATTTCAATGGTCATATGGAACAAAGATCATGATTCTAAAAGTTATGCAAAATTAAAAACTTCAATGCGCCCAGGACATTCTGATTATCCTGCATATGTAAAGTATAAAAAATTCAACGACTTTCGTGGTGGTGGTAGATTCTCTGGAAGATTAACTGCGACACATGTTCTTGGTGGTGCAATTGCAAGAAAGTTACTAAAAGTCACTCTTGGCATCAGTACTAATTCATACACATGCCAAATTGGGAAGATAAACATGAAAACTCAAGCAACCGCCAAGTTGTTAAAAATGATTTACTCAAATGATGTACGATGCCCTGATAAGAATACTGCTGCTAAAATGAAAAAAATTATTCTTGATGCAAGAAAAAAGGGTGACTCTCTTGGTGGAATTATAGAATCTATTACAACTAATGTTCCTGTTGGTTTAGGTGAACCAATTTTTAGTTCATTAGAATCTGAACTAAGTAAAGCAATTTACTCTATTCCTGCAGTAAAAGGAGTTGAATTTGGATCAGGGTTTGATGGTTCAGAAAAAACCGGATCTCAGAATAATGATTCATACGTATATAAAAATAAAAAAATAAAAACAAAAACAAACAATTCAGGTGGAATACTGGGTGGAATATCTAATGGAATGCCAATTACACTACGTGTAGCATTCAAACCTGCGTCATCAATTAATAAAATACAAGATACAGTTGATGTTAAGACTGGAAAAAATGTAAAATTGAGGGTGGAAGGTAGACATGATCCATGTGTAGTTCCACGTGCACCACCTGTTGTTGACTCGTTAGTTTCTTTGATTATTGCTGATCATGCATTACAGGGTGGTTTCATAAAATCAGTTATTTAGGAAATGACAGAATTAGATAATCTTCGTGAAAAAATAAACGAAATCACATTTGAAATGCTAAAGTTGTTAAAGACTAGAACTGATCTTTCAAAAGAGATTGGTAATACTAAACAAAATTTAGGTATGAATATTGCTGATGAAGCAAGAGAGGATGAATTACGAAATTATGTTATTCAACTATGTAAAGATATTAAATTAGATGAAAAAATTGCTACAAAATTTCTCAATTTTCTGCTAAATGAATCAATTAGTATACAATCTAAAAATAAGCAGACACATCTATCAATATTCCTTAAAGCAAAATCACTTGAAGAACAGGGCAAAAAAATAATTCATCTGGAAGTTGGTGAACCTGATTTTCAACCACCTAAAATTGTTAAGGATGCTCTTGAACATGTATATGAAAAAGGATATGGCAAGTATGGTCCTTCAAAAGGAATTCCAGAACTACGAGAAAGTTTAGCAAAAAAAAATTCTCAACAATACTCTTCTATAACTCAAGATAACATCATGGTTTGCCCTGGTGCAAGATTTGGGATCTATTTGGCAATTACAACATTACTAAATCCTGGTGATGAGATTATAATCATAGAACCATCTTGGCCTGCATTTAGTGATTGTGCGATTAATGCAGGAATAAAAGTTAGAAGCATAAAAACAACATTAGAAAATAAATGGGAACCAACTGTTGAACAGATTGAAAATGTGATAAACTCTAACACAAAAATGATTGTTATGAATTATCCAAATAATCCTACTGGGAAGATTCTTCCAAAAAAACTTCAGGATAATATTATTGAGATTGCCAAAAGAAATGATCTTTATGTCTTGAGTGATGAAATCTATTCCGAGTATGCATTTACTGAGTGGAAAAGTGTATTGTCATATGGATATGATAAATCTATAATCACACAATCATTCTCAAAATCACATGCAATGACAGGATACAGAATTGGATATGTTATTGCTGATCAAACGATAATTGATAAGATGGCAACTCTCCAAGCTCTATCAATCACAAACGTTTCTGAGCCAATTCAATATGTTGCACTACAAGCATTAAATGCTGATATTTCTAACAATTCAAAATTAATTAAATCAAAAATTGACATACTTGTAGAAAAGGCAACTCAACTAAAATTACAATTTATCAAACCTGATGGTGCAATGTACATTTTTGCTAAAATAAGGGATGATTTTGATGCAACAAAATTTGCTTGTGATCTTTTAGATGATGGAGTTGCAATTGCCCCAGGTGAAGGATTTGGTGATTATAGAAATTTTATTAGAATAACTGCAATTCAAGACGAAAAGAGACTAATTGAGGGACTCACTATGATAGAGAAGAGATTGAATGGATGAAAAAGTAGCAGTAATTGGGGCAGGAGGTAAAATGGGTAAATGGGTCTCTGACTATTTATCAAAAAAGAAATATGATGTTGTTGGATATGATATTGATAACCCAACACCAAAATCTGTAACTCAAGGAAAATCACTTATTAGTTCAATACTACATGTTGATTGTGTAATTTTAGCTACACCAACTAAAAAAACTCCTGAAATAATTAGATTAATTGCAAAGGAAATGAAACGTGGTGCAACGCTTGTTGACATATCTTCTCAAAAATCAAAAACTTCTATATCATTAGGAAAAATTCCTAATAAGATTACTCCAATTTGCATACATCCTATGTTTGGTCCAGGTGTTAAGAATATTAAAAATAGGAATATAATATCTGTTCCAATAAAAGATGGAAAAAAAGAACTAGAAATTGCAAAATCATTATTCCCAGAGGCTAATTTTGTTACAATTGATTCAAAAGAACATGACAAAAAAATTGCGCTTATACTTGGACTTCCACATCTAGTTAATTTGATTTTTGCAAATGTTTTATCCAAAGATGAAAAGATCATTCTTACAGAAAAAATGTCTGGAACAACTTTCAAAGTTCAAAAAATTCTAGCTGAAAGTATTTTAACAGAATCACCAGAGTTAATTGAAACGATAATATCAAATCCTGATATTAGAATGGTTGCTGAAGGGTTTTGGAAGGACTTTGGAAATATGTTAACATATGCACAAGAAGGAAAAACAGAGGAGATTCTCAAATATGTAAATACATGTAAAGATAATCTTTCAAAAAACACTGATATTTCTAATTCCTACAAGAAACTAACTGCAATCTCCAAATTGATTAACAAGTAATAATGCATTATACAAAAATTGTTACATCATTTCTAAAAAATGATGAAAAGATACTGATTCTTAAAAGAAGTGATATGGTTAAATCAATGAAAGGGTTATGGGCAGGAGTTAGTGGTATAATTGAACAAGATGAAACCCCACTAGTTAGAGCAAAAATTGAAATTTTTGAAGAGGTTGGTCTTGAAGAAAAATATATCAAACTCTTGAAATCATCTGAACAAATGAAAATAGAATCACCACAATATAGAAACCACAAATGGGAAATCTTTCCTTTCCTGTTTGAGACAAAAAATACAGAAATAAAACTGAACTGGGAAAACTCAGAATTCAAATGGATTGACATAGATCAACTCAAGGAATTCGAAACAGTTCCAAACTTGGAAGAAATTCTACTCAACCTGATTTAGAGTCTCATTTTCTTTTGTGTACTTTCTTTGTTGTGGAAGCATGAGGTAAACACATGCACCACCACACATTGTGCATGGAACATTGTTTCCCGGGTGTTGACCGGTTCTTGCATGAATCTTTGCTGCCTTCTCAGGATCAATAGAAAGTGCAAGTTGAGTTTCCCAATCCAGCGTCCTTCTTGCCTCTGTCATTTTCAAGTCCCATTTAATTGCCTTATCACGAAGCTTAACCAAATCTCCTGCATGCGCGGCTATTCTATATGCGATTAGCCCTTCTTTTACTTCCTCAGCGTTTGGTAGTGCCAAGTGTTCAGATGGTGTAAGATAACATAACAAATCAACACCTTCACTTGCTGATACAGCCGCCCCTATTGCACTTGCAATATGATCATGCCCTGATGCCACATCAGTAACTAGTGGACCCAAAACATAGTAAGGAACATCACCAATTAGTGATTTTGCCAGTTTTACATTTGCTGCAACTTGATCAAGTGGAACATGACCAGGACCCTCAATCATTACTTGAACATCTTTCTCAATTGCGCGCTTTGATAGTCTTCCAATATTGATCATCTCTTGCACTTGTAATTCATCATGTGAATCCAATATAGATCCTGGACGTAATGCATCGCCCAAACTGAAAGTTACATCATATTTTTGTGCTAACTCAATCATGTAATCATAATGAGTGATGTATGGATTTTCTTTATCATACTTTAACATCCATGCTGCTGTAATTGTCCCACCCTTACTTACAACACCAGCATATCTCTGTACTTTGAGAATTCTTTTTGCGATTTCTTTTGTGATTCCAGAGTGAATTGTTGTATAATCTACTCCATCTTTTATGTTATTTTCAAACGCATTAAGATAATCATCCTCTGTAATATCAAGAGGGTTTTTGTGTTTTTCAACACCAAAGTTATACGCCTCATAAATTGGGACAGTTCCAAAAGTGATTGGTGCAGCATCCAATAAGGTTCGTCTAATACTACCAACATCACCTCCATCACTGAGATCCATAATTGTATCAGCGTGATATTTTACAGCAACTTTTGCTTTTTCTACTTCTTCTTCAACATTAACATTTAGTGTAGATGAACCGATGTTGACATTGACCTTTGTCTTCATTCCTTTTCCAATTCCAACGTTATGAATTTTTTGTGGTCTTACGTTGTTACTTGGAATGATAATTGACCCAGAAGCAATTTTTGGTAAAAGCCAATCCAGTGTAACATCTTCATCTTTTGCAACTTGCTTCATCTCATCTGTTGCCACTCCTCTTCTAGCTGAGTTCATCTGTGTTGTCATAAGTCTAATACACTTCTGGTAAATTTAAACAGTAGTCAAATAAGCGATCAGAATTGAATGGTTACCAGACATCATCTACTTCATCAAGCTCTTGATATTCTTTTGAAGTATCTCTTTTGAACCCATATCTAGAGATATCTCGTTTGAAAAACAAATCTATATTCCAATCGGCCCAAACTCTTAATCTTTTTTCTAGATTAGGAATTTTAGAGAGATAATAATTTCTCCATAAAACCCATGCCAAGAAACCAGTAATTTGAATTCCCATTGCTTGCGTTATTCCAGAACGTCTCCCAATAATTGCACTTTGACCTTTCCAATTATACTCGAACTTTCTTTTTTCTTTTCCCTCAATATCCTGCTTTATGTTATATGCAGTTAATTTTGCATGTGCTTCTGCTAACTGTGCTGTTGGTGGATAGCGTTTTTTGCTTTCATCATCAATATGTGCGCAGTCACCAATCGCAAAAACACCTGAGAATCCAGGTGTTTCTAAGAATTCGTCCACAATTATCTGATTTTTCTTGGTTTTGAAGATGGAATTTCTGATTATCTCAACTGGTGTTACACCAGCAGTCCAAACAAGTGTATGTGTTCCAATCTTCCTTTTTGAAGATTTGGAATTAAGTTTGCCTATAGTTACATCTCTTCCATCAAATTCCTTAACGGCAGTTTCTAGCATTATCTCAATACCATTTTGTTCTAGTTTTTCATGTGCAAATTTAATTAATTTCTCGTTAAATCCTGGCAATATTGTAGACATTGCCTCAATCACTACCACGCTAATCTCATCTTTTTTTATATTGTGATAATATTCGAGTGCGTCATGTAGGAAGTCATTAACTTCACCGGCAGTCTCAATTCCTGCAAAACCGCCACCAACTACAACAAAAGTTAGCAGACGTTTTTTGTTAGCCTTATTAGTTTCGTTCTCCGCTTGTTCCAACATATCGATGATTCTATTTCGTAGTGATAATGCGTCACTAAGCGTCTTCATCGTGAATGAATATTTTTCAACACCGCTTAATCCAAAGAAGTTTGTCTCACTGCCTAATGCAATTACTAGATAATCATAATGTATTCTGCTTCCGCGTTTTTCTGGTGTACCTTCTAGTGTAACATGTTTCTGAATCGGATCAATACTCCTAATTGTTGATTCGTATATTGTTGCCTTTTTGCATAACGATCTAAGTGGCATAACAATATGCCTTGGCGTAATAGTTCCCGCTGCAACTTGTGGTAACATTGGTGTAAAAAGCAGAAAATTATCATCACTAACAAGTGTGATCTCTATGTCATCATCAGATCTGAAATATTTTTCCAGTTTTCTTGTACAATCGACACCAGAAAAACCACCACCCAAAACTAAAATTCGTTTTTTAGTTTTCATGCTAGATCTCTTAAATTGCGTAATAAAGATTGTTTGAAAGTTTTCCTAACTGAAAATATTGTACTGACTAAATTGACAAAAAAGTATTTTACTTCTAGATATGCGGACAAAACATTGGAAGAGAAAACTGTCAATATTGATGGGAATAGTATACGCTTCTTAGAGGAAGGTGATTCTGATCATGTTCTTCTTTTGATTCATGGGCTTGGGGCATCAGCAGAGAGATGGGAGAATGTAATACCACTTTTCTCCAAAAAATACCGTGTAATCGTGCCTGATTTGATAGGATTTGGGCATAGTGAAAAACCATCTGTTGACTATACCACTGACTATTTTGCTGATTTTATGTACAAATTTATCTCGAAAATGCAGATCAAAAATTTCAGTATAATTGGATCATCATTAGGTGGTCAAATTGGTGCTGAGTTCACTTCAAATCACAATGATTTAGTGAAAAAATTGGTTCTTGTCTCACCGTCAGGAATAATGAAACACTCAACTCCTGCACTAGATACTTACATCATGGCTGCATTGTATCCAAATAATGAGAGTGCTACTATGGCATTTCAAACAATGTCAGGTCAGACACAAATTGATGAAGAACTGATAACTGGGTTTGTGGAGAGGATGAAGATGCCAAACGCTAAGATGGCATTCATGTCTACTCTTCTTGGTCTGAGAGATGCAGAGATCATAACAGAAAAGCTTGGTATGATCACAATACCAACCCTTATTGTTTGGGGAGAAAATGATCCGGTTATCCCAATAAAATATTCAGAGTCATTTGTTTCTTCAATAAATGATTGTAGATTTTACAAAATGGTGAAATGTGGTCACACTCCATTTGTAGAGGATCCAAAAGGATTCTTTGATTTGGTATCAGACTTCCTCAAATGAGCGATCATTTAATAATACCAGAAAACTGCTACAACCAATGTCAGGTAAAAAAAACCAATCTGATCCTACAGAACTATTCAAAAAATGGTTTGAGGATGCAGCAAAAACACAGTCTGATTGGACAAGTAACATGAAGAACATGTTCCAACAAAACAACCCAAACCCATTCAACCTTCAAAATATGCTTCCAAACTTTCTATCATGGGGTGCATTCAAGACAAATGTTGGTAGTAATGGTAGAATCTCAATTCCAGAGGCTGAAAGAGAGGCTCTTGGTCTTAATGAGGGAGATTTGGTACAAGTAGTTGTTCTTCCAATCAAACAAAAAGGCTGAAAATAGATAGGAATCAATTGGTAATGAATGGTAACTATTACCAATAGGTATATATACACTAGGTAAATATGAGTAACCATGAGTACAGAATCAAATACAAACGCTGGAAACAGACAAACCTCTGATAACAAAAAGGATGTATTTTCAACATGGAAACAAAATGTAGATCAATACATGGATTTCGTTGAGAAAGCAATTCCTAACTATCATGAATCTGTCACAAGTCTACAGCAAGAATACATCCAAGCAACTGAGAATGTAATTGATTCCGCTATTTCAGTTCAAAAAGAATTTGCAACAAAAGCAGGCATCAATACAAACGTACCAGATGCAACATTGAAAGCAGTTCAAACATCAAATGAACAAGTAATCAAAGCATATGATGTTCAGAAAAAGATGGCAATCGCATCAATCGATGCAGCACGCCAAAACGTAAAGAGCTTCAATGATAATGCAAAAGCATTTTCAGAACTAAACGGAAACGTTTTGCAGTCTTGGGTATCAGCATTCACACCAAAATACTAGTGTGAATCTTTTTTTCTTTTTTATGATCTTTCTTTAAGCCACTTTCCAAGCTCTGGTAAAACCTTCTTTTGGCTGAACGAGCTTGCTATCATTCCAACATGTCCAGTTGGATAAATTGCCAAATTCTTATCTTTACTACCTACAGCATAATGTAATGGCATACTACATTCTGGTGAGACAAGATGGTCTCCTACTGCAACTTGGGTGAATATTGGCATTGTAATCTTTTCAAGATCTACCAGTTTGTTTCCAACAAACATCTTATTCTGTATCAAAAGATTTTCCTGATAAATTCCCTTAATCCATTGTTTGAATAATTCACCTGGGATTGGTGGTGTCTCAGCGAGCCATTTTTCAATTTTTAGGAAGGAATCAACATATTTTTCATTATCTATATTTCGGAAAAAGTTGAGATATTTCTCAATACCCTGCTCAAATGGTTTAAGAATTGAGAAGCAATAATACATGAATTCTGGTGGCATATTTCCAATAGTATCAACCATCTTTTCAACATCAAAATATTTGGCAATATTACTGACAACCGTAGTATCCTTCCAACCATCTATTACAGGCGCGGTTACGATTAGATTTTTGACCTTTTCAGGATGAAGTGCTGAATAAACTGTAGCCAATGTTCCTCCAGTGCAGTATCCATGAAGGGAAACCTGATCAACATCAGCCTCATCACAGACAAATTCAATACAATTATCCAAGTAACCATTTACGTATTCCTCAAATCCAAGATATTTGTCAAAGTTTGTTGGGGTTCCCCAATCAATCATATAAACATCAAATCCCTGTTCTAACAAATTTTTCACCCAACTCTTTTTTGGGTCAATGTCAAAGATGTGATATCTGTTAATTATTGCATATGAAATTATCACAGGAATCTTGACTTGTTTGTCTGTCAGTGGTTTGAAATGTAATAATCTAATTCTATCCTCTTTGTATACAACATCAAACTCTGTTAAACCAATGTCAATATCATGTGGTACAGATACCTTCATTGGCGCCTCAGCCATGTTACGACCAAGATTTAGAAATTCACCGATTACTTTTGGATCAAATCTATTCTCATTTGGCATCTTTTCTATCCCTTGTCTTTTTGCTACCAGATTCTAACTTGGTAATTCTTTGCTTCAATGAATGCATCTCCTTGTAAATCTCCTCAATCTCTTCCTTGGTTGGAAGGTTTGAAGCTTTTAGCATAATGTCCATAATTGTGTTCCATCTTTTCATAAGATCAAGTTCTTTTGATACAAGATTGTTATAGTTTTTAGAAAATTCTTTAGAGTCAAACAACTGTGTAAAATTATTCTCAAACATGTCTATCCATACACGTTTGTACGCCTCAATACTCTCCTCGTCTTGTGGAACATCTCCCATCTTTGATGTCACCTTTTTTTGTGCATCAATCCATGTCTCTGAAAGATTGCCGTAGTATTCCAGAAGGCTGTTGTTAAAATCAATAATTTCCTGGTTTGCGTCTGTTAGTTCTGAGGTTATCTTTTTCAGATTTGTTGTCATGTTACGAAGTGGTCCAACTGCCATCATGGAGGCTGGTTTGGATGACATCATGGAAATCATATCAGCCCAAAATGTCGACATCTGTTTGTAATACCCAAAAGCATCATCACCGTCTTTCTGCATTTATGATAATAGAGATAGATCGCAATAAATAGATCGCTTTTCTTTGATCAGCATTGGACTATCAAGAACTTTGTGGAAAAATTGAAAAATCAGTGCCTAATATCAGATTTGCCGGAGTTATCAATAACAAGGGAAGACTAGTGGCTGGAGGCATGATTGGTTCTGTAAAACCTCTTGAGGATACTAAAAAAGATGAGATGCTCTTCATGGAGCTTGCACTTCGTGTAAGGATGAGGGGTGAATTTAATGAAGAGCTTGGACCAGTAAAATTCTCACTCTCATATCGAGATAAACTAATCATAATGAGTTTCCCAATGGGAAATGATGTGCTTCTAGTTACAATGGACAAGTCTGATACATTCGACAAGATTCCTTTCCAAATCTTAAAGGCTATAGGCTAATCTAAAATGGACAATCGAATTAACATTGCAGTAATAATTGGTGTTGTGTTAGTTCTTGCATTTGCAGTTACATTTACTCAGACAGAAAAGCAAGCTGTTTCACAAGATGCAACCTCATCATTTGAAAGATCAGTAGATGTTGATCAATCTGAAAAAATAATATCGGTTGTTGGAACAGCAAGTTCTAGCGTAGAACCTGACACCTTACTAATTACATTTGGAGTCGAAACCCAATCATCTACAGCAAAAGAAGCCTTATCATCAAACTCTGCAAAACTTCAAACTGCAGTTGATGCAATCAGAAGTGTTGGAATATCAGACGATGATCTAAGTACATCACAGTTTAGCATATATCCAATTTATGACAGTTATCAGGACAAAATAACAGGAAAATATACTCAAGAATTAATTGGATACAGAACATCTAACATACTTACTGTTGAAACTTCCAAGCTTTCAAGTGCTGCTTCAATTATAGACTCTGCAGTTGCTGCTGGAGCTAATAGAGTTGACTCTGTAACATTTACACTTTCTCCAGATACACTTGAAAAAGAGAAAGATGATCTTATCGAGAATGCAGTTCTTGATGCAAGGGAGAAAGCTACAAAAGCACTTGATCCTTTGGGATACAAAATAATTGGTGTAAAGTCAATTGTCTTGTCTGACGGCATGACACCATATGCTCAACCAAAAA
>Ga0208522_1000964_pt1 | contig 18923 bp, 16 predicted proteins | sample ETNtaG_25_FD_185763 | JGI IMG/M metagenome (GOLD analysis project Ga0208522, IMG submission 185763) | Marine microbial and viral communities from oxygen minimum zone, Eastern Pacific Ocean - ETNP201302SV86 (SPAdes) (version 2) | ecosystem: Environmental > Aquatic > Marine > Oceanic ... | reverse complement strand
TATTGCTTGGAGTCTACTATTCCTCATATTCTGCTCAATCACTTTCTTTGCTAGAGACCCCGATGATGAGTATGTTTCTACAATTGATAATGCACCGCAAGAACTTATCAGTGCCTCAAGCCAGCCAAGTTCAGGCGAAACCATGGATGACGCTACAGTAATTCGACCAAAACGCCCACCACGTCGAGCTCGACCTTTGTTTTTCTACGAAGGATTTTTCCTTATCATTGCAATTGCACTTTGGCCAGTATCGTTGCTTTCAATGATTGCTCTAGCTTCTGCAGATCTTCGTGAAACATGGGCTTTGCCTGCCGATTTCGACTCTGGATCAACCACGGGTCAGATGCTATTGGCCGTCCTATTTTCCCTCTGTTTAGTTAGTACATACATCGTCTATCGATTCGACCGTGAGGCGCGAGACCATCCAATGTACGACAAAGAGATGGAGGCCTATGTCAAGTCGATGGAGCATTGGATAAGCATCAATGCGGACAAGTACGCCAGAGCGCATGCTCGTCTGACCCACGATCTCCCCAGTTCTTCAGATGAAGAGTGAGTAGCATTCATGCCTCATGCCTGATTCCAAAGGGCGATAGCATGGGACGAGAGGTATCTGGACAGGCGGTGACATACACCGAAGAGATCCACGTCAACACACCCGAGCGCTACGAAATCCGCTGCATCACCGACGAGGTTCAACGCATCATCCGCGAGTCTGGAGTCACTGATGGCCTAGTCCTAGTCAACCCGATGCACATCACCGCCTCTGTCTATGTCAACGATCTTGAGTATGGTCTACACGCCGACATCATGGATTGGTTGGAGAAAAATGCCCCTGCCTACGGAGTGGATGGCCGCTCCGGCCCTGAATACCGTCACCACCGAACAGGAGAGGACAATGGCGATGCCCACCTCAAACGCCAACTCCTCGGCCATCAGGTGACCATGCCAATCTCAGATGGCCGCCTACATCTGGGGCCATGGGAACAGATTCACTATGCCGAGTTCGACGGGATGCGCCAAAAACGAATCCTAGTCAAGATTGTCGGCGTACGGGGTTGATTCAATGACCATGCAGCGTTGTGGAATTGAGGCCATCGAGGCGGCCTTGGATGCGGGCGAGGACATCACGCGAGTGCTCGCACTGCGAGATTGCGAAGATCCACGCCTCGCCGCACTTCTCAATCGCTGTATGGATGCGGGCATCGATGTCATCCTTGGCTCAGAGAACGATTTGTGGCGCATGGCTGAAACCAGTCCGGCTCTCGCACTCGCCTTAGTGGGAAGAGAACCCGATGCTGACCTAGACACTCTACTCGAGAGAGGTGGACTCATCTGGATGTTGGCAGGAGCGCAGTATCAGACCAACATCGGCTATTGTATCCGAGTGGCTGAGGCTAGTGGAGCTAGTGGCCTCATTGTCACTGGAGAATGGACCAGTGACGACCGGCACCGCATCGTGCGCGCTGCGATGCGCACTCATCGCTTCATGCCGGTAATCTTTGGATGCGACGGACTAGAGGCACTAGAATCCTGGACGGGTCGCGTTGTTGCCATCGAGGATGTTGGCACTGAGGAGCCGTGGGATGCAGACCTCACTGGCGACGTGATTCTGATTGTTGGCGGAGAGAATGCCGGAATTTCTGATGAATTACTGGCGACTGCCGATCAGACAATTCGTATCCCAATGGCGGGATTTACTCCTAGTTACAACCTCCAAGCACCGATGGCGGTGGTCGCTGTTGAGGCACTCCGCCAACGTCGCAGTTGACCATTCAACCTTGGGATTTTGTGGGCATAGACAAGGAATATTGAATTAGGGGGTCACCTCACATCGAATCATGGCAATGGCAGAGCGTGGCTCCTTCATGTGGATGCTAGTATCGATTACTCAAATTTGGTTGGCTCTGAAATTGATGGAGGACGTTGAAGGTTGGTTGACAGCCCTAATCGGGACTTCGGGTGCTGCTTGTGTCATGATTGCAATCGTTGTCTTTCGCCAAGAGCAACGAGACTTGCTCCTTAATCCGATGAAAGAGATTCAGAAAGAAGTGCACCCTGAAATGATATCCAAGCAAGGCAAAGGCGTTTGGATGGGTGTAATCATTTGGCTCATTGTTATGATATTTGGATCCGTAGCTCTGTGAGGCGCGGATATGTTTGATGATGGTTCTGATGAATTGTTTGGAGGCATCTGGCCTTTCATGAAACGAGCATTGGTTTTGTTCCTTCCGATATGGGTATTTTTGATTTGCTGGACCGCAAATCTACATATTTTCATTTCAGCAATTGCTGCTGGACTGTCTTTACCTCTCATCCAAATATTTGAGAAAATGAAATTGAAGCATCAAATAGAATCAGAATCAGATTCGGATAACGTCATTAAGTGATACACTGAGCGGTATTTGGAGTGGTTGCTTTGACACTTGTTGATTGGCTGACTGATATCATAGGTGTTTCCGCTCCATCGACGCTCGAAATCATCTTTTTGATGAGTGGTTTCTTGGGAACAGCATTCTTCCTCATACTGATGACCATGATGATGCTTGGCGATATCCTTGGTGGTGTTTTCGATTCGGTTTTCGATACTGATTTCACCATGGATTCCGATCTTTCGTTTGAATTATTCAGTATTCAGGGTTTAGCCGCAGCCGTGATGATGTTTGGGTGGGTTGGTATGTTTACGCTTGAAGCAACTGATACCGAAGTCTATGCAGTCATCGTTGGTGGATTTTCTGCCGCAGCATCAATGTATGGTGTCGGTTTGATGCTAAAGGGCATCAAAAGTCTTGAGTCTGATGGAACGATGAAGCATGAGGATGCCATTGGAGAACGTGGTCAGGTTTATTCACGAATTCGTGCAAACGAATCCGGCGAGGTCCAAGTTGCAGTTGACGGTACCCTCCGTACCTTGACTGCACGTGCTAAGGACAAGAATCTCCACCTCCCCACAGGGGAATTTATCAAAGTCATCGATGTTATTGGAAATACATTGATTGTAGAACCACTATCAGATGGCGAGGAATTAGTAGACGAAGAGGAATGAGGTGATTATATGGCAGCAGCAACGTGGTTAGTAGTAATATTGTTTAGTCTAGGATTGTTATTCGCTTTCGGATTTATCATGGTTGTAACACGTTACAAACGATGTGCATCCGACGAAATTTTGGTTGTATATGGGCGCGTGAAAGGCGGTAGAGCGTCTATGTGTATGCACGGTGGTGCAAGAATGGTTTGGCCGTTGATTCAAGAATACAAGAAACTCAGTTTGGTCCCCATGACTATCCCTATCAACCTGACAAATGCACTGTCCATGCAAAACATTCGTATCCACGTACCATCGACATTCACAGTCGGTATCAGCACAGACCCACTCATCATGAACAACGCTGCAGAGCGTCTGCTTCATTTGAACACGAGTCAAATTAACGAAATGGCCTCCGAGATTATCTTTGGTCAGTTGCGTTTGACGGTTGCATCTCTGACCATTGAGCAGATCAACCAAGACCGTGACAACTTCCTAGAGCGCATCACACTCAACGTCGGTCACGAATTGCACAAGTTGGGTCTATACCTCATCAACGTAAACATCACAGATATCACAGATGACTCGGACTACATTGAGAGCATCGGTAAGAAGGCAGCCGCCACTGCAGTCAACGCAGCAAAGGCAGATGTTGCAGTCGCAGACCGCGACGGTGCCATTGGTGCAGCAGAAGCAAACCGTGCTCGTGACATTCAGGTTGCAGAGAACGCAGCAGAGGCTGAGAAAGGAAAGAAGGCCGCAAGCGCCGACGAGCGTATCTTCGTTCAGAACCAAGAATCATTGGCGATTGAAGGTGAGAACACATCCAAGGCAAGTATCGCTGAATACAACGCGACACTCGCTGAGAAGGAAGCAGAAGCCATGCGCCGTGCAGAGGTCGCATCTCGAACTGCAGAGATGGAGATTCAAAAGGCCCAGTACCTCCTCGAGCAAGAACGTCTGAAGGCTGAAGAAATCGTACGCGAAGAAATCGCCAAGACTCAGATTGAAATTGCGGCAGAAGCAGAAGCAGAACGCCAACGACGAATTGCAGGTGGTGAAGCAGACGCAATCCTCGCTCGCTATACCGCAGAAGCCGAGGGTATTCAGAAGGTTCTGGAAGCCAAAGCAACCGGTTACAAGAGTCTTGTTGCAAGCGCTGGCGGAGACGCCAAGGCCGCTGCAACACTACTAATGGTTGAGAAGGTAGACTCGATGGTCCAGGCTCAAGTTGAGGCTGTCAAGAACCTCCAAATCGACAAGATCACCGTTTGGGATTCAGGCAATGGAGAAGACGGCAAGGGTGCCACATCCAACTTCGTGAGCAGCCTTGTTCAAACCCTGCCGCCCATGCATGATGTGGCCAAGATGGCTGGCGTTGAACTGCCAGAGTATCTCGGCTCGATGACAGACGATGCTCCCGAGTGAGCGCGCCTGTACCGACGGAACGATTGAAGGATGGACCGCCTACGGCGGTCCATGCGTACGCGCGTGAGCACTGTCTTGGTAATGCTCCTGATTCTTCCCGCTTTGATGGGATGTTTCGGCGATGATGCCAAGCCACCTGCAAAGGCCGAGCATCCGTTTGGATTTGAGGAGGCGATTGCTTCAGGCGTATGGTATCATATTGGTGGCAGTCCGGATTTCCAGAATGCAACAGACATCCTTGATGCTGAGGCCATGGCCGAGCGCGGATTCTCGATTGATATGTTCAATGGTTCAAACGTGCCTCACTGGACCAATGGGACCTACTATGGAACTGGATTCGATACATTTGAGCCTACACTTGGTATTCTTTCAGATGGCACGATTGTATTCACCAACTGGGGCGGTTCGGGCACAGGGACGATGATTATTCGTAGTCAGGACCAAGGTCAGACATGGGAAAATGTCGGTCCTTTCGGACAGGTGTATCCTGGTGGCCAAGTCCCCAATTCGAATGACCCGTACATCTATGTCGATCCTTGGACGGATCGTATTGTCAAGTTCGATATGCATGCTCTAGTGTCGATGTATGTCGAGTATTCAGATGATGGAGGAGACACTTGGAGTCCACCTTTCACTGCTTACGGATACTATACTCCTCAAGATCACCAAAGTATCGCTTCTACCGTAGATGTCGATGACCAAGGTTCCTACGAGACCATCTATGTCTATTGCATCAACACTGGAACCTCGATTGCTGGCCCTCAGTGTTCCCGTTCCTTAGATGGGGGGCACACATGGGATTTGCAATTACCCGGCTCACCTCTAACCACCCAGTGCAGCGGATTACACGGTCATGTGGTCGGCTCGATTGATGGCTGGGTGTATCGTGGCAATCCTTCGTGTGAAGGTCCCGCTGTGTACGCTAGTGATGATGGCGGCTACAGTTGGTCGGAGCACACAATCACCACCGAGGTGGGTATGCAGCAAGGTTGGCACAGTCACGAGGTGGCGACAGCAACCGATGCGGCTGGAAATGTGTATGGTATGTGGATTGGCGACGGAATGATGCCGTGGGTAAGTTGGTCAACAGATCATGGAGATACCTGGAGAGAACCCATCATGGTAGCTGCACCGGGTATTGAGGAAGCAGGCTTCCCAACCATCCATGCCGGTGCCGATGGTCGAGTCGCTTTCTCCTACATTGGTGAGTTCACCGATGGTGGAGGTTGGGGTGGATTCCTCGGTGCCATCACTGATGCCAATGCAACCTATCCGCTGATTACTACGACCATGGTCAATGAATTCGGTGACATGCTCGACATGACCGATGACTGTGGCGATGTTCGCTGTGGAGGATTCGGTGACTTCATCGACATTGAAATCGACGACCAAGGTCGACCATGGGTTGCACTGGCTCACAACGTCAACAATGAGGAGGCTGTCATCGGTACATGGACTACAGGACCCAGTCTGTTCGGAGACAATATCACGATGCTAGACATGTTGCCAGCAGGTGGCAATTCAACCCTGAAGACCTGAGGTGACTCTGTGGTCAACTATGGATTCGTCATCGACAACCGGACCTGCATCGGTTGTCATGCCTGCACTGTCGCTTGTAAGTCCGAGCACGATGTGCCCATCGGCGTCAATCGAACCCACGTCAAGTACATCGAGACCGGCACCTATCCTGATTCCTCTAGAGAATTCAGTGTACATCGCTGCAACCATTGTGAGGACGCACCTTGTACAACCATCTGCCCCACCTATGCTTTGTTTACCCGTGATGACGGGATTGTTGATTTCGACAATGATCGGTGTATAGGCTGCAAGTCGTGTATGCAAGCATGTCCTTACGACGCCCTCTATATCGACCCAAACCAAGGAACGGCGGCCAAGTGCAACTACTGTGCTCATCGCATCGAAAACTCCTACGAGCCGGCTTGCGTCATTGTATGTCCCACGGAATCAATCATCAGCGGGGATATTGAAGATCCTAATTCCGAAATCGCTCTGAGAATTGCGCAGAACGACGTCAAGGTCCGAAAACCCGAGGCAGGTACCAAGCCCAACGTCTACTACGTCGAGACCAGCGATGAGATGCTCGACCCTAGTGCGACTGCAGTCACCGGTATTGGGATGTGGACAGACCAAGCCCATGGTGTCGGCCACTTCGCTAAGTATGCCGATTCTAGGCTGGCTGAGGCTGACACACCCTCCATGCTTGTCCAACTCGCCTTGGAGAAGAAGGCAAAGGCTGCCAATCCACGCGATCAGGCCATCATCCGTGATGTCATGGCTAAACTCGAGCAGGACAAACCCAAGGCGACACGAGCTTACGACCAACCCAGCAAAGGTATCCTCTGGGATGGCGAGGTGGCTGCCTACATCGTCACCAAGGCGGCCGCGTCTGGCTTCTACATCCTACTCATGCTGCTAATGATGAATGGAATCTCTGAGATTGAGTGGCTTATTTTTCCGGGATTCTTCGCCAGCATCGCACTGTTGGGAATCACTGGCTTACTCCTGGTCAAGGATTTGGACAAACCCGGCCGCTTCCTGTATGTTCTGTTGAGGCCGAACTGGGATTCTTGGCTAGTTCGTGGTGCCTACATCCTGTCTGGATTCGGCGCTATCCTGTGTGCGCACGTAACTGTCTCAATGCTAGATTATGATGTGGTTTGGCATACCCGCCTTGCATATGTTGGAATTCCATTTGCTTGGATGACGGGTGCATACACTGGTTGGTTGCTAAAGCAGGCAAAGGGTCGCACGATGTGGGCGCAGCGCAGCGATTTAGACATTGGTCTTACCGCCACCATCGAGATGTTGATGTGCGGTGGCTTACCTCTCCTAATCTTGTGGTTGACTGATTGGAAGCAGCCAGAATCCCAGATGATTGTTGGCGCATCTTTGGCCATGGTCGTAATTTACTGGTTTGGATTCAAGCACATTCGACATGGTCTTCGCGAGGCGCAGATGGATCCACTATTGTGAGGTGAACTAGAATGGCCCGTACTCTCATCGAAAAAATTGCCCAGGGTCTACGAATCATTCCGAATCTAGATCGCAAGAAGGAGTCCAATCTAGGAACGCCTCTGCTTAGATTCCCCTCACCTGATGATTGGCACAATCACATCGAGCTAGATGCACAGGCTTGGCCAGAACAGGTCGAGAAGAGATACAGCCTGGTGCCGACGACATGCTTCAACTGTGAATCAGCCTGTGGGCTACTGGCCTATGTCGACAAGGATAGTGGCGAGGTATCGAAGTTTGAGGGCAATCCGCATCACCCTGGATCTCGTGGAAGAAACTGTGCCAAAGGCCCAGCAACCATCAATCAGATTCAGGACACAGAACGAATCTTGCACCCGATGAAGCGAGTTGGCAAGCGCGGTGAAGGTGGATGGGAACAGATTCCGTGGAGTCAGGCTCTGGATGAAATCGCCACCAAGATCCGCGACTCACTCAATACTGGTGCCAAGGACCGTGTTGTCTACCACGTGGGCCGTCCTGGACACGAGGGCTACACCAATCGCGTACTCAAGGCGTGGGGAGTGGACGGACACAACTCGCACACCAACATATGCAGCGCAGGGGCCCGAACAGGCTACGCGCTGTGGCATCATCACGACAGACCTTCACCCGACCACGCCAATGCGAAGGTCATCCTACTCTCATCTTCACATTTGGAGACTGGACACTACTTCAATCCGCACGCGCAGCGAATTCTCGAGGGCATGATGGATGGTGCCAAACTGATTGTCATCGACCCCCGTCTATCAAACACCGCTGCGATGGCCGATCATTGGTTGCCGACATGGCCAGGTTCCGAGCCTGCGTTATTCCTGTGCTGGGCGCGGATGATTATGGAGAGGGAATTGGTCGACCGCGACTTTGTAGAGAATCAGGTAAACTGGCAAGATTGGATGAATGCTGTTCACTCGAGTGAGGATTGCACCTACGAGCGATTCCTGGAACTGCTTTTGGATGAGTACGCAGAATACACACCCGAATATGCTGCCGAGGAATGCCGAATCCCCGTTGAGCAGGTAATCGAGGTCGGTGAAGTGGTTGCCAATGCAGGTACTCAACTATGTACGCATGTCTGGCGCAGTGCTGCGATTGGTAACCTTGGGGGTTGGCAGGTGAGTCGGGCACTTCACTTCCTCAACGTGCTGACTGGCAGTGTTGGTACTGAAGGTGGAACCGCTCCAAATTCGTGGTCCAAGTTCAAGCCGGAACTGTTTGATGTCCCTCCCGATCCAGATGGTTGGAACGAACTTCACTTCCCGCCTGAATACATGCTCGCTCATTACGAGATGAGTCACATCCTACCTCATCTAGTCAAAGATGGCCGAGGCACCATGGATGTCTACTTCACTCGTGTCTTCAACCCAGTTTGGACCTATCCAGACGGATTTTCATGGATGGAGATGCTGCAGAACGAGGACAGCATTGGCTGCCACATTGCGCTCACTCCGACATGGAACGAGACTGCCTTCTTCGCAGACTACGTTCTGCCGATGGGTCACGCATCAGAGCGACACGACGTCAATTCATATGCTACCAGTTCTGGGAAATGGGTTGCCTTCCGCCAACCCGTATTGCGCGAATATGCCCGACGCGAGGGGCGGGATGTGACATTCACCTACGAGATCAATCCAGGGGAAGTATGGGAAGAGGACGAGTTCTGGAATGAACTCAGCCTCCGCATCGACCCGGATGGAGAAATGGGTATCAAGAAACACTTCGAATCCCCCTATAGAAAGGGTGAATCAATCACAATCGACGAATATTACCAGTATTTGTTTGAGCGTGTGCCTGGACTGCCTGAGGCAGCCAGTGAAGAGAGTCTCACTGAGCTTGATTACATGCGCAAGCATGGTGCATTCATGATTGAGCCAGCGACATACAAGAAACACGAAGAGGAAGGTTGGCCCACTCCGAGTGGAAAGCAGGAGTTCTACTCACAGACGATGATTGATTTCGGCTACCCGGAGCACGCAATTCCACATTTCCGAATCAAGAGTCAAGTCCACCCTTCACGACTAACTGGCGACGACGAATACTGCTTGTTGCCCAATTTCCGACTGCCTCAGCACATCCACTCGCGCTCGGCCAATGCCAAGTGGCTGGTTGAGATTGCACATCGCAACCCGATTTGGATCCATCCAAAGGATGCGGGAAAACTGGGCATTGAGGAAGGTGACCTGCTGAAGATAGAGACTGAGATTGGTTGGTTCGTCGACAAGGTCTGGGTGACAGAGAGCATCAAGCCCGGTGTGGTTGGGTGCAGCCACCACATTGGACGATGGCGTCGCAGTCAGGACCGCGGTAATCGCTTCTTGACCAATGAAGTGACGATTGACGACCAAGGTGATGGAAAGATGAAAATGCGAACTGTCAGCGGCGTCCAGCCCTTTGAGTCAGTAGATCCTGACACAAATCGAATTTGGTGGAGAGACGGGGGCGTGCACCAGAACATAACGCATGCTGTGCAACCAGACCCAATATCTGGTGCCCACTGCTGGCTGCAGAAGGTACGTCTCTCTAGGCCCGGTCCAGATGAACAGTATGGTGACGTCGAAGTCGATACAGAGAAGTCGTTCGCCTACTACAAGAAATGGAACGAGATGGCATTAGAGAAAGAGACGCACCCCCGGGGGGAGCGACGACCATTGTGGATGAAGCGACCATTGTCTCCGAAGAAGGAACACTGGTTCATGCCGAAATGAGATCCGTCAGATACCTGAGCAAGCTCATACTGACCATTGTGATAAATATCCAAGTGATTGCTGAAGTTGGCAGATTTTTGAACGAGAACCGTCCGCCCATGTAGGCGAATCCCAATGCCAAAATCGGCGTCATGATTCGCAGCAGTATCTCGATTTCCATCAACTCCCCCCACCCTCTTGCAACCGAATGGGTGATGATGGCAATTGGCACCACCAGTGAGGCGATTGCGAATGATGTTCCCGCCGCGTCGCGTACACCGAGTCCACCCCAGCCCCGATTCATGGTGACGTAGATTGCGCCACCCCCGATGCCGAGCATTCCACAAGCCAGTCCACCGACACCTGTACCGATTCTGTACATCTTGGGGTCGAAATCACCTTCTGTTACTACAATCTCTGAACGCATCCTTCGGATGGTCTGATAGAGTACCCATGAAGTTAGACACAGTGCGATGACCTTGACAGTCACATCACTAACCTGTTCAATGGCCCAGATACTAGTCAACGCACCTATGACTGCGGCGGGCAGCGCGGTCATCACGGCAACCCCCACGCGATCCATTTTGACCAATTGCTCGGCCCGATGTGCCTGCGCACTGCCCAGTGCCGTGCAGAGTACCATTACGAGAGAGCCGAGGATAGCGGTCTCAAATGGCAATCCAGCCAGATAGTGAAGAATTGGCACATATAGCAATCCTCCACCCAACCCAATGGGGCTGAAAAGAACGACCACAATCAGGAGAAGTGCGACCACTCCTAGTGCTTCAAGTGAGACCAACTGAAACCCTCAGAGCGCCTCGATGAGCACAGCGATGCCTTGTCCACCACCGATGCAAGCAGTGGCAATCCCGTACTTGCCGCCACTGCGCTGGAGTTCGTGTGCCAGAGTGAGAACTAGGCGGGTTCCGGTTGCCGCCAGAGGATGCCCAATACCCACAGCCCCACCGTTGACATTCACCTTGTCGACATCAATGCCGAGATCCTTGATGCAAGCCATCGCCTGACCAGCGAATGCCTCGTTGATTTCCCAACGGTCGATGTCATCCACCGATAGACCTGCCTTTTCCAGTGCCTTACGACTAGAGGGTACAGGTCCGTGGGCCATGATGGCAGGCTCAAGGCCGACGATGCCCCATGAGACGATACGTGCGAGCGGCGAATCTCCATCGGCAGCAGCACGACTGGCCGACTTGATGACCACAGCTGCTGCTCCATCGACCACACCAGAGGCGTTGCCTGCAGTGACCAGCGAGTCTGGACCGAAGTGAGTCCTCAATCCAGAAAGTGATTCTGCTGTGGTGTCGCGCACGACGTGATCCTCATCACCAGCGCCGACCATCCCGCCTGCTGTCTCTACCTCAACTATTTCTTGGGCCCATACGCCCGCATCAATGCTGTTCTCTGTTCTCTGGTGACTCATGGCGGCAAATGCATCCGCCTCTTCCCGAGTCACACCGATTCGCTTACACAACTCATCAGAGGTTTGTGCCATGAACGAGCCGCACATACCATCGATTAGATTGGTGAACAGAAGGTCCTCCATATCCTTGTCAATTTCAGTGCCCGCTTGAGGGGGCCTACCGAGTCGATATGTGCTGCGCATTCCACGCAGAACGTGAGGGGCCTGCGAGAGATTCTCCATGCCTCCAGCGACGACCACATCGGCCTCACCGAGCATAATCATCTGGGCACCTGTCACGATGGACTGAGCACCACTGCCGCACAGTCGGTTGAGAGTGAGCATTGGGACTTCTTGAGGGATGCCTGCCTTGAGTCCGGCATGCCGACTACCGAAGATTGCTTGGCCAGAGGTCTGCAGAGCATGACCCATCACGACATGATCGACTGAGCCTGCATCTGTTCCGGTTTTTTCAAGCGCACCTCGAATCGCGGTTGCACCCAAATCCTCAGCGGTCACATCCGCCAACAGGCCACCCGGTTCCCCATCGCCACGCTTACCTCCAGACCATTCGCAGAAAGGGGTTCTTGCTCCTCCAACGATGACAACATCCTCGACCATGATGCTTCGACCGGCACACGGTTCTTCAACGGTACGGCCGCGTTTTCCCTCAAAGTAAACTGCCAATTATGGCACTACCTGCAATCCATGCGCCTGCAGTGGAACCCAAATTGGCGAACGCGGTCACAAGTAAGACACGACCGACTTTGTTCTTCCAGAAGAGTGAGAGTTGATCGAGTTTTAGGAAGGCCTGCAGATCTTTGGTCGAAGGAGCAGCTACATTCAGTTGGACTAGTCCGGCAAACCACCCAGCCGCTAACATTGGATTCAGTGATGTAATCGGACTGGCGATGGCTGCTGTAAGGATGGACAGTGGATGTCCTCTGGCAATTGCAGCACCCAATGCTGCTAGAACCGCATTGAGAGCCAGCCAAGTGATGGCTGCTTCCTTGAGCGCGGCCATATCACCTTGGGAAGCCATCCAAGCGAATAGGCCGAGCATGAGAACGGGAATGCCCCACTTCACGCCCTTCCACGCCCGGTGAGGTGGTTCGACGCGATTCAATTCGCGCAGACGTTCTTTGTCGACCTCGATGTTGTTCCGAAGGTGAGCAGCGACTCCTTCCAAGTGGCCGGCGCCGATGACTGCGAGTACTTTCCCTTCGGGGCGCAGTTGCTGGATACTGCTGGCTAGAAATTCATCTCGTTCATCGATGAGCACCTCTCCTGCGGCAGGTGCCACATCTCTTAGTTCCCCCATCAGTTCAGTAATCAGGTCTGTATTCTCGAGAAGTTCGTCGACCTGAATTTCCTCATCTTCCTCCTCTTGGAACAGGAGAGCTGACATGACTCTCCATTTCTCTCGGAATCTCATTCTACGCCAGGCTCTGCGCAATGTTGTCTGGATGTCACGGTCGACCAGTGCCACTTCCTTCTGGGCTTCACTGGCAGCCTGCATGGCTGCCAACAGATCAGTTCCGGGCTTCTCACCCTCTGCTAAGCCCATGCGTCGCTGCTCGACAGCAAGCATGGATTGGAACAGAACTAGGGGCGCCTTTCCTTCACGGAGAACTTTTCCCAACGTCTCATTGTCGAACCGTTCCGGTCGCGATAGGGCATCCAAACGACTCTTACACAATTCGATGGCAACGATATCTGGCTCGTATTCAGATACCTCTCTACGAGCGGCATCAGCACTTGCTTTGGAGATGTGCGCCGTACCAAGTAAACGCAGGTTGTCATCGATGTCGACTATGGTCATGAATTCAACTCCGGACGCAGAGTAGCCATTGTCGTCAGGAGGTCGTTATGCGCCTCTACGTCGTGAACCCGGAGAATGTCGACACCTTCCAGCATGGCATGGGCAGCCACCCCGAGTGTTCCAGCCAACCGATCTTCGGTTCGTTCTCGTCCTAGCAGTTGATTGAACATTGATTTTCTGCTGACCCCCCACATGATGCTATAGTTCGAATCACTACGGGAATGTAATAATTCGAGATTGTGGTTCAGATTCTTGCCAAATCCGATGCCTGGGTCTAGGCATATCAGTGCTGGATTATGCCCCCTTTCAATAAGTCCTTCAGCCGTAGATATTAGAGATCCGTAGACTTCCTTGAACACATCTTCGTACGTTGGATTCTGCTGCATATTTCCAGGTGCACCTTGCATGTGCATGATGCAGACTGCACATCCACGTTCGACCACAAGTTCCCTCATTGCCGAGTCACGCAAACCACTGACATCGTTGACCATGTTGGCACCCGCGTCGAGTGCAGCCTCAGCAACATCAAATCGGCGCGTATCAATCGAGATGAGGCCGTCAGGATTGGCTTGGCGCAGTGCTTGGATAACTGGCACCACCCTATCTGTTTCTTCTACCGAGTCGACCGGAGTTGCACCCGGTCGAGTCGATTCGCCACCGATATCTACCCAATCTGCTCCCGCTGACCACATTTTCAATCCGCGTTCAATTGCTGAATCCAAATCAACTCTTGAGGCCGCATGGAACGAATCTGGAGTGACATTGAGAATCCCCATCAACCGGCACCGCCCATCAGGGCGGCGTCTCAGAAAGGGTCGCAAGTCGTCCATGTAAGTCCCCGGTGGGACGGTATGGTTTATGATGTGTGGAGAGGGCGTTGCGGTCTCGTGGCAGGCGAAGGTGAATCCGAAAGCATGGCACTTGTGCCATCTGACATGGCTGACTTGGAAGACATACTCTCGTTATCAAATCTCGAATCATACGGTGACGAATCCTCTGCTCCAAATGGAGACACACTGGAATTAGCCGAATCTATTCTGCAACGATTGCAGCCACGTGACCGACTTGAAATGAGCGAAATGGTGTTCAGAAACGCTGTCGCATCTGGAATACTTCTGATGGCAGTCACATTGTTCTGGTGGTTGACGGTCAATGTCTTCGGTACTGAGTTGGGTTCAGATGAGGCTGAACTTTCACTCATCTTCAGTCTGAATTACAAATGGGTCGCTGCAGTTGTTCCTGCTCTGGTCTTTACGGCCACAGCTCTGATGAAGTTGTCAAGGGAGAGAAGTCAGCCTTGGCCCGGCTTAGCTGCTGGTGCTATGCTCATTCTCGCTATGTTCATGGCCATTGAGCCGATTGGTCATCTCGCCTTCGGTGATGCTGCTGCTGTCATGCTTCTCCATTCGGCCCGCCTCATCGCTCTGGGTGTGATGGTTCACTATTGTGCATCCATGTTCCTCGATGCCCTCCTGCTCCGCTGGGTCCGCGATCTCCTCGCCAACTTCCCAGTTGACATCTCACCTCTGGGCGGTGCTCCCGCCGAGGGACAGGCTGAAGAAGCGGCGCCGTTGGCCTGATTCCGTGCGACCCGACGTCACGGTGGTTCGTCTTGGCCACCGACAGCAACGCGACAAGCGAATCACGAGTCATCTTGGCCTGACGGCTCGAGCTATGGGTGCAAATCACTTCGTACTGTGTGGCGACGAAGATCAAGGCGTATTGGACACCTTGTCGGATGTGACTGACAACTTCGGTGGCAACTTCTCTTCTGAGCACCATGCGAAGCCTATGGGATTTCTACGCCACTTCGCCCAGCAGGGCGGCCGCATCGTACATCTTACCATGTACGGCGAGCCCCACGATGCAATCACATCAGAGATACCCACCGATGGACCTATCGCTGTCGTAGTGGGGGGCGCCAAAGTTCCCGGCGACATCTACAAACTCGCTAATTACAATGTATCCATAGGACACCAGCCACATTCAGAGGTGGCTGCATTGGCTCTTTTCATGTCCGAATTGATGGGCGGAGTTGCCGGGCCAGAGCAGTTCCCAGGGGCTCGTTTGGAGATACAATCACACCCATCAGGGAAGGTCGTCATCGACCGGAATGAAGATTCTAATCCATCTTAATGATTATAACCGGATTTCAGGGAGAGTCCGAGGGTGCGAGGGTGACGGTAACAGGGGGCTTCTCTCCCGGTTCTGGTCAACTCGGCGTTTCCAAGGCCTTTATCGCCCGCGATGCGGCTGATTTACTGCTTCCTAACTCACCTTCACATGAGCATGCAGAAGCGAGTGGCCGGGGCGTCCTTTTGCTGGCGGACGGTTCGCGTCACGAAGGGGATTTATTCGGTGCTGCAACTATTGCAGAAGGCGAGTTGGTATTCACTACGAATATGACTGGATATCAGGAATCTCTGACTGACCCTTCCTTTGCAGGACAGGTGTTGACATTCACATGGCCGTTGTTGGGCAACTATGGGATTGCCGCCGGCATTTCAGAATCGGCCGGAGTTTGGCCAAGGGGCGTGGTTTGCCGCGAACTGATGATGGAGCCGGACCATCGACATTGCATCGGCACGGTACACGACCTTCTCTTAGCGCATGGGGTTCCGGGAATCTCTGGCATCGATACGCGAGCTGTCACACGACGCGTGCGTGAATATGGTGTCATCCTCAGCATCTTTGGTCCAATCGAGAAGGAGGCCGAGATGGTAGAGATTCTGAAAGAGATGGAATCCCCCGATCTCGCAGATTTGGCCGATGAGGTCAGCCGAGATGACCCGGTGTTCCTCAACGAAGGGGCGACGGATACAGAAGGCAAACCCCTTCCTCGTGTAGCTGCTTTGGATTGTGGAATCAAGTACAACATTCTACGAGAACTGTGTACTCGCTTTGAGGTCCTCTGGTGTCCACCCGATGTTGATTGGTCCGAGTTATGTAGCACCTTCCAAATCGATGCTCTATTCTGCAGCAATGGCCCCGGTGACCCGGCTCATCCAGGCAAGGCGACGGCTGCACGTCGCACACTTGCGCAAGCGACCAAGCAAGGCGTCCCGGTCATGGGCATCTGCTTAGGCCACCAATTGATGGGTCTGGCCAGCGGACTTAGAACCTACAAATTACGCTATGGCCACCGTGGCGGCAATCAACCAGTCCTCGATATTCAGACACAGAAGGTGAGCATCACCAGCCAGAATCATGGCTTTGCTGTTGAGGACCCAGTCAAGGGTATGCTTGCACCCCACCCATCGGGAGCTAATTCGGGTGAAGTAGACAATCTGACGGGTTGCGATGTCGAGGTTCGATTCATCAATGCAAACGATCGCACTGTCGAAGGTTTGGATGTGAAGGGGAGGCCCGCCTTCACAATCCAATATCACCCTGAAGCATGCCCAGGTCCTCACGATGCCAATCCACTGTTTGACCGATTTGAGAATCTGGTTGCCAATCACATGGAGGTGAAGGCGAATGCCAAGACGCGATGATATCCAGAAGGTGATGATTCTAGGCAGTGGGCCCATTCGCATTGGGCAAGCCGCTGAATTCGATTTCTCGGGCTCACAAGCATGTCGTGCTTTGCGTTCTGATGGATATGAGGTTGTTTTGGTGAACTCGAATCCAGCAACTATTCAGAACGACCCCGAGATGGCCGACCGTATCTACATCGAACCCCTTCTCCCTGACGTCGTCAAACGCATCCTTGAGATTGAGAAACCCGATGCGTTGCTGGCTGGAATGGGTGGACAGACCGCCCTTAACATCGCCAGCAATCTCGCCCACAGTGGGGTTCTCGCTGAATTGAGCGTAGAACTCATCGGTTGTGATCTTCGGGCCATCGATGAGGCCGAGGATCGCGACCTATTCAACCAGGTCTGCTCTGAAATCGATCTCCCCATCTCCAAAGCCATGGCTTGTAATTCAATTGAGGAGGTTCTAGCTGCAGCGGATGAACTTGGCAAGTATCCGATTCTGATACGTCCCGCATTTACACTGGGTGGATTGGGTGGTGGCACCGCATGGAATACTGGTGAATTAGTGGAAATTGCCAGTCAAGGAATTCTTCATTCTCAAATAGGACAGGTGCTGATTGAAGAGAGCATTCTTGGATGGCAGGAATTCGAGTACGAGGTCATGCGCGATGCCAGTGACAATTGCATCATCGTGTGTACTATGGAAAATATCGACCCGATGGGCATCCATACGGGTGAATCGATTGTCGTAGCTCCTGCCCAGACCCTTTCTGATCGTGACCACCAGGGATTGCGTGATGCTGCGCTGCGCTTGATTCGTCGCCTCGACATCAAAGGTGGATGCAACGTTCAATTCACAGTCAACCAAGACACGGGTGAATTTCGTGTTATCGAAGTGAATCCTCGCGTATCCCGTTCCTCTGCCCTTGCATCTAAGGCAACGGGTTATCCAATTGCACGAATGGCTGCGTTGATTGCTGTCGGTTATACTTTGGATGAATTGCCCAATCCCATCACTGGAGAGGGAACCACTGCTGCCTTTGAGCCCACACTGGATTACGCTGTGGTCAAGATTCCACGCTGGCCGTTCGACAAATTCCGCACTGCGGATCGAACCTTGGGGACGAGCATGAAATCCACAGGCGAAGTCATGGCCATTGGTCGCAATTTCGAGGAAGCCATGCTGAAGGCCATCGCTTCCCTAGAATATGGCCAACCGCATCCTCGCCCACTTACACTTGCGGATGCAAGCGATGGCGAGTCGATGGATGAACGTGCGCACGAACCATTACCTGACGACATTCTCGCCAACTGGCTCAAGGTTGCCACGGATCGACGGTTGGGTGCATTGGTCGAGGCATTCAGACGCGGAATGGGCATCGAGGAGGTTCGAGACGGTACTGGAAACATCACAAGATGGTTCCTTCACCGATTCAAGAAGATCGCCGAAATGGAGGCTGAAATTGTCGCGGCCGATTGTGAAGCGAGAGATATCACTGAGGTCCAGATGAGGACCTGGAAAGGCCTTGGTTTCACAGATGCCCATATCGCTGATGCGATTGCCGGATTCCCAGCTAGTGGCTGGAATCGATTGCCGGAAGGCCGAACAGAGATTGATGTGATGAAACGTCGACATGAACTGGCCATCCATCCACGCTTCCGCATGGTCGATTCCTGTGCCGCTGAATTCGCTGCGGTCACACCGTACTACTATGCAACCTACGAAGGTGGCAGCGCGCCATTAGGCGTTGATCATGTTCCCGCAGAGAAGAAGGAGGAACGCCAACGTTTGGTGGTCATCGGTTCCGGCCCCATTCGCATTGGCCAAGGCATTGAATTCGACTACGGAGCCGTGCATGCGGTGCAAGCGATTCGAGAAGCAGGTCATGAGGCAATCATCGTCAACAACAATCCCGAAACCGTCAGTACCGACTTCGATACATCCGACCGCCTATACTTCGAACCATTGACCACAGAATGTGTAGCTGAGATTCTACTCAGAGAAGGTGCCGATGGAATTCTTCTGCAGTTTGGT
>Ga0208522_1000963_pt1 | contig 18971 bp, 19 predicted proteins | sample ETNtaG_25_FD_185763 | JGI IMG/M metagenome (GOLD analysis project Ga0208522, IMG submission 185763) | Marine microbial and viral communities from oxygen minimum zone, Eastern Pacific Ocean - ETNP201302SV86 (SPAdes) (version 2) | ecosystem: Environmental > Aquatic > Marine > Oceanic ... | reverse complement strand
TTGATACATCAGAGATCCCAGTTAGTCCAATATCAAGAGTCCAAATACCAGGCAATAGTTGCTCTCCCGATTGAGTGAAATCCCAATTGAGCCAACCTAGAGAAAGAGATTCACCAACTTCAATAATCCCTTTCCCGCAACTCAAATCAGTCATAATTGTTGGAAGTGAAGAGCCTAGGGAACTAGCCTGCAAAGTAACTCTACACCCCTCATCAACATCTAGGAGCAGCGGTGTATCATCTACATTCTTTAAGGAAAGATGTGAATATATTTTCTCCCCTGCAAAGAATTCCTCTCCAGTTATTCTTGGAGCAGATGCAGTGCTGACTTCAAGCATTAATCCATCAATTGTGATTGGGTTTTGCTGGAATTCAATTATTTGGGAATACAAAGCACGACCAGATTCAAAATTGAAATTAATAGTAACAGAACCACCAATGATGGTTTCTCCGGAACTATTTTTCCAATCCCATTCAAAATTATCTATACTTCTAGTTTGGCCAGCAGGGATATCTATTCCTCTACGTTGTTGCTGGCAGGCTCGATGTTCATGTAGATTTGAGAAAAGTTCACCATTCCCATCTAACATTTCAATTTCAACAGGACATGAGGGGTTGTATTCTATTGACTGTGTGCTTGAACCGCTGTTGTGAATTTTGATATCAATTACTAATGTTTCATTTTCATTGTACCAAGATGAATCAAAGTTTGGTTCTTCAATTGTGATAGCTAGTTCTATTCCATCAGAATCAGCACTTGTGGAGTTACTGGCTAATGGAATAATGAGTATCAAAGACAACAAAACGATGAGCACTCGAACTGCTGATTCCCGCCCCCTCATGGTATCGCCTCTTTAGAGGCGACAAACATCCTTGCACTTAAGACCCCCCCTTGGTAGATAAATCGGAAATTTCTATGACACTAGCGCGTGTCGCACATTTTGATGTTGGCGAAGGGCGCGTTTGATCGTCGCGTTGATGACAATGGAATTGAGGTATGGGTTTCTCAAGTGGGCCTTTTTGCAAATATCAATACAGCCTTCATCGATAGGGCAACTGAAACGGTTGTGATTGTCGACCCACACTCTGCCAATAAATGGCTATCAGCGCTTGAAAATGAAAATTTGAAGCCCACGCACGTCATTGTCACTCATACTCATAGGGACCATGTTGCTGGAGTAAAAAAACTACTCAAAAAAGTCCCCGGTGTTGAGTTGATTGGCCACGTAGATTCTAATTATCCAAATATATTATCTCGAGTATTATTTCAACATCAAAAATATACACAAACATGGACACACAAGGAACACACCATCGAAAAGTGGCAAGCCGGTGGAATCACTCTCCACGTCACTCATTCTCCTGGCCATGCACCAGGTCATTTGACCTTCCATGGCCATGGCGTATATCACGCGGGCGATCTTCTATTCACTGCACGTTCAGGGAGGGTAGACTTACCGGGAGGGGACGCCGAAACTCAGTGGCGTAGTATTTCTCATGCGCGCGAGATCTTGAAATCCCTACCTCAAGAGTGGTGGATGGTCCCAGGCCATAATTATCAGTGGATTGACGGAACAACGCCAAATTGGGTCACAGTTGCTGATGCTTTGGCTCACAATCAAGCACTAAATTCTCCAACACTAGAAGATTTTGATAATTTGGAATTCCTACGTTTTGATGATGATTTAGCAGCGTAAAGAATTAACCAGTTACAATGCGGGTGTAAAAATTAGGGGCAATTCAACTCTGAAAGTAGTCCCATATCCAGTTGAAGTGACGTAATCCACTTTTCCATTCATTAAGTCACATAGTGCCTTTACCAAGGTTAGTCCTAGACCGACGCCACGTCTTAGTTGCCCGTCTTTTACCAATGTCTTCGAGTATGGTTCATACAATCTCATTTCAGCTTCTGCAGATATTCCGGGGCCAGTATCTGATATTTCGAAAATCACATTGTCTTCATTTGTAGATACTTTCAAGCAAATTTGTCCACTTTCTGTAAACTTGACAGCGTTGTCAAGTAATTGCTCAAGAACTTCTTGCAATCTCATTTCGTCAACACACATTTTTTCAGGTGCACGTAAAATTTCCATCTGGAAGTCTAGCCCTCTTCTGATGCAGAGTCTTCTTGCTGCTTCACTAGATTTCTCAACCAAAGCATCCATATCGTGCCAGTCAGCAACGATACGAACATTTCCAGAAAGAATGTTCGAATAAGTAATAACTGAATCAATCATCATTCTCAATGAATCCCCCGCATCAATAATTTCTTGCAGAAACTCTTCCTCTTCATCTATGATGTTAGGTGAAATAGCCAATAGATCTGCAAACCCTAGTACACCAGATAGTGGTGTTCTAAGGTCGTGGCTGAAATTAGCGATGAAACCCGCTTGTAAGTTATGTGCACGAGATAGTTCCCCGTGAGTCAAACGCAATTCTTGGTTTGCTGATTTGGTTTCAGTAAGTTGTTGTTCAAGGGCACGTTGTAGACTAATCAGTTCAGTAATATCTTGGTAAGAACAAATCACCCCAGTTAGAAACCCTTCAGCGTTGAATAATGGCTCTGCGGTACCCATTAGATGAATTATTTGTCCGTCCCTCATTTCAATACTAAATTGCCAATCACGCTGTGGTTCTTCAGTCCTCAATGCTTCGAACAAAGGACCCTCTTCTGCACTCATAGGTGCACCATGCACATCATGGAATGTAACGCCTTCACCAAATTCAACATCCCAACCAGGTGGTGCTGGCGTGGGTGGTAAATCAGGCATCATCATATTAGCAGCTCGATTGGCATGAATAAGTGCACCATTTGCATTAATTTCTAAGATACCACTGTGCATTGAGTTTAGCAACGCGCGAAATCTCAAATCCATAGGAGCAGGGGCAGGAGTGGTATCAAATGGGTTTGCCATGCTCTTCCCTCAAGTTAATGGGCAAGGGTTGAAGTGATAGAAATTGCGGCTATCAAATTGATTTTCAAAGCAGGTCATCTAAGTCCAAAGCATCGGGTAGCGCTTCAATTTGTTCAACCGCTTGCTGCTCTTTTTCTTCCTCATGTAATTGCCATTCTGCTTTTTCAACCCAGCCTAACTCTTTGGCTTTCTCTAAGTCGCCTTGATCAACATAATAGTCAATCCATTGCTGCCTACGTCCATCTTCTTCCTCAAAGATTTGCTCTTGCAATGCCAAGTTCTGGCGCATTAGCTGATTGCTACGTTTTGCTGCTTGTCGCGCAATCATGGCAACAAGAATGGCCAACAGTAGTAGGCCAACCAAAACTATTCCAATTGTTTGTGCCCACTCAACAAGAGATTTTCCTTCAGCAGCGGGATCAGAGCCATCATCAGGTTCTGTTTGTATACACTCGCCTGGTGCTTCCCAAACATTAGAGTCATATCTACACAAGTCACCTTGATTGGACCAGCCATCACCATCATCATCTTCACATCCGAATCTATCTTCAAATGAGGTACCATATTTTGAACGACAGTCATCGGGTTGATATGCGTCTCGAGTGGTGTTATCTCCATATCCGTCTCCATCACTGTCTTTGTATTGTGAGGGGATTAATGGGAAGTCGTCTGGATTAGTCCCATTGGGATTATCACCCCATCCGTCTCCATCAGAATCATTCCACTGGGTGGCATCATTAGGGAATGCATCAGCCTTTTCAGCATCAATTATGAAATCCCCAGGCCAGTTGTCATCTCGAGTATCGTTCCATGTAGAATTACCCCAATTGTCCCCATATCCATCGTCATCACTATCTTTCCATTGGGAGGGGTTATTGGGGAAATCATCTCGTGTATCAGCCCATCCATCTCCATCGGAATCGGGGCAACCATAGGTGTTTCCTTGGTTGCTTGTTCCAACAGTGTTGGGACAATCATCTCTGTTAGGTGCCAGAGGATCATCACCGTATCCATCACCATCAAGGTCAGATGATTGGAATGGGTCATCAGGGAATGCGTCTAAATTATCGGAGATGCCATCTCCATCTGAATCAGGACAACCACGATTTGTATCACTTTCCATTTTCCCATATGTGGTAGGGCATAAATCAGGCTTGAACGCATACTCTACATATATTCCAGGCCATGATTGATTTCTGTCAAATGCCCATGATGCATTTCCATAATTGTCTCCAAAACCGTCAACATCAAAGTCATACCATTGAGTAATTTCATCTGGGAACCAATCGCCGTTTTCCCCTACTGGATAATCACCATGCCCATCTCCATCCCGGTCACCACATTGGGACGGGTCGTCAGGGAAGAGGTCAGGATTATTGCCGGCTAAATTATCTCCACATCCATCAGCATCACTGTCGGACCATTGAGTACTATCGCCGGGGAATGGTTCTCCAGCATCTGAATACCCATCTCCGTCAGAATCTTTGCAACCACCTCTGTCTATTGAGGAATTTCCATGGAAACCGGGACAAGAATCACCATTGGTCCCACTTTGATTGTCTCCATAGCCGTCACCATCAGCATCACACCATTGGGTTGCATCATTGATGTAAGCATCACCAGTTCCAGCTCCACCAATACAGGCGGGCCAACTTTGGTCAGGATCTGACCATCCGTCACCATCGGTGTCGTAACAGGCTAACCTGTCCCAAATAGAATCTCCATAAACATCTATGCAACCATCCGAGCGACTGGTAAATTGCTCATCACCATACCAATCCCCATCGCTATCATTCCATTGTTCTATGTCCAAGGGGAATACATCGATGTCATTCATCTCTACAGGGGTCATTGTTGTAATTAGTATTCCTGGCCATTCTGAGGGCCTAATACTAACCCAAGAGGAATTAGCGAAGTTATCCCCATAGCCATCTAGATCTGAATCATCCCATTGAGTTGGATTATTTGGTAACCAATCTACAGTACCATGTGGGTTTGGATCACGAGTATCAGCGATGTTGTCCGGGTGGCCATCACCGTCAGCGTCGGCCCATTGTTTGTCATCACCAAGGTAGTCATCATTATCATCAGACCAACCATCTCCATCCTCGTCAGGACAGCCAAATCGATCTTCTGTAGAAGTTCCCGCTACGCTAGGGCACGCATCAGGGTCTGTTGCAGGTGCAGGATTATCTCCATATCCATCGTTATCGGTATCATCCCATTGTGTTCCATCTTCTGGGAATGCATCGTCAGCATTCATCACACCATCATTGTCAATGTCAGGGTCAACTATCCAGTGGTAAATTCCTTCATCCTCTCGCCCTTGTGCTGTAATAATATAGTCGCCACTTGGGTGCCAATCTACACAATTGATTTCTCCAGGGTCGCCGCTACCGCTACCATCTAGAGTATCAATTATTGTGGCACTGCTTGCATCGACTTTGAAAATTCGCACCTTGGCTCCATCACTTTGATAATATCTCATCGAGGCAGAAACCATAGTTCCATCAGGAGAATATTCTACATCGTTACATGAAGTTGAAGTGTCATATTTCCAGTTTTGTAATCCACTACTAACTTCGTAAAGTCTGACTCTAGCGCCTGAGCTCTCGTATTCTTCACATGTAGCAATGGTGTTTCCATCTGGAGCCCACGCTACTGCATTGTTCGCTCCCCTGTTGGTGTTAATAGAACGATTTTCAGTCCAAGTTGTGGTTTCGTAAATCCAGACATCTTCTCTGCCCCCAATAAGAATTCTACTACCATCAGGACTCCAATCTACTGAATAGAATCTATCTTCACTCCCAGGATTAAAAGAGGTTATTTCAGAACCATTCAATGAATTGTAAATTTGTACTTCTCCATTAGTTCCACCATTTCCTGACCGACCAATTACTACAGCAATCATAGTTCCATCAGGGCTGTATGCAACTTCATTAGGCTGATCTCCATTACCAACACTAGTACTCACTGAAAATAACGGAGTTACATTGCTTGAGTAGTATGTATTCAAAGTATCATCATCATCTACTGCAGCCACATACATTCCATCGGGAGACCAATCAACATCATGGACGTAAGCACCACTAAATTCGACAGATTTTATATTGACTTTGGTGCTTGTATCCCATATTCTCATCCAACCAGAAGAACTCCCGCCCCAGCCAGTAGATTCAGCAGTCATGTATTTACTACCATCAAAATTGAATAAAGAAATATATTGATCATTACTCATTGTCTGCACATTATCTTTTTGGAATCCACCTGCTTGAATCACCCAAGGGTCAGCAACGTCACTAGTGCCATCCCCATCTCTATCGGGACACCCATCTCTATCTACGGTACTATTACCCCAAGCTAGTGGACAGTCATCAGTACTATCATCAACCCCATCTCCATCAGTATCCAATGCCGAAGTCAATGGTGCGAAAGCCATGATTACCATGAGCAGAGAAAAAACAATTGCCCGAGAACAAAAGACGTCTTTAACCCCATTTGCCATAATTGCGGATTAGTGTTCATAAAAAGGGCTTACGCCCTTTATGCATCATCAATTTTCACTGAAAAATAATATTAGATTGCATTTTATTGAGTTCAGTCCATCAAAGAGGCGAATCCTTCAATGCTAACGGCAGTCCCAGCCACATTAGATGTCAGAGGCTCCGCTACGCGTCTCGCTATCGGTCAACGACCGAGTATTGCTTCATTTATTAGAGAATGATCATCAAGCCGATCACTTCATTGTTACTTCTGCAATTACTAGGCCAGGTATAGCTGAATCTTGTGGATTACATCCACCTAATGTCAGTCGTGCAATTAGGCCTATTTTGAAGCTGGGTTTTGTTAGTGAGCATACTCGTCAAATCCGAGGGGAATCACGACGTCAGAAGACATGGCAATTAACTCCTTTAGGTAGAGATGAAATTAAGAACAGAATTTCTTCTATTAGGGGCACTAATATCCTAATTAGAGATCGTGATGGAAATATGTTAGAAGTTACAGCAGGAGATGCCGCAGAGCGCTTAGACAGCAACCTATCTCTTCTTCAAGTATTGATGATGGTAATTGCAGAAGGAATGTTGCAATATGGTGATATCCGCCTTGGTCGCATTGAGAAGGGAGACGGTAAGCCACAGCCAGGGCGCCTTCAAGTTCTAGCCGGTGCTCATTCAACTTACCACATTCGTGCACCAGATACTCGAGTAGTACATGGTCGTGAAGAGGAAAGGTCAAGCCTAGATGAATGGTATATTGGGAGGGAGCCTGCACTAGTAGTCAATGGAATTGCAGGTTGTGGAAAGACAACCCTTGTCTCACATTGGCTAAACACCCGTCTTGATGCAGAACCAAATCTCAGAGTAATGTATTATCCATGTCAACCGTGGGATACTACGATAGGAATTGCAACGAGCATTCTTCATCGCCTTGGAATTGAATCCAAAGGAAGTACTGAATGGGATCCTTACCTTATATTGGAATCATTACCAATGTCACCTAGTGGTAAATTCGACATTGACATGTACCGCCGCCGCCTAACCGCCTACCTCACAGACCCAGAAAAGTTGAGAGAAAAGGTGTTTGAGGGCTTAGAAGAAAAAAGCAAAACCCCTCCATATATTCTCTTAGTTTTGGATGATGTACACAATGTTGAGGATGAGGCCGAGCATTTGCTTGGCTCATTATTACAAGTAGCAGATCAAACTCCATTGCGCATGTTACTAATCTCTAGAACCTCTCTTTCCTTTTACGATAGACGAGATGTCCACACGCGTGGTTTAGTCAGCGAAATATCTCTACGTGGTCTAACTCTTGAGGAGATTGAAGAGTGGATTGCAGAATTTGATACCCCCTCCCCCCCAAAGCCAGAAGAGGTTCACAGGATGACAGGGGGCCATCCCTTGGCTGTTGAACTTCTAGAAATGTATGGTAGTATTACCCATGGTGATTGGTTGCGTTTCCTTGATGAAGAAATCCTAGATGTTTTACCAGATGAACATCGTGACTTACTATCTTACCTTGCTGTAACTGAAAGACCAGTAGAATGGTCAGTACTTGCTGAAGTATGCGGGCTAGAGGGTACTCCCCCTGCAGAATTGTTGAGCCGTGGCCTAATTGTTGAATTGGAAGATGGCCTTTGGTTGCATGAGGCTATGAGAGAACGCCTCCTTCGGGAAGTTGGAGAAGCAATGGAACAGCGAAAAGAGAAACTTGACGATGCCCGCATTACATAGGGTACCCATGCAATCTTAGTCGCTACCAACGACTCTATAATCATCTGATAATGGAGTAGCGCCGGTTTCCATCGACACAATCTTACCATCTTTGAATCGCATGAAAGAAAGTACGGCTTCTGAGGTTGAGCCATTAGCAAAGTGGACAACTGAATGAGCAACACCAACTTCATCATTTTCGAAAAGTATTCTGTGTCCTTCAGAAGTCACGGCTGCAGAACCCGCAAATCCTAGCGCATCGGACTTGCCCATTGTTACGCCACCAGCGTGTGGATTAAACACAAATTCATCGTGTAATATCTTTGCAAGTGCGTCTAAGTCTATGTTATTCCATGCATCATTGTAAGCTGCTATGATTGACATATTTCCACCATAATCATCCATTTTTTGAACTTTTACCACCCAATATGGGAATGTTATCCCATGTGGCGGTTGAGCCAATCATCAAATCCAGCTTTTGGTTTTGCACCTGTTTCTTGGTCGACCATCTGTCCGTTGTGGAATAAAACAAGTGATGGAATCCCTCGTACTCCATAGCGTCCAGGTGAGTTAGGATTCTGATCTACATTGACTTTAGCTATTGTCAGATTCTCTCTTTCCCCAGCAATCTGTTCTAGAATAGGTGCAATCATCTTACACGGTCCACACCAAGGCGCCCAAAAATCAACTAATACCCATTCATTATCATTAGTTACTTCATCGAATGTTGCGTCCGATGCATCTACAATTCCATCTGCCATCTCTTATCTCTCCCGTGCATCCGAATGCTTACGGAGAGGGTCTTTGAACCTGCCGTTGAAAGGTGAAGGATTGAGAACCCACCCCCACTCGGGTAGGTCAGGGGGAGAGAGGGTTGAACATCTGTCCAAGTATTCTGACTGCCGACTTCTGTAAGATAGGTGATGTGGTTGATGAAGCCGTAGCGGCAGGAATTGAATGGATACATCTTGATGTAATGGATGGCAATTGGGTAGTTAACAAGACGATTACTTTCGGCCCCGCAGTTATTTCTTCCATTCGCGAGCGAGTGGGCCCTGATGTTTTCCTTGATTGCCATTTGATGATTACCAATGCCGCCGACACTTGGAAGCAGTATGTTGATGCGGGCGTCGACCTTGTAATTGCTCACATAGAAGCCGTTGATGATTTCCCTACGCTCATAGATAATCTACATGGGGCTGGTTGTCAAGCAGGGTTAGTTTACAATCCTTCAACACCCATTGATAACATCCTTCCTCTTTTGCCTAATCTCGACTTAGTACTCACCATGTCAGTAGTTCCAGGTAAGGGCGGCCAATCATTCATGCCTGAGGTAGAAGGCAATGTACGTTCACTGCGTTCTGCAGTAGACGCACAGATATCTCAAGGCGGCCGCCAAACTAAATTGATGATTGACGGGGGTATCAAAGCACACAACATTGCAGAGGTTCGAGATTGGGGGATTGAAGCTGCTGTGGTTGGCTCAGGATTAATCAATAATAAAGGAACAATCGCTGAAAATCTTGCTGAAATTAAAGCCCGGCTTAGCAATAATGACTGAGTTAATCGCACGAGGGTTGAAATCGGACCGATTCAGCCCCACCTTTATGCCCACAGCGGAATGGATGGTTGACGAAGTCAAGAAAGTCTATCCAGACGCTGAGGTAGAGGTAATGGACACTACTGGAACTGGTGACCATTGGTTCGTGAAAGTAGTCGATTCCTCCTTTGAGGGGATGCGCCTCATTCAAAGACAGAAACCAATAATCAGTCATTTTAAACCACATATTGCTACAAATTATGTGCACGCACTTGACCTAAAGTGTTGGACCCCTGAACAGGCAAAAGAGAAAGAAGGCGACACACCATTTTCCCCGCACGAGGCGCGCCGAAGTGGTTTTGTGGGGCTTCAAGTAAAACGTGAAAATAAAGAGGAATAGAAATGACTGAATTTAATTGGACAGCAGCAGAGTTACAAAAAATTGTAGATGAGAACCGTTTGGTACTTTTCATGAAAGGCACACCAGAACAACCCCAATGCGGTTTTTCATCACGAGCAGCAATGGTTTTTCAACAATTAGAACAACCCTTTGTTTCAGTTAACATACTCTCAGATCCTCGTGCAATTCCATCTGTATGCGAGTGGTCAGACTGGCCCACTATGCCCCAGTGCTTCGTTGATGGTGAGTTAATTGGTGGATCAGACATAGCTCTTGATATGTATGAATCAGGGGAACTTCAACAAATGATTGATGAGAAGCCCCAAGAAGGGTAGTTAACATGGCCTTTGAATGCAATATTGAGGCGCGAGGAAAAGCGCATAGAATGAAACTCGGCATTCGTCTTGTAATCGTCAGTATAATCATTGGAATCCTTACGTTCTTCGGTATTCTCCCTTCGTCCCTTGGTTGGGTTTTGTTTGGGTGTGCCTTTGCTGGAGGTGCATTCACTATATGGGAATCCAGAATGGGTTGGTGTGTTGTCCGAGCAATGGGATTCAATACTAGAATCTAATCAACATTTAGGGGGACATCGTCCCGTTTTTGTTGGGTATTTTTCATACCAGTTGCCATTACAAAGACGAAAATTGATGAAATGGCGGCCGCTTTTACAGCACCATCTACAGGATTAGTTTGTGTGCTAATTAGATAGAAGCACAGAAGAAAACTAACAACTATTCCACCCCAAAGAATACGAGTATAATTCCAAGGCTTTTCACTCGTTTGAATAAGTGCTAATGAAGGACTAGCAATAGCATGGAATGACCATGCTAACAGAAGCCAACGGAATGGTTTTGACACAACATCAGCATAATCACTGAAAAGTATTTCAAAAGCAAAGGGCCCAACTACAAGGCCAATTAATACGCCAATTGGACAGAGAATAGCACTGTAAAGAAAAGCCAATTTATAGCGATGTATTAATTTTCCAATATCATTTCTAACTTCTCCAAACCATGAAAGTAGAATTGCCCTTAGTGATAGAATTGGGCCATAGCCTGCGATAAATCCGAGCCAGGCTATTTGGAAAATAGCAACATCTTCAGGACTTGCGAGTATTCCAAGAAGCAATTTTTCTATTCGCACATTAATTACCAGCGCTGCTGAAGCGAATAGGAAAGGAAGCCCAGCATCTATTAATTCACGTGAATTCATTTCTGCAGTATCAGGAATAGCACCATCCGTTTCTTCTAATTGGGGTGCGATTTTGATCCAATAAACTGAGGCCGCAATAACACAGGAAGTAAGGGGGCCAATGATAGTAGCAATTGCAAATTGCAAGATATCTTGTGCCCAAAATATCATCAATAGAGCAACAATCCCTCTATCACTTATTCTAACAAGAGCCTCTAATCTTGCTTCCCCACAAGCACGCATCGCTGCTCTATGGGCGTAGGCTAATACTAGAATCCCTGCTGCAAATGAAAGAAGAATAGCAGGGCCAATCCAACCCCCGAACAAGAATATACCTAGGTAGGCAAAGAGGCCACAACTGAAAGCCACTATTACGGCTTGAATCCCACTTACCTTTTTGAGAACGATATCAAGTTTTGAGCCCAGCCTCTCACCATCTCTACCAATTATTGTAGGTAGGCCAAGATCTACTAGAATAACACAGACATGGAAGAAGTCCAGCAGTAAAATGAAGGTACCATATTCGTCACTAAGGAGACTTCGTGTAAGTATCACATGGATGACAATTCCGAAGAACAAATTTATTGCATCTGCACTAGAAAGCCACAAGGTATCTCGGTGTGGAACAACCTTTCTGTCGCCCATTTAATCACCCTTCAATTCTAATAATCGTGTGTTCAATTCTTCAGTAGTATATTTCCAATCAAACTCTAATTCAGCATCTGTTCTAGCTTGCTTTCCAAGACTCAAAAGGTCTAATTGAAGTAATTCTTCCACGCTATCCGCCCATTCATCTAATGTAGCATTGGATGAAACTAATTTAATCCAATCTCTTTCACCAACAGAGCGATGTGGAGTAATATCAGAGAGAATCATTGGTAGTCCAACTGCTGCCCATTCTCGAACTTTTAGAGGGCTAGCTAGACGCCATATGTTGCTATCAGGTAGAGGAAATATGGCGATATGGCCAGTGGCCAAAAACTCAGGTATTTTTTCAGGTGGCAAAGGTCCTATCACTTCTAACCAATCTTGTAGGTAAGCAGTTTTTTGTAGAGCATTTAATCGATTGCCACTTCCAGCCATTCTTATCTTGAATTCTAGACCTCTTGCTGAGAGGATTTCTCCAATATGTATGATTCGTTCAATATCTCTTTCTTCATCTAACTGCCCATGATGGACAATAGTAACAGGCCCAGAGAATTTTGCCATAGTGAATTTACTAACTTCCACTCCAGCTTCCATTAAAGTTACAGGTTTCACCATCCTTTGTTTAGCATGATGCCAATCAGCAAGTGCTTGTGATTTCAGAACAGAACCTTTTGCACCATCCTTGCGCCTTGCAAGACGCCAAGCGCGTTGATATTCAAACCGTTGCAACCTGCCTATTAGTGAGTTGAATACTGGTGGACTTCTATCGACAATCAACCAAGGTGTTTCAGCGTACTTCAGTGAAGAAATCGCACCGGCTACTGCTTGCCATTCCACTAACGCGACATCAAAATCATTCTCTTTGAGAAGAGTAGGCAAGGTTCGTTTGAGAGATGAGCCAAATGTTAACCAGCCTAGGCCTGATTTCTTAGATCTTGTAACACCAATAAATCTGCATCCCGCGGCATTAACCAGCTCTTCAACCCCATCGCCCTCAGGTGCAACGAGTGTAACCTCCCAACCGCGCTTTGTCAATTCTTTAGAAACAGCCAACTGAGTAGTACTTGCGAGGTCGCTCGCTAAGCGTTTTGCAGTCGCCCAGAGTAGTTTCACGTTACTCCGATGTGCCGACTCCTATATCGTTACTACACCACCCCCGCCACGGGGTGACCTAGTTGAATACCGTCCTGCACATCGGCCCAGTCGAAAGTAAAGGTGGCATGCAAGCAACGATTCATCATCATCTCAAACACCCGCCAAAGGGGTGGAAAACTGATTCTATTAATACACATGTAGATGGCTCAGTATTAGCTAAAATCAATACCTGGAGACATGCAAAGAAGGAATTATCTAATCGATTGAAGAATAACCCTCCAGATGTAGTTCATATACACACTGCAACTAATTATTCTTGGTGGCGAAAATTACGAGCAGTAAAGATGTGCATCACAGCAAACATTCCTATTATTCTCCAAGTACACGCGGGAAATTTTCATAATTTCTTACAAGATAAATCATCTGCTGCTAGAGATTTTACAAATATTGTGAGTCATAAATTAGTTTCCCCTGTAGCCTTAACACCCAGACATAAAGAAGAAATTGGGCTCTCAAAAATGTCTGTAATAGGGTCACCCGCTCCTTCCATAAAACAGATAGATCCATCCAATAGGGATAGAAATATGCTAATTCTACTCGCTCGCCCCTCTCCTATCAAGGGCCATCGCCTTGCAATTGCTACTGTACAAAATCTTAGAGAAAGAGGCCATGCTGTAAACCTTCATCTTTCAGGGATATCCCCTTCACACCAATGGGTTCACAAATTAGGTTCTGAAGATGGCATTCATGCACGTGGGTGGTTATCTGGAAATGAGAAAAATCAGTTATTAGATAAAGCAGGACTACTATTGATTCCTTCAAAATATGAAGGGATGCCAGTATCGGCAATGGAGGCGCTTTCTTGTGGGCTTCCAGTAATTGCATCGCCTGCATGTGATGGAATATTGGGCGAAGGGGGAATTATAGTAGAACAATTTGATTCTAATTTATGGGCTGATGCTATTGCAGAGATACTAAACGATGAAGAAAAGTGGCGTGAATTATCACTTGCAGGTCCGAAAGCCGTTGTGAAACAGACCCCTGAAGAACTTGGAAAACAATGGGCAGAACTCTATGATAAATCATTGAAGGAGGCATCAATTTGACCCCTACAGAATGGCTTGCTTTAGGCCAAATTGGTTTTGGTTCTTTGGCAATAATCCCTTTCCTAGTTCAAGATTGGCTTAATCGCCGTTGGATTTCTAAATGTCCCTTCCCCTCATTCCCTTCAACAAAAAATGCAGATCTTCCAAATATGACGGTGATAATTTGTGTGCGTGATGAAGAGTTAGTGATTGGTGGTAAATTATCAGACCTTTCTACAAATAAATATCCTCATGACCAGTTAGAGATTCTAGTAATTGACACGGGATCTTCTGATAGAACAATGCAAGTTGTTGAGGATTGGATTTCTGATAATCCTAAATTTGGGGCATTAGTGAGGTTACTTTCCACCACTTCTGTAGCTGGCAAATCAGCAGCGGTAAATCTTGGTTTAGCAGAATCTCGCCTTGAGAGTGAAATAATACTTCTTACTGATGCAGATTCACGGCTAAGCGAAGGCGCCCTTGATAGAATAGGTCGTTGGTTTTTGAATCCGGACATTGGGGCAGTATGTGGTCGTCAGCAACCAATTGGGATTGACGGTAAGCCGCAATTAGATTCAGGTGCATATCGTTCATATTACAATAGAGCAAGAGAGGCAGAGAGCAGGCTTGATTCAACACCAATTTTCGAAGGCTCTCTAGCAGCTTACAGGCGCTCAGCCATCAATGCCGGAGTTGTTGCAGACTCTAATGCAGATGATTCTCAACTAGCATTAGAGGCGAGAAAGCAGGGGCTGAGGGCAATTCATGATCCAGAACTCCATTTCTTTGAAGCAGTACCAGTCACACCTACAGCAATTCATGTTCAAAGAGTGCGTAGAGCACAGGGGCTAGTACGTCATTTATGGCGCAATTCGAATATGATGTTCAGTAATAAAATAAGCACACCCATGCGCATGACATTATGCTCATTATTTTATGTTCATGTGAAAATGCCCTTCTTTGTAATGGTCTCACTTGCTTGTGGATTAACTCTACTTTCAGCATTTTTTTGGGCAGCGCCTATGGCTTATTTTTCTCTCCCTTTTTCTTTGGCCATATTGAATGGGTTTGCTCTTCTTTTCCTTTCGCTGGGTTGCTTTAGTGTAGGCAACTCTTCCAAACAATGGTGGTTTACTACTGCTCCTTTCTCATTTATTCATGCAATGTTTGTATTGGTTTGGGTACACCTAAGAATTGCTCTTGGGATTAAATCACACATATGGAAACCAATACAAGAGGTACGTGAAGCAATCCATCGTTATGATGAATTGTGAAATCACAAAATATGATACAAAAAAAATAGCTCCCGTTAGGCCGCCAAAGGCGACCCAACGAGAGCCGTGTTCGAATTACTTGTGTGTTTTTTTAGAACAACTTTTCAGAGTTCAGTTAACTACAACAGCGCCATCGCCAGCCACAGTGTGGCCGTTGTTGGTCACTGAGATATCTACAGCGCAACCTGTTGTGCTGCAGATTTCTTCGGTGCCTTCACTTAGGAAGATGTACTCCCCAGGTTCCCATGCGTTGTCGTTGTCGCCAGCTTGCTGACTGATACTGCAGTCATCGCCTGCTGCTACACTACAGGTGTAGACATTGTCACCAACACTCAGAGTGATCTTCACGAATGACCATGCTAGGTCATCCTTTCCAGTCATCTGCATCTTGATGAGGGTGTCTGCACCGTCACCAGCAACGCTTGCTGCATCGTTTGCGTCATCTGCTGTGTAGGTGTTCAATGTGGAAGCGGAGGTATCGGTACCCTCGCTTGCCAAATTGTTTGCCCATACATACAGTACTCCGGCCAGCACGACGGTGATTGCAACCATTAGAATGGTAGCAATGACCGGGCTGACAGCCTGCTCATTTTTTTCGTTCTTTATCATTTTTTTGTCCTCATACCCCCGCAGGGGCGTACACTCCTATAGAGCACATTGGTATTAAGATAACTGTCGCGCAGAATCATAAAACCCCTATTTCCTATTAGTTCTAAACGTTATACTGCATGGCAACAAACCCTATTAGTTATTGCAAACGGGCGCGAAAATAACATCCTCCCGTTTAGTACAATATTTTTGTAAGCGCGCTACTTATCAAAACCATTTATTTTATTTCTTCATCAAAATATTCTTAGATTTTGATAATGGCTAAGCCAGTTTAGGTAATGAGAGGTGAACAGGGTGAGAGGTAACGTAGAGGGGATGGGATGCACACTCGACGAAGAACACTCAACAGCCCTGTTCAACTAACCCCTTGCAGTGATGGCATAAAATCGTTTTCAATTTAGGAGTGTATTTTCACATTTTAAAGCGATTTCACATTCTTTTAAGTTAAATTAAATTCTACTCTATTCTATCGTGAGTATTTCAGCGCCACCAGGAGCAATCCATACAGTATGTTCGAATTGACCGATCATCCCCCCATCAGCACATCTTAACATATGGTATGTTTCTAGAAATCTGATATTGATTAATTTCTTTGTTAATGCATTCCATTTGCTCTGTAAACTTTCTTCATTTTCATTTGGGAATGGCTTCTCAAGCAATGGGAAAGCCCATCGTTCTGCAAAAGGCAACTGATTATATCGTTCCTCAAGATATCTTGCCATAGTTGCTCCAAGAGGCTTCAATTTTTGTTTTGCTAAAGCCTTCTTGACAGAAATATCGCCAGTAATTCTCCATATGTTACTTGAATGCCGTGGTGGCACATTTTCTACCAATCCTTGTTTTCCAGTAGTGTTGAACGGTTCAACTGCAAATACAGAATTCTCTGAAACAACCCCTTTGAACGATGGGTTTTCTGAATTACAAGCAAATGATGGGACTGAGGTCCCAGCATGGAGATTAAAAATTTCCAGTTGGTGTCCACATAGGTTGGTGATTGGTTCAAATCCCGCATCTCTCTGAACTTGCTCTGCAGCAGCTCCTACTTCATGCCAAGGAGTCCCAGGGTGCATCTTCTCAATTGATGCATCTCTTGCCTCCTTTGATGCTTTGATTTGTTCAGTATGCTTGTTACTATTACCAACTTCTACTGTAATTGCATTATCGCCTATGGCGCCAGAAACATGCACTCCAATGTCAAGTTTCACTAAATCACCTTTCACAAAAACCATCTCATCTTCCACACCATCGGGTTTTGTTAAGGCGTGGTCCGTTGTATAGTGGGCAGCAATGTTGTTGACTGCTATAGTACAAGGAAAAGCAGGCTTCCCACCGTGTCTGTGAATATATCTCTCAGCAGATTCAATAACAGTATTCCAACTAACACCTGGCTTGATTTCATCTTTGATGGCTTCTAGTGTCCTTCGCGCGACATGCCCCGCATCTCTCCAATGCTTCAATTCATCTTCATTGACCATGCTTTCACCTCCGATTTAGATACAATACCTTCTCTGAGAACCAGTAATTGCTCTCCCGACATTAGGCCCGCGTAATCATGACACTGTATCAAGGTACTGGGTGGCCCGCCAGTACAATTACTTGATATTACAGCATTGGAATCTAAATCAAGTGCTAAAGCAGCAGAATCACAATCTGTTTCAGGTTCAATCCCACTAAGATTTGCACTAGTGGCAGTCAATGGGCCAACTCTTTTCAGCAATAGTTGAGTAATGGGTGTATCAATCACACGTATTGCTATTTTATCACCCCCAACTCTTTCATCCATCTGCTTTAGCGCAGGTAGTACAAGAGTTAGAGACCCTGTAGGAAAGTCAGAAAGTAACCTCACTACATTTTGGTTAACTTCAACAATTTCCGCTGCTTGCTCTAAATCTGATACAGCAAGAGATACTTTCATCTCTGCTTTTCTCTGTTTCAATTTGTATAATAGATCAAGTGCATCAGTTGTTGGAACACAACCAAGTGCGGGAAGATTTGAGGTAGGGTAAATCACAGGGAAACCGCTTATTGCGCGCTCAACAATAGCATCACTAAGCATCTCGTCCCCCGCCATATTAGGTAGCCGTCACAGTCTCCCCTCTTCAAACAAACTGTTGAATATAATATCTCAACAGAGCCAATTTTCTATGTGTAATTTAGCAATATTGTCCGCTAATTCTCTATCCCCTGTTTTAATTAATAATTTTCCACTAGGAAATAAAGTTAGATCAACGTCTCCTGAAAAGGTATAGCATAGGCGGTTTTCTAGTGTGCATTCCCACCCAGATGTGATGATATTCTTTGCTACTTTTGACAAATCAATTTCAAAAGGGGAAGTAGGCTCAACTTGCCATGCTGCACGCCCACTACAGATAGCTAAAATATAATCATCCATTTTAGATTCCAGTCCGCATTGTTTCTTCTAGTAATGTAAGGTCACGTGCTGCAGATGTTGTTTTACGTTTCATCACAGCATGCCAAATTACAAATATTACGAAGAGAATGCATGAAACCCAGTTCACGTGATGATAAATTCTAAGAAATAAATCAACATCAATCCATCTGCTAAAATTAAGCACATCAAGGATCAACCATTGACTTAAATCTTCCATTGTCAATATGTTTGGAAGCCCCATTTTTGTAATCCAAGGTTCGATATAATTGTCGATTATTATAGCGACAGGACCTATGATAAATGTTATCCAGCGCATGAATGCAATTATGCGCCATGCTTTGAATTGCCCTTTGAATTTTGAGTCAATAGGGGTTGCAGAGCTGTAACTAGCTATCTTTTGGTTCACCCGCCATTCTCCTCCTCTTCCTTTTCATCATTACTACTTTCAGATGTATTCGAGGGTGGCCCTTGCGGTGGTCCTTGAGGAGGTCCTTGAGGTGGTCCTTGCGGAGGTCCTTGAGGTGGCCCTTGAGGATATCCATGGGGGGGTGGTCCTTGAGATGGGCCTTGTGGCATACCTCTTGGTGGCATCATTCCAGGTGGC
>Ga0208522_1000961_pt1 | contig 19009 bp, 19 predicted proteins | sample ETNtaG_25_FD_185763 | JGI IMG/M metagenome (GOLD analysis project Ga0208522, IMG submission 185763) | Marine microbial and viral communities from oxygen minimum zone, Eastern Pacific Ocean - ETNP201302SV86 (SPAdes) (version 2) | ecosystem: Environmental > Aquatic > Marine > Oceanic ... | reverse complement strand
GGCCCTCCCACCAGAGAGTTCCACGCCCACGTGACCCTGGGACGCCTTCGTGACCGCAGGGGGGGGGCGGACCTCTCGGGGCTGATCGAGCCGATGGCCGAGCGCTCGTTCGGGACCGTGGACGTCCGCGAGGCGGTGCTCTACCGCTCCGAGCTGACCCCGCAGGGCCCGAGGTACGAGGCCGTGGCCAGAGAACCGCTCTGACGCGCCTGCGGCTGGGAGACGTTCTTGGCACCCACCGCGCCTCGGCAATCGAGGCAAATGGGACTCGCTGACGAGCTGCTCGCGGACCGCAGGATGGCGGCTGCGGGCCTCGCCGTGGCAGCGGCCGCCATGGTGCTGCTCGCCCTGTGGGCCCCGGACGGGCTCGGCCTGGGCGGGGACGACGCCGGCTCGGGCCCGGGCGAGGCGCCCGCAGACCCGCCCTCGATGCCTGACCCGGCCGTCGTGGTCGACGACATCGAGGCGCTCGCGGACTTCGGCTACCGCAAGATCGACACGGTGGCCCACGCCAACGCCGGCGACTTCGTCCAGTTCCGCTTCGAGGACCTGGGCTACGCAGTCGAGGTCCAGAACTTCACCACCGCCGAGTGCGGCTACTGCCGCAACTACGTCGCCACCTACGAGGGCGAGGACCCGGACTCGTGGATCGTGGTCGGCGGGCACTACGACGCAATCTGCTACTCTCAGCAGCTAATCATCGGCATCGAGTACCCCGGGTGCACCTCCCAGGGCGCCTACGACGACGGGACCGGCACCGCCTCGGTGCTCGAGCTGGCCCGCCTCATGATGGAGTGGGGCGGGGTGCCGGCGCACACCTGGAAGTTCGCGGTCTGGGACTACGAGGAGTGGCAGGGCAGCGGCTCCTCGGAGGGCAGCGGCTTCGGCAGCCTGACCTTCGTGGAGGGCCTGCCCGAGGGCGTCGAGATCGCCACCTACGTCAACCTCGACATGTTCGGGCTCAACTGGCCCGTCGAGACCCAGCTGGCAAGCCAGCTGAGCGGGTGCGACGAGGACTACTTCCACCTCTACCTGTTCACATCCCCCGTGGATGACTGGTCCTACTACACCGACCGCGGCACCAACGTCACCGACGAGATGCGCGCCGAGGCCGCAGCGCTGCAGACAAGGCTGACGGGCGTCCTGCACGAGGACCTCGACTACCCCGAGGAGTGGGTCACGGTGCTCGACGACACCAAGGGCAACTCCGACCACTACAACTTCATCTCGAACGGCTGGCCGGCGACCTGGTTCAGGGGCATGCATGAGTTCATCCAGGAGACCGGGGACACCTGCGAGCAGTCGCCCAAGCACGCGCCCACCGACCGCGTCGACGTGCTGTACCAGCTGGCCGGCGGCCGCTCGGGGCTCGAGGCGGGCATGCAGACCGGGCTGGACGCGCTCGCCCTGCTGATGTGGAGCGACGTCCAGAGCGACTGGTAGGCGGAAAACCGTCTGGTTCAAGTCTGATACCACCCCCTCAAGCGGCCGTGAGGTCAGCAACCGCAGCCATACTGGTCATCCTGGTCTCCTTCCCCCTATCGTCGTCCAGCGTGGCCGTTCCCGAGCCCGCCCAGGACCTCCCCTGGTGGGAGACGACGTCGATGGACGGGGACGGCGACGGCATTCACGACGCCATCTGGGTGGCGATAGGAAGCGAGCTGCACGACTGGGCCGACGATGACGACACGATCAGCGTCATCGTGGACTTCGACCACCAGCCCACCGCCGACGACCAGGCCATGCTCGAGAGCGAGGTCGGGTTCCAGACTCAGTTCAGGTACCACCTGATCGACAGCATCGCCGGCAGGGTCGCGGTCGATGACCTGGTGGAGCTGTCCGAGCTGCCAGGCGTCGTCCTGATCGAGCTCGACGGGCTACTGACCGTCCAGATGAACGACGTCAACGACATCCACGGCATCCCGATGATCTGGGAGGACACGGGGTACACCGGCAGGGGCAGCGTGGTCGCGATAATCGACACGGGCATCGACTCCGAGCACGTGGGGCTCGACGACCTGGACGACGACAACTCGACCAACGACTCCAAGGTGATAGCGTTCTACGACGCGGTCAACTCGCCGGACAAGACCAACGGCACGGAGGTGAAGGCGTACGACGACCAGGGCCACGGCACCCACTGCGCGGGCATCACCGCCGGCACCGGCGCCCCCACGTACGAGTACGTGGGCGTGGCGCCGCAGGCCCAGCTGGTGGGGGTCAAGGTCCTCGACGCGGGCGGGTCGGGGTCGTTCGCCACGGTGATGGCTGGGATGGAGTGGACCGTGGACAAGAGGCACGACTTCAACATCAGGGCGGCGAGCATGAGCCTGGGCGGGGTCGGGCTGATCGAGTGGACCTCCGCCGAGGAGGAGTCGGTCAACAGGATGGCCAACGAGATGGTCAGGTCGGGCGTGGCCCTGTTCATCGCGGCGGGCAACAGCGCGGTCAGCGGCCAGATCGGGACCCCCGGGTCGGCCGAGGACGTGATCACGGTAGGCGCCCTGGACAAAGACACCTCGATCGCGGTGTACTCCAGCCAGGGGCCCACCGAGGAGGGGCGCATCAAGCCCAACATAGCGTTCGTGGGCTCCAGCGTGATGGCGCCGGACTACAACACGGGCGACGGCTACACCAGCAAGTCGGGGACCAGCATGGCCACGCCCGGCGCAGCGGGCCTGGCCGCGCTGATGTACCAGGCCAACCCGGACCTCTCGCCGTTCGACATCAGGAACATCATGCACGAGACGGCCACCTACAGGCAGTGCCACTACATGCTGGCCAACGAGCCGTGCGCGGAGGACCTGATCCCCAAGAACAGGCAGAACAACGTCTACGGGCACGGGCACGTCGAGGGGCTGCCCGCGCTGCTCGAGGCGGCCAACTACGTCTACGGGCTCAACACCGACCTCAACCTGAGCACGACCGCGCCAGCGTCCGAGGACAACCGGATCCACCTCCTTCCCGGCGAGTCCTTCCAAGTGGCCGTCGAGGGCGGGCCGGTGGACGTCCAGTGGAGGACCTGGGACATGAGGGACAACTGGATGAGCCACCCCGAGTTCGCCCCCGGGGACACGACCTTCGAGATCAGCCACACCATGCTCGTCGAGCGCCTGCAGTACCTGCCGGGCAACGAGATCGAGGGCAACCAGACCGTGATGGCTAGGGCCATACTGGGCGACGAGGCCTCGACCAACCTCGTGGCGCACGTGTTCGTCCTCGGCTCCGAGCCCCTGGCGCAGGAGGCCGACGACGGCACCATGATGGGCGTCCTCGTGGCGGGCCTGGCGCTTGCGGTGGCCCTGCTCCTGGTCCTGCTGACCCTGGCGGTGATGCGCCTTAGGGAGGAGGCCGAGTGGGACGAGGACGAGCCTGCCGTCGTCCTGAAGCAGGGCCAACAGCAGTAACTGATGTGGAAGATGGTAGTTGGGTGCCAAACCTGGGAAAAATCGAAAATTAACTACGGAAAACCCCAAATGCAAACTTGGAAGTCAACGAGCATGGGAAAGGACCAGGCGTCCTTCTCGAAGAGCAGCAAGGCGCTGCTCAGCAAGATCCGTGGCGGCTGCGGCAGCATCATCCCCTACTGGAAGGAGCACTACGAATTGGCCGCGGAAGCAGGCCCGATTTGGTGCGGTATGGAATCTAGGGCGATGCCCGGGCACTACCTGATCTGCGAGGAGTGCCAGACCACCCTCGACTGATCTCACCCTCTCCCTTCGGGCCTTAATGTAGTCTCGTTGCCAACTTGCCAACTACGGGTCCGGCCCCGTGCCGGCCCGGGGTGATTTGCAATGAGGAACATAGAGAGAGGAGGAAAATATTGGACGCTAACGATACTGAGAAACGGAAAGGACGAGTATCCCGGAGGCCTTGAGGCCTCCGAGTTCAGGTTCGGCAGGTTCACCTTAGAGTTGTCAGACTCGGAGATTGATGCCACTCGGATTCCATCCGGCCTGATGACGGTAGTCCGGGCCTCGGGGATCGAGGAGGAGGCGCTCGAGACGGGATTCGTCGTTGAGATGAGGGACAGGAAGCAGGAGGGCCCCGAGTGGGTCGAGTTCTCATCGACTGCCACTGTCTCGGATGCCTTTCCCTGGGGAAGGTCGAGGACCCTCTACTCCTGCGGGGAGGGCTCCACACTGGAGTTCATCAAGATCCACTCCTGCTCCAGCCGCCCCGCTGACCTACCACGCAGAATACGGGTCAGGGCCTGCGAACTTCCCTCTCCGGTAGTGTTGTGGGCCATGGACAACGGCGTGTACGATGCCGATAAGAGCAGGCAGATGAGGCTGGACCACTGGCTTGACTTCCCTGAGCAGACCCCAGCCCCGAGCGACGATAAGGTCATCCCGATGCCTGGCCCGATCGACCGCTCCTACGGGTTCCTGGGGTGACCGGAATGAGTCAGATGATTCAAGTTGGTCGACGGGAAGGGCCAACTGGCACCGGGGGGTTGACCAGCATATTCCGACCGATCACCGAAATCCGGCGACGCCTGGATTGGTACGACCGCACAATGGAGGCACGCAGCCGGAGCATGGGATTCCGGAAGGCCTCCTGGGACGCCGAGGAGAGGGTCCTGCAGGGAGCATCGGCCCACAGACGCGCCATCGCGACTTTCCAGGGTGTGAGGATTCCCGACCCCAGATCCATTAAGTCCAAGGGCGAGGTCGATGTGGTTTTGCTGACTGACCGCGGAATCGTGATGATCGAGGTCAAGCACTGGAAGGGGGATGTGTCGCTCGATGATGATGGCGATGACATAGTGCAGAGGGTCAGGAGGCCCAAGAAGCCGATATCCCGATTGAGGGACAAGTGCGAGATGCTCAAGCGAATGGCCGTCTCCCGTTACTCCGAGAGCGTGGGGGAGGTTTTTCCTCTGGTGGTCCTCACCCACCGAGCCTGCAGGCCCAGCGAGGAGGTGAGACGACTCCACACGGTTTGCCAATTCCACGAACTAGAGTCAAAAATCGACTCGCTGCTAGGGGGATTGGACCCGGCAGATGCTAGTCATTCCAAGCGCATGGGGGAGATGATCCCCTCGTTCGGCACCTGGGACTCGATCGAGTACGGAGGCGGTGCCAAGGAGATAGGCGACTTCGAGGACAAGTCCCTGCCACTGGGCTGGTACAGGAAGCCCCTGGCCTCTGTCGAGGTCAAGGTCCGGGGCGGCCGGCTCGCAACGCTCCTGCGCGGCCCCCGACTCGAGGTCGTACGCAGGGGCAGGGACGGGGAGGTCACCACCTCCCTCCAACCGAAGGGGGCCGTGGTGAGACTCCACCAGCCATGGGAGAGGAAGGGGCGGAGGGCCAAGGAGGTCCCCATCGAGTACATCAGCAGGGCGGAATTCGGCTACAGCGAGCCGGTGGACTGGGCGTCAATGATCGAAACGACCCACGAGGGCGGCCGCGATACTCGCCCGAAGGAGGTGAGTGGCGACCCTCTCTCGAGATTCAAAGAGGGTGACGTGGTTGTCGGGACGGTGGTCAAGCACCTCAGGGGGGACGACGGCACCATCCACGGCACCCTGGTCTCCCTCGTGGAGAACCAGGTTACCGGGAAGGTCTCGACTAGGGAGCTGGGCATGGTGCCCGAGATGTACGAGCACTTCTACAGGATCGGCAACCAGGTCGACGTCAGAATCCTCGGTATCCGCGGGGAGAAGGCCATCTCTCTGAGGTTCGAGGAGTAGTGCCTTACCCGAAGAGAGAGATTCAAAACCCGAGTCTCAGCATCATCATCGTCCAACCTTCTCTCTACTTCCATTAGGATACCAAGGATCCCCTCCAATAGTATACCACGGATCTCGAAGTGGCAAGTCCACGTCACTCTCCCCATATGACATTGCACAACAGAACTCACGACCGCCGTCCTCCCAGCCGCAATCATAGGAGCAATTCGTACAGACCACCTCACCACATTCGACGCATATGTCGGTATAGACGATATCGCCCTCTTCGTCGCCTAGCCATTCGTCGCAATAGCGCGAACATCTAGGACAGATTTTTCGACCACAGACGAAGCATTCGCAGAAGCAGCTTTCATGATCACAAATGCATTCTTCCATGGTATCACCCGAATAGGGATCCAAGACCTTCCAAGCCGCCCTTGTCACATTCATCACAGCCGGTGTGGTCACAATGTTCGCAATCAGCCCTTTTCTTATTTCTCTCTAAACGCTCCAATATACTGTTTTCCTGAGCTACTCGAATCTCTAGGTGTTTCACTTGTTTCCTTAGTCTTAGGACTCTCCTTTCGTACACCTTAACTTTTTTTCTTAGCTTTTTTTCTGCCTTTTTGTCTCTCAAACCTGCCTCCATTCTGTTAGCCAAAGTTTGCACCTCTTCCACTAGTGCCGCTAAGTGGCGTTTCGATCCCTTAATGTTGTAGAGACTTATTCTTTCTATGGCGGTTCTAAATTCGGCTAATACGGTACACAAATATCGGTTTATCGTCATGCAGCTCCTTCCGGGGACATCCCATGGGGGCGTTGGCGTTCGACATCTGTATTCGATCTGCGACGGGGTCTCGATTCACACAGTTGGCAAGTTAGCCGAAGAGGTTGGAGAAGTTCACCTCGGAACTAGAGGGGAAGTCGAAGCCTAAGGTGCAGACGTCGCACCCTTCTCCTTCGCACGTGCCGCACTCGGCAGTCCTCATTTCCGTCCTCATGGAGCTCATCTTCGACTTCATCTTCCCCATGCCCTCTTCCATTTGGGCGATCTCCCCCGCCAGTTTGTCCCTTCTCCTCTGGAAGGTTTCGCAAACGTTCTTGGCTGCATCCTCGGCCTGCTTGGCCTTCTTCCTGACGCTGTCCAAGTCATCCTTGTCGTGCAGGGAGGCCTCCATCCTGTTGACCAGGGTCTGGACCTCCTCAACCAGGGCATTGAGGTGCCTCCTTGAGATGGGCACGGTCAGGAAGCCCATTCTGTGCACTGATATTCTTAATTCATTCAACACTTCGCAAACATATCTTCTAGGTTTCATTACGATTGCATGGACAACTACTCATCGGAACCACCGTCGTACCCGTCTATCCCGTCCCAGTCGTTGGGCAGGAGAGCTAGGGCCAGCCCTCCCGTGGCCGCTGCTGCTGCGACCCAGAAAATCCCTCTCAGTAGCCCCATCTTCTCGCCTCACTCATCGTGCTGGAACCTGCCTTGTTCCATAGTAGGGTCGTTCGCTATCAGGGCTCCAGCGACCGCGCCGAGCGGCCCGCCTGCCAAGCCGCCCACGGTCATTGCGATTATTGTGCGCATAAACATGGGTATTGGCAAGTTTGCCGGTGGTCATCCGATCAGGTAGGTGGACTCTCCCCAGTGCTTGGCGAACTCCTGGGGGCCGCCCTTGACTACCAGACTCCGGCCGCCCGCCTTCTCCAAGGGCCCATCGGGGCCCTCCATGGTCTCCAGCCACTTGTCCATGTCCCGGCCCTGATGCATCTCCCAGAACGTGCCTATGACCACCTCGATGAGATCCTCCATGTCTGATGAGTGGGTTCCGAACGAGTCGTGCACCGCCCAGAAGCCCAAGTTTCCCCTGCTCTGGCTCATCGTGTTGACGACAGACCTCATGTGGCAGGCGTCTAGTGACTGGACGAAGTTGGCGTAGATCCCGCTGCTGGCCCGATCCACGGCAATGCGATCCTCCTCCTTGTCCGAGAATCGGGGTATTGACACCTTGACGTGGTTCAGGAGCGGCCTGATCTCATCGACCAGTTCGATGGCCTCGGGGGAGTCGTGAAGTTCCTCTTCGACCCAATCCAATACCGAGATAATCTTGCGCCTCCCACTGCCTTCCACAGCCGAGCGTTGGGGCTTAGGCAGCTTCTTGCCACACTGGGCTAGGAGGTGCTCCAGCCTCCGTTTGATTCGTGCGGTGCTCTTGGCGGCAGAGCCTTGGTGCCAATTCTGCTTTCCCTTCGACTCGCCGTACCACTGAGGTAGGCTGGATAGGTCGCTGTAGCAGGATTCCGGTGAGCTGGGCCAGCCCCCGCTGGTCGTCTCGCCAGACTGGGTCTGCATGTAGTAATTGCAGACTTCGAACCCGCTGCTGCCAGACTTATCGCCCTTCGAGGTCCTCCACCTCGTTCCGGGGTAGCGTCCCCCGCTCGCCTCAACTGTCCCATCCAGGGCCGCCTCGAAGTCCTCGTACGCATCGCCCGTCACCTCCTTTATCGCCCCCTTGTAGGCCCTAGTGGTCAGCGTCGTCAGCCGAGGCTGCTTCTTCCAATGCTCCCCACACTTCCCCTCGTCGCTTCTGTCGTACCAGAAGAGGTCCTTGAGTTCATCATCCTCGAGTATGGCCCAGTACAACCCGGAGCCATAGTTCCACAGGTTGAGGACCTCTTCCTCGTCCAGGAGCTTCATCCAAGTGTTTGCGGTGGAATCGCTCTGGTATTCGAAGTCCCTGATCCCGTTCTTCTTGCACAGGCTCACGAGGTAATCCTGCCTCTGTCCCTTCTTGAAACTCACAGCCTTCCTCCGCAGGATCTCTTCTATCTGGACTCTCGTTCTTGGCTTCTTCGCGTGCTTCTGGTAGTGCTTCCTGCCCAAGTCCAGATTGTCCAGGTACTCTAGTCTGGCACTTACGAATTTGAGGGGAATCTTGTTGATTTTCTTCTGTTCGGCACCACTCCAGTTCCTTGCTAGGGGCGCCGACCTGTACTGGCTCCCCCTACCGTTCTTGCCAGCGAACCCCTTCTCCAGCCTCACGGCCCCGTAGACCCTGGTCATCGTCGGTTGCTTGGCGAGCTTCCTGTCGAAGATCCTCTTGAACGCCTTGTCGGCCAGGCTCGGTACGAGATGCTCATCGAGGAACTCCCGGACATCGTCGGAATGCTTCTCCCTAGCCACTTGCGCCACTTCTCTGTAGAGGTCTTTGGGCCTCTGGCTGGGAATGACGTTGACAAATCTAGCCAGTTTCGGATTCCTCAACAGGGCTGAGACGTGCTGGTAGCCGTTGCAGGTTGCGTCTAGGTGGATCGGAAACCCGCTCTTCACAGCGGACCAGTCGCACTCCCTCTCGTGGATCTCGAGGACCCTGTCGAGCTCGATAAGGGCCGCCAGCCTCTGCAGGTCCTCTCTGCGGCCATGGCGGTGGTGATCGAGCCCCAGGCTCTCGACGTGCATCTCGGGGTTCCTGGCTATCTCCCTGAGGTGCTCCTCGTTCCTCGTAGCCCACCCCCTCCTCTCCTCGAAGGTCTGCCTCTTCTGGGCCTTGTCATCTCCCCAGAGATCGCTCTCCACGCCCTCCATCAGGTTGTGGACATGTACCTGCAGCCACTCGAAGCCGGACACGTCGTCCTTGCTGCGTCCCATCGGCTTCCAGTGCTTGAATCGGATCAGGGCCTTGTTGAGGTCATCCCCCTGGGGGCTGAGGTTGGTGCACCGGGGGCTCATTCTTCCTCTGAAGTCACAGCTCCAGGGATGCCAGAACACGTTGGCGTTGTGGTTGATAATCTTCCTGGACCATACCAGCGACAGGCGGACTTCCTCGCTCTCGTTCTGGTCTTCGGGGAAGTAGCCTTCGAATTCCCCCTTGGGGTGGATATCCCTGATTAGTTGCTCGCTCGAGGCCAGCCACTGCGAACTAGGCTCGCCCCCGTCCCCCCCCTCGAACTTTCGGTCTGACACGGTCGTCCCGTCGGAGAACTCAATCTCGAACACCTTCTCCAACAGGTCCAGATTGACCTCCCACTGCACCTGCTGCAGCGCGTTGAGCGCGCTTATCGCCTCCGCATCCGGATGGCATCTTCTGGTCGGAACCTCGCGCTCTTCCCCGTCCTCCACTATGGTTGCCACGAAGCCCTCGTAGTCCCCCTTGAATTGGTACTTGGCCGTGACCCTCCCCCCCTGATCGTCCTCCAGGTAGCCGCCCGGCGCCACCTCCCCAGAGGGAAGTATTCGATGGTCTTCGGGGGGCGAGTACATCGGCCGTTCCCTTTCTCCTCGCAGCCATCTGAAGATGGCATTCTCGTTGTGGTCCCTGAAGTCGGCGAAATCGGCCTTGGTGACCTGCCTCTTCATCTCCTTAGTGAATACCAGGGAGTTTGGCATCCTCTTCGCCCGTCTATGCTTCCATTTCGAGTCATCTCCTCCGTGGAACAACTCGATGAGCTCCTCACGACTCATTGGGTCAGTTGTCAAAAGCCCATGATTCTGCAGCATCGTCATGAGGTTGTACGAGAGCTTCCTGGAGTTCTGCGCTACCGCCTCATCCGGTCCTTTGGCGGCCTCTCCGCCGCCTAGCAGGTCTCCAAAACCCTTCCCGATGATCCAGTCAACGGCTGCGATCTCCTCGGAGGAGAGCCCCTTCCGAAGGCGTTTTCGGGGGAACAGCCTGCTGCCCCCCCAAATCTCCGTCAGCCGATTCCTCGACCTAGAAATCTCGCGCTCCAGCCCGCGGGCCAAGTTAGGGAGGAACACCACTGCGGGGGTGGCGATCTTGACCCACTTCCACCCATCAGGTGCCTTTTCCCCAGCCCCGACCAGCCGGTCAACGATTATCCCGGTCCTCGCATGCACCCGGTATTCATCGTCGCTCATCATTCCCAAGCGTCGCATCTCATTCTTGCGATACCTCGTCGCGATGCGCTTCCCGAACTGGCCGTTCCTGCTGAACTTGGCCTCTATCCAATCCTGCAACTCATCGTCTCCCACCACGATTCCTTTGTCCGAGGAGAAATCTCGGAACCTCTTGGGGTCTTCCGCACCCCTCAACTCGAACACATCGCGGTCGGAGGGGAAACTCGTCTTCGATGTCGAAATCAGCGACTCCACCACCGCTTGACTAATCATAGTCACGACGTTCTTCCTGTCCATTGCCTGCTCTGCTTTGCGGTTCGAAAGTCCAGAGAGCATATTGTGCTCATTGTAGTAGTCCGAATCGTAATGGTGTCCAAACCTGTAAGGATCGACCCGGCCTATCACCTTCCGCATCACCCTCAGGTGATGCCATTCCTTGGTCCCAGTGGCCTTCTCGATTTCACCCTCGATAAGGTCCTCAATGAATATTGTAATCTTCTTCAGGGTTTCCTCGTACTCCACCCACTCCTGTTCATCCCTTTTGTTGCCGAATGCGAGGAATATGATGGAACCGTCGCCTAAGCGCGACGCCTCCACCTTGTGCTGCAGCCAGACCTTGAACTCCATGTGGCTCGGAGACAGGCTTCTCCCGGAGAATCCGATGGAGGCCTCCTCTTTCGGCCCCGCATCCCCCCTCAGGAAGATCCTCGGTGGTGCATCATCCGTCTTATCGGCCTTCCTCATGCTATCTTGGCCGTAGAAACCGACCTCTCGCAGCCGTCTCTTCATCCAATCGAGCCAGTCCTCGTTTTTCCTGCTGGGAATTTCCACCCCCTCCCCTTCCACGTAGTTCCTGGAGGAGTAGGAGCCGATGCGCTCTATCTCGTGGGGGTCGAGGGCCACGATTCGTGAGCCAGAATCCCTTTCTTGAAACTATCTTCTAACTCGCCAATAGGGGAAGGAGCCCTCACAGAGGGCTTCCCATCACTAGGTTGTGAGAATATGAAGGAAGAAGAAGATGCAGAAGGACACAGAGAAAAGCAAACGAACGAGGCTACGGTTTCAGCAAGGCTACCGGAGCTGAACAAGGAGGACAAGGAGTTCGCCACCACCCGGGAAAAGTTGGAGTGGGTTGAGGAATGGATGTCGTGGTACGTTCCGGGGCAACTCCAGACGATGGAGGACGGCGGCATCATCCTGCAGAAGGTGGACGCCAGCACCGTGAGGTGCGTATCAGTGGTCGACCATTCTTTCTGCTACCTGACTCTGGCTCTGGTTTCGACGTCCTTCGAGCGCCGGGGGGTGAGTCTCGAGGTCGACCCATACACGATAGTCACGCCCTACACACCGCCGGAGGACAGGGGCCCAGAGCGCTACGACGAGGGGGACAATCCCGGCGTGGAGGTGGTCTGATGTGGATCTTCACCACGGCGGGCTTCCTGAGCATAGTTCAGCACATGGGCATCCCAACCCACTTCCAAGTCAAGGCTAGGACGCCCGAACCGCTGGAGCGCTTCTGGCCCGAGCACGATATCGAGGCCATAGGATGGGCCGACTACAGGTACCGGATCACCATCCCCAAGGAGGAGGTGGTTCCCGTGATAACCGAGATCATCCGGTCGGTGGGCTATACGAGCTTCAAGAGCCAGTGCGAGAATGACGACGACTACCACCGCGCGCTCGTCAGGATCTGGTCGGTGATGCACAACTACCAGAGGGGCTTCGAAGGGGCATGAAGCCCCGATCCCCTCCCACTTGGCAATCATCTCCGCGCAGGAAGGGGGGGAATGCCATTGTCCCGAGGGACCCCTGGGGGTAACTTGCCAACTACGTGATTCAGACGCACGACAACAACATCGAAGCAGGCAGCATAGAGCACAAGATGACCATCGAGCGAAAGCTCCTCGGCAACTTGCTCTACAAGATTTCGAACGCAGAGTGGAAGGGGCTCACGCTCCTGTCCGAGGCAGTGGCGGCCTCCGAAGCCTGCATCATCGATGAGGATGGCGTCATCACGGCCAATCACCCCGAGGCCGACATCTGCTTGGACGTCAGGAAGACCATCTTCCAGGACGACGGCCACATCCACTGCTGGGCGAGCTCCACTGCCTCGGGGGTGAAGGTGAGGCAGCGGGCATGCGTAGCCGCCAATGAAGCATACGGGAGGATCCCCGCCACGGACAACTGCTTCGCGTTCGTCCTCTGGGCGGACTCGGGCTTCGCGAGAATGCCCTTGACGCTCCGGGACGCCATACTCTACTGCCAAGACCCGGAAGAGGCCGAGAGGAAGAAGGCCGAGAAAACGAGGAGGTGTGATCTCATGAGGAAGATTTTCCGTGAGCAGAAGCTCAAGAGAGACGCAGAGATCAGGGAGGCCGAGTTGCTCAAGACCCTCAGGAATGACGAGCGTATCAGGCTGGGCCACATGGGCTGGCGAGAGCTGATGACCGAGCAGAGGGCCGACGAAGGCGGGGACTCGCTCTCGGAGTTGTTCGCACGGGATTTCAGGTCCGCCATGCTGCGTGGCGAGGTGATGCAATGAGGGAGGGAGCATTGGAACTGGCAAGTTCCGAACCACCCAGAATGGTCGCCCTTCGGGAGTTCAAATACTGTCACAATCACTTAATGGAAGACAAGGAGGAAAAGGAATGGACAAGATAACGACAACCGTCGAGATCGCCGACCAATCCGGACACACCACCCTTCAGCTGACCAAGGCAGAGACACTGTCCCGCGTCGCTGACAATGGTGGTTCCTGGGTCTTCGCAGACAACCAGATGGTACAGCCCGAGCAACTGGCTCGGGCTGACTGGGAGACTGTGGGGACCGTTAGGATAGTGCCCGGCCTGGTAGGCGGCCTGTGATCACAGCAGGCAGGCACGCTCGCAGGAGCACGGACTAACGTAAGCCCCCCTCGGGGTCTCTCCGAGGAGGGTGCGACAATCAAATCAAAGGTAACATAGAGGTAACAAAATGCAAGACAAAACGAACAAAATGCAAGACAAAACGAACAAAATGCAAGATAAAACACAAGCACAGGTAGGAACGACATCCGAGCGGATGCTCAGGGAGTACTCGATCGAGGGCATCGAAGAGCACAACAGGTCGTTGCGATGGCTACTGGATACCGCCGAGAGGCTCGGTGCCCGGATAGAGGTCGAACCCGGGGACTCGAGGTGGGACTCGGTCCCCTTCGAAATCAGGCTCAGCGGCCTCGAGTCCGGGATACACTACCGCATCAGGGTCAACTACCGGCCGAAGATGGCCCAACTGATGTCTCGAAGGATCAGCGAGGTCGACCTGAGCGACGAGGAGTCGGTCAGGGCGATGCTGCCGGCTTTCCAGAAGATGGTGGACTTCGACGTCTACTGGTACGACCCAAGGAAGCTGGATTGGGAGAGGTTCTGCGTGATTCCCAATAACAGAAAGGACTCCAAGGCCTGGCCGTTCGACAGGATAGTCTCCCTCATGGAAGCCCTCAACGACGATCTGGGGACCGCACTCGACATCAGCATGAACACGTTGCGAAAGGAGTTGGTTGAGTCCTACCCCGTCGCCTGGTTCTCGGGTCAGACCGATCCCAGCCTGACTTTCGATAAGGTCTCCATTTACGTCGGTCATTTGATGGACCTCTCATACTGCGAGACCCAAGATGAGTTCGAGGACGTCTCCAATGCCTTCGCGGCCCTCTTCGGAGACTCGTTCAGGGAAGGAATGAGAACTCGGAGGATGAGACGACGCGAGCGTCGTTCCAGAGTCGGGATGGAGGATGAGTGATGGCGAGAACGATCACAATAATCGGTGCTGGCGGAATCGGGTCCAACCTCCTATGCGCCCTTGTCCCAGCGATTCACAGGGGCGGTCTGGTGGAGGGGCTCGGCGAGGTCGTGGTTAGGGTTCACGACTCGGACCGGGTCAGCGAGGACAACCTCGCTCACCAGCGATTCCTGCCTTCGCAGGTCGGCAGACACAAGGTCGAAGCCGCCTGCTCGGCCCTGACGGAGTTCGAGAGCGACAGGCTGCGAGTAACACCGGTTCCCACGGACGTGAGGGTCCCCGGCGACATAGCCTCATCTGACTTGGTCGTCGTCGCGGTGGACTCCCCGGTCGCTCGCAGGGTGGTCCACTCAACGGCCGAGAGATGGCTGGACCTGAGGTGCTCGGGCGATGGCTACATCGCCATCGACCACCGAGTCGACCGCGGCACCGTGGAGTCGCTAACCGTGGACCAACCCCCCAAGTCATGCCAGTTGGGGGGTTCCACTACCAATGGCAACATTCAGTTCGGATACCTGGCTGCCGCCGCACACGGGGCCCAGTGGCTCCTGCAATCGCTGAGGCAGTTCGCAGGCGAGGGGGGGGCAATGCAACCCCTTCCCCAGTCTGCCAGCATCTCCTTCGGGACCCTAGGAAGGCTGGTCCTCGAGCAGGAGGCGATAACATGAGGGGGTCTTCGGTCTCACCTGTGCTTCACCATCCCGATGAGGTGAGCGGTGACATCACAGGAGGGCACTTGGAGTCGCCCGCCGTCAAGGAGACGATAGCCTGCCTCGCCCAGCGGGGCTCGTGGGAGGACCTCTGGCGCGTCGCCCACTCGATGTCCAGAGAGGTCAGCGTGCTGTTCGATTCAGAGGGCAGAATCTGGGTCGATGTGGGCACAGCGGGCCAAGTCAGGCTCGCACCGCCCCAAGGGGCGAGGATCCCATTCAGGCTGTGGGTTCACACCCACCCCTGGGATGCATACTGGTCCGAAACCGACCTGGGCACGCTGGCTGCCTATTCGAGGATACTCGAGTCGGCCCTGGTCCTGGGGCATGACCACATGAAGAGGGCCCGCAGGCTGGGTGCCTCGGACACGGGGGCGCTCGCAGGGGGCGGGCCCCTGTCGAATTGGAGCTCGGAGCCCTGCCTGCCCTACGGGGCGGACACAGGGGCCGGAGGCGGCCAATGAGCCACGAGAAGGACCAGGCACTGGAACGACTGAGGAAGCTCGCCGGAGAATCCCGGTCGAGAATGGACATACCCGACATCATCGAGGCCGTCCTCGGCCCGGGCACGGACGATGACCTAGAGGCTCTGGTGAGGGCCGCCCTCGAGTCGTCCCCCGGCGCGATGTCCCTGGGGGAGATTGCCAATGGAATCCTCGGAATCCATTCATGGCGAGAGGGGAACGCGTGACGCAAACGCCTGAGACCATGGCGAAATCGGCACCGAGATGGCTCCCAATCTGGCAATGGTTAAGGGCCGCAATTCCGCCGTTCGGACTCCCCCTTCGGGGAACGAGCGAAACTCACCATTAGGCAACAAAGGGATGTGATCAATTTGACAATCAGCAATGACGATGAAGATGAATGCAAGCGACAGGAGAGCTGCCCCAACTGCGGGTCCACCAACAGGCAGCCAGACCACTCTCACCACTACTGCAGCGATTGCGGCTGGGAGCTCGACCAACTGGACGCAGACCCCGGCTTCGCCCCCGCCAACAGCGACCCGGGGGGGCTGAGGGCCCGGGCCAGTGGCCGCAGCAGGAACGGCACCACCATCTCTGTCAGCGGCAGCGGAGACCGCAGGGCCCGCAGACTGGCCAGAACCCACGGTCGCGCCACTTGCGACAGGCCGAGCTTCGTGGACGAGATAGTGGGGGAGATCGTGCGCTCCTGTGGAAGCTCAAGGATCGCAGAGGATGCAACCAGGCTGCTGGACCGGGTGAATCAGGCCAAGGACATCGGCAAGAGGAGGAAGAAGATGGCGGGTTGCGCTGGCATGGCATACGATGACGCCAAGCAGTACAGGACCAGGGTGTATGCTGCAGCGTCCCTGCACATACTGAATGACGACGGCCGGCAGAACACCTCGCGGCACATCGCACGAGACTGGGGGTTGGACTTCAGGGACCTGGTCGGAGCCATCAGGTTCCTCAACTCCCATCGAAGGAGGCTGGCTGGCGAGGCCCCCACTCCAAACGACAGGCCCAGGAACCTGCTCCGGGAGCTTGGCACGATAAGGGAATACCTGATCCAACTAGCCGGGGCCGATGCAGCCAACCTCGTCCACGATACCGCCATCAAGATTCTGAGGGGTGAGCTCGAACTTCTCGAAGAGGGGGATGAGGGAATGGTCGGCGTCGGCAGGTTCGCCCCCCACTCGACCCCCAAGGCCGCCTTCATGGCTGCCGTCATGGCAATGGCCGAATCGGGCCTGGAGAGGGGCCTTGTCAGAGAGCTCTACCGCAATCTGCCGACCATCGGCGTTGGCAACTTCGTGGAGAGGAGCGCGCACCTGTTTCGCCAGCCCTAGGTCACCTGATGGGCTGGTTGGTCCCGGGCAGCAACTCGGCTGTACCCGGGTTCGCCCTCTCGAAGTAGGTCCAGAGGGGGGCTGCGAGTATCATGGCCCCCCTGTCGCCAATGGCCAGCATGGGCTCCAGAAGCTCGCAGAAGCCTTCGACCTCGTTACCGAGATCCCTGTCGCCAGTACCGATCCGGATGTAATTACGTCGTGCGCCTCGGACACGCTCCTCCTCTTGGTCCCGCACCCATCCTGCTGCATCCAGCATTGCGTAGATGACCCTCCTATCGACCATGGAGGTGGTGGTGAACTCGGTCTCGCAGTCGTCGAAGGAGACGTTCGGCCTGCCACCGCGCATGGCAGTGAAAACCATCCTCTCGCCCAAGGGACTCCTCAGGAGGACGCTCCAGAGCCGGGGGAACAGCCTGCTGCATCTCCTAGCCCTGCGTTCCAAGTCATTGCCTCGGAGCCGGTCCCTCAGGAACCTGGCCTCGTTGATGGCCTCAATTTGCGGATCCCTCGGCCCGTTAGATTGGATGTGAGATCGCAGGGTGTAGATCTCCCTCTGTGAATTCAAGTCATCCAGCAGCGCCAGCACTATGCTGGAGATGGCGTCCCCGATCACCAGGCGCCTGAGCCCCGGCTGCTCGACTATGCACAGCCTTGACTGATGCATGTGGTGCCTCCATCTCGGGTGCACCTCCATCGGGTCCGGGTCTCGTTCCTGACCCCCGTTGAGGCAGAACGGCAATACCGTGAACCTGGTGCCGTGGTTCCCCCCGCCGGGAGTCACCCGGTAGCCAAGGCCGGACGTCCCCCTCACCTTGATGGCCCTCTTCTCCCGCTCGACCTCGACCCTGTCACTGCTCTCGACCACCTTCCTGAGGAAGTTGACTCCCCTCAGGTCACTACCGCAGATGAGCGGCTTGTCCTCGTCCACGAAGATGTGCTGCTGGATGCAGTGCAGCCTCTTCCGGTCCTCGTGGTCCGGCGGGGACAGGGCCCAGGTCACCACCCTCGCCCAGAGCATGGGATCGCTGTCCAGCTCGATTCGCCTCCATGCGGAATTCCTCCTGACCCTCAGCTGGAGCCTGCCCCTCCTCACGGACAGCGTGACCGGGACATTGAAGAAACCCCTCTCCCGAAAGCGGTAATCGGGGGCCATCGCCATCCACTCGCCAATCGGGACTCCCTGATGCCATCTCCGCATCCACTCCGTCCCCTTGAACACGCCCCTCTTGATCTGGTACTGATGAATCTCCTGCCGCGCCCCCTCCCGACCGCTCCTGACGTATTGGCGAAGCCGTTCGTCGGAGGTGGCCTCGTCACCCCCGTTCATGAACGCGTAGACCGGGTGAATGATCCCGTCGAACTCGTTCCACGGTGCGTGCCTGCGCGCCCTGACTGCCAAGTCCACCGACAGAAGCAGATTCCGCCAGTCGATGTCGTCCCTGGCCCGGTGCCTGGCCAGCATCTTCGAGAGCCCCCGGTAGGGCAGCCTGATCGGCATTCCTTCCAGATAGAAGGTGCCGGAGTTCCACGACAGGTGACTGCCGTCTGGCAGCGCTCCCCCCCTGTGTAGCTCTCGCAGATCCTCTATCGAGGGGACGTGCCCCTCGTCGTGGTTCAACAGGTCCATCTCGTCGGGGTCTATCTGCCAGGGCTCGGGCCTCTGGGTGATCCACGTCCACTCGTCCGCCGGCTCGGCGTCGAGGATCCAATCCCCCTCCTCACCCTGCAGCCCCCTGATCCTCCTCCAGATCTGGTAGGGCGTGGTGTTGGGGTGCCCCAGAGACCCCCTGACCTCCTGAACGAGGCCATCATCGGTAATGTTGGAGGCTCTCTGGCCGGTGATATGGGGAATCAGAACCTCGCAGACGTCACAGCAGACCTCATCTGTATCGTGCTCTTCTCCGCACCCTGTGCATACAGTCATGGTAGTGGCATGGTTCGCCGAAGTATATTAGCAAACGAACTTGCTTGCGTGGGCGTATTTCAAGGTAATTCGTCTTTGATTATCCCCCGAAGTGACGACTTTCTGCCGACACTGCTCGACATTTTCCATGTCTTGGAGCAGTGCAACGACATTTTCGCGACATTTTCCCGACATGGGTCTGACATCGCCATGTCGAGAGCACCTGAAGGAACGAACCGTCACCCCTCTGATGCGTATACGAGTCAGTGGGTAGGGA
>Ga0208522_1000959_pt1 | contig 19023 bp, 13 predicted proteins | sample ETNtaG_25_FD_185763 | JGI IMG/M metagenome (GOLD analysis project Ga0208522, IMG submission 185763) | Marine microbial and viral communities from oxygen minimum zone, Eastern Pacific Ocean - ETNP201302SV86 (SPAdes) (version 2) | ecosystem: Environmental > Aquatic > Marine > Oceanic ... | reverse complement strand
CTAGTTATTCTTGCCTCGGCTTCTGAAAGACGGCGATCTCTAATGTCGGAATTCTTCGGAGATTGTGGAATTGAGTTAGAATTCTGCGAATTATTGGAATCTGAACCTGAACCCTGCTCGGGTATCGAGGTCCGTCGCCAAGTCGAGGCTACTTGTCTCCAGAAGGCAAGAGCTGCTGCCTCGGAACTGGGAGGGAAGGAACGCTCGAATCTCAATCTGATAGTGGTCTCTGACACGTTGGTGGAGGATCCAGATGACAGTCGTATTGCCTTAGGCAAACCGGATGACAAGATTTGTGCTGCTTCTACTCTCATTAGGCTTTCAGGAAGAAGACACAAAGTTTGGTCCTCCACGGGCATCATGACTAGAAGTAAAGGAGAAGTAGAAATTGGCAGAGGTTGGCTGGCGGATATTCGGACTGACTACTCAATTGTCGAATTTGACGAAATTGATGAAGAGATAATGGGAGATTTAATTGGAAGCGGATCTTGGGAGGGGAAGGCTGGAGGATATGATTTGGCCGGAAGGGCAGGCCATTTTGCAAGAATAATTGAAGGAGAGGATGTTACGGTTCTGGGATTCTCCATCAGTGCAATCAGAGAACTCAGAAGAATACTACATTAGACGAATGTCACGCCACCAAACTTCAGAATAAAGTCACGCTGAATCTCATCAAACCAGTCGAGCATAGATGAGTCAAATCTGACGACACCAACCTCATCATCTGCCAATAAGTCATCTTGGATTCCCTTTAGAGTCCCGGGGGCTGCTCCGCATGATACGCACGCTCCATCGAGTCCGATGATGAGAGAAAGTTTTCTTTGGCCGTTATTACCAACTTCGACTTTCCCACTAGTCACTACCAAGCTACCTCCATGACCCTCAAGAGCTGCCCTTACGGGACCCAATCTTGCCATCAATGCAGGAACAAGGAAGGAATCTCCCGACTCAAATAACTCGAGGAGCGACAATGAGAATAACCTAGAAATCTCAATCGGATCATATTGCTCGGAAATCAGTCTTTCGGACTCAGTCTGAATGGCCTCTTGGATCTGTAATCTATACTTCTCCTCCAAATTTTCTGAGGTTCCTGCATTGTCATCTTCTTCTTGACTCACATAAGTCCGTAAGCGGAGGTCATTATAGGGTCATCTAACCATAGGATGAGATTGAAAAGAGAGGGTGTTTTCGAGAGTCTGAGAGCATGGTCGGAAGAGTTCCATTACTAGAAATCCGTGATCTCCACGCAGGAATAGATGGTAATGAGATTCTGAAGGGAATTAATCTGGAGATTGGACCAGGTGAGATTCATGCAATAATGGGGAGGAACGGCAGTGGAAAAACAACTACTGCAAATGTGATAATGGGTCATCCAGACTTTGAGGTCGAGAAAGGAGAGGTGTTACTTGGAGGAGATAGCATCCTAGAAATGGAGGCTTGGGAGAGGGCCAGAAAGGGAGTGTTCCTTTCATTCCAGTATCCACAAGCAGTTCCGGGCCTTCAAGTTGGTAATTTCCTCAGAAAATCCGTTGCTAGCATTAGAGGAGAGGAGGAAGCCAAGGGTTCTGAATTCAGAGCGGAGTTGGCGAATGCTATGAAAGTACTAGATATCCCACGTTCATTCATGGCAAGATATGTCAACGATGGTTTCAGTGGAGGAGAGAAGAAACGATTTGAGATCCTACAACTAATGCTCCTTAAGCCACGCCTAGCCGTTCTCGATGAGACTGATAGTGGCCTGGACATAGATGGGATAAAAACGGTCTCAGAAGGAGTAAATGCAGCCATCAGAGGCACTGATTCTGGGGCATTAATAATTACGCATTACTCCAGAATCCTGGAACACATCCAACCAGATATGGTCCATGTCCTTATGGCCGGCAAGATAGTGGCGTCGGCCGGTCCAGAACTAGCAATAAAACTAGAAGAGAAGGGTTACGAGTGGTTGAAGAAGAGTGAGTGAATTGGTAGAGAATAGTGATGCGCGGGAAGCAATCGGAGAATACAAGGCAGGATGGCATGATCCGGAAAACTCGACGATTAGATTCGACTTTGGGTTATCAGAGGGAGTAGTTAGGGAAATTTCCAATCTAAAGAATGAACCAGAGTGGATGACAGAAATCAGAGTCAAGGCATTCAAACACTTCTCAAAAAGACCGATGCCCACATGGGGAAACATGTCGATGTTAGAGGAAATAGACTTCGACAATATTTGCTACTATCTTAGATCGTCAGATTCGACTGAGAAAAATTGGGATGACGTGCCCACGGACATCAGAAATACATTCGAGAGGCTTGGGATCCCGGAAGCTGAGCAGAAGTGGTTGTCAGGGGTTACCGCTCAATACGAGTCGGAGGCGGTTTACCACAGTATCCGTGAGGATCTGGAAAAACAAGGAGTTATTTTCCTAGATATGGACAGTGGCCTCAGAGAACATCCAGACATCGTGAAGAAATGGTTCTGCTCAGTTGTGCCATTTTCAGATAACAAGTTCTCTGCGCTAAATACTGCAGTCTGGTCAGGAGGATCGTTCATCTATGTCCCTGAGGGAGTTCACGTCGAGATGCCAGTTCAGGCGTATTTCCGAATCAACGCAAAGAATATGGGACAATTCGAAAGGACCCTGATAATTGCTGACAAAGGAAGCAGTATACACTACGTTGAAGGTTGCACGGCTCCATCCTATTCGACGGATTCACTGCACTCAGCAGTGGTAGAATTGATTGCTCTCCCTGGTTCGCACATTCGGTATTCAACTATTCAAAACTGGAGTTCCAATGTTTACAACCTAGTCACAAAGAGGGGGATTGCCCATGAGAGGGCCAAGATTGAATGGGTGGACGGTAATATTGGAAGTAAACTTACCATGAAGTATCCTGCTGTAATATTGAAAGGAGAAGGTAGCCATGCCGAAGTGATTTCTGTAGCGTACTCGGGAAAAGGTCAGCACCAAGATGCTGGAGCCAAGATCCATCACCTAGCCTCAAACACAACTAGCAAAATTCTCTCTAAGAGCATCAGCAAGGATGGCGGCAGAGGATCCTATAGAGGGATGGTTACGGTTTCCCCTAAAGCAGACAACTGCAAGTTGAATGTTGTCTGCGATGCACTGATTCTAGATGAGGATAGTAGGTCAGACACATATCCGACAATGGAGGTAGCGAACTCAACAGCAAGATGCGAACACGAAGCGAGCGTCTCTAAGGTTAGCGATGAACAATTATTCTACCTGATGAGTCGTGGACACTCTGAAGAAGAATCCTTGGCGATGATTGTCAATGGTTTCTTCGAGCCGTTCACTAAAGAACTGCCGATGGAATACGCAGTAGAATTGAATCAGTTGATGGCTTTGGAGATGGAAGGGAGCATAGGTTGAGGCTGAAAAATGGATTCAGCCTCAAAATATCTTAGTCTAGGAAATCCAAACAAATCGGATCACCTTTGGAGATACACACCCTGGAAAAGAGTTCACCCCACTGGCACTATTTCAGAGATACCACTCCTGAGTCAACCGAAACTAAGTCTAAGCATGATGAATGGTGCAGAGGTTCCTCCGGGAATTAATTTGAAACAGGGAGTGAAGAGTGAGCCAGATTTCTCTATGAGTAATGCCTTGACTAATTCATTTCTCCACGCCTCAACAGATTCTGCTGGATGGACGCTAGAGGTAGAAAAGGGATTCTCTCCCGGGAATCCAGTAATCCTCGAAATTCAGACAGGAGATTTGGCATCTGTTGCTCACATTTGCCTGGAAATAGGAGAATTATCAGAATTTGAGTTAATTTCCAAGGTAACTGGAACAAGCGAGTGGTTTGGACTTCTCAGGACTGGGGAAATCCATAGTAGGGCGAACATGAATGACGTTGTTGTCGGACTCCAAGTAGGAGGTACTTTGCTCCGTTCAGATTACATCTCAATACATCGAGATGCACAGGTCCGTACAGGTACAGTATCTTCGGGTTCTGAGAAAACGAAATCTGATCTCAGGTACATATTGAGAGACCGTGGTGGGAGCATCAGGGTGCTAGGATCGATCCTGTCCGCAGATTCGATGCACTTGGATCACCACATAGAAATCCACCATGAAGCCCCGGAAACTTTCAGTCGGCTATCTTGGCACTCGGCCTGTGGAGGCAGTAGTAGAACAATAGGGACTGGAATGCTGAGTATTCAGAAAGGCTCGAAGGGAGCAGATGCTGCACAGATCTTTCATAACTTACTCCTCTCAGAATCTGCTGAGGCCGATTCCATCCCAGAACTAGAAGTAATGGAGAATGACGTCGTTGGTTGCGGTCATGGAACTGCAAATGGGCCAATAGACGAAGACCAGATGTATTATCTCAAAACCCGAGGTTTTGACGAAAATGGGGCAAAGAGGGCATTGATTGCGGCTTTCCTTAATTCAACACTCTCAGAAATGGGGAGTGAGGAGTTGCACGGGTGGCTGAAAGATGAACTGTCATTCCAACTAGAAGTCTTGCACTCGTGATTGTGATTAGTAGGGGAAAATTAGTGAATCTATGAGTGTGGGCAATTCAGCAGCAAATGGGGGAGTTATGGGGCAGAAAAATGGCTTGAACAACAGGAGACATGAGATCAAAATCTCAAGGATTCTGGGAGGAGTAGCATTTGCATATCTGGTGTTGTGCTTCCTTGCTCCCTATTTACTCCCCTCTGATTCGGTTCCTGAACTCTCAGGACGAGCAAATGCGATCGATTACGCTTTCGAGAGTAGTTGGGGAAACTCAGACCATGGTGATGGAGGAATTGCTGGGCATAATCAGACACTACATGGTGGAGATTTCGTATGGAGTGATTTGAATCCAATTTGGGCTCTAGTATACGGATTCGGCGACATTAATTGCCACCAGAAGCATGAGAGGTCATGGGAAATAAATGGTAATCAGATGCCAGTGTGTGTAAGAGATATTGGTATTTTTCTGGGTTTCTCTCTAGGTTGCTTAGTCTTCGGACTTAGGGGTTTCAACAGATGGACAGTTAGAGATACCTTTCTATCGGCATTTCCGGACAAATGGCTTCTAGAAATTTACCAGAAAGATTTGAGGATGATAGCAATGGTTTCGATTATAGGGATAGGGATAATCCCCATGGGTGTAGATGGTTTCACACAATTACTTCTAGACTCTTACGAGTCAAACAACTTTCTCAGAATCGTTACAGGCTTAGGGGCCGGTTTCGTGGGTGGGTGGTGGTTCTGCTCTGCTTTCTCGGCTAGACCCAAGTTCTTCGAGGAAGCTGCATTAGTCTCACTTCCTGCTGATTCTAGACTAGTGGTAAAGTGATTTCACTTGCCCATCCACCAATCAATCAAAGAGCCGATTTTCTCCGGTGGGGCACGACCTTCTGATCCACTCCCCAGAATCGATAAGCGACTGATTGTTTCCATCAATGCACGTTCATGGTGTCCTGTTTTAATTATCTGACCCATGGAGAAACGCAAGTGGGTTCCAGGATTGAGTGACTGCCACTTACTGATTGCCGACCTTAGAGGCCAGATTGCAAGAACTAACCTACCGAATGCGATGTATTCTTCCCTTAGTTCTGACTTTGGAGCTTCTCTTCCGACCAAATTCTTCCTCCGGTATATCCATCCCAGATCCTCTAGGAACTTGATGATCCTCTGAGTATGCCTCTTCGAGACATACCTTACTGGACCCATGGCGGCTCTGATTTCTGAAATCTCAGCCGAGTGAATGAGAGATAGAGTCCCACAAACAGAAGACATTGAGTGGTTGAGGATGTTTTTTGGAATGATTCGGTGGTTCTGTAATTCTCCTTCACCGATAGAGGATATGGCCTTCTTATGACTCTCCTTGGCCGATTTTAGCACCTTCCAAGGTGCCTCCCCATTCAACCACTCCAATTTTCTCTTCACTGGTTCAACTCCAATGTTGGAGAGTGTGCTTTGATTCTCTGACTCATTGACTATGGATCTAATCTGAAATTGGTCGACACGTTCAATTTCGACATTTATCGGAATTGGTCTACTTTTCAAGAAAGAGCGAATTGCTTTTTTCAGAGAATTGCGGAGTTGTTCCTGTGTTCCTTCGTTTGAAATCGGACCCAATATTGCTCCCATGTCAAATGGAGTGGGCATTTCCAATTCCCCAGATAGGAGTTGTCTGTATCCATCTCTGATCAGAATCTGTAGTTCTGAGGTTTCGAAGTATTCTTCCTTGTCGGATATGCCGCGTAATGTCCCACTTCTTATTCTCTCTAGGGCTATTTCGGGATCGCAGTCGACCCAAATGCATAGGTCGGGAATTAAGGCGGCTGAGTTCATCTGTGCAGTTCTGTCCAGGCCTATGCCGCCAACAACCCCCTGATACACGAGCGATGAGTGGATGTTTCTACCACTAACTACTGCCCTCCCTTCTTGTAGGCGTGGCAGTATCCATCCATGTGAGTGGTCCAGTCTATCTGCTGCGAACAACCCTGCTTCCTGCTCTGGAGTGAGGGCCTGCTTTCTAACGGAGTCAATTGCCAACCTACCTAGTGCATGATTCCTCCTTGGCTCAGCAGTAGACTCGACTGAAGTGAAGCAGAATTCCGACTGCAAAACCTCGTGGACTATCTGTGCTGCAAGGCCCTTTCCACTGCCATCCCCGCCTTCAATAGAGAACAGATACATGCGACTCTCCTGATGCCTAATGGCGGCTACCAGAAAACTGTTCCTTCGACAATGTCACCAGACCCATTCCAATCAATATAAGCAGCGGACCGATGAAAATCATCCCCCTGCTCCAGAGACCTAGGAAAGAAAGCCACCATGATCTTCGATAGCTGTTCCCCCGATATGCCTCTACACCGCCGTAAACTCCCGCTAGTCCGAGAAGTACGGTTAGTAAAGCGATTGCCGTAGCGACAGAAACAGATTGAGATTGATAGCTCTGACCTCGTCTGTCAATTACGTTCTCCCCATTTCCTTGCGACATAGTTACTGGAATCTGAGATTCGTCTCCAGGGACGAAAAATACCTTTGTGGTGTTGTTTCCAGGATGAGTGAATGATAGTAGAGCTGGTTCTCTACGGACTTCGGAAATCGAGAAACGCCCATTTGAATCGGTGAAAGTCTCCTTGCCGGTAGTTGCTCCCTCGACGGAAAGTAGTCTGACCCTTACTCCCTCTATTGGTTCCCCTCCAGAGTCGTTTCCAGTAAGTTCAGAGATGACGATGCCTGAGACATCAGAATACTCCTCAGAGGTATCTAGAGTTGCCGAGAGTATTTCATCGGGGTTGGCTGCGACAAGTAGAATACCTAATTGGACTCCTAGAAGGCTTCCGATGATAATACAAATAGCTCCTGCGACTCTAGTTGATGGTTCAAATGACATATCCTCGAGGAAATACTCAAGGTCAATCCCTCCCTCATCATCTTCGTCGGCCATGGCACTCCCTATAGAGGGGAGTCCTTGAAGTTGGGCGTTTCGGGATCATCCTTCTTGCGAAATAATTGGACGGTCAAGAATATGAAAACAATAGTAACTCCGGAGGCCGCGAACAGTGGAGAAAATTGCGAAGAAGGTTTCTCAACCAGATTTTCTCCGGAATCAGAAAAGTTGACCAGATATATTTCTGTCCAATTCTTACCTGTAATCCAGAAACCTCCCGAAGATTGGTCAAAGGCGATTCCATTCAACACCTCTTCGGTACTATTTCCCTGTGTTTTTGTAATTGAAATCGGGGAAACATAAAACTCCACTTGTCCAGAAGTAGGATCTATCCCCAGAATAACATCCTCCATCCAGACATTTGCATATACTATATCATCGACACACTCCAATTCATTGAGGTTTGAAACAGGTTCACCATCCCAAGTCACGGTGACAATGAATTCGATTTCGAAGCTTTCGGGATCTCTGAACGAGAGTTCAGAGGTTCCGTTTGTCATTATCAGATGTTCTCCATTGAAGCAAATTCCCCAACCCTCTCCCTCAAAGCTGAAATTTCCAATAATGCTGAAACTAGAGATGTTAATTTCCAATGCGACGCCTGCCCTCCAAGTAAGCATAATGATAGATTCACCCTTGACTGTTATTCCCTCACCAAATAATGATTCATCGATTGAAATTTGTCTTATCACCTCGCCATTTTGAGAGTCTATCTCACTTAGACTCGATTGCCCGTAAAGACCGGAACTCTCGAGAATGGACTCTCCTAATACTTCTAGACCTTGAGTGAAAGAAGAGGAGTTATGAGGTAATGTTCGTAATATCTCCACTTCCAATTCTTCGGCTGGACGAGATATTTCGGCACCCAGAGGCTGAGGAGAGAGGAAAAGGAGGAAAAGAGCCAAGGGAACGATTGATGGCCGCGGGCACCCTCCCATGTACGAACGATGCTCCATCGATGTTAAAATACGTCCTCGAGCAGTTTAGAGCAGATTGGCGAACAAGGTGCTAGTGATGAGTGGTGGTTCGGAAATCAAGACTACTGGGAAGGTTGTTCTAACCATAATCTCACTTCTTGCTGTTTTTCTCATCCCGATGGGTTCATCCGTGACTCTGGGTGACACAAATGGACATCCTAGGAGCTGCCTGAATATTTGGTCCGTAGGAGATTCTGATAACATGACGACCAGTGATGGTACATTTTCCGTAACTGTTGAGAAAGTTTCGTCTAACACTGCAATTTTTGTAGAAGATGGACAAATCGTTTCATCAACCACTCTGAATGATATTGTATCAAATTGGGAGTCAATAATTTTCCCCACTACAACAAATTATTTCGGAGCGCCCCCCGACATAGATGACAATTGCCAAATTGAAATTGCAATAATTTCCATTGATGGCCCGGGAGGGGAAGAAGGATATTTTGAGACGGGAGTTTCATCGTTACGAGAGACGCTCTTCCTCGACATCGATGATCTTTCAGAGAGAAATCGAGTAATGGCTCATGAGTTTGGGCTATTGATTCATCACGAAATGGATCCCTTCGAATACATCTGGGTCGAAGAGGGTGCTGCCGAGTTGTCTGAATTCCTTAGTTTCGGAGCATCTCCAGAGCTAGAGGAGAGAGCGAATTCGTGGTCATTGAATTCCAGTACTAGTCTGAGATGGTGGGATGAGAGGGATTCTGATAGAGGGGCGAGTTTTCTCTTCTTGGCCTACTTAGCTGACAAGCTAGGTGGTCCGACATCAATGAAGGAGTTGATTTCTGACAACTCGCTGGGAGGAAATGGCATTGAGAATCTGGCGAATAATCCAGGACCCGGATCTACTCCAATAGGTTCCACGATGAGTGAGATATTTGCAAACTTCAGTGCTGCAGTCACCCTAGATAGTGCACAGGGGGCGTTTGGATTCTCCGATGTTGACTTGCTTGAAGACTGCTCTTCCGGCGGTTTCTGTAGAGGTATTGCCAGTGACGAGAATGACCAGTGGAACGAGGCATGGCAGTCATCCGGACACTCATTGGAAGGATGGGGACTCAAATCATTCAGATTTACACAGGGAGATGGATATCCATTGAGCATAATGGTTCAACCAGATAGATTTGGTTTCGAAGGCGCAATTCTATCGAAAGAAGAATCTTCGGAAACCTGGACGATGGAAAAAATGATGGTTGATTCTAGCGATGGGCGAGGAACTGGTCTAGTACATGGGTTTGGAAACACGACCTCTGAAGTATGGCTCTTAGTTTGGTACAACTCCCTTGTCGATGACTGTGATTTCGACTTCGCCAATTGCGGCGTTCTTTCTGGGGGAAACTACCCCTCTGGTTCCTTTACTGTGAGTGCTAGCCAAGTTACTAGTCCTGCAGAGGTTTCAATCGACTCCATTGTAGGATTTGATAGGGACGGGGACTCGTTTGACGATAGTGTGGAAATCGGAATGAGCATTGGTTCAAGTGCATTTTCCGAGACTTTGGTGGTAGAGTTCTCATCGTTCACAAACAACACGCTGGCTGATTCAACAGAATTCATCATCACAGTAGACAACTCCGAGCCCAGTGTTCGTTCAGTTTGGTTTACACCGCCATTCTCGGGAGATTGGTCGTTCACCGCGAAGGTCAGAGACATTACAGGAGAATTGCAGGATATTGCCCAGTCGCTTCCTCATCAGATTTCCAACATGAAACCAATCGGATCGGGTTCCATCTCTTCCAACCAAACTCAAACATGGCTGCCCACATACATTTTTGGTGGAGGATATGACTCATGGGGATTCGGCTTCCAAAACGGTTCTTTCGGCCACAATGAGACTCCCTCGTCATACATCTGGGATCTGGGAGATGGAAACTCTTCCAGTCTTAAGAATCCTGTCCACTCATTCACGGAAGAAGGCGATTACGTGATTACCCTCCTTGTGAAGGACCAAGGGGGCTACTTTTCTGAGTCGAGGTCCTGGGAAATTTCAGTCAATGATACCTCTGACCCCATTCCTGAGATATCTGTAGACGGGCTGGCAATCCAAGATGAATTGGTATTGCAAACAAACCAGAGAGTCCAATTCTCTGCCTTTGGAACTTATGATAATGTACCTGTAAGTAAACTGTTTTTCTCATGGGACTGGGGAGATGGTTCTACTAACTCCGGTATAGGACTCTTTGAAGTTGGTCACTCTTGGATAGATGGTAGTGGAGAGGGTACAGTCTACTCTCTCGAACTACTGGTTAGTGATGGACATCAGACATCCCAAGAGACGGTCATGGTGAGAGTCCTGAATCGAGAACCCAGTCAGATTTTCTCGGGGAATTTGGAGGCCCTTGCAATAACCCCACTTGCCATGCCCGAGGTTTTCGAGGATGAAGACGGAATCATTGTAGAATACAGGTGGACATTCGAGGGAGGAGTGAACTTAGAAGGCCATGGAGTTTCACTTGCCTCGGATTTCTCTGAGACGAGTTCGGTCGAAGCAAGCCCGATAGTCAGCTGGAAAGAACCTGGGATGAAGAATGTGTCATTGGAAGTCGTAGACGACGATGGCAATTCCTCCATAGCCTACTTGGAAGTGGAAATCCTGAACCAACGGCCAGTGGCACTTTTCGAACGCCCCTCTGATGGAGAAGTTGGGGATGCATACATCTTCAGTAGCTCTTCATTCGATCCCGATGGGGATACGTCTGCACTATCTCACTACTGGACCTTCTCGGATAGAGAAGGAGCCATAGAGAATACGACATCGGTGAGTAGAACATATTCCAGTCCTGGGCTCTATAGCGTTACCCTAGTAGTGAATGACGAAAGAGGCTTGGATTCGGCGCCTAAGACGTTCTTACTGTACATAGAAAACCCCTTGCCGGTTCCTTTTGTTTCATTCAGTTGTCCCAGTGATGAATTAGGCATTTTGTCTGAAATTCCCGATAGTGAAGCATTCGGAATCATCTGGAAGGTTCCAAGGACGGATGGTGGCGGGGCTTTCGTGGCGCCGGGGGATATGATCAGATTCGATGGGAGTCGCAGTTTCGACGCGGATCCAGAATTCGAGGGAATGTCTTCCACGGACATCAATGACCCAGATTGGAACGGCATTGTGGAGTGGGTTTGGGATTTCGGGGACGCTAGTCCCTCATCTTCCGGACCGCAGGTGTGGCACAGCTACGAGAGATCCGGAGAATATACTGTCAGACTAACTGTAATTGACGGATTTGGAGGGGGTGATTCAAACACTACTGAGATGAAAGTGATAGTCTCTACTGCTCCGGAAATAATAACGTCGATTCCGATTAATACGGAATACGTGGTTGTCGGGGATCTGGTTAATCTGACTGGAGAAGCCTGGGATTTCGACTTAGAAATAGGTACTGTCGCTTGGGTAGACAATGATGCACTATTCGACAGTGATGGAGATGGCGATCCCACCAATGATAAAGACGAGAATCTAACCAAATTACTTGAATTTGATTGGGACATCAATGTTTTCCTCGATGATGACTGTTTGACTCTGGAGGGATGCGATGGAGATTCGAGAAACGACTGGATCACTTCGAATCAAACTTGGGAAATCCCTGGCGAAGTCAGAATCTCAATGACAGTTTGCGATGGAGTAAATGTATGCGATTCGAAAGACTTCGTGATTACGGTCTTATCGATTCAAGACACAACCCCTCCTAAGACGTTATCAGACTTGACGATGAGTGATTTAGTACCTGGGAAGGAAAGTTCGGGAATACTTGCCCTAGTGGCGCTTGTGGCCATCTTAGGGTGGATGGTCCTCAGAGAGAGAGACGATGACGAGTTGGACGCCTTAGACATGGTCAAGAAGTACGATGTCGATGAGGTTAAGGAAGAGGGTGGTCTCCCTGGGATGGACCAACATAGCCCGCCTCCGCAACCAAAATACCTCACAGCTGATGAGCGCACAAACAAAGAGTCAGGGTACGTACGACCGATTAGAACGAGGCGGAAATAATGAGAAGTGGGCGGTTGGCCTCTGGAATAGGAGTAAATATCCTATTGGCAGTCGTGCTCAGCTCGACCCTAGTTACTTCGGTTCCAGCTAGTTCCCAGACAGCATCCTGCAATGTTTCACCCAGTAGTGACTGGGACATTGCTGAAGATCCCCGAGATTACCTGTCAATAGGAGTTCCAGGATATGGAAGTGGCATGTCGTTCGGATTTGGAGGAGACTCAGGTTTGGAGGGCCTAGACAAAGACATCAGTACGGAATGGTCTGATGGGGCCTGGGAAGGATTTCCCGGAATCCAGGTTGAGAATGACTCGGCAACAACTATTGCAATGGTACTAGAACCGGGAAAGAGATACACATTCTGCATCGACTTCATCGAGAATTCCAAGGGAGATGTCTACCTCCTTACTGATGCAAACTTGGATATGTATACTGTAGACTTCTACTGTGACGAAGAGGGATGGGATTTAATCTGCCAGGATGGAGCCATAGATTCCGTCCCGGTTGAGTACAGAGACCTGTTCACTTGGGTCTCATTCAGAGATGCGCATGCTTACGAATCTGTTTCCCATCAGGAATTCTCAGTAGCAATCGACTCCTCTGGTTCAGCTTGGTCCTTTGCTGGATTTGGAGAATCTAATCAACAGGTTTTGCACCTTGTCCTTGATGGGTGGGACAACAGTCGAGAAGGAGATCATCCTGCTTCTGGTAACATGAGTGTAGAAGTCCTGATTGACGTAGAAGAAAGATTCACACTGCCGAAGACTGCAGCCTATGTCTTAATCGGTGCTCTCCCTCTCTCTTGCATCATAATCCCTCTAATAATTCACTGGAAATATCACTCATCTGCCTTAGCAAGTGAGGAAGAGGAAAAAATAATCGAAGTTCCGTACTTGAGAGATGGTTGACTAGGAGTACTCTAGGACTTCCCATGCTATTCTCAAATCGGAGGCATTTATTCTCCCTTGCTGAGCCAGATGCCAACCAGACTCGGTTGTGGCAAAAACTAGATCCTGTCCGAGAATTGGAGCATGTATTCTTACCCAATCCCCTCCGGGACCAAGTCCCATCAATGAGAAATTTACCTCGGAATCCTTCAACTGTAATGCTGACTCGAAAATCCTGAGTGCATCCTTTCTGCCCTTTGTTGAATAACAAGCCTTCACCAAATTGCCCATTTCTTTGGCATCTAACACATCCTGAGAAATCGCAGACACAGAGGGTGCGACCTCCTCGAACGAATGCAATGATGCAATTACTTGCGTCCCATTACCTGCGAGTTTGACTAAATCATTCCTTATGAGTGTTGGAATATCAACCTCAAGATCAATCCAACTAGGCTTACTTGCAATTGCTGCTTCAAGGACTGAAAATCTCTGCTCATCGGTTCCGGGAAAGAAACCACCCTGTCTCTGAGGTCTGCAGGTAAACATCAGTGGAGACTCCACAGCAGATGAGATTGCCTTGATTGCCTCTTTGATCTCTACTTCTTCCAATTCCAGTTGATTAACAATTACCTCAATTTCTTCAATTTCCCCATTTTCTGACTTCTTGAACTTTGAAATCTTTTCCTCGGTAGTCCAGAGTAGGTCCAGTCGGACCTCGACCATATCTGCACCCATTTCTTCGGCCTTAGGGGCGTCATTGGAGATTTCTTCCACAGTCCTCCCCCTCAGTGTGACACAGACCAAGGGCTTTTGCATGTGAGAGCGCGAATAAAGTGGCCTGTTTAATCGTGTCGAGAGGAAGGGAGTGTTTGGCAACTCCATCTAGGGAGTTAATATCCACAATATACGAGATTTCGGACAAACAAAGGAGAGTGTTATAGGCCTCGGCTACCTAAGATTAATGATGTAGTTTGAGGGTTCCCTTAGGGAACCCTCAATTAGAGGCAAGATGAAATGGGTGAAGAATACAGTGCAGATAGCATCCAAGTTCTAGAAGGACTAGAGGCTGTAAGAAAAAGACCTGGGATGTACTTGGGGGACCCACATGACGGGTCTGCTCTACATCACTGCATCTGGGAAGTTGTCGACAATGCTGTCGATGAACACCTAGCTGGCCATAATCCGACAGTAGAAGTCAATCTGGAGAATAACGGGTCGGTGACTGTGATTGACCATGGAAGGGGGATTCCGGTGGATAAGCATCCCGAAGAGGGAGTGAGTGCCGCGGAAGTGATTATGACCAAACTCCATGCTGGGGGGAAATTTGACAATGAAGCATACAAGGTCGCAGGTGGCCTTCACGGAGTAGGGGTGAGTGCAGTAAATGCTGTTTCCGAAAATCTCTCGATGACTATTTTTAGGGATGGAAAGGAATGGAATCAGGAGTACACGAAAGGTGAGAAAAGGGGTGCTCTGAAATCTGTCGGAAAATCTGAAATTACAGGGACTTCAATAAACTTCAGGCCTGACTTGACGATTTTCAGCGATGTTACTGAGTTCGATTTCAACCAAATCAATACCCGCTTGAGAAGGACTGCTTTCCTGAATGCAGGACTACAGATTATTCTCCGTGATTTACGAGGTGAAAAACCTGTGGAGGTTGAGCACCAGTACGAAGGTGGTCTGAAGGAGTATGTGCAAGCAATGAACAAGAACAAGGAAGTAGTCCACGAGGAGGTGCTTCACGTTATTGGCTCAAAGAATGGGGATAAAGGGGAGGTGCACGTTGAAGTGGCCCTTCAGTGGACTGATGCATATTCGGAGTCAGTACATTGCTTCACGAATATAATCCACAATACGGATGGCGGAACTCACCTATCGGGACTAAAGAGTTCTCTGACTAGGACGATAAACGCTTATGCGCAATCGAGGAATCTCCTGAAGAAGATTAGTGGCCTTTCGGGAGATGACATCCGAGAGGGTTTGTCTGCCGTAGTTTCGATTAAGCATCCAGATCCTTCATTCAATGCCCAGACTAAGTCAAAACTGGTCACAAGCGAAGTTGCAGGTATTGTTGAACAGATTGTCAATGACAAACTGGGAGAGTATTTCGAGGAAAATCCGAATATTGCCAAGTCGATTGTTGAGAAAGCAGTACTGGCTAGCAAGGCGAGGGAAGCCGCTAGGAAGGCCAGAGACCTAACAAGAAGGAAGGGGGTCCTAGAAGGAGGGGGGCTCCCCGGTCAGCTTGCTGACTGCCAATCGAAGGACCCAGAAGAATGTGAGATATACATCGTAGAGGGAGAGAGTGCTGGAGGCTCTGCTAAGACCGCTAGAGATCGTCGTACTCAAGCGGTCCTTCCACTCAGAGGGAAGATTCTGAATGTTGAGAGGGAGATGAGGAACTTGACCAAGGTATTTGGAAATGAGCAGATACAGAGGATGATTCGTGCACTAGGTGCCGGTGTTGGCAACGAAGAAGAGGGAGAGGGGGCCTTTGACCCAAGTAAACTCAGGTATGCGAAAATTATCATCATGACGGATGCAGACATTGATGGCGCCCACATTCGGACTCTGATTCTAACATTCATGTGGAGATTCATGAGGAGGGCCATAGTTAACGGGAATGTCTACATTGCTGCACCACCTCTATTCTCAGTTTCAAGAGGAAAACACTCTGAGTGGGTCCATAGCGAGAAAGATCGTGACGCAGTGGTAAAGAGATTCCAGAAAGAATCCCCGTCTTCCAAGATTGATGTCCAGCGGTACAAGGGACTTGGGGAGATGAATCCCGAGCAACTCTGGTCAACGACGATGGATCCTGACGCTAGAACGATGATGAAAGTTGAGATTAAGGACGCAGAGGAAGCTGATTCCCTATTCACCATCCTAATGGGAGATGATGTGCCGGATAGGAGATCTTTCATCGAAGAAAATGCAACAAAGGTAACTGCTCTAGATGTGTGAGGACTAATTATGGCCGAAGATTTGCTTAGAAGAGACATCGCAGATGAGATGAAAGAGAGTTACATCAACTATGCAATGAGCGTAATTATCGGCAGAGCCCTGCCCGATGCCAGAGATGGATTGAAGCCGGTCCACAGAAGGATTCTATGGGGTATGCACCAAGCAGGACACACTCATGAGAAGGGATACAGCAAATCAGCTAGATCGGTTGGAGAAGTGATGGGGAAGTATCACCCTCACGGTGATCAAGCACTGTATGACACAATGGTCAGGATGGCTCAGGATTTCTCACTCAGATACCCATTGGTTGATGGTCAGGGAAACTTCGGCTCCATCGATGGAGACCCTCCTGCTGCAATGAGGTACACAGAGAGTCGTCTTGACAGGCTATCTCGTCACATGTTGGACGACATCAACAAGAATACTATCGACATGGAGCCAAACTTCGATGACTCAGAAATCGAGCCCACAGTTCTGCCATCGAGACTCCCTAACCTATTGTTGAACGGAAGCGACGGAATAGCAGTTGGCATGGCGACAAAGATTCCCCCTCACAACATCAACGAGGTTGTTGGGGCAATCAAATTCCACATTGACAGAGTGATTGAGCAGGATAGGAAGATTGGTTTGGACAATCCCCCTAAGATAGATGCATTGGAATATATGGAATTCCTGAAAGGACCGGATTTCCCGACAGGAGCGACGATTTACGGAATCGATGGAATTGTCGACATGTACAGAACTGGCAAGGGCAGATTCCACATCAGGTCGGAAGTCGAGGTAATGGATGACTCGAGAGGTAAGAAGTTAGTCATTCATTCGATTCCTTACCAAGTGAAGAAGGCTAGGATGCTACAGGGAATCGCAGATCTTGTCCAGAAGGAGTCGATAAAAGGAATCCGAGATATCCGAGACGAGTCAAGTAAAGATGGAATCAGAGTGGTGATTGAAATCAAGCAGAACGCCGATCCGCATGCGGTTCTCAATCAACTTTTCAAGTCTAGCAGACTGCAGGAGTCATACTCTGCGAACATGATGGGGATTCTAAGAGGGGAGCCTGTGCTGCTTGATCTTAGGACAATTCTCCATACATACGTCAGGCACAGAGAGTCCGTAGTCGAAAGGAGGACACAACACGATCTGGACAAGGCCCAAGCCAGGGCTCACATCCTAGAGGGACTAATAGGGGCGCAGGACAGGATGGGTGAGATTATCGAAGTTGGCAGGAACTCTGACTCGCGCGACCAATTCGAGAAGTTTCTAAGGGGAGAGGAGAAGTTCCCGAGAATCAAGAGGTTTGGATTCTCTGAGAAGCAGGCAAAGGCGATTGCTGAGAGGAGACTGTACCAACTAACTAAGTTGAATGTTCAGGAAGTTTCTGATGAACTCGGAAAACTCGGAAAGGATATCACTGACTACGAAGACATCCTAGGTAGCAGAAAAAGAAGACTGAGGATAATTTCCAGTGAATTGGAAGAGTTGGTAGATAGGCATGGGGACGAAAGGAGGACGGATATCGACCCAACCCCTCTATCAATGGACAGAGAGGATCTTGTGGCAGAAGAAGCGATTGTCATCTCCCTCACACAGGACAACTACATCCGGCACTTGCCTGTCGAGTCATTCAGACTCCAGAACAGAGGAGGTAAAGGTCTCAAGGGAGTGGCAACAAAGGATGAAGACACCCCCTCGAAGATTGTAACATGCTTCTCCAAAGACAGATTACTAATTTTCACGGACAAGGGCAGGGTGTACGGGTTAAGGGCATGGGAGACCCCTTCGGCTAGCAGATATGGGAAGGGGAGTCATATCCGAAACCTCTTGGGAGGGATTAGGGAGGACGAGAAAGTAATCTCAATTCTCCCAATGGATAGATCCCTAATAGAAAATCCAAAGGGAAATTACCTGATGTTCGCAACTGCAAATGGTAGAATCAAGAAGAGTAGGCTCTCCGAATATGTCAGAATAAATCGAAACGGCAAATATGCTTTGAGATTCGCAGATGGCGACAGCGACAATCTCGTTGCAGTCAGGCCAGCAACATCCTCTGATCACGTGGTCCTTGTCTCGGCTTCGGGAAATGCCTGCCGATTCATGCCTGCTGAGGAGAAGATCAGAGTCTCTCCTGAAACGGGCGAAAAAAGTACTACGTTCACTGTCAGAGTCCAAGGAAGGATTAGCCAGGGCGTATCTGGGATGAAGTTGACTGGTGACGACAAGGTCATCGGCATGATTGTGACAGATGATTTCGATACGAGTGTCCTTACAATCTCCAAGTATGGAATGGCGAAGCGTAGCAGACTTGGATCCGGGGAGATGAAGCCGCTATCTGAAGACGGAGTGCAGGTCCATGATGAAGATGGAAATCCAGTCTTCGAGAGAGATGGATACAGGAAGACCAATCGGGGGACCAAGGGCGTACGTACAATGTCACTGAGAGATAACGATCAGATAGTCAGTGTTCGACAGATTCCGGACTTGGAGGATCAATTGTTCATGCTTACAGGGTCGGGAATGATGATCAGGATGGTCTCCGGTCAGACCAAAGAAACTTTGGGAAAGGTCACCAAGGGGACGAGAATCATGGAATTGAGGAATCCGGACAAGACCGGATTTGTGGATGAGATAGTTTTCGTGGCAAGACTTCCCTCAGACCTAATCAGTACCGGAGAAAGTCCGGAAGAGGAGTAGGGGCGCAACCGTTCTGCTTAAGCACGAATCTCTGGTCGTGTAATTACTGCGGCAGTCGCATAGCCTGGCCATTGCGCTGGATTGCTAATCCAGTGGTGTTTCACCT